>Ga0316207_10000089_pt1 | contig 195797 bp, 180 predicted proteins | sample 6weekpyrite_MG_FD_204943 | JGI IMG/M metagenome (GOLD analysis project Ga0316207, IMG submission 204943) | Microbial mat bacterial communities from mineral coupon in-situ incubated in ocean water Damariscotta River, Maine, United States -... | ecosystem: Environmental > Aquatic > Marine >...
TTATTCGCATTGGGCTTCTTTTTTGTGATGGATTGTTTCGCAACTACCATCATGCATCGAGGCTCAATGTGATTCAACTGTCCTTATTTGACTAATTATTTACCCATTGTTTTTTCTGAAGACCCATTTAAATAGTTTCTTCATTTTTTCCTCGTCGATATCATTAACCGTATGAAGCTTAATATGCCTCATAAACTTACCTGCACCTGAGAATAGTTTTACTTCATCTTTAGCAAGGCCTGTAATTGAAAATCCAACGTTTACACTATTCTTCAAACCTGCAATATAAAATTTACCATACCAAGGTACGCCATTTTTAAATTCTTCATCGATCTCAGGAATCGTTGCTAATAAAATCGTTCGTACCTTTTTACAGATTTCTTTTTGTGGTGACATTTGTTTATCAAAATAATCTTTCACTTTTTTATTCATAACAAATTCCTGAGCATAGTTTCGTTCTCTCAATTTTTCGTGAATGCATAAGTCTTCGAAAGGAATAAAGAATTTTTAATTTAGTGGAAATTTTCTAAACCAAAATGCTTAATAACTCTTAATGCCCTTAAAGTATTCCAGCGACTTGCTACTCCCGCCTTTTCCATTTCAAAATGGACTTGTCCTGGATGTCTTGCCTGTAATGGCCATTTACCATTCTTAAGCCTTTTCTTAAACAATAAATCAAACGAATCACTCATTCGTTCGTCAAATTTTATTCCGGCATATTGAAAATAATCCAGCGCTCTTAATACATCATAATGCCAACGTGTAGGATAAGAAAACCTTAGAAAAGCCGGATTGATTATTTCACCCGTACGATCAGAACGATATAAGCGATGTTGAAGTATGAATTCCTGTGCTTTTTCTTCTGCTTTCTGAAGTTCATGAAGACGGTAAGAATATCCATTTTTTGCAAATTCCAGTATTCCCTCAAGCACCGATAGTGTGGAGTGAAGCGAACTGTGCTTTGCACCCCCTTGGTTAGATTGGCAATTAAATCCACCATCAGGCATATGTTCAGCTAGCAAAAAATCGATGATAGAATGAAGTTCGCTTTCCTTTACACCGAAATAACTAAAATAGTTTAATGCCATTCCGTTAATACAAACATCGCTATTGCCGATGGTTTTTGCTGGATTAATACCACCATCCTCACTTTTGCGAGTATGTAAAATAAGTAACATTGTTTGCATTATTCGCTCATTATCAGGCGCTATGCAAAGATTACGAAGATCAAGTAAACTATAATGCGATGATATCCATTTGGGTTGATAAAAATCGCGTCCCCAGTGCCCATTTTTATGCCGTTTAGAAAGAAAACGTGCACCCCAGCCTTCAAGAGCAATTTTCTTCTGCAAATCAGGTTTTTCTTTATCGAGTAAATCTCGATATACCTGATATTGAATGGAAACATCGCCCTGTATTAACCACTCAATAATAGCCAAATATTGGGTTTCCATGCTTACTCAGGAATTATCAACTGCCAATGATTCCATAATCAAAAAATGCGCGCCTTGAGGATCCTGAACTACGACAAAACGCGCCATTCCAGGCACTTCCATAATTTCGGATTCAATGCTACCCCCTAAGGACTTAGCACTTTCTATTGTTGCATCACAGTTTTCCACGGAAAAATACACGGCCCAATGAGGCGGAACACCACCCCACTCAGGCTTAATCTCCAACATGCCAGCAACAGATACATCGCCTAATTTAAATTCAATATACTCTTCCCCGGTCGCACCGGTCATTTTATTTACGGACCAACCAAATAACGAAGAATAAAACTCTGCAGTAGTAGCCACGTCTTCACTATATAATTCATTCCAGCAGATGGTGTTGGCCTCTTTATTCAATCCTGCACCAATGTGCTGATTTGCTTGCCAAAGCGCAAGAGAAGCCCCAGGGTAAGTGCCGCCTTACTCGATAAAGAATTTGGACGTCCATGTCCAAATTCCACTCCGTCGGCGGCAGCCTTATGTGCCACGGACGTCCCCGTCACTCACGGTGTTCGCTCTCAGGTGACTGACGGCATGTCGTAGTGCATATCGCTAACCCCTTTCTTCCAGAAAGGCGCACGAATGCCTCTATGCCTACCGCGGGCTTGCAGTACTTCGCTCGCTATTCGCATAGCTCTCCATGTACTGCGGCGAGGGATCCTGTACAACTGCCATTCGCCCATAATCGAAGATATCAAATGGCGGCATGATTACTTCTCCTTGGAGTTTTGTCGCTTTATCAACAGTCGCATCAACATCTTTAACAGCGACATATACTTGCCAACTTGGCGGAATACCCTGTTGAGACCTTTCTGGGTCCATAGCATAAAGCGCACAAACATTCTTATCCTGTTTTTGTAACATGGTATAAGTTTCATTTTCTCCAGCAGGTACATCTATAGCTACCCAATTAAATAGAGTGGAATAAAACCCCTTGGCAGCTTCTGCATTGTTCGTCGATAAATCTGCCCAACAAAAAGTATTTTCTTGATATTGTGTTACCTCACTCATAACTACTCCTTGCGTTGTTTAATGTCACATAGTCCTGCATCAAATGCCTTCTACACATTTATCACGTCGAACGACCAAACATTTTGTAATTCTTTAATCTCGGTTAAACGTTTTTCTGAAAAATAATATTAACATTTATCGCAAAATACGAAAAAATTAGTGAGAAAGCTTCCTATCCTTATGCTTCGCGTTAATCATTAAGGCACAAGGTGTGATAATGAGAGTGAGTATTGTCGCAAATGTCAGCCCAAAGATAATAATAGTTGCCATGCTATACCACCATTGCGTGATAGGTGCTCCAACAGCGACTTCTCGACCTATCAAATCAATATTGGTTTTGAGAAACATCGGTAATAGCCCTAATACAGTCGTGACAGTCGTTAAAATTACCGGACGCAAACGTAAAACCCCCGTCCTTAAGATAGCCTCCAAAGACGCAACCTGAGATTTTTTTAATTGGTTATAGGTATCAATCAGTACTATATTATCGTTCACAACGACACCAGCTAATGCAATCATACCTATACCCACCACCACGATACCAAAGGCCTGATCAGTTATAAGTAAACCCAACATCGCACCCACTGTTGATAAAATTACCGCTGACAGAATTAAGAACGCCTGGTAAAAATTATTGAATTGAGTGACTAATATAATTGCCATGATGAACAAGGCGATAAAAAACGCTTTTAATAAAAATGCCTTGGCAAGTTCTTGCTCTTCATCTTGACCTTTAAAGGTATATTCAATACGACTATCCAAGGGATTTTCTTTCAACCAGGCACGTACTTCCTTAATTTTATCGTTGGCTAGCACGCCAGGCATTACATCGGTTCTAACGGTAAGAATCCGTTTTCCTTCACTGCGCTTAATACTACCCACCTTTGGCTCGGCGGAACGAGAAATGAAATTACTAATTGGTATAGCACCCGATGGTGTAACAATTCGTACTTGATCCAGTTGGTTTACCGTACGCCACTCTTCAGGATAGCGAATGTTGATATCTATTTCATCATCACTATCATCTGGCCGATAGGTACCAATATTCAATCCGGCAGTAACCAATTTAATCGAATCCCCAACAGCAGCCACATCCAAACCAAATTTTGCAGCTTGCCCTCTATCTACATCAACTTTCCATTCGATTCCAGGTATTGGTCGATCATCATCAATTTCTCGTAGGCCTTCCATGCTTTCAAACTGTTGCCGTAAGGTTTCAATAGCACCAGGCAATAATTCGGGAAAACGAGAACTCAATTGAACCTGAATGGGTTTACCCACTGGTGGACCATGCTCTTGTTCACGAGTTTCTATTTTTATCCCTGCGAGATGCTGAGTACGTTGGCGTAAATCGCTAAGTATTTCTTTGGCAGGACGACGTACGTCCCAGTCTTTTAACTCGATAGTGATTAATCCGATAACATCTTCGGTGACATCCATCCACATCGCGCCACCAACACCGGTTCGAGTATAAACACTATCAAACTCGTCTTTCAGTGTTAAAACTTCTTGTTCTACTTCAGATACTAATTGATCTTGTTGGTAAATTGACATATTGCCACGAGCATGTACAAGCACAATAAGAAAGTCGGATTCAATTTCTGGAAAAAACTCTAAACCTTTGCCGTAATTCGCATACGAATACCAAGCAGTAAACAAGGATAAAACAGCTACGGAAATTATTTTCCCCGGGTGTTTCAGCGCACCGCTTAATATAAGCAAATACCAATGCCCCACTCCGCTTAGTTGATTTAAATCTCCGCTTTCGCCAATGGCTAGATTTCTCATTTGCGCTTTGTTATTCGCACCGGGTTTACCGAAAAAACTACCCAAAGTTGGCAAGAACACCAGTGCCATGAGCAATGAAGCTGATAAAGTGACTAAAACTGTAATGGGGAAATACTTCATAAACTCACCCACCACACCAGGCCAAAATAATAATGGGAAAAATGCCATTAAGGTTGTCGCTGTAGCGCTGATAATGGGTAAGGCCATACGTTTTGATGCGAAAATATAGGCTTGTCGTCTATTAAAACCTTCTGCCATTTTACGATCAGCATATTCTGTTACGATTATTGCACCATCGACTAACATTCCGACAGAAAAAATTAAGGCAAACAATACAATCATGTTAACGGTAAAACCCATCATCGATATGGCGAGTATTGCCGTTAAAAAAGAGCCTGGAATGGCGATACCCACCAATAATGCAGAGCGTAATCCCAATACGCCAATGAGTACAATCATAACCAGTAAAATTGCGCTAACGACATGATTTTCAAGATCATGCAACATCATAAGAATGAACTCTGAATTGTCCTGAGTATAATTCACCTTTACCGTATCAGGCCAAAAGCTTTGTTCTTCGGCGACGATAGCTCTCACGCGCTCAACTGTATCAATTATATTTTCCCCAGTGCGCTTTTTGATTTCTAAGGCAACCGCAGGTAAACCGTTGACCCGTGCAAAGCCACTGGGATCCTTAAAGGTACGACGTATGTTAGCGATATCACGAAAACGAACTACGGCATCGCCCTCAGATCGTATTGGCATGTTAAAGACATCTTCGGCCGTTTCGAATAAACCCGGTACCTTAATGGCAAACCGACCCTGACCAGTATCCAGGTTACCTGCAGCGACAAAACGGTTAGAACGACTTAAAAATCCCGCTATTTCTGCCCCATTCAACCCATAACTTTCAATTAATAACGGATCAGCAATAACTTCCACAACTTCTTCGCGATCACCGGAGACTGTCACATCCAATACGCTGGGAATAACTTCAATTTTGTCTTTTAAGTCACGTGCGAGTTTAACAAGTGTTCGCTCTGGCACATCACCAGAAAGTGTAATGACAACAACGGGAAAAATACTGGTATTAATTTCGGTGACGGTTGGGTCTTCAGCTTCGGCGGGAATATTAGTTTTGGCTCGATCAACGGCCTCTCGTACATTTTGTACTGCTTTATCGGCATCAAATCCTGCAGTAAATTCTAAAACGACATTACCACCACCTTCAAAGGCATTGGCCGTCATTTCTTTTACGCCTTCAATGCCACGCAATTCTTCTTCTAAGGGACGAACGATTAGACGTTCAGAATCTTCAGGTGAAACCCCTTCCAAAAAAGTAGAAACGAATATAAAGGGAATATCAACATCAGGTTCGGCTTCTTTGGGAATGGTAATATAAGTGACAATTCCACTTATCAATAGCAAAATGAAAATGGCAATGACTGAGCGTGATCGATTTATGGCAGTTTCAATAATTTGCATGACTAAGCCCTAATTTCTCACAGGATTCACGAGTTCTCGCTAATTTTTTACTGCAAGTACTTTTTCCCCGGGTTTTACAAACTCATGGCCTACAGTAATGATTGATAGTTTTGGCGGCAATCCACCTAACCAAATACCATCTTTTGTTTCACCTAAAATCTGTATTGGATGAGCAATAACGACACTTTCCTTATCCACCGCTTTAACACTTAATGTTCCATTATCAAGTAAGCTCAATGCAGAAGGTGGTATTTTATGGGCCATCACTTTTTTTATCGGTAAATGCAATTCAGCTGTTATACCCTCTATAATCTCACCACGAGGGTTGGGTATTTCCATTTCAACTGGAAAAGTTCGTGTGTTTTCACTCGCTACTGAACCCACATAGGATACACTTGCTTTGATGATTGTATTATCCAACAAACGAATCTCACCAACCTTACCGACTTGAATTTGTCCTAAATAACGTTCAGAAACCTGACCTACAATCCTAATTGGGTTTAAATCAACAATGACTAACAATGGATCGCCGGGTGACACATAATCACCTATTTCAACCATACGAGTATTCACAATGCCGGAAATTGGTGCTTCTACATTAATACGTTCTAGTTCAAGCTCAGCCATAGTCACCATTGACTTTGCTGAATCTAATTCAGCTTTAGCTTTCGCTATTTCTATTTCAGCTTGAAAACCTTCTTGCTTCAGGGATTTTGCCGCAGCATATTGCGCTTCTCGTTCCAAAAGTAGAGACTTGGCTTCTACCAATCGTGCATCGCGGATATCTACAGCAAGTTGCAACAGTTTCGCACCTGGCTTTACGAGTTCGCCGCGATCAATTTGAATACTCTTGACAGTCCCACTGGTTTCAGCCTTAAGTGTTATTTTTCGTTTTGCTAATGTTTGACCCTGCAAAATGAATCGATTTGTCATCGGTTCCGCAACCGAAGACTCGACACGAACATTCAGTTGTTTAGCGATGGGATTTTGTTCAGCGGGTGCTACTTTAATATCGTCTTCTGAAAATGAACCAGAAAGCACCCATAGAACGACAAGAAGGGTAATAGTAAGCGTTAAAGTCCAGGAACGTGGGAGTTTCATTATTATTCCATTTTTATGTGGACACATACCTATTATCATACAAATTAATTGTATCGATCAAGGATAACAACAAAACAATGAAAGTGGGATCAAATCCATGTTGTGCTGTTAAATAATAAGCAGCGACAGCAATCATTTTTTATCGCTCATCTGAATTGACTAACTTCTGGCAGCAAGATTAACGAGCAGGGAACGATGGACTTTATTTCTTGAAGTAATAATAGCTGTTACGGAATATTTGACTATATCAAATCTGTTTTACTACCCATTTCAATGTTTTGGAATTAAGACTTATAAATATAGCATGATCTCTTTACTCTCATTTTAGGCCTGGCTACATTCATAGAGTAAAGCGTCGTTGCAAGCCAGATGTGACAATTCTTTTCGAGTTTAACAAAAAATTAATCTGGCCCACTACAGGGCTGTTTCTATTTTTTATCTTCATCTGTGTTATTGGGTAAATAATTCTGGCGAAGCCGAATCTACAACTGGAGACAAATTGAATTTTTGGTCAGTAACGTGAACTAAAGTAACCAAAAATGCAAATGATCAAACGAAATCTATAGGTTATACATCACCTTAGCCCTAGCACCCACACGTTTCCCTTCAAACAAATCTTTGTCTTTTCCAAGTTCATCATATAAAAATGCCATAAGTGCTTTTACTCTAGCCGTGTGACGTAAATCCGGATGAGTCAAAAGCCAGAGTTCCATAGTTAAAGCTTCAAGTGGATCCGTCACTCGAACCAGTCTTTTATCAGCGTCACCGATGTAACAAGGCATGAAGGTAAAACCCATACCCTCAGCCGCTGCATTTAAAACTGACATAGCAGAACTGCTGGAAAAAATTGCGCATCGCTCACCCTGCTCTTTTTTCTTCCACACTAAAGGAACCAGCCACTCAACAACACCTTGAATTAAACACCAACTTTGTTCTTGCAGGGGTACATCCTTGCAGTTTTTTAAATATTGCGGTGACGAGTAAATTGAGAATCGAAAATCACACAATTTACGGCCCAAGCTGGTATCAGGCGGTTTGGGGGTTGCGCGGATGGCGATATCCGCCTCTCGCCGAGAAAGATCCACAGCCGAACTACCACCGGCAATTTCAATAGAAACATCCGGATTAATGCGACAAAACTCCGATAATATTTTGGGTGCTATTTGAAAAGCAAGACCTTCTGGAGCAGTTAACCGAATCTTACCTTGCAGCCGCATATCCTGGCCTAATACTTCTCGACCCAAAGCATGCACTTCGCTTTCAATTCGTTCGGCATAACGCAATGCTGTTTCTCCCGCTTCAGTCATTGCATAACCTTCCGGTAATCGCTCGAAGAAACGAACACCTGTCTTTTTCTCTATTGCATTGATTTTTCGAAAAATAGTGCTGTGATTTTGGCCCAAAATTCGCGCTGCCCCGGAAAGACTACCAGCCCGACAGATGGCAAGAATCAATGTTAAATCATTCCATTCCAACACCATGGATTGGGGCGTAATAGCTGCGCTAGCAGGAAAAGTGCTCATAATGTTACCAATTCTCCAGTCTTATAACCTTTGCATATTTGCAAACACAGTTTTCCATTATAGGGAATTTCATTGTATTTTCAAACAGCCTAGAATCCTCTCATGCTTTGAAACTCACGGGGAGTTTCAACAAATACAAAACCAGGAGTTTTAATCATGGAAAATTTCTCAATTGAAGGTTTCGCAACAGCTTGTAAAGCAAAAATGGCAAACTCGGAGGATCGACAATTAGCAGCCAAACAATTTCTGCAACAAACAATCGAAGAAAACGACTTAACAGATATTATTAAAACACTCAATGCAGCCATTCCCGAAGGCGCAGATCTTGGAGAAATGATTGTTCACACGTCTCCTGAGTTGACGATGTTATACGGTCGAGTTCCACCTCGGTTTCAAAGTGGCATTCACAACCACACTGTGTTTGCCTGCATAGGGCAGTTGATTGGCGCAGAAATTAATACAATTTACAAAAAAACAAACAATGGCGAAGACTTAACAGTGGTTGACACACAAACTGTCAATGCTGGCGATGTCATTGGTCTACCTGCCGATGCTATACACCATATTGAAAATCCAAACAAAGAAACTGGACATGCTTTGCATATTTATGGTGGCGACTTTAATGCTGTGATGGATGAACGTAGCCTTTGGTCTTTTGAAGACCATAAAGAAAAATCTTTCAGCTTTAAAGGTTTGATTGGTGAATCCATTAAAGGCATGAAACTCAACAAGAACAAAACAGGGCTTGATGAAATCGTCAAAGCCATACCGTCAACAAAAGCGTTAGTAAACGCCTAAATTTTTTTTCTATGAACATCAACTAGTTTAACAGGAGCGTAAAATGAAAAAATGGATTACGATTATTTCCGGCGGTATGTTAAGTCTTTTTTCTATTGTCTGTACTGCCAGTCCAACACAGCTAAAATTAGAAAACCTTTTATCAACACCCCTAGCCGGGGTAAATGGGACCGAGGTTATTGTTAGTCGAGTGGCGATTCCTGCTAATACGACATTAGCGAAACATTGGCATCCCGGGGAAGAATTCGCCTATATTTTGGAAGGTTCGGTGGTTTTATGGCAAAAAGGAAAAAAAGATATTATTGGTAACAAAGGTGATGTTGTTAAAGTTCCATTAAAGCAAATTCATACCGCTAAAACCAACGATGAAGGTGTCATTATTTTAGTGTTCCGTGTTCACGAATCCGGAAAACCAGAACGAATTAAAGTGGATTAAGATTGCCTATTTTTTTATCAAACAAAAAACTAATAAAACAAAGATCGATCAGTACTGTGACAAGAGCTAACTGATCGATCTTTTCTGCTACATTCAAAAACATGGTATTTTTAATATTCACTGAAATATTCAATACCTGGATTGAAATGATTTGATGTTATTTCAAATAGGTACTAAACCCCACACGATCTTCAATAATCTCCTGAATTTCATTCAAAGAAGCAATATCCTCATCAAATTCAATGATCGCACTGTGACTTTCCAGACTCGCCTGAATAGATTTAACACCCTCAATGTCTTCAACGACTGACTTAAGTTCTGAAGATTACTAATTCGTCTGGGATAAAGACACGGCTTCGGGACACCCTAAAAGATAATTGATCAAGCCTATGAATACACTAAGTTGCTCTATTAATGCTGTAGATTATGTCGCTTAATCCAGCTCTTAAAAAAAGCGATATGAAAATCATAGTAGTCGTCGTTAAGCCAAGCTTCACCGATATGTTTTCGCATGGAGAGCTGGAAGTTTAAAAATTCAAAATGACGTAATATGACGAACCAAGGAAGTAGTGTATTCTCTTCTTGCGAGAGCTTTCGATGTTGATTGTAACCGCGCAAAAAAGCACGCCAGGGTGTATTACTCTTTTCATCGCGAGGTAAGGACCACCAAACAGTTGCGAGATCATAACCACGCCAGCTGTAACCACACCAGTCAAAATCATAAATTGCAAGTTCGTTTGCGGGTTTTAACATGACGTTATGCACATGCAAATCGCCATGACACAAACCAAAATTCAAGGTATCTTTCGGTTGATCAAGAAGAATGCTTTCAAGACGATTGGCCAACTTTCGTAAGTAGTCAATATCTTTTTCACGGTGCCCTAATACTGAGGGTGCCGCATCAAAAAATGGTGTGATCATGGCATCAAAATCCATGGTCCAACGTTGAACGGGTTGTTTCATTTGGTCTGCACAAACATGAACTTCGGCAATCATTTTCCCCAATTGATTTATATTGGAATTGCGTTTCCCAAAATTGTGCCCTAGCGGTCGACCTGCAAGAAAACCAAACAAAGCCCCATATCGAATACCTTCAGCGGTTTTAACAGCAATATAACGCTGCTTTTTTTCAGTACGAATGGGATTGCAGATTGAAATTTTCTTGCGTTTCAACGCTTCCAGAAATCGCAACTCTTCGTCAATATCTTTTTCCGGCCACCAGCCGTGTCGATAGAGTCGAAACGCATAGTCCTGTCGTGATCCTTTGATACGAAAATTATCATTACAACCCAGCGCCAGTAATCGACAGTCACTGGCTCCGATCAGAGGATAATGACGTTTGATTAATGGTAATAACGCAGCAGGATTAACAATGGTGTGTTGGGCCTGAATCATGTTGTGCCTTTTCGACGAATGAAAGTAAAATTAACAATTAAAACAAGAACGGTGAGTACAATAATTACTACTGAGTTGCCTGATAAATCTTATTCCCGAGATACCTTTAAGAGCAGTTCCCCCATTAGCTCTGATACAACCCATTCTTCTGTTATTTTGTCAGCATTGAAGCGGCTAACAACCATATCAACCCATTCCACCTTTTTACCTGAGGCGGGAATGCCTTTCATCTCCACTTTGTGAGTACCCTTTAGCCTACGTTGCCAAACAATCGTAGCTTTATCCTCTGCGAGAAACTTCACATTTACGATGCGTACATCAGGTATCGCTGAACGCAGTTGACCCGTAAAACGTTTTAAGAATGAATGTCCTTTGTACTCTTTGCTTCCTGCATGAACGATGTAATCTGTCGCAAAGCTTTGCTTAATTATTTCCAAATTACCTTTTCCAATTAATTCTTCAAGTGTATTAGAAATGTACTCTTTTTTATTCTTCGCCATTGTGCCCACAACATTATCTATCTGTTTTTGATAGCCGTTTCCTCTCATAGAAGAGTCTACCAATAATTAGTGAATGCATTGATACTTTTGGGTTATTTAATTCTACTTCTTGTTTGAGTCCGACAATGATGGATTCGACCAAATTATAATGTCTGTGAAACAATCACCCCGCGTAAGCAATGGACATATTTCAATGGATTTGATATAAACTTTCTCCATAATTACTCTGTATGTCTCTAATTTACCTGGATTATTTGTAGCTCATTAAAACTTACGTAAATGAACACCTATCCATCAGCCACGTGATTTTTTCGTGATATTTTTTTGCTAAATTAACACCCTGTATTGCTGAAATACCTTTTAAAATATGCCGATAAAACTTCATTTCATTTATTCTTTACTGTTGATCATTTTGAGCCTAGCACCCTGCTCGGCAGATGACTCACTGATACTATCTCAAGCAATCGGTAAATTGATTACCGCTGTTGTTATTGACGGTAACGAAAAAACACGCAACGAAGTTATTCAAAGGGAACTGGAATTTAAACAAGGTGAGTTGTTGTCAGAGAGTTCTGTACAAAACAGTTTACGTAAACTGAAAAACTTACGTATCTTTGATGATGTTTTTATTAACTATCATCCCGGTCCAGATGATAGCGTGCAAGTACAAGTGAGTGTCAGCGACCGCTGGACAATTATTCCCATTGCCAAGGCCGGTGGTGGTGGCGGTTCACAGTATTTTACTGTTGGCGTTTATGATGTGAATTCCTTTGGGCGTCATTTAGAAGTTGGCGCTCAATATCAAAATATTAATTCAAAAAATGGGGGTGTATTTTGGTTTCGAAATCCCCGCCTTATGGGACAACGATTATTACTCGGTGTCGACATTTGGCATTTTCGATTGAATCAACCCTTTTACGCTGACAACGGCGATCTTACCGGCGCATACAACAACACAAAAAATCGGCTTCACGCGTTTATTAAAAAACAATTTTCACCTTGGCTATTTTTTGGTGGTGGATTGGATGTTGTTGCGGATGAATTTGATAATACAGAATTAAGTGACGAACAAATTTCTGCGAATAACATTACCGGCTTTCTCACGCCAAGTAACACTAAACAAAATTTTATAGAGCTAAATCTACAATTGAGTGAATTAAATTATGATAAGTATGTGGTTGACGGAGTTCAGTTAGATGTCAACGGTCGATTCACAAGCCAAACGTTCTTCTCTGAAGACAATAGTGCAGAGCTGACAGTTAAAGGAACATATTTCAAAAAACTCGCCTATCAACAAAACATCGGAATTAATGTCGTGCTCGGGCATACCACATCTTCGCTAATTCAAAATCAATTTTATTTGGGCGGATTGTTTGAAGTCAGGGGTTATGTGGACCGTCGCTTTCAAGGATCTAATTATTGGCGGAGTAATTTGGAATATCGGATTCCCAGCTATCGATCAAGATGGTTTGTTTTACAACATGTGGCATTTTTTGATTTCGGGCGGATCGCGAATTCCGTGCGGGATCTCAGCAATAGTAACAGTGACAAATTTAGTAGTATGGGTACAGGATTGCGCTTCATTTCACCTAAGATCTATCGATTTAATGCACGCTTAGATTTAGCAAGAACACTCGGTAATGATGGTAATTTTGATGTGTCGTTTGGGTTACAACAGTTTTTTTAGGGGATGAAATATGTCTAGAACCACACTCCGCTTAAGTTGCTTTTTGTTATTAATAAGTTTAGCTATTAGTTGTGCTCAACAACCCGATGACAAAGCTGTTGGTATGGCAACACTGGTTATTACGCCTGAAACGAAAGCGATTAAACTTGACGAATTCTTTCAATATGTTTCAACGTTCAAAGATGCACGTGGCGATGTACAAACAAATGTCGCAGTAATATGGAAATCCAGTGACGATGCAATTGCCACAGTTTCTGATATGGGTGAAATAACCAGCGTTAGTGCTGGTCAAGTTGAAATTAGTGCAACTGTAACAACGGCAGATAGCGGCACAACACAATCCAATATTTCACTTTTAACCATAGTTGATACGGATCAGACCAACAGTGAGAATGCAGTTGCAACAGTAAAAATTAGTAATACGATTCAGGCTTTTCTCGTGGGAGACAACGAACAAATATTAGCAGAAGCATTTAATATTAACGATGATAGTGTTACTGCTACAACGGTTAGTTGGAGTAGCTCAGATCAAAACGTTGCCGATATTGAGGTATCAACAGGCAATGTAAGTTTCCTTGCTGCAGGCATGGCAAATTATCGGTGACTATGGATGGAATTCGAAGCGCCGACTTTATTATAACTGTACGGGCTATGAATAATAGCAGGGTCGCAACTTTTCAAAATGCTGCACATGCCATCACCGGCAATGCCACACTTCAGGTAAATTCCACGGGTGCTTTGGAATTAGTTTTTTCCGACGATTTCTCAGTGGATAATGGCCCTGGCCTTGAAGTATTTTTATCCAAGGGCCAAGTGCCAGACCAAACTAGCGCTAACCTTGGATCCCTAAAATCAATTAATGGTCAGCAAACTTGCACGGTGCCATCAAACGTGATGATAGACGACTTTGATTGGATCGTTGTACATTGCGTGCCTTATAATGTTGTATTTGGTAGAGGACAATTACCTTAGTTAGTTTTAAACAACGTTCGCCAAAATCTTCAGTAATCATTGAAGTGAGCAAAAATTGATTTTCCTGTATCAGAGCTACATTAAAACCATGAATTGTTTCTGGTTAACACCACTGTTATAATTGCGCTCATCAATTTCTCATGTTGCTATCAAATGGAACTGAAACGCACTTTCCCCATTCTTCTTTTATGTATTTCCCAGTCATCTTTGGCTGGTGGGCCTAAAATATCGCCTGAAGATAAAGCAAAAATTTCTCGTGAAGTGGGGGAATCTGTTTACTTCGAATGTAAAAATCTTGGGCCCTTTAGCACAGATTGCCATGTGGACTGCGGCAATGGAAAGCGGTTTCGCAAATCTTCTGGTTTTTGTTTTTATTTATCCCAGGGAACTTACGTTTTAAATGTTAATACTCGACACCGCAATCAGGAAATATTTCATACAGCAATTGTTACCGTTACGGATAAATCCAAACATTCAGCCGCAACGCGTGAATTTTTAAATTCGCAAGAACAATCAATAAGTATTAATGCGAGTCATATTTCTCCTGCAACATCATCAAAACCAATTCAGACAGTCGCACCCAGTTTTTCCAATTCCGTTTCTGGTTTTGCTTCCAGTGGCAACTCGCTCTCTACAAATCGACAAAACAATCAAGCCTTACAGAACACACTTTCTGAAACCATTAGCAACCAAAACCAGGAACAGTTACTTTCTGGCACTAACAATGCGGCTGCTAATATCAACAATCAGAATACACTGAACCAGGGCAATACCCTTAACAACGCTAATTTTAATCAATCCTCGCAATCCAATAATAACTTCTCGGGTGGAAACTCAAACCAGAACGCTACACAAAATAGTAATCGTGTCTCTTTTAATTAACACAGCATTAGATTCACGGATCAATTCCTTACTCTCATCATTTACTCCAAAAATTCAATGACTTAATAATAATCTTTTACTAAAGATGTTGGCTCCATATGTTGTTATTTTGTGCTAAACTATGGGCGTATTTTTCAATCGTAAGGTGTCCAATATGTCTGCAGTCGCATTCAACCCAACTCTTAACACAGAAATTAGCCTCTCACCTACTGCGCTTGAACAATTAAAAAAATTAACCAATAGCGAAGATGATATTTTGGGTGTGCGGTTATTTATCTCAGGCGGCGGTTGCAGTGGCATGACCTATGGAATGACCTTTATCGAAGAGCAAACACCTTTTGATTGCATACTGGAAGTCGATGGTTTAAAACTTTTTGTGGATTCAGTGGCGCTTAGTTTTTTGGAAGGTGTAGAAATTGATTATAAAACCCAAGGGGTTAATCAAAATTTCGTTTTTAAAAATGTATTCGCTAGCACGGGTGGTGCCGGCACTTGTGGTACGTGCGGTGCAGCAGGTGGTTGTTAGTAGTAACTAAACCTGCTTACCCCAGCTCATTAAACCCTATCTACTATTAGTTTCTCAACCCGGTAGTTACCGTATTGTTGCTTTTTTGAAAGCAGCAAAACTACTGGATATCGATGTCATCATTGCAACATCTCACGAGCAATCGCTTGTTACTGAGATTAAAGCCGGAATCAATATTGATCTCAATGATTTGGCGAATGCTCTGGAATCAATCCTTGTGGAACATCGCAAGCGCGCCTTCCAAGGTATAATTGGCACAGATGATTCTACGGTGGAAATTGCCACCTACTTCGCCGATCACTTGAAATTGAGACACAATCCTGTAGCTGCCACCAAATTAACCCACCGCAAAGACCTGGCACGAATCTGTTTGAAAAACTCACAATGTGCTGTACCTAAATTCAAAATCATTGACCTGAAATCTTCACTAGAAGCACAAACTAATAATATTCATTGGCCCTGCGTATTAAAACCGCTAAATATGTCGGCCAGTCGCGGTGTTATTCGTGTAAATAATTTGGCTGAATTTGTGGCTGCCGGTAAACGGATTGGAAAAATCGTTCGAGAAAACCACAATGAGTTTGAAAGGCAACATTTACTATTGGAATCCTACATTGAAGGCATTGAAGTCGCTTATGAAGGGTATCTAGAAAATGGAAAACTAAATACCGTCACTTTATTTGATAAACCAAATCCCTTGCAAGGACCTTACTTTGAAGAAACCATCTACGTCACACCATCAACCTTAGCCGCTAATACTCAGAATAAAATTAAAACCACCGTTGAAAGCGCTTGCCAGGCTTATGGCCTAGTTACCGGACCGATACACGCCGAACTTCGTATTGATCAACAAGGTTTACCCTGGACATTAGAAGTTGCAAACCGTTCGATTGGCGGAGACTGTGCAAGAACATTGGATGCTGCAGAAGATTATGCACTTGAGAAAATGATAATTTCACTCGCAATAGGTCATCCAGTAGAGCCTATTAAACTCGAACGAGCGCGAGGTGTCATGATGATTCCTACTTCCAAAACTGGGATTTTGCAGAAAATTAATGGTATATCCGATGCTGAATCTGTGACAGGAATTAACTCCGTCATCATTAACATAAACCCTGGTTACGAACTTATCGCCTTACCCGAAGGCAATCAATATTTAGGTTATTTATTTGCCGAAGCCGAAACACCCGATCAGGTCGTTAATACCTTAAATTTAGCGCTATCCAAACTAGAATTTAAAGTTCAACCAAAAATTAGTTTATTACCTTCAAACCCTGCAACTTAATGTTATAGGTCTATTTTTTAATATTACGTTACAAAATTAAACGATAGAGCGTGTTATTTCCCTGACTCATCTGATTATATTGTTATTTACTAATCCTCTGTCAGATTCCAGTCTATTTCGAATATTGAATTACACCATAACTTCCTTTCACCTAGACTTTGATATTCATTGATTCGTAACATTTAACTTGATACTGTATTCCCGTAGCCATTTACAGAAAATGATCAATTCTAAATGCTAAGCACCGATAATTTTCAAAAACAATTTCTTCGCTTGATATTAATAGCGTGGACAGTGCCGGCGGTCATCGGTTTATCCTTTCTTGTTTTTATTAAAATGTTTACCCTTGATCAGGTAGTAGATATATTAACCAGCCCAATCGAGCCATTTTTTATTGTTGGCTCATTATTCGCCGCTTATTGGTACTTTAAATCCTTATCCGAAAAAATATGCCACGCCATAGAAAATCCCACCAAAAATGCGTTAAATGAAGCTATTAACGTGATCAGCCATTTTCCCATACAGTTTTGGTCTGCTTTTTTAATATATCTGATTGTTGCTCCCATCACTGTTATATACAGTGCTGAATTCTTTTCTGACTTTACCGCGCAGCCAATCGATTGGTTTAGAATTAACTTGGTGTCATTGATAGTTTCAATCATAGTCGGATTGCCCATCTTTTTTCTTATCATTGATTTATTCGGTAGGATGGCACATAAAATTCCATTTACTAAACCCATCATTAGTCTCAAACTCAAAGTTATATTAATAGGCGCGCTCGTACCTTTACTCATTGACACCATGCTGGTGCAATACTACTGGACCCGAACAGGTTTTTTTGATACTGAAACATTTATTATTTGGCTTGCACTCGAAGCGCTTGCTGTGGCTGGCAGTTTAGTTTTTGCAAAAAGTTTTGGCCAGTCATTACAGCCGCTACAATATGCCATTACGGATAATTCACTCGCTAATATTGATCTTGAAAAAGATATGCAACCCAACTCCATTGACGAACTGGGAATACTCACGAATAAATACCGCGAAATATTACAAAACCTGAATAATCAACAAGAGATTTTAGAAGATAAAGTTATTGAACGAACTGATAAGTTAGATACGGTTAATAAGGAGCTTGAAGCGTTTTCTTATTCAGTGTCTCATGATTTGCGTGCGTCGATACGATCGATTGATGGTTTTTGCCAGGTTTTACTTGAAGATGCTTCAGATAAACTCAACAAAGAGGAAGTAAAATACCTTAATAAGATAAAGCGCTCGGCCAATCGAATGGCCGAAATTACCAATGATTTGTTAGCGTTATCTAAAATTAATCAACATACTTTAAATCTAAAAGATGTTGAGCTTTCTATATACGTAATGTATCAACTCGAACTACTCAAGAACGAAGATCCAATGCGTGAAGTGAAAACTGATATTACACACAATCTCACCACAACAGCCGATGAAGGCCTGGCAAAGATACTCATAGAGAACCTCGTAAACAACGCTTGGAAATATACCCGTGGCTCAAAAGAAACAAAAATCGACTTTGGCTTTGATGAAGAAAAACAAGCTTATTTTATTCGTGACAACGGTGTCGGTTTCGATATGAAATACTCGAAAGACTTGTTTGTGCCTTTCCGACGTCTGCATGCTGATAACAAATTTGAAGGCTCTGGTATTGGATTGGCAACGGCCTTACGCATTGTTCGCAAACATGGTGGAAAAATTTGGGCCGATGCTGAAGTGGATAAAGGCAGTACTTTTTACTTTAAACTCTAAAATCTATTTTTTTCCACCACCGCCAGACTGAAATCCGGCAGGTAATTGCCCATAGTCCCCTTCTTGAAAGAAAAAACCTATCATGTGTTTCTCTATCACTTCCACACTATTCACATCTGCTGTGCTCAAACCATTTTCGTTCACTATATTGTTTTTGACGATTACTGTGCTAGTACGACTAGCGTCATACGACAAAATTCGACTAATCCGGTAAGTTTGACCTTGAATTTTCAGTGGATAAAACAATACTCGACCTTCAGTAAATTTCACAAATTGATTTATACGACTTGCCGACCAGGATAAATCAAGTTCGTAGTCTTTTGGTCTTGGGAAAGAAAAATAAGTTGCCTTGTTTTCACTCTGCGGCCGAGCTTGAGCTAAAGAGTTTTCAAAATCATTCAACGTATTTATCATCAATTTTGTTAATAAGATTGCGTGATTTTGGATCAAACTTTCCCGATTCCAATTTTCATGAATGATTAAGTTTTCTTGGCAAATGATTGGCCCCGCATCCCAATCATCAGTTACGATGCGAATAGATGCGCCAAATTCCGAGAGTCCCTGCTGAACTTGCCAAAAAATGGGATCTGCTCCTCGAAATTTTGGCAATAAAGATGGATGCAAGTTTATACAACCTAATTTCGCATACGATAAAATACTTTCTGGAATTTTATAAGCAAAACAAGAAACAACAATGACATCTGGATTTAATGCTTTAAGCTCCGAACCTAAGCTATTATCAAAATTATTAAAGCGAAGAATTTTAATATTATTTTCATACGCCAAGTTTTCTGTTTTATTTTTCCCATCTATCACTAATACATTAAAACGTTTATCTTGTGTAACTGATGTAGGACTTACATAAGCAACTACTGTATGTTTTGAATTTATGAGTGCACTAAATGGCAGGCTGGAAAGAATACCATTCGAACCAAAAATAATTACTCTCAACCCATGTTTTCCTTAAATAGTTGTATGCAACTTAATATCTAATAGAAAATTCAATTGCTTGCCATATTCAGTTTCAAATACCCATTTATCGCTTAGTATGCAATTTTTTATTACAACAAATTTCATAATTATATTTTGACAATTTAGTTGAAAAATGCTTAATCATAGTCATAATTATTAGTAAACAAATGTTATGTAACAGTGGGGTAAATACATCTACATAATATTCGTTTACTTATCACTGTACCGCGAGCGTGTTTCAATTCGTATATTTCTTTGTTCGCGTTTTTGTCTTGTCAATATTAAATTCTATCTATAAAAATTACTAATATAATGGGCGGCACACAGATCGTCCGGAAAAATGGTTTACCATGTGGGATGGGGTATCGTTATGCAATACAAAAACGTGTTGTGGCGTTTTCTTTCCTGTTTTTGTTTATTTCTACTAACGAACAGTTGTGGAGACTCTCCTTTCTCGCCAAGCAAAACTAATTCGTCGGCTAATAAGAGCCCTAAATACCCATTAAACGAAAAATATTCTTTAGTCGAATCCAGGATTTTTGACAGCTGGTCAACGCCAAAAAACATTAGTGGCGATATTCCCTTTCACGGAACGGATAGTAGACTTGAAGGACCTATTGCCAATATGACTCATACTAATAACGCGTTTATTTCCTGGCAAGAACTTGTAAATACTTTTCCTTATAATGGATCACCGCTTTCCAGTAAATCCTTTGTGCTAATTGGTAACGATCTGGATGGTTGGATTGCAAACCATCCTCAGGGTTCCAATTTATCAAACACAGCAACATTACCACAACTTTCAGTTAATCAAAAAAACGGGGAGACCTTTGCAATTTGGCGAGACAACAATACCTTACACGTAAATAAGTTTGATCCAATGACCGGCTGGGGCGATATCCAAACACTGGGTCCAGTCGAACATGCCTGGATTAGCGATGTTATTGAGGGGGAAGTTTCGATCATATGGATAAGTATGAATCCAGCCACCGGTTTCGTGATAAACCTCGTTCATCATTCTAAAATCAACGGCTGGTCACCCACCTCTTCACATTTCGTAAATGATACTTCGTTTGTAAGCGGCATGGCTCCTGTACGAACCTACGAAGATAAAATTCTTTTTGCGTGGGTAGAGCAAAAACCACGTACCTCACCTCAGATTAAAAGCATTATGTTTCAACTAAATATTGGTTGGGGCCACCCATTGTTAATCAACGACATTCTCGCGACGCACAACATTTATTATATTGAACACCATCTGGCGGCGGTGGGAAGAACGGGTGAAGCACAATTAGTCTACGAGATTAGAGCATCGAGCAATACAGATGGTATATTCTCAAATACTTTTTTGGATGATAATATTTCGCCTCCGGTCTGGGAAAAAACCATTGTCCTCGATGGCGAACCCAACAGTTTCTTGAGCCCGTTCACAGAGCAAGTTCAACTAGCCTCAAATGATAATGATCAGCTAGTTGCATTATGGGGAAAAAATCTCACCATTAATGGCCAAGCAACCATTACATTGATGGCGAGTCGATATACCATAAACACAGGTTGGCAATCACCGGAACAAGTTATTACACCGTTGATACGTTATCCAATAAATTCTCCGCCTGAACTTGGTTTATTTAACTTTATCCATCATACCCAGCTGTCTTTAAATCAGGAGGGGAATATTCATATCGCTTGGATTCATCATTCGAACTATGTTTCAGGTAAAGTGAATCAACAAATTGTAACAACGCATTCAGAATCACCCGCACATTGGGAGGTTCCAACGATAATTACTAGTAATACAGGTTTAGAGGAAATCATTGATAATTTATCCATGAGCGCCAACGCTGAAGGAACGGTTCGCATAACCTGGAGAAAAGAAATTTGGGACAAGACATCACCCGCAATGTCTATGGCTTCAATTTGGACAAGTAAAAAGAATTCATCTATCGGGCTAGCAACCGCTACAGTTTTTGACACTCGCTTAAGCAAACCAATAAATCACATTGATTCAAACAATAATTGTCTTGCTTGTCACCTGAGTGAAAATATTATTCTCGTTGATCACAACGCAGTGCTCGGCACTTGCATTGATTGCCATAATAGTCGTGTAGCAATAGGAAAGCCGATCTCGCATCTTTCCACCAGTGAAAATTGTGATGCATGCCATCTTACCATTCACTGGAACCCCATAACCACTTTTGATCATACTCAAACCTCAGTGCGAAATTGCATTGATTGCCACAACTCTACTATATCTAGAGGTAAAGGTGAAACACATATCGATTCATCGAACCGTTGCAATGATTGTCATTCTGTAAACCAATGGATCAATCCCACAAATATTGCCAGCAATTAGACTCTTGCAAGTTGTTCGAACAACAACGACCTCAATAGTGTTTTTGGGAATATTTAATAAAACCTAATAAGCCATAATTTTGTAAGATAACTCTCACTCGGTAATAATTGCCACATCTTTAACATTTCGCTAATATTGTCTTTCACCCGAACAAAGCTTCTGGGTCAACATTTTAGTTTATTATAAGGTTAACGATGAAAAACTACACTTACAATAATGACAAAATAGCAATCACATTTGATGAGAAAAAATGTTGCCATGCAGCCCATTGTTTTCGAGAATTACCTGATGTATTTGATGGTGCAATAAACCCACCCATTAGACCCGACGGTGCGTCTGTTGACGAAATAATTCGAGTAATTGAAATGTGTCCTTCCAGTGCGCTGACATACAGTCGGCTATCTAACGAATCTCCAAATGAGACACCGCAAAAAACAAACACGGCAATAACACCTAACCGAGGTCCTTTATTATTACGCGGAGAGTTGAACCTTAAAAATGAAGCCAGTATGACACGATTAACCCTATGTCGCTGCGGTGAAAGCCGCAACAAACCGTATTGTGATGGTAGCCACAGAAAAACTTCTTTTAATGCACCAGTACAAGAAACGTTTGACACTAACACATCGTTTGACGCAACTGGGCCGGTAAAACTTACACCAATAACAAACGGACCAATTGCCTTTTCGGGGAAATTACACTTCACATCCAGAGATAATAAAACACAATACTGTCGTGAGAAAGGCGCCTTATGCCGATGCGGTGCAAGCAACATAAAGCCGTTTTGTGATGGTAATCATCGAAATATTCAATTTAAAACAGAGTAAATCTCGATATACACTTTTTAACGAGTCGGTTTCACAGCATTTGTTTTAACCTTGTGACACCGCATGTCCTAACTCTCACAATCACATCAAACAGCATAATGCTTTAAGCGAATAATTCATTTATCTATTGTAGGCTGCTGGTTTATGAAGAAATCGCTAGTTATAATAAAACCCTTACTCAAAATTAAATAACTTTTGTAAACACATGAACACGGTTGAACCAAAATTCTTATGTGACGAAATGTTAAAAGGCCTCGTAAAATGGTTACGTGCCGCCGGCTATGACACGATTGTTGGTGAAAATGGCGTAAATGACCACTCGCTACTCAATATTGCAAAAATCGAATCTCGAGTTTTATTAACGCGAGATCGCCATTTTAAAACATTTGTTGATAAAGCGGATACCGTAATTCTCCTGGACTGCAATTCCACCCTGGCGTGTGCGCGAGAGTTAACACGTTATATTGAAATAAATTGGCTAAACCGACCATTTAGTCGATGTTTGATATGCAATTATCCACTTAAATTGGCAGATGAAAGCTATCATGTGAGAGTACCAGAAAAAAGTTTAGAATTTACTCATGAGATTTACCGGTGTTCACAATGTGATAAGCTCTATTGGGAAGGAACACATGTACGCCGAATGAAGCGTGTACTAACTCGACTCAATATACCATTATGAATAAAGAGATTTCACTAAATCTACAACAAATAGCCGATTTACTGGAAGAACAGCATGCAAACCCGTATCGTGTTCAAGCATATCATAATGCCGCGAAAACACTGGCTACGCTAAAAGAACCCGTTGAAAATATCGTTGCACGCAAAGGCATTGAAGGGCTCATTGCATTACCTACAATAGGCGAAGGTATTGCTCGCTGTATCTATGAATATGTTGCCATGGGAAAAATGAGTCGTTTAGAATCGCTTCGCGGTGGACACGACCCGATTGCATTATTTGAAGCAATTCCCGGTGTTAGTCCCAATTTGGCGCACAACATTTATGATTCACTGCACATTAAAACATACGAAGCGTTGGAGATGGCGGCGCACAATGGTCGATTAAAACAAGTTCGTGGCATGAGCCCGATTCGCATTGAAAAAATAATCGCTTGGTTAGCCGATAACTTAGGCAATCGTAAACCCGGTTTTGAAACAGAGCAAACGGTGCATGAACCACCCGTTGATTTAATACTTAGCCTTGATGAAAAATATCGAAGTAAAGCAATTGCAAACGAATTACCAAAAATAGCGCCAAAACGTTTTAATCCAAACAATGAACCTTGGCTATCAATAATGCATGTCAGCAAAGGCGAGTGGCATTTTACCTTACTTTTTTCAAATACGGCACGTGCACATCAACTGCATAAAACCAATGACTGGGTCGTCATCTATTATTATGATTCGGCGCATCACGAGTCGCAGCATACTGTCGTTACAGAAACCCAGGGCGTGTTAAAGGGAAAACGCGTTGTTCGTGGCCGTGAGTTTGAGTGCAAAAAATACTACGCGATAACATCAAGATAGATCTAACTCACGAAAAGATACTTCAGTACACGACCCAACTATTCACAGTCCCCTCACATTAAGACAAATCATATCAGTATTTAAAACAGCACTTCCTTAATTAACCATCTGGGTAAGGTGCCTTTCTATGATAGGAAGCAACCAATATTCCATAACATGCTAATACCAATTGAAAGAACACGGGGATAGGTCTCAATAACCAAACGGAATCACCAATTTCTCCTAACGTGAGAAATAAGCATAACAACATAACGACGAAGTAGATCCAAGCCACAAGTTGCAATACCCTTCCCAATCGTCGCTGAGGTTAGAGTTTTCCATTATCAATTTTATTTGCAAAATAAATCATAAGCGAAAAAATCACAATCTGCAGACCCATCAACAGTGGATAATTAAAAACTACATCGCTCCAACTCTCATATGGTGGCAAGTAATTCGAATTGATCCACAATGAAAATGCTTGCCCCACAATCCGGAATAGAAATATTATACTAAGCAACCAAAGCCATTGACCAACCTGGTATGAATAATCAACTTCATCACATATCTTAGATTCTCTAGTCTGTGGTTTCATTGCAGCATTCCTAAAAAAGCGTTCAACGTTTGTTATATTTTTCCCATGAATATTTATTCCGTAAACCTTTCATCCGATCCTTTAGTGGAAAAAACGTAAAAACAGTATATGAAAATGGAAAAATGAAGAACGTGATAATTACGACAAGTTAAGAGAAAATTGCGACAATGTGACTCATGAGTAAAACAAGTTATCTATGATTTTAAAAACGATTATGTGGAAGGGTTTTGTTAGGGAGATTCTAGTTCACTAGTTATATGAAAATATTAGTTATACAGCGTGGAAACCATGAGATACTAATTCATGGTTTCCATTAGTAGGCTTCGAATTTTTTCAGCCGCAGGGTCTTGGGGCCAACCAGTGACAAGCTCGGTCCAGATTTCTCGCGCCGCTTTAACTTCATCTTTGGCATTTAATAATAAGTAACCCAAATTTAAATACGCGTTACCAAAACCTGGTCGTTCTTTAATGACCTGCCTAAACGCGAGTTCGGCATGTGCGACGTTTTCAATTTGCCAATACATCGTGCCCATATCCGTTCGCACACCAACAGCAGCAGGATTTATATCAAGCGCGATACGATAATATACGATGGCTTGCGCAGGTTCGTTATTGTCATAACAAATATTGCCAAGATTGGAGGCAGCTTCGAAATCATTGGGATTTTCGTTGAGTCGCCGTTTTAGTGATAAAAAAATGGCTTCATTTTCGTTGACTTCTGATTCACTCACTTTCTTTCTACCTTATATATTATTAGTTTGTGTTTTTATTAACCACCAGGTACTTACTCAAGCATTTCATGCACTAAAACCAGGGTTTTCTCAGGTCATAAATGCTTCGAATTTTGTATAGTACCATTTTAAAATAAAGGGCGGCACTATTGTTGTCAATACAATTACTAATAACATAATGACATAAAGCTCGTTACTAAAAATATTACTCTGCCGCCCTATTTCAATAAAAATAAGGCCCACTTCACCCCGTGGCGTCATAGCCAATCCTGTTGCGACTTTTTCATGAAATGGTGCTTCGCGCACAAGGAAAGCACCCGCAACTTTTCCCGTCACAGCGACAAAAAATAATAAACTCGATGCAAACCACAGATCAGATGAAGTCCAATTTATCTCACTCAAATCCACTGACAATCCAACTACCACAAAAAAGATTGGCGTAAATAATTGCATAACTGGTTTCATTTGCTCATACACGCGTGAAGCGAATTGTTCATCGGTTTTAATGGCTATACCAAAAGGTAAAAAGAAACGTCGTGACAACGCTAAACCCGCTGCAAATCCGCCTAGAATTTCTGGTGCACCAATGTAATACGCAAACCAGGCAAAAAACAGCACGAGCGACATAACAGTCGGTGGAATCAAACCCGGCAATGCACTGGATTGATCAAAACGCCGAATCAGAAAAGAAATAAATTTTGCCGCTAAAGGCGCAAGTGCAAAAAAAGCCCCGATGAACAACGCGACTCGAGTTGCGTTTTCAAAATTCACGCTGCCTGACAACGTAGTATCCAACAACAACCCTAATAGTATGACACCCAGAACATCATCTATGACGGCTGAGCCCAAAACGACTTGTCCCACTGTTTGATTCTGTTTGCCTAAGGCATTCAGCACCCGAATGGTAATACCAATACTGGTCGCCGTTAGTGCGCCACCGACAAACAGAGATTCTATAATTGACAGATCTAAAACATATCGACAGGAGATGTAACCCAAAATAAAAGGTAAGACAAAACCACCCATGGCGGTTATTAAACTTCGTCCTCCTGTACGTAATAAACGTGAACCATCGGTTTGCAAACCGACTTCAAACAATAAAAGTATTATGCCGATCTCACCCAGCATGCGAACCGTCTGATTCACTTCCAAAAGCCCAAATAGACTAGGACCGAGAACAATGCCAGCGGTTATTTCACCAATCACAGGAGGGATTTCAAGGCGAACGGCTATTTCGGCGAATATTCGTGCCGCCAATAAAATTAGCATTAAATCAAAAAGAAGATCGTGTATTCCACTCATAGCAGACAGTCACTAAACATGAAAATATGCACGAAATTGGCGGGTCATTGTTTCTAAGTCAGTCTTTAAATTGGCTCGAAATTGGATTTTGCCGTTGCTAATCAGTCTAGCGTAAGTGGCTGTTTTTTGCATTATAATTATCCAGACAAAAGGGATTTATCACTTTCTTGCATTATCGACTCGACACATAACACTTAATAACCAAAACTGTCTATAATGCGCTTTTTTTAATGCGCGATAACACACAAACAATGAAAATAATGCTTGCCCCAATGGAGGGCGTCGTTGATTACTATATGCGTGATCTGCTCACTGACTTAGGCGGCTATGACGCCTGTGTCACGGAGTTTATTCGTGTGGTTGGCCACATCATACCTGATAAGGTTTTTTACCGCTTCTGCCCCGAATTGAAACAGAATGGGCATACGAAAGCAGGTACCCCCGTTATTGTCCAATTGCTCGGGTCCGATCCCAGTGTCATGGCCGATAATGCTTGCCGCGCCGTAGAGTTAGGCGCACCAGGTATTGATTTAAATTTTGGCTGTCCGGCAAAGTGTGTCAACAAAAAAGCAGGTGGTGCTTTTTTACTCCAGGAGCCAGACCAACTGTTTCAGATCATCCAACGCGTGAGAAATGCAGTAGAGCCAAATATTCCTGTATCAGCGAAAATCCGTCTGGGTTACCAATCCACTGACCTGGCTTTCGACAATGCGCTTGCAGTACAAGCCGCAGGTGCGGATTATGTAACCGTTCACGCACGTACCAAAACCGATGGTTATAAAGCGCCAGCACGATGGGAATGGTTAGGTTTGATTAAGGAAAAACTGGACATTCCTGTGATTGCCAATGGCGATATTAACAGCGTTGCCGACTTTAAACGCTGCCTCGAAATAAGTCAGTGTAACAGCATCATGATTGGGCGTGGCGCCGTCGCCCGACCTGATCTGGCAAGGCAAATCAAACAATTTCATCTTAATGAAATCAATAACGATGTCATGGATTGGGAAGATGTTCGGCCGCTGATTATTGCCATGGCGGAAGCCATGACTGAAAATGTTAAAGGCCGATTTATTGTTGCGCGAATTAAACAATGGTTAGTTATGTTAAAACGGGAATTCGCAGAAGCCCAATTGTGTTTTGATGAAGTAAGAAAACTTAAACAATATTCAGAATTACAAACTGTTTTGAAATTTTGACAAATAAATCGACTTCTGCTTTAAATCAGCTTGCGAATTCAAATGGGTCAGAATAAATATCACTGAGCGATGCACCATTTAAAAAGGCGTTTCGTTTTGTATCATTAACCATTTGTGGGTGACCACATAAATAGATACGCCAACCTTTAAGGTCTTTATGTTCTGCTAACGCTAGCTCGTTGGCGCGACCTGCGGCAAACCCTGGTTTTTCATCACGAGAAAGGCATGGACTGTAGTGAAAATTATCGTGATCCGTCGTCAATTTTTTTAACTCATCAACTAAATACAATTTTTCCGAATTGGCTGAGCCATGGTAAACATGAATATCACCGGAATGACCTTTACGAAGGGCGTCACGTAATATACCGTAGATTGGTGCCAGACCAGATCCTGTTGCTACCATTAACATATTCGTAGCAGGATTACCTATCCTATAATAGCATTCACCAAGTGGTTCACTTACCTTCAAGCTATCACCCACATTTAATTCATCAAACAGCCAGCCACTCATTTTGCCATTACTTATTTTTTCAATATGAAACTCAAGGTAATCATCAAGCTCCGGCACACTGGCAATGGAATAACTTCGCGTTAAACTATCATCTTTGAAAAAATTAACAAACTGTCCAGCACTGTAGTTGAGTTCGTCAGGCACGGTAAATCGAAGTCGCAATATCACAGGCGTTAATAAACTTTTTTCCTGCAAAGTCATTTCAAATTTTGGTGCCGCTGCTTCATCAGCGAGCGTAACTTTTAAATCTTCGGAAGGAACACAAGAACAGGCGAGAAAATAATTTTGCTTGACCAGCGTATCTTTAAGACCAACTTGTGCGGAGTCAGGTGGAGTGCCTTCCTCTGCACGCATCATACAGGTATGGCATAAACCACTGCGGCAAGAAGATGGTGGTGGACAGTTGTATCGAGTTAAACAATCTAATACTGTTTCATTTGGATTTGATTCACAAACTACGCCGTCAAACTCGATTTTTGGCACCACATATCTCCTTGCATATACTTAAGGAACCTCTGATTAAGTTAGATAGTGAGATGGGAACTAGGCATATTGAAACGAATACCAACCGGCACAAGAAAGCGCAGTTTACTCGAGTAAATGAGCATTTTGAGTTTCAATATAACGACGTTAACACTCGCTAGATGACTTAATCAGAGGTTCCTTAGTTGTCATTGCATAGGTTATTTACCTAATACATCATTACGGGTTGTTTCTGCGATGGCAGCAACTTCACCGATCAACTCATCGGCAACACCCAATTCTTTTAGTGTTGCGCCCAAGTTTTCCACGACTGCATCAAAATGAGAATCGTTCAAACCGCGCTCTACGAGATGCGCATGTCCTTTACGCATATCCTCGCCAGTATAATTATTGGGTCCACCAAACGCCATGGTTAAAAACGCTTTTTGCTTTACAGCTTGACGTTCCATATCAACTCCATCAAAGAAATTTTTTATACGGTCATCAGCCAGAACTTTGCGATAAAAAATATCAACCGCGGCATCAACTGCGGCTTCTCCACCTAATCTGTCAAACAATGAATCACTCATTTGCATCTCCTTGAATTAAACGAAATTTACGCGACTTGCAGAGCTAAAACCATGCCGGCTCTATTGATATATTTTACGTATATCTATTAAGAGATAGGAAATTTCTTTTCTAAATATCCACTTTACTTACATCTTAAATGATTGGGGTATTATGATTTTTTATAACAAAATTAGACTTTTAGGGGCGCTTATGATAAATTTTCACAAGTTAAACAAGGATAGTTTACACAACAAAATACGGGAAATAATAATTATGCAGCTAACGCTATATACCGATTATTCTCTGCGAGTTTTAGTCTACTTAAGTCTAAATCAGCAGCGTTCTGCAACCATCTCGGAGATCGCGGAATTTTATCAAATTTCCCGTAATCATCTGGTTAAGGTTGTTCACAATCTTTCGCTTAAAAAATATATCAATTCCAGTCGAGGCAAAGGCGGCGGATTACGTTTATCACGTGAACCAGAGCTCATTAACATTGGCGCCGTTGTTCGAGACACCGAACCCAACTTCCATGTTGTTGAGTGTTTCAATTCTGACGTTAAAAACGCATGTTCCGTTGAACCCATTTGTAACTTAAAAGGTATCGTTCATCAAGCCACATCGGCCTTTCTCAATACACTTGATAGTTTTTCCGTTGCAGACATACTCAACGATAGCTCAGACGCAACAAGTATCGTACAACTCGATCCCCATCTAAAACGGATCCTTCAAGAAACCGAAGAAAGCTGACTTTTATTGTCAGCTTTTTTGTTTTGGTGGTGTGCTTAACCAAAACCACCAAACAATCGCAAGAATTATCAACAATCCCACGATATTCACAATCGCTGTCATGACGCCACACTCCGCTCAAGCATTCTTAGCCGATTTGCATTACTAACCACAGTAACAGAAGATAACGCCATAGCACCGCCAGCAATCATGGGATTTAACAGAATCCCCAATGGCGGATACAAAATTCCCGCGGCTATTGGAATCCCAATGATATTGTAAATAAATGCACCGAATAAATTTTGTTTAATATTTCGCACAGTGCTTTTTGATACTTGAATGGCGTCAACAACACCTAACAAAGAACCACGCATTAATGCAATATCTGCACTTTCAATCGCCACATCCGTACCGGTGCCAATCGCAAACCCCACATCTGCCAATGCAAGTGCGGGTGCATCGTTAATCCCATCTCCAACCATGGCAACCACCTTGTTACTCGCTTGTAATTCGCGAATGACCGCTAACTTTTTTTCGGGTAATACATTGGCAATAGTTTTTTGGATACCAAGTTGTTTAGCCACTGCGGTTGCAGTATCCACATTGTCTCCTGTAAGCATGATGATGTTTAATCCCATGGCTTGAAGACTGGCTACCGCTTTGAGTGAATCTTCTTTGATAGCATCAAATATACTTAGTACGGCATTCAGCTGCCCATCAACTGCAAGATACAACACAGTTTTAGATTGTTGATGCAAACTGGCTGAGTCTGCTGCGCTAAGACCAATATTTACCTGGTTCTGTTGCATTAATTCCGTATTTCCCAAAAGAATTGCCTGGCCATCAATTTGTCCCTTGAGGCCTCGCCCACTCAGCGACTCGAAATTCTGAACTTCCTTGAGTACAATCCCCTGCTCTTTCGCACTATTCAACACTGCGATTGCCAAAGGATGTTCAGAATAATGCTCTATACTGGCAGCTAATTGAATAAGCTCTTGTTCGCTTCGTTGATAGGCAAACACTTCGCGCACCCGAGGTTTGCCTTCCGTTAGCGTACCGGTTTTATCTAATACAACGGTGTCAACTGTACCCGCAACCTGCAGTGCTTGAGCATTCCGAATCAACGCGCCAAACTCCGCCGCTTTTCCAATGCCAACCATAATAGAAATAGGGGTTGCTAATCCCAAAGCACAAGGACAAGCAATAATTAACACAGTTACAGCGGCGACAAGCGCAATACTGCCATCATCAAAATCTGCAAAATTAAACCAAAGCAGATAAGTGATGACCGAAATAATCATGACACTCGGCACAAAAATCGAAGAAATTTTATCAGCCAATCGACCAATAGCCGGTTTACTGTTTTGGGCATTTCTAACCAATTCAATAATTTGAGCAAGCATCGTGTCATTGCCGACTTTGGTGGCTTTAAACAAAAAACTCCCTGTTTGGTTTAATGTCCCACCGGTAACAGAATCGTTTACGCTTTTTTCAACTCCCAAGGGTTCACCAGTTAACATGGATTCGTCAACCACTGAATTGCCTTCCAATACGACACCATCAACTGGAATTTTTTCTCCCGGCCTTACCCTAAGTGAATCTCCCAACAAAATCTGCGCAATGGGAATTTTTATCTCTTCCCCATTTCGTACAACACTCGCCTCTTTAGGCTGTAAACCAATGAGTCGTTTGATGGCCTCGGACGTTTTACCTTTGGCCCGCATTTCCATTGCGCCACCAAAATTTATCAATGCAATAATAATTATTGCAGCCTCAAAATAAACATGTTGTGACTGTGGTGGAACCCAATCAGGAAATAGAACGAGAAGCGTGGAGAACACCCAGGCAGAACCAGTGCCAAGGGCGATTAAGGTATCCATGTTTGCGTTGTGAACCTTAAACGCTTTCCAGGCACCAACGAAATATTGCTTACCAGAGTAAACCAATATAACCAAACTAAAAACAGCAATTAGCAACCAAAATAATCTTCCACCACCCGAGAGTGCCGGCATGTTTCCACTCCAGCCTAATAGAAGCAATGGCAACCCTAAACAGGCTGCGGCAATGGCTTGTTTTATTTGATCGCGGTAGAGCTTGCTTTCTGCCGTTTGTTTTTCAATTTCATCCTCTTGGCTGCGAAGTTCTGACGCGTTATAACCAGCATTTACAATGGCATTGATAATACTATTTGCACTGACATCCCCGGTTACCGTGGCTGTTTTCTCTGCCAAATTTACATTATGTGTCGTAACACCAGCTACATTTGCGATGGCCTTATCCACTGATGCCACACAACCTGCGCAGTTCATTCCAATAACGGAAAGTCTTATCGATTTTTCTGCCATATAGTCACTTTAATTAAATGTTCGATTGTGGTGATTAACAATAATCTAATTCAATTCATTGTGTGGTTTTCTATTTGAAAAAACCAATAGTTGTTTTTTCTACAATTTCACGATTTTTTAAACGATTTATTTGGGTAACGGGTTTTATTATACCTATAATGTCACAATGAAATGATGATATAGATTTGTCAATTTTTTTCCAGTGTACGCAATTCACCCTGGCGCATAATTTGCCTTGGGTTCACTTATTAGGCAAGTTTAACGACGTTTGCAGGCAGGAAAAGTTGCCAGACTAAGGAGTAGTCATAATGCGAATTGAGAATCCAACCAACCGAAACAATCAAAACAACTTCCAAAAAAAGAAGCAATCAAAAAAGCAAGAAAATGCCGCGAACGATAGCTCAAGAGAAAACGATGATTCAATTGATCTCAGTTCAGCTATTGTCATACTTAATATGTTAATTGACGCACCAGAACACCAGTTTAATAAAGTCCCTTTCTATTTTCAAAATGCAGCCGCTAGAGACGCTCACCGAGCGGCCATCATTGCAAAATCAATTCAACAAAAAGCGTTAATGGAAGACATCAGTTTAAACTATGACATGGTATTGGATTTAGTTATCAGTCATGCAAATGAAAAAAACACAGCGCCAGGTATTTTTGCCGCTGCTGACAAGCAGTTATTCGAGTTTCAACATAATCCTCTCAATCAAGAAGAAAGTAAGTTTTTCGAACAACTTTATTTTAAATGCCAAGAACAAAATGTTGATCCCGACTTAGTTACACTTATCGTTACTGAATACATTAAACGGATAGCAAATACGGATGCAAAAATAACAAATACCGAAGACCATAAACTTCACGTGATTGCTTTAATAAAAAAATCAGAAAATTTGAATATTTCGCTCCATCAAAAAACGTTGCTAGATGTTTTAAGCACGTTTCAATAGAAGAGTAGCCGGCAATTCCCCCACAGATTCATGATAAATGCTCGTTAATACAAACGCTATAAACCCTTCCAATTGAACAAATTCCGTTCTAAGTAATAAAAACGGTATTTCAAGCTTAACAATTAGCAATAACTTATTTTTGGAGTAAAAGATAGAAAAATAAGATTTATTCTTATTTAGTGTTTATTTTATATTTTTAATGGAATTATCCAGCATTATAAAATACACTACCAATCCTAATGGAAATGGTCAAATATAGTTCATTAGATATACAGCTGGCATGTAGATTCATCTCAATAATGTTATTCGAGTATAAATATGCAAAGTAGCACCAGTGACACCATAGCTTACCGAGAAAAAATTCAAAATAAAATTCGCAATACAAAACTGATTGTTTTGCCACTAGTATTCTGCTGTCTTGCGCTAACAGGAATCATCGCTGCTTATTCTCTAGAACAAATTAAATTAACCAACAAAGCCGAAATTCATCGTGTTTTGAAAACGTCATTAAGCACCGCACATGAAGCTCTGTCATCAACGCTTAATAATTTTCAGCAATACATCCAACGTTTCCAAAAAGATCCAAAACTTGTGGATCTTATACTTCAGCAACAACAAATTTCAGTTTCTGATAAATCAGCATTAAGGAATAGTAACGCGCTTATTAAATTACGCGACTATTTTAGAAATAATGATGTTTTCAAAGAATTAGGATTTTTTGTAATCGATCGAGACAATATCAACATCGCGACATTAAACGATAAACAGATTGGTAGCAAAAACATAATCGCCGTACAAAATCCCAAACTTTTAAAACAGGTGTTCGAAGGGAAAACAATATTAACCTCACCTCTTCAATCTGATGCAGATTCAAACAAGAAAGAATATTTTGCTGAAAATCCACCAGCAATGTTTCTTGCCACACCGATCATTTATAATGACCACATTATTGCAATTTTTGCTCTAAGAATTAACATCTATACCATATTTTCCCAAATCACAAAAAATACCCATTTTAGTCCTTACAACGAAACCGCCATATTCGATTCCCATGGGCATGCGTTAAATCAACCTGATCATCAACATCTGTTTATTTCTCAGGATCATATGAAATCGAATCTTCTCGCACATGATAGCGCACTCCACAATCAATCCAACTCGTTTAATCCAGATCTTAAATTGCGGCATAGTAATGAGATGGAAACTTATAACAATCGCTTGGGGGAAACTGCATTTGGTAGCTGGAAATGGGATAAAAAACTAGGTTTAGGAATAGTCACCGAAACTCCCGTGGATAAAGCACTGGCAACATATTTCGACACCCGATCTACGGTACTTGTACTCTATATTCTAACCGTTTTAGTGGCCCTTATTTCTATTGTAATTATGATCATAGGCCAGCAACGAACGTGTGATATCTTATCTCGTGTAAACAACAACCTTGAATACGCAATTCAAGAAAAAACTCTGGCTTATTACCAGGCTAAAGAAATTGCTGAACAGGCCAACAATGCTAAAAGTAATTTTCTGGCGAATATGAGTCATGAATTGAGGACGCCTTTAAATGTAATTTTAGGTTTTACGCAATTACTACAATCAGATAAAGACTTAAACACCAGCCAAAAAAGTAACCTGGATGATATTTATAATTCCGGCGATCTACTACGCTCATTGCTTGATGATGTGCTTGATTTAAACCGCATTGAAAACGGTCAATTTAGTCTAAGTAAGAAACCCAGTAAATTAAAAGAAATTCTCGACAATGCATTATTACTGACACATACACTCGCTGATAAGAAAAATATCAGTATTGAAACTGAGTATAATCTAAAAACAGATTATGAATTAATTGTAGATGAAACTCGAATAATTCAAATCCTAGTTAACCTGCTATCTAATGCCATTAAATATAACAATGATGGTGGAATGATAACTGTTGTAGTACGACAAAAAAGTAACAACGTTAGCATAACCATTTCAGATACTGGCTTTGGCATTCCTGAAGAGAAACAACCCTTTTTATTTAAACCATTTCAACGATTTCACACTCAAAACACCGAAATCGAAGGAACAGGTATCGGTTTAAACATCGCAAAACAACTCACGGAATCTCATGGCGGTTCTTTGTCGTTGCTAAGTTCCAGTGTCCAAGGCTCAACTTTTGAAATATTGCTACCTCAAGAAACTCAAGCAGCAGATTTGGCTTCAAAGAATGTGACAAGCAAACAAAACAAGGTAAATTCCTTAATCCCTAATTATGCACAGACAAATCGAATTTTACTCATTGAGGATAATCTCTCTAATATAAAACTTTTTAGAAACCTGTTCAAAACACAATCTCATATAGATTTAACCATTGCAAAAACTGCTGAAGAGGGACTCGATAAATTACAAGAAAATTTCTTCGATCTAATTTTAATGGATATACAATTACCTGGCATGGATGGTTTTGCGGCTTTATCCGAGATTCAGTCACAAGAACGTATTAAAAATATTCCCGTGATTGCTGTGACCGCTAATGCCATGGTTGACGATGTTGAATTAGGAAAAGCCGCTGGTTTCGTCGACTACATATCCAAACCGGTGAATATCCCTAATTTTCTGGAGATAATTACTCAAACATTAAGTTCATCCAGAAACTCAAATCAATCAACATAAACTTGGAAATTACTATTTAGAAATATTTTTTCCAAAAACAACAATAAACACTTAATTCGTATCTGTTCGTGAAAGACTTTTTATTAATTCACACTTCAATATAGTCGTATTCTCCAACGCCCTGAACAACAAGGTTTTCCGATTCAACTCCAGCGCTATTTACAAATGATGGATTTCACCTATCGATCGATTTTCTTAAACGAAACTTCTGTCAAAATATATTGAGTAAAATGACGGAACCATTTCGAAAATAATTAGCCTTATTAGCTTTCGAAATTAGAAAGACGAGCACAGAAAGTATATTTAGCTACCCCATAATTTGTAATAAAAACACATGCCTCGGACACAAATTTATGAATAATAACAATATTAATGTTAATCAGTTAAAAGCAATTATCGTAGGAGCGCTAGCAATTCTACTACAAATGGGATTTTTCTATATCATCTGGATGAATCCTTTTGTGAATGACATTTCGCTTCAGTTTGCCGATCATCCTGCTGTTAAACCTTATGAATACTTTGGTGGATTAGATAACTGGATGCGACTCAGAACAATTTATCTCATCCTGATGTTAAGCCTCATGATAAAAGTTTTTTTAATGTTTTACACCAATCTACCTGGAAAGGGTTGGCAAAAAGGTATTTATTTTGGGCTAATTCTTAGCATTATAAAAGTCATACCCGATGCTTTTGACACTTGGACATTGATCGTTTATCCCAATGAGCTAATTATTCTCCAACTAATCAACGGTAGCATTGGTTATGTTTTTTTCGGCTTAATGATTTCTTTCCTATATCATCGATTTAACGTTATCCAACTTCAACCATCCACACTGTCAACAGATTCAAATAGCATTCATTAATGACTAGAATCTTATAATATTGTTGGAATTATTCCATGTTGCATACCTTAGAACGGGGAATGCCCGATTGTTACTAGACGACAATATTGAACGCACGTTCAAGTCTATAAACACTTAAAGTTATTTCACAACATCAGACCCGCCCCCTGTATCGAATTAAATCGTAAATTCGCTATTTTAACCATTAGGTCTATACTTTTATTTTTATCCTTAATACTTAATCGCCATTGGATAGTAATAGGATTCTAATTAATCGGCTTAGACGAATTAGTAATTTAGATAAGGAAGTGAAATGGAAATTACGGGATTCCGTACAATTGAAAAAATCAGTGAAACAAATACCACGATTGTATTTACAGCAGAAAAATTGGATACCGGTGACACTGTATTAATAAAATCATTAAAAAACGATCGCGCAACACCTGACGAATATTATAATTTAAAAAATGATTACACTATAAGCCAAAAAATATCTGCCAGCTCCATTTTAATCCCTCTTGCTTTTATATCAGAACAAGGTAAATCTGCAATTATCTACGAAAATTTCCCTGGCAAATCCTTACAGAATTTAATGCCAAGAGCTTCCTTTTCTATAGAAGACTCATTAATTATTGCAATAAAATTATCAGTTGCACTTAACGATATTCATAAGTCCAACATTATACATAATAATATAAACCCCCAGAGTATCCTATACGATAACAAAAGCCGAACTTTAAAGATCACTGATTTTCGTTTTTCCAGTGCCGTTAATAAAACTCTATTTGATGCTGACTCTGTCAACAAAAGTTCTAATTTAGTATACATCTCGCCAGAACAAACCGGCAGAATTAATCGCAGTATAGATTTTCGTAGTGACTACTACTCATTGGGAATCGTGTTATACGAATTGTTTACCTTTATCGCCCCTTTTGTCTCATCAAATCCAATTGAAATAATACATTATCACATAGCGTTAGAACCTCATTCACCACACGAACTAAATCCAGAAGTTCCTGAAGCGGTTTCAAATATTATTATGAAGCTAATCAAAAAAATGGTCGAAGATAGGTATCAATCTATCTCTGGTTTGGTGTTTGATCTTGAACATTGTCTTGAAAATTACAAATCCACGGGTGATGTTAAGCCATTTCCACTTGGACGTGAAGATTTTTCACTTACACTTAGTATCCCCGAAAAGTTGTTTGGTAGAGAAAGAGAGATCAAATTAATATCACAGCTACTGGAAAAAGTGAGTCAAGGCGGAAACTCCGTGTTACTCGTTTCCGGTGTGGCAGGTTCTGGCAAAACTGCACTGATTAATGAAGTAACTCATCTACAGCCAAACAATACCCTAAATTTTGTTCGTGGAAAGTTCGAACAATTTGAATCAGAAAATCCCTATCTTGCTTTTAGTCAAGCATTTAATGAATTCACTAAAATATTACTCGGTCAAAACGAGAACGACCTACAGCAGTGGAAAAACAAGATCATTCAAGGTCTCGGTGCTTTAGCCAAGCTAATTACTGATTTTGTTCCATCGCTCGAAAAAGTCATTGGCGTTCAAGATGACTTACCAATGTTAGGTCCAAATGAATCACAAAATCGATTTAAATTAGCCATTAGCACTTTTTTTCAAACAATAGTCAGTGAAGATTCCTCACTGGTTTTGGTAATTGATGATTTACAATGGGCAGATTCTGCTTCGTTAGCTCTCTTTCAAGAATTGTCATCCGAAAATATACCTAACTTATTCCTCATTGGAATATATAGAAATAACGAAATCGGTGACAATCACCCAGTCAATCAAATTAGATCAAAATTAAAACATCAGATTAAAGAGTACAAAGAAATCGAATTATCAGACCTATCTTACCAAGACATTGAGTTAATGGTTTCTGAATCATTAAATATGAGTATCAGTAGTGTTGCTAACCTCGTAAATCACATATACAAACAGACTAAAGGAAATGCGTTTTATTCTAAGCAATATTTTCAATCCTTGTACACTAATAAGAATTTGGTCGCTAACGAAAACAGTCATCAATGGTCGTGGGAATTACCTGATGCGAGTTCTTACCACGAACCTATTGATGTAATCACGTTTCTCACAGCGAAATTGGAGAAGCTTTCAACCAATACCTACAACCTTTTAAAAATAGCGGCATGCATGGGAAATAGTTTCTCAATTAAAGATTTTCTATTTTTCGAAAACTTTTCTATTGAAAATACTGAAGAGTTACTACAACCTGCAATAAATCTTGGTATTTTAATCAATTCAGGATTGCAATATAAATTTCTTCATGATCGTGTACAACAGGCAATAATAGAGCGACTTACACCACATGAGAAATCGCAAAACCATCTCCACATTGGTTGGAATCTATTTCACAATTTGCGTTTTGATGAAAAGTATAATCGCCTTTTCGAAATAGTAGCGCATTTGAATGCGGGATACGACCGTATAGAATCTGACTTGGACAAGAAACACGTACTAGAACTGAACTATGAGGCCTGTCTAAAAGCTTTGAATTCCACAGCTTATAGAAATGCCATGATCTACATTACGCATTGTAAAAAAGACATTTCATTACTACCGACTTCCGAAGACGTGCTCAAGTTTAAAATATGTTTAATGGAAGTTCGGGCATTATACCTAAATACCGAATATGAAAAAGCAAAAATAGAAATTCTTTTACTAATGCAAGACTATGATAAGAGTGAAAATAAATCAGAAATCTACACACTATTAAAAGACATCATACTGAGTCAAGATAAAAACTATCAAGAAGCCGTATTGACCGGTATCAATGTACTAAAAAGTGTTGGGATTCAAATTAGCTCTAACCAAACCGATCTAGAAAATCAATCTCAAAAAGAAATTAATGCGATACAACAAATAATGGTAACAAAAACTATTGATAGCCTTTTGGATCTTCCTGAAATGACTGATCCCCTAAGCAAGGTAAGAGCCAACATATTAATAGATTTATGGGAGGCTGCATATTACTGTGCTAACCAGACACTAATGAATTATTGCAATTTAAAATTGGTTTCTCTTTTCTTAAAAAATGGAAATTCAAATCAGTCGGCATTTGGTTTTGTTTTGTTTGGACTATATTATGGTTTAAAAAATGACTATAACAAAGCTTACGGATTTGGAAATTTGGCCCTAAAACTCAATGAAAAATACGAAGATCGAGTCATGCTGCCGAAAGTGACGAATCTTTTTTGTAACTATATTAATTTCCACAAAAATTCATTTAAACATTCTGCCACTTTGTATGAAAAGAGCTTCAATGTAGGCAAGGAAAATGGAGATCATTTATTTGGCCTCTGGGCAGCACTTTTCATAACCTGGAGCCAATTACTTTCAGGTCAATCTTTACCTAGTGTATATCAAAAATCACTTCAGCTTTCCTCATTCATAAAACAAACAAACGATAAAAAAATTGAAAAAGCCTTTCGCACACTGCAACTAATGTTATTAAATTTACTGGGGGAAACTCCAGACCATCAGACTTTGTCCTCCGAAACAGAACATGCTGTTGAATATTTAGAATATTGGAAGAACAGTGGATTTGTGCCAGGTGGGACTTGGTATGGAATTATTGACGCACAGTTAAAATTAATTAATCGAGATTTTGCTGGCGGCTTAAAAACGTTAAATGAAAACACTACCACTTTAGATCCCGCTATCATAATGTTTCCTGTTTCTCAATATTACTTTTATCATAGTTTACATAGTTTAGGGTTCTTAGCTGACTCCACAAACTTAGTTGACGAGAAATTAATGAAATCGATTGATGAAAACATCTCACTGTATGAGAACTGGTCAACACATTCCCCAGTTAATTTTGAGTTTTACGCTTTACTGCTAAAAGCAGAAAGAGAAAATATTTTAGGTAACTACTGGTTGGCTATCGAACTCTATGAAAAAGCCAATGCAGCTGCAACAAGAAGCGAATCCCTATTTAACCTTGCGTTGATTAATGAATATGAGGGAAGATTTTGGATTCATGCAAATAATAACAGACTAGCTCGATATTGCCTTCAGTCTGCGTCGAACTATTATAAACAGTGGGGAGCGATTAGAAAAAACAATCAACTACTTAAAGAGTTTTCCTCATTAGACATACCGACGTCAATTGATGACCATACCACAACAACGAATAATAGTGTTTTCTATTCAAATAGTAGCATAAACACTCAAAACTTTGACATCAACGCCGTATTGATCGCAGCAAAGGAAATCTCTAGTGAAATTTCAATGAAGAAACTACTGATCAATTGTCTAAAAATTATTATTACAAATGCGGGAGCAGAAAGAGGCGTAATTTTATTAAAACGTGATGACGAGATATTAGTAGAAGCTCAATTATCTATTTCGAATCCAAAACATAAAGAAAAATTATCAGTAACGCTAGACAATTATTCTTACATTCCTAAATCTATAATCCACTATGCTATTAGATCTAATGAAAGCGTGCTATTGGAAAATGCAGTAGAAAGTAAATATTTTTCAAATGATGAATATATCAAAACCAATAAAGTTAAATCTATTTTATGTGAAATCGTGCGTCAACATAAGAATTTGGATACAATAATATATCTAGAAAACAACCTAACAAAATCTGCGTTTACTGAATCACGTCAAGTTGTGACAAAAATTCTGTTGTCACAAGCCGCAATATCGATTGAAAACGTCTCTCTCTACGAAAATTTACAGTCAGAGATTAGACAACACAAGGTTACGGGGAAAGCATTATTAGAAAGCGAATTTAGAATGCGACTCAGCCAACAATACTCAAATATTGGCGCATGGGATTGGAACATAAAAACGGGCGATATATTTTGGACTGAACAAATCGCACCTCTTTTTGGTTATGAAAAAGGGGAACTTGAAACCAGCTACGAAAATTTCATTAACGCCGTTCATCCCGATGATCGAACTAATGTCCAGGATGCTATTGAGGATTGTTTTCAAGGCAACGACTTTGAAGTTGAACACCGCGTTGTTTGGCCAAATGGAGAAGTTCGCTGGATGTCAGAAACTGGGGGTGTTATCCGTGATAGTGAAGGGCTTCCCGCTAGAATGCTCGGTATTGTTCAAGATATTACAAAAAATAAAAATTCTGAATTGGCACTAGTAGAAAGTGAACAACGTTTTCGACAATTAGCCGAAAACATAAAAGAAGTATTTTGGATAGGATCACCGGATTGGCAGAGAGTTTACTATGTTAGCCCAGCTTACAAAGAAATATTTGGTAAGAGCGAATCCAGTTTATACAAGAATCCCACTTCTTGGGTTGATGCTGTCCACCCAGATGATCGTGAACAAGTCTTTAAAACAATTGAACTCAAAACTGCGAGGTTGGACACAGGGCCAGATTTCCCTTTTTATCGTATTGTGCAGCCTGATGGAAAAATTCGATGGCTTCATGCCCGAGCCTATCCTAGACGAAAATAACGCGATAGTTAGAATCGCGGGAATTGCAGAAGATATTAGCGATCGGATGAAAAACGAAGAAGTGAGAGAAAATTTAGCTTTACAATTGCAACAAGCTCAAAAAATGGAATCAATTGGGCAATTAACTGGTGGCATTGCACATGATTTTAATAACATTCTCGCTTCAATAATGGGTTACACCGATCTTGCCCTAGAATATTGTTCCGCAGAAGGACAAGAAAGTCTACATCGTTATATGGAAGAAGTTTTTAAATCCAGTACTCGAGCTCGAGATCTAATAAAACAAATGTTAGCTTTCAGTCGAGGCAGCAATATTCAACCACAGCCACTGCAAGTGAATACACTAATTGAAGAAAGTTTACAAATGTTGAGTTCTACATTACCCTCAAGTATTGAATTAATTACCGATATTGACACCAATGTTCCCTTAACCAAGTCAGATGCCGTTCAACTTAATCAAGTCATTATGAACTTGTGTATTAATGCACGTGACGCTTTGAACAATACTGGTAAGTTATTCATATCACTTCACAATACACCCAACATTTCGGAAAGATGCTCGTCTTGTCATAAATCATTTACAGGTAATTATATTGAAGTTGCTATAAAAGATAATGGACCAGGCATCGATCCAAACATTGTTGAGAGAATATTTGAACCATTTTTTACAACAAAGGAAACAGGCAAAGGTACAGGCATGGGTTTATCCATGGTACACGGCATTATCCACGAACACGGTGGTCATGTTAAGGTTTCAGCAAACTCTTCTGGAACTGAATTCCGACTAATATTACCAGCGCTTGAGGATGACACCATTCTAGAAAAAATATCGACTGCCGAGTCTGTTGATACTGCTTCCTTGTCAAATCTTAATAGGAATATATTAGTCGTTGATGACGAAATATCAGTAGCAAATCTAATCAGTGAAATTCTTAAGAAACGAGGAGGTAATATTACGACGGCAACTGATAGCAGAACCGCATTAAATTTAATTCAATCTGACCCTAATGCGTATGACTTGATGATTACAGATCACACGATGCCTGGGATTACTGGTTTAAATTTGAGTGAAAAAGTTTTCAATATTCGACCGGATTTGCCCATCATTTTATGTACAGGTTACTCAATTGATATTCAAAATGAAGAAGTTGCACAATTCGGAATAAAATCTGTATTAATGAAACCTGTTTCTAAAGATATGCTATATAACACCGTGAGGAATATCTTTTCGCAGTAAAATATAACAATGGCATAATTTCAAATACGGATAACCATTCAATGACAAATATTCTGATAATTGAAGATGACGAAAGCTTAAACAATTACTTGCAAGAATTACTGAAATTAAAAGGATTTACCCCATTTTCCGCTGCAAATGGGACAGAAGGTTTAAAAATATACTTAGAAAACAACATAAACTTAATCATTACTGATGTTTTAATGCCTGAAAAAGATGGTATAGAAGTAATACTAAAAGTCAGAGAATCTGGGCAAAAAGTTCCAATAATTGCCATGTCAGGGGGTGGTAATACATATTCAATGAATAATCTTGGTTACGCGGAAAAACTGGGAGCAGACTGTGTATTAGCCAAACCTTTTGGTAAACAAGAATTACTCGATAAAATTAATTATTTTTTGGCGACTGACCAATAGTTACCACTAAACGAGATAGCACTTGAAACAGGGCGAAGACATCTCACGGATACGAATCTGAGGATCCGTTATTTAAAACACATAATTAAACGATAACATACTGAAAAATTATAGCTTACCAAATATCTGATTCCAGATTCTTCCTATTATCCAAGGTATGCCTATTGCAATTAGTTCTTCCAATTAAATAGTCGTGCGTATCTAGAATCACAGTAAACCACCAATGAGAACTAACAAACAACAAACCGGAAAAACCATAGTTACTGTGATCAGCATCATTTTGTTAGGCGTATTCACTGCTTGGCAATTGATAAAACTCAGGCCCTCCTCTCCTACACAGAAAACTGCCGCCATTCCCGTTGACCACAAAAAAAATGCAATGGTTATTACAAAAATTGCGCAAGAATATGTCGAAAAACTGTTAAACCAAAGTACAAACGCGAGTAATTCCTGTGAACAAGCGGCGGTAGGTCACAGAAAATATGAAACCGGAAGTTACGATATACTATCTGGTACAGATATCAAAAACTCAAGAATATGTAAAATTAATACCAAGGCTAAACACGGCAATGTTATTGTATTAACAGATTCCATTTATACGAATGCCGGCGGTGATGGTGGTGGGAGTTTTTATGAACCTTTCACAAATGACGCTGGTTTAAACCAATGGACTTTAAAAACCGTTCGACAGGATGGTGAAGCAGTTTTTGACCTCGAAAATTGCGACAACGGAAGCTGTCCAGGTTTTAGTGGGGGATCATTACTACTCAAAACAACAGGCTCAAGTGAAATACGGAATTTGTACGGTCACCTGGAGCATGAAATTACACCAATTTTTACCGGAAGCGATGGACTGTCAGCTTCTTTAACGGCTGGTTTTAGAAAATTCACCAATACTGCAAGTCCTGCAAGTCGACATAATGTTTATATGGAACTTTACGATTCTAGCAAAGATGAAAAAACGGAAATTTGGCGTCATGCGTATTCCGTGGGCGCTGGAAAATTTACTGCTATCAAGGAAACTAGCTTGCTTCCAGCCAATCACACGTACGATCGATTTAGGATTAGCTTTGAATTAAGAGCGATTAAAGAAGGAAAATCTTACGTTCACCCCAATATTTATATCGATGAAATAAATCTCAAAGCCGGTGCAGGAAAGGCGCAAAATTGGAAACTGACTTCCTGGAAAATTGTAAATCAATAACCCTGGATACTCTAACTCTAAACTTATCTTCGATGGAAAATCGAATCTACTAGGGAAGCTCTGATTAAGTTAGATAGTAAGATGGATACATCAATAATTGGTGTTTAAGGCGAGACAAATCGAAACGAAAAAACGCTGTTTACTGGTGTAAGGGACTAGGGGTCAAGTATCTTGTTTAATAATAAAGAACAGCCTACACTAACAAAATGCCAAGGCCTCAAAGAATTGAATACGAAAATGCCTTTTATCATGTAATGAATCGTGGTAGAGGAAAGCAGATTGTTTTTCACTCAGATGAATACTATCTGTCGTTTTTGACTCTTCTTGCAGAAACACGGCAGCGTTTTGGTTGTGTCATACATGCTTATTGCCTGATGGCAAACCATTATCATCTACTAATAGAAACCCCCAGAGCAAATTTAAGTCGCATTATGCGTCATATTAATGGTGTTTATACCCAGCGGTATAATCGACTAAAAAAGACAGATGGTCCTTTATTTCGCGGTCGTTATAAATCTATATTAGTTGAGCAAGATGCTTACTTACTGCAGTTAACACGATATATTCATCGAATATCCAGTCGATATGAAACGTCCCATGATAGATCAATTAGAAGATTACCCCTGGTCTAGTTATCCAGCGTACATTGGGAAAGCACAGTCACCTAAGTGGTTGGAGCGAGATAGCTCTTACCAAATCTTAGGATCTAAACAGCGCTTTAAGGCCTATGCTGAATTTGTTAAGCAAGGTGTAGACGACGACACAGCGAAATTTTATGGAAAAGGTCATATTGCCGCTATTTTTGGTGATAAAGAATTTCAAGGTTGGGTATACGACGAATTGTTACCTGAATTGGCTGCAGAAGAAAAAAGTCGAGTGATACAGCCGAATACGACACTTAAAGAAATGACGGATTTGGTTGCAAAAAAATTTCAAAAAAATTCCGGCGATCTGAGAAAAATTGTAAAAGGTCCAAGCGGTAGAAATGAACCACGACAAATCGCAATGTATTTATGCCAAGAACTAACGGATGAAACGCTCATCGGCATTGCTAACTACTTTAATCTGACGCATGCCGGTTCGGTCAGTTATATTACACATAAAATTCGTAAGCGGTTGATCGAAGATAAAGAGTTTAGAAAAGTGATTGAGGGATTTATATATAGTATTACTATTAAAGCGACTTGACCCCTTAGTGCTTATTGCGTTAGTAGAAAACTGAGTATTAGCAATGACAAAAAACGTGTTTGTGGTGGGATTAGACAAATTTAACTTATCTCAATTAGAATCATTAAACAATGCCAAGGAATATCAATATCACTCCTTGATTTCTTATGAAGATATCAAGACGCAAGGTGAATTTCCAGTTCGGGATTTTTTACGGCAATCAACAAAAACCTTGCAAGATTTCAAGGGATCCATTGATGCAATCGTTGGTTATTGGGATTTCCCAGTAAGCACTGTACTGCCCATTGTGCGCCAACCTTATCATTTACCAGGCCCCAGTCTAGAGGCAGTGTTAAAATGTGAGCATAAATATTGGAGTCGAATAATTGAGGAAAATGTTGTCCCGGAATATATTCCAGCTTTTGATAAAGTTAATCCATTTTCGGATACTGCGATTAAGGATTGCCAACTGGAATATCCCTTTTGGCTAAAACCCGTCAAAGGAGTTTTATCGCATCTCGGTTTTCATATTCATAATCAACAAGAGTTTGAAAAAAGTTTACAGCTTATACGGCATGGCATCACTCGTTACGCCGAACCGTTTAACTTTATTCTCGAACATGCAAAACTACCACCAGAGATTACTGCTGTTGACGGCAATTATTGTATAGCTGAAAGTATTATCTCAGAAGGTCGGCAATGTACATTAGAAGGTTATGTTTATCAGGGGGAAGTGCAGGTTTATGGTGTCGTCGATTCCATCCGCGAAGGTAAGAATGACTCCAGTTTTTCTCGTTATCAATACCCCTCGTCTTTACCCATGCAAGTAACTTCACGCATGATTGAAGTTATTAGTAAAGTCTTAAATCAAATGGAATACGATTATGCACCGTTTAATGCAGAGTTTTACTGGGACGGTGATAACGATAACATTTGGTTATTAGAAATAAATACACGGATTTCCAAATCCCACTGTCCGTTGTTTAAAATGGTTGATGGAGAATATCATCATGCAGTAAATATTGATTTGGCATTAGGTAATAAACCAGATTTTCCTTATCGTCAGGGTCCATATAAAGTGGCGGCCAAATTCATGTTGCGTCATTATCGAGATGGTATGATCACAAAAGTACCGACACAAGAACAAATCAATGATGTTACGCATCGTTTTCCCGATATATCTGTGTTATCCGATGTTAAACCAGGCATGCGTTTATCTGAGATGCGTGATCAGGATAGTTATAGTTACGAATTGGCGGTTTTTTTCATTGGTGCAGACAGTCAGCAAGAATTACTTCAGAAATATTCTATCCTGCAGCAGATGTTAGCTTTTGACATCGATGAAAGTGAGGAGGTCTTATGCACATAGTTAATAAGTTTCCCCATTCAATCAAAACGTTTGAGCATATTTGGATTCCCATGGATGACGATGTGCGACTCTCCGCCCGGCTCTGGTTGCCGGAAGATGCTGAACTAAATCCGGTACCGGCGATTTTTGAATATATTCCTTATCGCAAGCGTGACTCCTCGCGTGCCCGGGACGAACAAATCTATCCCTATTTTGCCGGTCACGGTTATGCGGGTGTACGCGTTGATATTCGAGGCAGTGGTGACTCCGAAGGGGTATTGCGTGATGAATATCTGCAACGGGAACTGGATGATGGCGTGGCAGTATTAGCTTGGTTAGAAAAACAGCCATGGTGTAATGGTAAGGTCGGTATGATGGGAATTTCCTGGGGTGGTTTTAATGGATTACAAATCGCTGCCATGCGACCACCACAATTAAAAGCGATTATTACCGCTTGTTCCACTGATGATCGATACGCGGATGATGTACATCATATGGGTGGCTGTTTGTTGGGAGATAATCTCTCCTGGGCTTCCACGATGTTTTCCCATAACTCCTGCCCACCCGATCCTGATGTGGTTGGTGATAGTTGGCGTGATATGTGGTTTCAGCGCTTGCGCGGTAGTGGTTTGTGGTTGGAAAAATGGTTGGAACATCAACGTCGAGACGATTATTGGAAACATGGCTCCATTTGCGAAGATTTTGATGCAGTGCAAATCCCAGTAATGGCGATTGGTGGCTGGGCTGACGGATATTCAAATGCTGTGTTCCGTTTACTGGAAAATCTTAAAGGACCACGCCAAGGGCTGATTGGCCCTTGGAGTCATAAGTACCCTCACAATGGTGTTCCAGGTCCGGCGATTGGTTTTCTACAGCAGGCCTTGCGGTGGTTTGACCATTGGTTAAAGGACATTGATACCGGCGTGGAGCATGATCCGATGTTACGTGTTTTTATGCAAGAGAGTATGCCACCAACTAGTCGTTATCAACAGCGTCCGGGTCGCTGGGTCGCTGAAACTTACTGGCCAAGCAAAGATATTAAAGAATGCGAATTCATTTTAGCGCCATCAAATCAAATGTTACCGGCAGATAGTGCGGCAGATCAAGAAATTTACAATCTCCAATCACCGCTAGGATTGGGATTGTTTGCAGGCAAATGGTGTTCCTACGCTGCGGCACCTGATTTGCCCCACGATCAACGTCAGGAAGATGGTGGTGCGTTGGTTTTTGATAGCCAACCATTAGCGCAGTCGCTGGAGATTTTCGGTGCGCCGATTGTAGAGCTTGAAATCATGGCAGATAAATCCATTGCCATGCTGGCGGTACGCCTATCTGATATTGCGCCAGATAACAAAGTCACACGGATTACTTATGGCTTACTGAATCTGACGCACCGCGATAGCTCCGAGCATCCACAATCATTGGAGCCGGGTAAGCAATATCGGGCGCGTATTCAATTAAACCATATAGCGCAAAATTTTCCGGCTGGTCATCAATTGCGTATTGCCATATCAAGTTCTTACTGGCCCTTGGCCTGGCCGGCACCAGAATCAACTCAGATTAAGGTAATTACTGGGATCAGTAAAGTGTTTCTACCAATCCGTACACCAAAAGAGAGTGATAATAATTTACGATCCTTGGGTGAAGCAGAAGCAGCTGCACCACTACAAAAAGTTACAATCGAACCCGAACATCATAATTGGCGAGTGATCCGGGATTTGGATACCGACGTTTCAACCCTTGAGGTGATCAATGATAGTGGTATTGTGAATATCGAAGATATTGACCTTGAGATGGGGCGCAAAGCACAGGAATGGTATACCTATCAGAATGATGACTTCAATTCCGTGCGTGGTGAAACCCGCTGGGATCGTAGTTTTAAACGTGGTGATTGGCACATAAAGACCGTTACTCGAACGGTATTAACTTCTGATAATCATAATTTTTTCCTGCACGCCGAACTGGATGCCTATGAGGGTGATGAGAGGGTTTATTCACAAAATTGGGACACTGTTATTCCTCGGGATTTTGTTTGATGATTGAAAATTAGATTCAATCGCCATCTTGGACAAAATAAATTAATAACTAAAACATTATGGCAATTACATTTATGACAGACTCTTCTATACAAGACTGGACTGCGATTGATCGAAGATAAAGAATTTAGAAAAGTGATTAAGGGATTAATATATAGTATTACTATTAAAGCGACTCGACCCCTTTACCTGCCCCCTTTACGAGTCGACTAATTTTTAATTCACAGATTTATTGCCAACTTCTGCTCAAAGATGTTTTTTGTCATTCATCTCTAGGCAACACTGTCAGACCAAGCCCAATTCATTTAGGAATGGAATCAGACAGAATTTGAGCTACTACACCTAATTAATTAGATGCGTTTCCACTTCGTTTGAGATTGCCTTTTCCATACAAGAGTCAAAACCTGCTAGAGAATTCATAAGATCGGGTTTGCAATCTTGATCAACACCAAATCGCTTAACTTTCCTAATACTCAAAGACCCATTCGCGCCTTTAATGGCAATACTTAAAGCAACAGATGTTGAGCTCACACTTCGCTTGCTCATATTAACAATAACACCAGTACTCGAACCTTGTTTAACTGACTTTCTCCATTGCGCTAAAAATCGCTTATTCATTTTCTTAACCCAAAACACAACGATGCCACTAGTCCCATTTTTTAATGCTTTATTCATGGTAACTTTATCATCAACATCTTCACGCGGGTGTATCAACAAAACACGAGAAGGATCTATACCGTAATAGGCGAATAGTTTTGGGTTGATATCTGCTGGGGGCGAAATTAGTGTAATCCAACGGTTTCGTCCGTTTAATTTGGCTAAAGTGGGCAATATTAGTTGTAAAATGCTATCCGAATTAGCACAACTAATTTCGCTTAATTCGGTCTCTGGCCATTGCAGCATAGGTACTTCAGTGTCACCTTCTTGTGTTACATCCGTGCTTGGGGCATCACCCACATCAAAATCAAAAGACTCTTGATAAACTTCATTTTCGAGCTTAGAAGATTTCTCAGCATATATATCCCAACAACTCATAGTGCACCTCCATTTCGTAAAATGCCCACAGCCAATCCTTCGATCTCAAATGGCTCTTCTTTTAAATTAACCTTGATGGTGGAAAAATCTGGATTTTCAGCGTGTAACAAAACAGTATTACCCTTTTTCTCGTAACGTTTCACTGTCACCTCGTCACCTATCCTGGCCACAACAATTTGGCCTTTTCTTACATGTTTTGTTGTATGTACAGCAAGAAGATCTTCTTCCAAAATTCCGGCATCACGCATACTCATGCCTCGGACGCGTAAAAAATAATCTGCTTGGGGTTCAAAAATGCTAGGATCAACATCCATTCGATCTTCAATATATTCTTGGGCTAATATTGGCTGTCCCGCTGCAACACGGCCAACCACTGGAATCCCGATACTTTCATCATCGCCGATAACCTGAATACCACGCGATGAACCAGGTAGAATCGTAAGATAACCTTTTCGCTCCAGCGCCCTTATGTGATCTTCAGCAGCATTAGGGGATTTAAAACCGAAATATTGTGCAATTTCTACTCGGGTTGGTGGGAAACCAGTCTTTTTGATATTCATTTTTATGATATCAAGAATCTGAGCCTGCCTTGCGGTGAGTTTTTCTTGCATGATTACGTCCTGTAATAATAATCAGTACTGATAATATATACAGGTAGTTTGATTGAATCAAGCTAAAAAATAAAAAATATGGTGAGAAAATGTAATTTCATTAATAAATGATGACAAATTGGATTAAACAAGAAATAAAATAACGCGTGAATCCCAGGTATTGATGTTAATAATGACTTCCTTTTACCTGGTTTTCTTTTAAAAATAACTCTTCATCCCAATCCACTTCCCGTTTTTCAGGTCTTAATGAATGAGTTCCCTGCAAAGCTGCCAGGCCAAGAAATACAAAAAAATGTAGAATATTTGAAGGGATTTGAAAATTAAAATCAAATATGGAGTGCACTAACATGCCAGTAGCGGCTAATATCGCTGCAATTGCAAACGATGTATTCCGTATATTCCTTTTTCTGACAATATGACGAACGGCATTTTTCAAACTGATTATTATAATCGTCGCCATCAGACTAAACCCGATTAGGCCCTGCTCCACAAAAACTTCCAAATAATCATTATGCGCATGTTCCAGACTAAATGGCATTTTTCCACTATCGTAAACGGGGTACAAATATTGATAACTGCCACTGCCTGTTCCAGTTAACCAAAAGTCCTTGACTATATTGACGCTACTCATCCAAATATCAATTCGACCATTGGAGTCAGCATTCAATTCACTATAACTTTTTGAGGCGTAATCTAAGCCGTTAACGATAGCAATGATAAACACTATGACTATTATCCATTTGAAGGATTTAATCTGCTTTACCAAATTCGCTTTTATATGAATGTAATATAGTGCGCCAACCACACACATAGCGGCAAATGAAACGTAAGCACCACGGGATTCACTATAAAACAAGGCGCAGAGTAATAATCCCAAATAAAATACTAAATGGATTCGCCAATCCATTAATCGAGATTGCCAATGATGTTGGTGAGCTTCACGGTGAATTTGGCGCTTTTCCCGAATCCCCACGCACAGTAAAGTACCTATAATTGCTGCAATGGATAAATTTATATATCCAGCAAAATGATTTCTATTGACAAATGTCCCGGTTATTTGACTAGTATAATCTGCGTTGGAGATTCCTCTTATCGCACTTTGCTCTAAAAAGGCAGATGTAAAACCCCAAATGGCTTGTGACACGCCCACCACGGCAATGGTTAATAAGACATAACGCATTTTATCACGACTCTGCACCAACAAAATCGTGAGTATAAACATTGCCACATAAAGACAAGATTTCAAGAATCCTTGTAATCCATCCTTGTAGGAAAAACTCAACGACACAAACTGTTTTGAGTCCCCACCCATATATTCATTTTTTAATAAAACAGTGTTACTGGAAATGAAGTTAACAATTTCTATGGGTAACGGAACTAATTGCAACGCCTGATAAAGCAACCAAAGGCAACAGAACAATATTGCGGTTTTTGAACCCTTGTTAAGTATTGGGGGGCGTAAGCTCGCTCTCCCATAACTCATTAAATAAGTATATAGCAGGGAGAATGCCGCAACTGCAAGCACTGTCCATGCCCATGGTCGATTACTGCCAAAGGGAATGGTAGAAAAAGCCAAGATCAATAAGTAAAAAGGAAATAAAATCCGACTGGTCTTTTCAAGGTCTTGCACATAACTCATATGCCCACCTCACAGATAAATTGCGGCGGTTTTCCACCACCACCTGCACCGCCGCCCAACATTTGCTTCTTCTGTTCGGGACTTGTTTTAACATATCTAATGTAATCTAATTGTTTTTGATTAAAGGTTCTTGGCTCTAATTGATTAAACCAATTAAAACGTACTGCGATGGAGGTCAACATAGATAATGCCGCATGCTGTTTTAGTTCTGCATCCCGTTGCAAAATACCTTCGATATGCTCAAAAATCTCTTTTTGTAAAGAAGGCGGTAATTTCGCCCAAATACCAATGGACAACCACAAATATTTCTCTTGAATTTTTTGCTGCCAACGACCATATCGAATAGTGTTACTTAAGGCATTAAATAACTCTTCATCCACCACACGATTTAATAATTTGCTCTGCGCCAAATTGACCCACGCCAAACCCCAAGTTGGCCTTTTTTCCACCGCAGAACGAAAATATTTTATGGATTCATTGCGGCTATCCTTCACTGCTTTATTCCAGGCTTGCCCCGATAACGCTTTCCATTCATATAAACGCCCTAAATCAAAATCTATCTCCGCATCCCATGGATTCAGTTTTCGGGCTTTCGTGAGCTTATATAATGACTCATCCCAGGCTTCTTCACTTACCATTTTTCCATAACAAGACCATTCCTCCAGGCTAAGGCGGGGTGAATGTGCAGTATAAAGCGAGTAAAAATTGATGCTGGCAATAGCAATCAGAGAAATGCATAACACAGCAGGCAGATAGCCAAGCAGCCATTTAAAAATCGTTTTTTGTTGAATATCGTCCTGCATAATAATACGTGATAAAATTATTTTTGCTTAGTACGCGGAATACCCGTAACCATAACCGTAATAATAGTTTGAGCCGTAGTAACCAAAGGTTTTGGGGTTCGCACGTGACAATACGGTGCCCAACATTGGTGTATTAGCTTGCTCCAGCCGATTTAATGCATCTTTAGTCATGGCATATTTAGTACTTTCAGCACCAACAACCATCAACGTTCCATCAACAATCGACGCCAATACAATGGCATCACTGACGGGTAATACCGGTGGTGTATCAATAACAATGTATTTAAATTTCTTTCGCATTAACAACAACGCATCGGAAAATCGCTTGGACGATAAAAACTCAATCGGTTTGGCCGGTTTCATCATGACGGGCATAACATAGAGATTTTTTACCACATCGTCAGTCCAGACAGAGTCTCGCAAACTCACTTTTCCTGAGACGTATTCAAAAATACCGCCTTTGAGTTTCGATTTATTGACCATGAAGTTTTTCATTCTCGGTCGTCGAGTATCAGCCTCGATAACAAGCGTGGGTCCAAGTCTCGCCAGGGAAATTCCAACATTACAACTTACTGTTGTTTTACCCTCACTGGCTACGGCGGATGTAATCATAATTACCTGGGGCGACTCTTCATTGGTCCCAAACATCAAGTTTGTCCTGATATTATTAACCGCCTCCGAGACGGCGGACCTCGGCCTGTCAACAATCAGCCGTTCAGGAATCGAATCAAACAGTTCTTTTTTACCTAATATGGGGAATATTCCCAACATGGGTAGTTTAGTTTTTTCAATCACGTCTTCTGCGGTTTTAAATGTTTTATCATTAAAAGCATAAATTAACGCAAAGACAAAACCTGTGATTAAACCTAACATGAAGCCGATGCCAATAATTCTGACGCGATTTGGTTTGAAGGGTTTTAAAGGTACGTCAGCATGGTTTAAAATTTTAACCGAAATCTTACCTGAACTTTGAGTCAAATCAGCTTCTTTTAATCGTGTTAACAACAAATTATATAAATCACGATTGGTATCAACTTCTCGTTCAAGTTTTGCTAAGCTAAAGCCAGTGCTTTTTTTGGATCTGTTTTCATTTTGAAACTGTTCATATATTCGGCCCACTTCTTTTTCACGAGAAACTGCATTTTTGTATTCTAACTTGATACTGTCAACAACACGAAAAATCTCTCGATCTACGCGTTCTTTAGCGACTTTAATTTTAGCTTTTAAATTCTTTATTTTGGGGTGTTTGTACCCATAACGTTGAGATAACTCAGCATTTTGTCGATTTAAATCATTCAGCTTGTCATTTAACTTTTGGATAGTATCATTGGCAACCACATATTGCAGAGATTCATAGGCTTTAATCTCTCTAGGTAATGTAATTAACTGTTTATAACGTATCTCAGACTCTGCCCGATTGGTTCTGGCAATGAGTAATTGAGATGTAATGCCACCCAATTTACCCGACTTCATTCGTGCTTCATCAGCGCTATCACCAACCTGAGCTTCTTTTTGATAGGATTGTAATTCTGCTTCAGATTCAATAAGTTTTTGTCGTGCAACTTCCAGGTTTTGTGTTAACCAGCCAATCGTCTCTTTACGATTTTTCTCCTGATCTAATTCAACCCGTTTTATATATTCTCGAGTCACTTCAGTAACAACTTTGGCAGCCATTTGGGCATCACCACTGACATATTCGATATCAAAAATTTCGTTACTTCTTCCCTGTGTCACGCTTAACAAACGGTTAAATGCTGGCACTAATTCCTCAGCACGTTTAATAGAAGCTTTTCGTGATTTCACGCTGCCACCATCATTACCCATATTTAATAAACTTTTTAGTAATGCCGGTTTTTGTGGCAAGTAATCTACGTGATTTGACAAGCGTAACTTATTGATAACGTCTATGGCTAAAGACCGGCTGCGAATTAATTCAATTTGACCGCGATAAAAAGATTTACTATTGATATCCTGTTGAAAATCTTGAGAGTTCAATAATTTGCGAGTATCAGCTTCCACCAGGATACGCGCAGAAGATTTGTATTGTGGTGAAATAGATGAAGCAAATATCACTGAAATTATAGTACTAATTGCAGTTAGACTTAATATCGCCCACTTATAGCGACGGAATATTTGTAGATATTCCGTTAGCGGTCTTGATTCGATATCAAGATGATGATTGGTATTCATTCAGCTATCCCCATTCTTTATTGTTTAAAAAACAAAACAATTTTATAGATCCCAGTAATCAAAACATGCTTTCCCCGATGGTAAGTACATCTCCGGGTCTCATTCGTGCGTCTAGACTTCCATCTATACGTACAGAGTTCTTCTTACCTTCAGCTATTAAACTAATTTTTTTTGTCGATGCTCTATCAGTCAATCCACCAGAGATTGCGATAGCTTTTCTAACAGTTAGCCCGTCAACATAGGGATAACCTCCTGGTGACTTAACCTGGCCATTTACAAAAAATGGTCGGTATTGTTCAATATTAATCAATACTTGGGGTTTCTTCAGATAACCGTCTTTTAGCTTTTTAACAAGTTTTGATTTGAGTTGTTTTGTACTAACACCTGATACTTTTACATCACCAATCAAAGGAAAAGATAATTTACCGGCTTTAGGTACTTTTGTTCGTGGCAAACTCATGTCGGCTTCATTGAATATGGTTACCGAAATAACATCACCTGCTCCAATGACATAATCTGCAGCGCAACTTGCTGACGCCGTCAACATGAAAAATAATCCAAATAGTAAGTTGCTTGATAGTTTGGAAATATTTGTATTCACTTCTTCTATTTTCACCACATCGCTACCTTAATTTATAACTGAATGTAAAGATGGATGACCAGGTGGTTACAGATTCTTCCCTAGTCGCTGTTGAATGATCGAATTTAAACTCGGTCGAAACAAGAAAATCACGTAGAAATTTGTATGAGACTTTTGGATTAAAAACATTATTTGACAAAGTATCATCGTCCCCCGTTTTTTGTTTGCTCACAATGGCTATTGATGTATTTAGTCGTGGCGAAAAAAAATAAGTAAAGATGGGTGAAAACTCATAAAAGAAACTTTCATTGTCACCAGCAGCTTGATTAATTGAATTGTCAAATTTGACAAAAAGTTTCATTCGCTTACTAAACTCATGATCCCAAATAAAGGACATACCGGTTTGCACGTTATTTAAAACGCCAACATCCACGTTTTCAGTGCTTTTTCGACTTATAGATATCGTGTATTTGCTGAATTTTTTTCGACTCCATGACAAAGACATTTTTGTATAAAGGCCTGAATAACTGGCGACCTGAGTATTCGGCTCAATGGCATTTTTCGTGTTATAAGCTAACTCTGCATTTCCTCTGAGTTTACCACTGACCAACCAAACACCACCGGCACCGTATTTCATTTCTAAATTGTCATTCGTGCCCGAACTGGATTCTGTAAATAAAACTTTTTTACGGTCCACAAATAGGTAGACGTTACTCCGACCAGAAATCGTGTACCGACCCGTAAATCGCGTACCTTGTGTATCTGTGTTTCTATGCCCCAACTGCGATTCAATGTAACGTGTTTTTGTGAAATTGATCAGACTCTCGAAACCGATTTTTCTTTGTAAGTTTTGAACGGTAAAACCAAATTGACCACCGGTGGTATCAAATGAATCCGGTACATCGTTCGCCTGCACCGTTTTGCTGCTGCCACCGCGAATATCTTCAGAGGTCCTGTAATTCATTGAGGCGTGACCGTATATGGCTGCCTCGTTATCAGTTTGAGCTGATAAGCTAATCATATTCATTTGATGATCTTCGTCGCCATTAGCAACATATCGCCGGAAAACACCATTATAATTGGTACGAATTCGGATTATTTTGGAGTTCGTACTTAAGGCAAACGTCGGGCTGACTTGCATGACGGAATCATCAACTTCATTAGACCCAGTGCGATAAATATTTGAGTCATATTCATAGGACGTGCTGGCCTCTCCAGTCATCGAGAACAGAGAAGTGGTTTTCCCATAAATAGGATTAATTGAGCTAAGATAAATCATTGCTATCGCTAATCCCGTGAATATTGACCTTTGTTTACCCATAATGACGTTTTTAAAGCACGCACTAACCCATTATTTTTAAAGCAAATTTTTAAATTTTAATAAATGACCCTTACAGCTTCCGGCACTCATCACACTTTATAACGACATTTAATGGAGCTTTCTTTAGTCCGATTCAAAAATAGTCATTCAAGCGAATAACGACAACTAAAGGAATCCAAGCAAGTTGAAGTTACTGCGGAATTAGGCGATTAAATTTGATGTAAAGCTTCACGCCAGTGGCGTAAGAGGTGGGTTTTTTCGTATTTGGTTTGAAACGCATTTAGCGCATTTTGCCCCATTTTCTGAACTTCCTGGGGTTGATGATAAAGGTGTAATATTGCCTCTGAAAGTGCCTGCGAATCCTTGCTCTGCACGGCTATGCCAGAAGCATCGTTTTGCAACAAATTAGCGACTTCACCTTGCGTATCGCCAATGAAAATAACGGGTTTTGCCGCCGCAACAACGCCATAAAATTTACTGGGAACACAGTATCCTTCTATGGCGGGTTTGAGCGATATCAAATGGACATCCGGCAAACTGATGCTGTCATGCAGGTGTTGATAATCTTGATAGGGGAAAAAAATTACATTACTGAGGTTCAAATTTGAAACCGCGGCTTCCACCGAGGATTTTTGAGGACCATTACCAATAAAAACAAACATGATGTCTTTTTGATCCTGTAAATCTTGAGCAGCACGAATGATCTCATCAAATTCATGGACACGACCCAAATTACCCGAGTAACCCACAACAAACTTACCTCTTAAACCCCAGGCTTCTAGTAGACGATTGTCTTGCTTGCTGACTGGATACACGATATTTTTGTCTGCCCAATTACTAAGAATTCTAATTTTTTCAGCTGGAATTCCTTGTGCTATCAGTTTTTCTTTCATTATCTGACCAATAACCACTGTTAAACGCGACTTTTTAAAGGAATAATTTCGGAGTTTTTGCAGCATCTTAGCCACAATTGATGGTAGTAATTTTATATTTAGTGCTGTAGCCACTTCAGGAAATAAATCTTGTACCCAGTTGACCTGAATCCCGCCTTTCATTTTTACAATGGGATAAACTAATATGGAACAAAGTGGAGGATCGGTTTTAACAACAACGATATCGTCTTTTTTAACAATACGGATGAGTTGAATAATTAGGCCCATAAAATAGGATAGATAATCCATGATTCGGCCTGGCAACCAAATACGTCCAAAATTAGTGCTACGAACGCGATTGATGTTAACACCATGAACAGTTTCTTGATGTTTCTGTTGTAATGCAGCACTATCATAATCTTGACGTGAGCAAATCACTTCAATAGATTCATTGTTGTCTGCCAGATCAAATGCAAGATCTGTAAGCAATTGACTCGTTGCCGATTGATCTGGATAAAAAAATCGATTTACAAATATTATCTTACTCATAACCAACCATTCATCCAATAATAAAGCCGGCCTAAATACTCTCGTACTGCATAGGTGGTTAGATACAAGGAATCACTACTGGGAACGATATCAAAAATGAAATTAGATTCACCATCAGTAATTAAAAAGTCTGTTGGTGAAGGAAATATGTTTAATTCCTGCTTGAGAAATGTTTTATATGCTCTGGGCATATGCAATGCCGATGTAACCAATAAAAGAGACGTAAAATTATTTGTATCAGCAATCTCTTTGGTTTTTGTCGCATTTTCATAGGTATTTCGGCTTTCGACCTCAAGCATAATCGACGCTTCTGGTATACCCCAATCCATCAGTAAACTTTTCATCAAATACGCTTCAGACATATCCGCACCTAAAAACGGAATAAAACCACCTGAGACGATAATTTTTTCCGCACGTTTCGCCTGATATAACCTGAACGCGTGCAATACCCGGTCTGCACCATCACTTAAGTCGAGATACTTTCGGGGATATCTTGGGCCATCAAGTGCACCGCCTAAAACCACAATTGCATCCACTGCAGGATAATCTTCAACTAAGCGGGGTAAATGTTGCCGTTCTAAATTGCTCGAGAGGAATGTGGCCAATAGCGGTGACGAAAATAATAAGAGAAATATGAGCGCGCCACACGTAGAATAATAGCCCAACTTCTGATGTTTCATTTTGACTAGAACCAGGCCAGTTATTAACAGGAAAAAGCAAAAACCCAAAGGTGTAAGAAAGGCTGAAATGACTTTGGATAAAAAGAGAGAAAACATTTTATAGAAGTCTGAACTATCTTAATTATTGTTTAAACGTTCGATAAAATAGTTACCACAAACCAAGACATCCATCTTTGTTCGCAAGAAGCAATTCAGCGCTTCTTCCGGGCGACATACCACTGGTTCGTTTTCGTTAAACGATGTATTTAGCAAGATTGGAACGCCGGTGAGTGCTTTAAAAGTAGAAATTAAGCCATAGTATTTTTCATTGGTTTTTTGAAAAACCGTTTGCAATCGACCCGAACCATCAACATGAGTCACTGCGGGTATTTTTTCACGTTGCTCTTCTCGAATTTGAAAAACTTTCATCATAAAAGGCACTTCATCATCTTCTTCAAACCACTCATTCACATCTTCACGTAAAATAGAGGGAGCAAAGGGACGAAAAGATTCCCGACGTTTGATTTTCAAATTCAGGATGTCTTTCATGTCTGAGCGTCGAGGATCAGCAAGAATAGATCGGTTTCCTAACGCACGAGGTCCCCATTCTAATCGTCCTTGAAACCAACCAATAACACCCGCAGCGTCAATAGCCTTTGCGGTTCTCTCATATAACGCTTGTTCGTCGTCAAAGTGCTCTACCCGGCAGTTGGCTTCTTCAATTTCATCACGATGGGCTTCCAGCATTTTTTTGATGGAATCATCACTGTATGCCGGCCCCCAATACGCGTGCTGCATGCGGCTTTCAGGGCCAATCTTGTCATTTTTTGCGGCAACCACATAAGCTGCACCAATAGCACCACCGGCATCGCCTGCGGCTGATTGAATATATACTTGTTTAATATTCGATTTTCGATAAACCTTGCCATTAGCCACGGAATTCATTCCACAACCGCCTGCAACAGTTAAATTATCGATGGCGTTATCTTTATGAATGGTATTCACCAAGTGAAAAAACGCTTCTTCATACATGGTTTGAATGGACTTGGCGATATCATAATGAACCTGCGTCAAACTTTCGTCGGCGCGTCTTGCGGGTCCCAATAAGTCTTCCAATTCAGATGAATATAACTCAGCAACCTCTGGAATATGGTTTTCCCATTGATAACTGATATTTTCCTGGTGATGGCGAAAAAAATCCAGTTTCAATTCAAAACCGCCGTTTTCTTGCAAGCGTACAATCTCTCGCATTTGATCCATATGTGTTGGTTTACCATAGGGAGAAAGCCCCATTACCTTGTACTCGTCACCGTAATTAGGAAATCCCAAATATTGTGTCAGCGCCTGATAGAAGATACCCAGAGAATGAGGAAAGTGGACATAGCTTTTAACATCCAGTGATTGACCCTCACCAATACCCCAAGCAGAACTTGAAAAATCACCAAAGCCGTCAACTGAGACGGCCAGCGCCTGATCAAAGGGAGAGGCATAATACGCCGAAGCGAGATGTGCCAGATGATGTTCCACATGATCTATAACACCCTTAAAGTTTTGATCAGGAAAGTGCAATGCAAGCTCATCACTAATTGATTGTCGTTTCCTAGCAATTTTCACCTTCTCTACAATCACTGATAAACTGGGGCGTTTTTTTATTGCATAACCAATTTTCTTCATCGCATTGGCTTTTGGATCGCTATTTACCGCAATGACATCAATATCTCCCAAACGTAATCCTGCTTCCTCCAAACAATATTCAATAGACTGTGAAGGAAAACCCGCCCAATGCTTGATTCGTCGAAAACGCTCTTCTTCAACAGCTGCAACCAACTTTCCATCTAGTAAAATACAGGCAGATGAATCACCGTGGTATGCGTTAACGCCAATGATATTCATAGTTAAAAATCCTTTTTACATCGCTTTTTTTTGCCAACTGTCAAACGCTTCTTTAACCACGCCTAAGGCTTTCCCGGGGTACACATCATTTTGTGCTGATAATTTCAAAGCTTCAGTTACCGCTAACGCCAGATCCCGCTCATTTCTGGCAACAAAAACCTTATCCAATTCTGCAAGTTTTTCAGAAAACTCCAATTGATGATCGTCAACATGTTCGCCATATTGGCTCTCTCGTGGGATGATGATAGGTTTCTTATTAGCTTTTATTGCATGAATGACTGATCCAGCACCTGCGTGAAGAATTACCACCTCTGCTTCAGATATCCTGCGCGAAAACGTTTCCATGTCGACAAAATCAATTGTTTCAAAATCGACATTTTCATACTGTGTATGTCCATGCTGTACACAAACAGGGACTGGCAGTAAAGAACTGACTCTATCCACAAGTTCAAAAAATCGCGTGAACGATTGCTTTGCGTTGCCAATCGAAATAAAAGTGCTCATATCACTGTTCCACAAAAAGTGGCTTTCGGAAAATAAGGTTTTAATTCCTCCCATTGATAGTAAAATTTATGGGAAAAGTGATACATGATTCTCGCAGTCAGAGACGGTTTGTTGATACGTGTGATTGTTTCAATAAAAACTACTTGGGTTTTAAAAAACATACGCGCCACGATTGCAAACGGCACCACCGGGCCCGCACCTGTGCTTAACAAAATATCTGGTCGTTCTCGTCTTAGAATTTTCCAAGCTTCATAAAAATTCATTAAAACCAGCCAGTTTCTTTCTGCATGGCGTATAAAAAACGTTTTCCCCTTCATATCATCTGGTAAAAGGGTTTTATCATTTAGCACATAAAAGTGCTCATAATTTTCATACAACGGTTGAAGCATTCTCACTTCCGTTAAATGACCACCACATGATGAGACAATACAAACTTTCATGACCGATCCGTTTCAGTCTTTTGAAACACAAAGGAATGCACATTACCGGACCGCTTATTATCGTAATCCAGTATTTTAAGATTTTCAGCTTTACCCCATTCAACAATTTGCTCGTAAGTATGAAAAGTTGCTTGAGGCGTAATAATGTAATCGTAGAAAAAATTCTGAGCACCCACCCAGCTTCGCTTACCACGACTTTTTACCAAGTGCACCAAATAATAGATTGGCAACAAGGTCGAATAAATTAGCGCTTTACCGATTGAATTACTCTCCAACCACCGTATGGGTTTGCCTAGATAGGTATAAAGGTAATAGTAATAGCGATTTCGTTGATAAACTGCGCAAAATAAGTAACCATCTTTTTTCAAAATACGCGCGTTTTCAATAAAAGCAGCGTGAGCATCTGGCGTATGATGAATTACACCATCTGACACCACCACATCATATGCCTCGCTTTTGAGGGGTAAATTTAAATTGGTACCACACACATAAGCATCGTGTTTAGCGCGGTTCCTCGATAATTTGATAGAGCCCATGCTTAAATCGAATGATGTTAGATCCACCCCCTTACGAAATAAAAACAAACTCGCTCGACCTGGACCGCAACCTACATCAATGACTTTATCTGACGCTTTTACATATTTTTCAACAAACTCTCTAAACGGTGGTGGTTGAAGCTGGTCTATGTTGGCTTCATCTTCTTTGCTCAAAAAATCGAATGGAAATTCATTATAATGTTTTTTTGATTTAGCTTGTAATCCTTGTTCTGCCATGGCGACTATACTCTTACGCGTTCCCTATCATTTTATCCATTAACACCAAGTTTTTTTCTGCGGCATTATGCCAGGAAAAATCGTGAATTCTTGACAGACTATTTTCAGAAGCCTTGTTAAAGTTCATTTCATTTGATGTGACAAAACTTAGTTTTTCAGCTAAATCACTGGCATCATGCGGCGAAAACAACTGGGCATTTTTACCTAATATTTCCCGGTTAACCAACGTATCAGCGGCGACGATGGGTAAACCCGCAGACATGGCTTCTAACAATGGCATGCCAAAAGATTCAACTAGTGAGGGAAAAACAAAAATATCAATTTCGTGGTAAATATTTTGAATGTCTTTTTGATCAACTTCACCGTAATTTTTCACATGGTCTTGAATTCCAGCTGCAGCAATCTCCGACATAACTTCAACAACTTCCGGCCTGTTTTCATCTAATGTCAAAATTAGTTGAGGATTTAGGCCGCTATCGCAAAGAGTTTTTACCGTTTCAATGAGGACTGAAAAATTTTTTTGCACACCGTATTTAGTGACATAACCTAAGACTGGTTTGTTGGGATTTAGGCTGGATGTGTGTTTTGGCCTAAAACTAAGTCCCGGCCCGTGGGAGATTACCGTCAAGTGATTTTCACGATTTATTTCTTTAGCTAACGCTTTGGTCTGCACGGTGACTTCTGTGGCATTACTGACGGACTTTCTTACCCATTGTTTTTTGTACTGCCACATTTTTTTTTGCAGGAACGACATATCCTTAGTTGTTAACTCATCAAATAATTTGGAAAAATGCCCAGCATGTTGCACTAACAATAAACTGGGAATAGATAACTTATGCTTCGGAAGATAATTTGTTAGTGAGTAAAGTAAATTTATTCCCAACGTCTGAGTCAATTTCACCAAATAATTCTCATACCAATAACGCAAGTGAAAACCTGATTTCTCTGCCCAGGACGAAGAAATAATTTTTACATTGTTTAACTCATCTAAACCCTGAATATTGGGCATACTTGTCGTGACATACCAAGTCGTTTCTGGTCTTGCTTTGGCAAACTCAGAAACCAGTTGCCGAACCACAACCAATGAACCACCCTCTTTAATTGAGATTGCATTAATCAAGATGTTCAACGCCATTACGTCTCAATTTTTGAATACTGTTCAGATAATCCCAATGGCCAAAAACAACTGCTTTAAAATCGTTTAACTGATAATCCTTGCGAATATCAACACGTGGAATAGCAAATTGTGAGCTATCTTCTTCAAGTGGCCCATGTTCACCCGAAACACTCGACGAATAACCTGCCTCAGCGACCAGATTTTTCACCTCTGTATTGTAGTGACCCCAAGTGTACGAAAAATCCGTACAGGAAATCTTTAGTTTTTGCTCGATGTCTTGTTTGGATTGCTTAAGCTCGTGATTCACATCAGCGACATCCATTTTTGTTAAGTCGTAATGTTGTACGCCATGGGATCCGATGTTCCACTTTTTTTCCACCAATTTCCTGACCTGAGGCCAAGTCATGAATTTTTCACCCTGATAATGCCCTTGTTCAGGAATTGAATCATTGTTCCTGGATTCATCGATCATTCCGGTATTTAGATATACTGTTGCCGTAATGCCATGTTTTTCCATGATTGGTAGCGCCAAGTCATACACACTCTCATAACCATCGTCGAATGTTATTGCCACTTGCAATCCAGTTTCTAGCTCGTTATTTATCAACTGCTTTAGGGAGACTACCTGTGAATTCGTCGCCAGGAAAAGCATTTGCTGTTCAAACTCTTTTTCAGACACCGACCATGGACCATCACCAATCGCGTGGTAAATCAGAACGACTCGCCTCTGCTTGCTACCGGCGAAAAAAGGCTTCATTAAATAGCCCAGACTTCGTTTTAAAATTAGGTTTTTCGACATCGCGACGGACTATTCCCAGCACTTAAGCAGTAGTGATTTACATATGCAGCAAAAAGTAGTCCATGTATGAAGGAATTTTTATCAGATTTGATGCCTGCCAGTTTTCAATTATTCACTCGAATTCAGACACTTACAAACAAAGATATCATTACTTTAGGGAATAATATTTAAAGACTGACAATATGATTTCTATAATCACATTGGAATCGGATTGCATGTTTAATTTAATTCAATCAGGCCTCTAACATGTCAATCTAATGACAAAAAATTGACCTTTCAAGACCATTTTTAGCGGTTACGTGAAGAAATATTTAATTCACAGATGTGATCAAACTAGGAAGGGGATCTTTCTTCGGGAATAAAGAAGGTGTTTTCAGCACATTTATCGCTTAACAATTTTCCCAGTGGATCATACGCCTTGTATTCGTTTTGATGAAAGAGTGAAAACACATTTTCAGAAACATCATCTCCGACTTCCACGTAAAAAGTTGGCCGAACATTTTCGATAATATTGTTGGCGCCTTGGAGCACCATATACTCTGCTCCTTCAACATCAATTTTTATAAAATCTGGCGCTTGAAAGCTATCGAGTATGGTATCCAGTGTAAGCATTGGTACATATTGTTTTTCCCGGACCCCACCCATCTGGGATCTTCCACCGGCTTTTTCCAATGCATTGCTAGCACGTCCTCTCGCCGCAATCATAAATGATCCAACAGAGTTAGCATTAGAAACGGCTACCGGTAAAATACAAATATCCTGATTTTCATATTCTTTAAAATTGGTTGTTTTTCTAAGAATATTTGCTAACCATATATCTGCCTCTATAGAAACCACAGATCCCTTGCTCGCCACGGAGGCTGCAGCAAAAGTAAAAACACCGACATTTGCACCCACATCCCAAACTATGCTATTCGGATTAAGATAACGTTCTGCAATTTCGATCAAGTCCGTATCAAATGCACTTGATCCTGGCTTTAGGTATTTGAGCTGTGCATCGGGGGAAACCAGAATAGGTATGGATTTATCCGCAACCTGAATATACCTTTTTAACACCTTGCCACGACTAACACGCTCAGCAAAAGTTCTCATACTAAGCATGTTTCAATTCCCGTTCTTTTTGAGCCTTATGCGCGTTCATCTTGAATTGTTTCATCATGTCTTGCCTTATGAGTTGACACACACCAATGGAAAAACCAATGAGTGTCCAAAAATAAACGAACTCCGGCGAGCCAGGCGCTACCCACCAAGCCTCAAATATTGACTGAAAGACCATACCCGTAATAATGCCCATAGATATTCCCAACAACACCCTGAGCTCAATATTTTTACTCAAAAAAAACATTTTTAGTTGATAGGCATAAAGCGTTACGAACATCAAAATATAAAACCCCAACCCCACCAATCCCATTTCTTCAACAATTGCCATTTGTGAGTTACCCTTCTCACGCCCATAACCCACTGACGTTAAACCTGCTTGAAAGCTATCGTCACCAATTGTGACCCCATAGCCACCACCCGTCCAGCCACCCAATTTGGCCAGTCGATAACTTTCCTCCCAAACGGTTGCTCTGGTATATAACACGCCTTGTTTTTCTGATGCATTTTTAAATACATACTTTTCCACTGCAAGTTCATAAATCACGGGGGAAATCAATAATAGTGTGGGAACCAGTAACAGCAATGAAGTTACTATTGGCACCCATTTGCGTACACCCAGTGAGTAAACAATAGAAATACAACACAATATCGATGCAACAAGTGCAGCACGAGAGTTGGCTTTTAGTAAAAAGATAAACTCTATGCCAATGCAAGATAACCAAAAAATACGGAGGCTCATTTTATCCCAATTAATGTAACAACGCCAAACTAACAAGGGAGTGCACATCATTAATAGCGATGCCATCATATTAGGCCCAGCAACCAACCCTTGATAAAGCACAGATGCACCAGTATTTACATTACCGGCGGGAGACGCTAAACCCCCAATAGCTGCAATGAAGGTGGTAACAGTTGATGCCCAAAGAAAATCGATGGTTCTTGTGACATGTGATTGCATAACCCACAAGTAACTCGCATAAAAAAAAGTAACCGCCACCAAACAATAAGCAATTACTTTCATGGCAGATAATACCGGCACTTCAGACCAGATTATTGTTAGCGCAGCCCAAGCAAGGTTGATAAAAACGATGTGTGAAAATCGTGTACTCAATAAACCACGCATATTGAACCGGCTAAACAACAAGACGAACAATAAGACGGTAAACAACCAACGCGCATTAGAGCCTAATATTGGCTGCAAAAAGGTGGTCGTTGCCCCTGTATAACTTAACAGGGTCAAGGGTAATAGCCAATTTTCTGGTTTAAGTAATAAGTACATTGATTTTTACGTTAATCCAATACTCTTAACCAGGCGTTCACTATATTGTTGGCTTCATTGGTTTTGGTCCACATCGCAATTTTTTCCAAGCTTGCTTGGCCCATATCCCGCACTTTCTCTTCATTTCCCACGATTGCTTCCATTTGTGTTTTCAGTTCTTCAGGATTTTCCGGATCGATTATTAAACCTGTTTCCTCATGTTCCACCAAATCATCAATACAACCGGCACGATTGGATGCAATCACGGGTAGCCCCGCCGCCATAGCTTCGTTTATCACCAGCCCCCAGGGTTCAAAGATTGATGGGAGGACAAATACATTGGCAATACAATAGGCATTTAACAACTGGTCGCCAGATAACCTACCGGCATAACAAATGTTCCTTTCCTTAGCGGCCTCCGACTGCACTTCTTTATTCAAACTGCCGTCCCCCACGAGTAAAAGCTTGGCCTGAGGAAACTTTGTAAGTATTTGTTTAAACGAAGTAATTAATTGCTGAATGCTTTTGTGCGGCTCCATACGACCAACATAAAGGAAGCAAAAAGCATCACTTTGACCTAATAACTGCAACTTCGCGTCATTTCGGCCATTCTCACTCAATGCTCGCTGATAACGTTGTATTTTGCTTATATCCACGGTCATTTGTGCCAGTGTAATTTTTGATTCTTTCACACCGTAATACCGAAAAAATTCTGCTTGGCGTTTTCCTCCTGGTAAAAATACTGAAGGTAATTTAAAAACCCAGGGCAATATTATTCGTTTTAATAAACGTTTGGAAAAAGACAAGCCAACGGGTAACGGGGTATCTGATTCAATCGAAATCGGTATTCGTAACCACCAAGCGTAAACCATGGCGTACATTAAATACTTGTGCCCCCATCCCGCCAGATGGATCATTTGATAATTGCCATCTGTGATTTTCTGTTTTATCTCTTTATTACCTGATTTGGATAATACGGAAACATTTTCAGCGTTAATGGAAAGATTCCAGCTTTGTGAGGTATTTGTCTCCAGAAACAAAACATCAACCTGACCCTGCCAGATTTTTTCTATGGCATCGATCAGGTCTAATACATAAGGCGTGGGTTCGATATAAATTAATAAGACGCGGGATTGTATCAATTAACCACCCACTTCATCGTACACTGATTTTAATTGTTCAGCGTGGTTCGACCATCGGAAGTTCTTTAACACATATTCCTGGCCGTGCTGGGCTATCAACTGCAGTTTTTTTGGTTCAGTAAAAATCCGCGATAAACTAGCCTTTATTGAACTTGTATCTTGAGGCTCTAATAAAAGGCCTGTTTCATCATCTGATATGAAAGCACTCGCGCCCTGCCCCTTGACGGCCATGGTCAATAGTCCGCAAGCCATCGCCTCAAGATATACAATGCCAAATGCCTCACGATATGAAGGCAAAACAAATACATTGGACGCGAGTAAAGCCTGTAATACTCGGTCATGACTTAACTCACCTAGAAAAGACACTTTGTCCGTTATCCCAAATTGTTGACATTGCTGTCGTAAATTATCTTCCTCTCGTCCAGCTCCGACTATGGTGTAGTGCCAATGAGTTATACCGGATTTTTCGAGCTCAGCAAAAGCTGAGATATTTAGATCAATACCTTTTCCCTCATGCAAATTAGAAACACTGATGAATTTAATCGTATCTGGCCAATCATGTGACTTTGGCTTTAACATCTCTGGAATAAACTGAAAGCCGTTATAAACCAGCCGAAACTTCTTTTCATCCAGTACTCCATGGGAAAAATGTTTAAGCAATGGTTCACCTACGACAATGATTTTTTCTGCACAATTCAAAACATCTTTCAGCATATTTTGATAGTCGGGTGTCTGTAATTTTTTCGCGGTATTAATACCATGCAATGAAACCACGTAAGGAAGTCCAGTTTTTCTATTAACCTCCTTCGCCAATAATCCCATAAACTCTGTATGCGCGTGCAGTAAGTTAACTCCATTCTTTTCTACAGATTTTATGATTTTAGGTAATATAAGCTTTAAGAGAAGAAAATTGGACAAGGCACGCAAATAGTTTCTGGGAAAAGAAAGGAACTTAGTAACTTCGATGGGATAACCCAGATTAAAGGCAGTCGCATCAAATTCTGGCCTCGCCCAGTCGCCATGCAAACCTTTCATAAAAGATGGAATCCAGGGTTTAATGACCAAAACCTGGAACTTCACACCTAAATCATGTAGTGCATTGACGGACTCAAAGATGAAATTTCCACTTTGATCTTCTGGATGAGATGGAAACCACGGCGTTAGTATTAGTACTTTCATATCAAATGGCTTGACAAAAATTCAATTAATCAAGTTCGTCATACCTTCTGCAACTCCAATACACCACATCCATAATGGCATGCGAAATTATTTTGGATATTCTCCGGATTCAAATCTGCGTTTTCGAATAAATCACCAGCGTCATTAATGTAGGAAAACGACTTTAACTCATAACGCCCTTCAAACAACTTCATCAAATATTCCACCGAAAAAACCCGTTGTGCATTAAATTCCGTTCGCTGTGGGCCAATGGGTACAGAAAAATAGAGATAGCCACCAGGTTTCAGGACGGAATACAAGTTTTCCAAACCTGTTAAATAACCATCAGGGCTCACAGGATCCCCATAACGACCTAAGCCAAAATGTTCTAAGGCATGCAAACATGATAAAGAGTCGGTGGATTCGTTTAAGTCAGTAGGTAATTCCGACATAAAGTCCGCTTGTTTAAAACTAATGTTATGTGTTTTATTTTGTAGAGGGCGGATATCCAACACATCAATGTCTCTAAAAGCGGCAACATGCGCAACGAAACCATCAACCCGAGAACCAACATCCACATGACGTTTTGGGTTTTTCTCGAATATTCGGCGGGCTACCAATAAATCCTGATGAAAATAATGGCCGTGGGCAGATCCACTATTATCAAATCGATCTTCCAGGCAAGGGTACAACTTACCCATGGGAAAAACGTGATCATTTTTCATGAGTTGTTTAAACAATTTATATTCACGTAGATAGATGGGTAAACCCCGAAAACTATCGATGGTTTGTGAATAGTCAAAGCCAAACATGACCAGGAGAGATTTAAATCGTTTAATCAGTTTGTTCATTTCATTAATCAGGTTTTTAACATCGCTTGCATGTCAGATGAAAATTAATTATTCGTAGCCTGGGTGAAGCTCAGCGTAACCCAGGTTTCCATGGCACTGTTCTTCCGGGTTTCGTTGCACTGCACTCGGGCTACTAGTACTTTTGTAACGCTATCTGTTTTGCGACAATCCACTATAGGAAACACCTGGTTTAAGCTATTTTCAATTTATCAAATAAGGCCTTAAACCTAACTTCCCAGGTGTGATACTTGATTGCTCGTTCATGTCCCGCTTTGGCTACTTTTTTCCTTTCTTCTTCATGATCTAAATAATAATTAATCTTTTCCAGTAATTCATCATGGGTTGACCAGGTTTCCACTTCCGAGCCAATTTCAAATAATTCGTCATAATCGGGCGCTTTTTCTGCCAGATAAAAACCACCCGACAGTGGCACCTCAAAATCGCGCAATTTGACCTGATTCACACCTGGCTTATCAGGATCATCGCCCATCATTCTCGAAAAACCTAAATTAATTTTTGAATATTTAAAAAGATTCTCTATGTCACTCTGGTCTAAAAATCCACACAACACTTTTTTGGGAATCTCTGCGGAGCTTGGAAAACTTTGCTTAAACAATCGATTGGTTAATGGTGTCAATAAACCCGCTGCACCCTCTGACTTATATCGAGCCAAACCATAGTGACAGATATCTGAAACCGTCTTTTCCACACTTCGGTCTGCTGTGGCAACTTTATTTTCGTTCCAAAATTTTCCGTATATGGCAAGCGGCACATCTTTATCAATTAGTTTTTTAAGAACATGGTTTCGATAAGGCATGGGGGTACCCATAAACGTAACCGGTTGTTCAGGTATAAAACTGTTCGTTGAGTCGCTACGATCGGAAATTCTACCAGCCATGGGAAAGTACAACACATTGCCGCCATAGCTTGCCATATTTTCCATATTTATTTTTTGGGCACATAACATATAGGTAAAATATTTTGCCGTACGAATTTGACGATACCATTGGTTAACCATATCGACATTGTAATTAAGCATGGGAATGTTTAATTGACGTAATTTAGCAGCCGTATCCTCTTGCAGAAAATCATCATAGACATAACAAAAGATTAGATCTAAGCCTTTATCCCTTACTAAATCGCCTGCAACTTTTAATAAGTCTTGATTCTTCCGATTCCTATCTTGTCGCCGATTTCTACCATAGAACTCACCTACAGCATCACCGTAATTAAACTGCCAGACTTCATGTCCCATATCACATAAACTACCCGATATATGATGGGTAATCCAACTATTGTTTTCTAATACTGTTAATATTTTCATAAATTCAAACGCAAAATTAACAATTGAAAGTCAGTAGGCTAAGCTTCTAGCCGAGAAAATTCGTAACCAAATAGCTCAATGTCTTTGTGATAAACTTTTTCCACAATCTGTTTGGCCTCTTCAGAATAATAAAAACTATAATGCTTGTGTTGAGTTGTATTGACTTTACTTAAAAGATTATTCTCCATTCCCAACTTTTTACAAACAAAATCGTATCCTTCATCAATCCTCTCTTGGCGTCCAACATAATCAACCATAATATTTAAGTCGCCATCACACACAAAATAATGTTGGGGATAAAAATGTATCCACTGCATAATATTAGTTTCATTCACCCAACTCGTAACAAATTCATTAAATGTTTCATACTGTGATATATTATTTTTTGCCCACTTTTCGTCTTGTGCGTTCAATCCCCCTTTCTTTAAAAATAGGTACGTCGATAACAATCGATCCCAAGGATTTCTCACAAAACAAAACTTAAAATAGTCGTCAAACTTCTGCTTATTTGCCTTTTGATATTCAAAATAAGGTGTGTGCCGGGAAACACAATTAAATAAAGATTTAACAATACTGGTTCCTGCGGTTTTTGGAATATGGATAAAAATACATTTATAATCGTTTGGGTAGCCTGCATAGACTCCTCTGCCCCGTAAATCCATGAGCCGGTAACGAACAGCCATTGGTAATAATTCTCTAATTTGAATCACTATACGACCCTAAAAACAGTTGAATCCCAAGAGAGATCAATAAATAAACACAATGATATTTCAATAATCATTCCGTTCATTCTCAAAACGACGTAATAGCTCAAAACTGATGTGTTTTGATTTTTCTAATAAATTACGGTGACTTACTTCTTTTGCACAAAGATAAACAGGGTTGAAATCATAAAGCGGGGTAATAATCGATTAATCCACATCATCAAAAAAAACATAGCACGGTTATTAAAAAAATACCCCGGCTCAGATTCGTAACGATATGTGTAATTATTATACAAACTTGACGGGAAGTTTTTTTCTATTTTTGCCAATGTATTCAGCTTGAAAGTTGTTGGGAAAACATCCAGGGCTTTACGATTGGGCTGAGCGTATTTTAATAAACGAGAATGCAATGAATTTTTGACTAGCCGAGTAATAATTGATACATAACCAAATTGATTGGGCGTACGAGCACAGATCCAACCACCCGGTTTAAGGATACGATTAAATTCCTTAATCACATTATCGGGTTCTGCAATATGCTCAAACGTATAGTCAGAAATCACAATATCAAACGTTTCATCATCAAAGGGTAAGGCTTCACCGATGGTTATTAGGAACGTCTCATCCGCATTTTGATTTTGTTTCACAATGGGATCGATATCACAGGCAGCGCAATAGTTAGCTTTTCCCTTTAATGTTAATAATGTTTTTCTATATTCACAATCATCTTCTTCCATCCAGGAGGCTCGACCAGCGCCAAAATCTAAAATCTTCATTTCCTTTTTTATTAACGCATTAATTCGAGTATAAAATTCAATGGTGCCGTCTATGGATGTGAAACCACCAACGTTAGTTTCTGGGTAAAACTGTGCTTTGATTTTCTCAGATCGATTCATTATTTAACCCTACTGTACCAACTTTCCTTTAAGCTTATTGCGAATGTGCCCTAACAAAACCTTGTCATCTTCATGCAAACCCAACAAATAACTTAAACCGTGAAAAACCACATAAGCCAATATCAAGCAGCCACATAAAAATGCAATACCGTTGTCTATGTCCAATAATTTTAACGCTGTTATTGTCCCTAAACAGGCGAGTGTCGCTGGTATCCAGCGTTTAAATCGACTTGAATACCAGCGTAAATCCATTTTAGTCTTGGCATAATACAAGGTCGCGAGACTATAAATACTCACTGTAATTGACATACTCGCTGCGGCCCCAAATAATCCGAGCATGGGCGTTAACAATAGTAATGCCAAGGCGCCTAATAAAGTTTGGTAAAGTGTAAATTTAAAAAGTATTTTTTCATATCCTGTCATATTCATCACCATTCCAACAGGCCCTGTGACCAAGTTAATAAACTGGCCAAACAATAATATCAATAGCGTCCAATAACCCGTACCAGAAAATTCTTCGCCATATAAATCCAAAATTTCTTGAGCAAAAACAGCCATGAACAGAATCAATGGTAGTGATGCACGTGTCACCCAATCCGTAACCAGGTGATACAAATGCTGAATTTCTTCACTGTCATCTTTGGAGTGTGCAGCGGAAAACATGGGAGCAGCAACCGACATTAGCAATTGAAAGAATACCAGCGGCAATTGCACTAACATTCTGGCAACAACATAAACACCAACTGCATTGGCGCTAACGAAAAAACCGATCAAAAATCGGTCCAGATAACTCATTGAGTTGCTAACAAAACTCGATGAATACATCACAACCGAATAATTTTTCCATTCAAGAAATCGTGAGTTGTTTTCTACATTATCTGCCATAGGCATGGCCTTAACCTTTTTCCGAAGGCCATATGCCATCCAAAGCAAACTTATGAAGGCCGACAATATAACAGCCCAAATGTAACCCATTAGTAAAATTCCACCACTGAAAAAGAACACAACAAGTATCACTTTCAAGGTTAACTGAATAAATGTGGCCCCCAGTATCATATGTTTAAATTCTTGGAATCCACGTAGACCTTGTTGGTAGTAAAAACTAATCAGAGAGATGGGTATCATCAACAGCATGGTTAGAGCTGCAACTTTATGCTCTGCCAGGTTTGGCCAATAATCTAAAACGATGGGAAACAATAAATAAATAAGCACGATTGCAAGTAATCCACTAATCAGCAATGTGAAAAAACATACCTTCAATAGTCGCTTAACATTGCTATATTCTTTTTTCTCTAGATGAACGGGAATATACTTTACTAATGTTGGGGCAATACCAAAACCAAGAAACCCGGCAACAATGGCAACACCAGCTTCAAGCAAACTGAAAATTCCCAAGTTATGTGCGCCCAAGGTTTTCGCAACATATAACTGTAAAGTGAATCCAACAATTAACGTATAGACATTACCTGAGATGAAAAATAGAACTTGGGTTCCTAGCTTTTTTGCCGTATCAAATTTGTTGGTCACGGTAAAATACCGTATTGGATAATCATGATTCACTCTTCTGATAATTGAGTGATTCATTCTTCTTATGAAGGAATAATGGGGTAGAAGGCGTAAATCCTGCCTTTAGAATGGCGGAACTGGATGCTTGATTGTTTTTCTCAGTAAAAATCGCAAGATTTTCGTGTTTATGACTAATAACTATATTGCCTAGTAATTTGACATAATAACCTTTTCTTCTTTCTGTTTCTGGCGTTACGAAATCATAAAGCATTATTTTATTATCATTTGAAATACACTTGTCAATTTCACTTGCATAAAAAGCGGCGTTTTTACTACCCCAGCCAGAACACAAAACATTATCACCACTAGACAATAAATAGAAATTATCACCAGCCCTAAATCTTTCATAATGAACCTTAATAATTTCAAATCCAACTTTTCTCGCACCGTCGACAAAATCGCGATAATCTGTAAAAATCTGAAATATTAAGCCGTCATTCGTTATATCTTGAGCTTCGCCTTTGTGTTCAAAATAATGAATAGTGGTAAATATCGATCGTAATCTATGTTTAATTACTTTTAAATCACCAATCAAGTTATGCAATTTTGGCTTGTTAATTGAAAAAGTTTTAAGACAACACTTAGCAAATTTAGCTTTCAAACTAAGTGGGATATGTAAGTGAAATAACACACGTTGAGAGTTACAATATCGGTCTTTATAGCTTTCGTCACCCAGGCCAAAATCCAGTGTAGTAAACCCTTTCTCATTGCACATCTTTGCCATTTCATACAACAAAATCTGTAGTGGTGAGTCATCGAGATACTTAATATTTATAATCGGCGTATGAAATAGGACGGTATTGCCGTATACCATGCCATAATGAATTGCAAGCAATTCACCATTGATTGTAATTCGTGTCACCACTTTATTCGCTGGATAAGCCACATATTCCTGAATTCGTAATGGATCATAAAAAGCGCTTTGCACATGGTCAAACGCCCACCTTTCTTTATGGAAGTCTGCCAATTCATCTAATTGCACTTCTGATAAATCACCAATCTTTGTCACACAATCATATTCATATCGTCGAACGATTCTTTCATAGTGCTTTCTGAGTTTCTTCTTTTTTAATATGTAATCAAACCCATTGTCAGATAAACAAGCATCAAAAATTAATACTTCGCTCGTTTCAATATGAGAACTCGATATTTTATCAGACTGGGAAAAGTAAGGTATGTTGTCAAACAGCACCGCATCAATCGCATCTTTTTTGGAGAATATTTTTAGTTGCTGTATCAGCTCTTCCAGATAATCTGCTTTGCAATAAAAGCGATTGTAATCAAATAGGGTATAACCCAGGCAACTAATGACTTTATGTTTTATGCCATAGATTTGTCGCTGTTCAATAAAACCCGGAAATAAAGCGACACAACTATCATTCTCATACAGAATAAGTAACCACAGTTCAAACTGTCTAATTTCTGCAATGTGTCTCAATTCCTGAAGACCAGGGGTAGGCTGCGATTCCAATGAAAATGATTCGACACATGTTAATACTTCGTCATCAATTGTCTGTTTTAGAACGGCCGTTATCATGCGGCTTTAAACCCCTGCCGCATATCATCAAGAAAATATTTCAGGCCCGACAAATAAGCATGAATTTCGTATTTATTCTTTGTATTAGGTAAAGATATTCTAGGCAAACTGTACTGAGATGGCGTACATCGATAGTTCATCAAACCGGCACTAAACCGACTCTCTTTACAACGTTCTACTACAACGCTGGAGACTTCATCTTTTCCACCAAAGGGGTAACTATAAATATTAGTATTGTATAAACGGTCTATTTCTTTTTCACACACAGAGAAATCTGATTTTAACTGTTCCTCATCCAGGCTTGATAAAATATGATGGCTAACAGAATGACAGCCAATTTTATGGCCTCGTGATTTTAAACGATCAATATCATTTTTATTCAGCATGCTGAACCGATTTTTCAATAAAGATGCTGATATTTCCAACTCTGAAAAAGGATATTGGGAATTTAATTGGTCAACAATACAGTCTTGCAAATTCTTGTTTGATTTACAACTATCCCATATGGCTTGCCATAATCCACGACGATTCGATTCATTTTTTATACAATAATCTTCGCCTAAAAGCTGATAATTTCCGACTGGCACATAAGACAACCATTTTATAACTTCATCTACCCATAGTGTTTTTTGCTGTTGGAAGTTTTTTAATGGCACGAATATGATGGCTTTGATATCTTCATTTGCCAATAACTTTTCAGCGACTGTTACGTTGTTTTTAAATCCATCATCAAACGTTATTACACACGAACCAGGTTTACCCAACTCGGTTGTCACTGTGAAATATTTTTTAACAATGTTAATTTGTCGCGAGAAAGCGCTGGCATTACATGAAACGCCTAAATGAAGTGAATGATCAAAATCCTCGTCTGACAACACATTATGATAGGTCAAAATCAGTTGATTTCGTTTAGTAAAATAATAAAAGATGCCAACAATTCCAGAGAAATAACAAAATGCATATAATAGAATTTTTAGTTTGTGTAACATAATTTGCTAACTAATTATGGTAGTTTGAGACATTCAGGAAATTCTGCCAATTGTCTTCCTGGCTTACGCTGCGCTTCATCCAGGCTACGGGTATATAAAAACAATTTTGCATAGGCTTTATCGCGTTTTCCACACAAATACCGAACTTATTAAATAATTCCACATTACACCCATCATCGCGCCAGCAATGCCGGCAATCCACCACACACTGTCCGATGCATAAACAAAACTTGCAACACCTACATTGGAAATAACACCGATGGAACATATAATTTCAAATCGAATTAAACCCGTGAAGAATCGCAATCCTCTGAGCCGTTGATCCCGATAGGTGAGAAAATTATTCAACATATAGTTCCAGGCAATAATAATGGCCGTGGATAATGCTTGAGCAAATTCAAATTGCAAACCGCCCAAAATACCAAACTTCAAAAAAATTAAATGTAATCCAAGGCCCGTTAACCCAACCATGCCAAATAAAATAAATCGTAAGGAAATAAGATCATAGGTAAGTTTACTAACAAGCAGTGACAGAAAATCCATAGCCACGCTGGAGTCCAGCTTACTTTCACCATGCAAACGACTTCGAAACACAAATGGCAATTCTGCAATTCGCAAGTCTCCTCGCTTGGTTGCCACAATATCCAACAATATTTTATAACCTTGGGTTGACAATGCAGGAACCACATCATCGACTATGGAACGGCGAATCATGAAAAACCCACTCATGGGATCGCTTAAATCAATCTTTAGGAATTTTTTCGCTAAGACAGTTGACCAAAGGCTTATTTTAGATCGAAGGGCAGAAAAACTGGATGATGAACCACCTTCTATATATCGACTGGCGACCACCAGATCATTATCTTCTTCAATTTTCTCCAACATGCCAAGCAGCAAGGATTCATCGTGTTGTAAATCTGCATCCATTACTGCAACATATTTTGCCTGACTTGCTAAAAATCCTTCTATACAAGCGCCAGCCAATCCTCGACGACCCAATCGTCTCAATCCCCGCACTCGACGATCGGTTTCTCCAATTTTTTTGACTTCTTGAGAAGTACCGTCGGGTGAGTCATCGTCAACAAAAATAACTTCCCAATCGATATTCCCCAGTGCTGAACGCAGTTTTTCAACCAGTAAAGAGATATTATCCTTTTCATTAAACGTTGGGACGATAATTGACAAGTTTGGTGCTGATAATGGCTCGACTAATGTTCCTGCATTCATACCACTAGTCTCCTTGGCCAGTTGGTTTGATGTCAGCATTGGATCCGAGTACAACGAGATTGGTGTAAGATCGGCCTTGAAACCGTGAAACAAATTCAGCTTTGTTTTCAATCGCAGTAAATTCGCCATTATCTTTTAGCTCATTAATGCTTAAACCATAGCTCTCCAACCGATTTAACAATTCAACAGGATCGGTACCAGCAGTGGCTAATCCTTGAGGCCAAAATTCCATTAACATTTGTAAATTGCTGGAATTTTTTAGCGTATTTTCCATGCCTTCAATGACTTGTCCTTCAAAACCTTGAACGTCAATTTTAATAACATCAACGGCCTGAATACCTTTGGGTTCTAAAAAATCATCCAAACGTAGGGTATCAACTTCGAAAGATTCATCGGACAATTCATTGTCATAAAGTCGATTATCTCCGCGATTATTGGTTGAAACATACAATGTTGTTTTACCGTTAACATTGGACGCCGCGGCATTCACAACTTCTGTATTTTCCAATGCATTTGCGGCAACGGTTTTTTTCAAAAAACCTAAACTTTGTGGGTCGGGTTCAAAGGCAAATATTCTTCCCTGAGAGCCTATGATATTTCCACCAATTCCTGTATAAAGCCCAACATTCGCACCAATATCCAACATGACTTGGCCAGGCTTAAACACACGTTTCATTAAAGCGATTTCACTCTTTTCATAAACACCAAAGGTTAATGCACCGGAAACCACGGGATCCTGGTTATTAATAACAATCTTGGCATTTTCGACTGTTACCGACTCTGGTAAAAGCGTCAAAATGAGCTTGTTGGCCATGGATTTAAGCAAAGGAGGTTTCAACACCGTGGTATAAATGAATTCCGCTACACTCATAAAATGATTCTCTTTGTTGTCATTTTTTGCTAATTACTGCTCTCTTACCAAACGAAATGTAATGGTATTTGTAATAATAATGCCCAGCAAAACTGGACTCTAATAATCCACCAACGATTTTCCACCGACTCTCGTTTGAATAAATCCGTTATCCAACACAGTGCAATTAATAGAAATATTGCGCCCCAGGGTCGAGAAACTTCACCTGGCCCATTCGAATTAATCACCAATACCGTTAATAGCACAAAAAGCGCCAGATTCTTGAGCGGCCATTGGCTGACGGTGAAATTACGATTTTTTATCCAGCTCACTAGTAAATACAAAAATATTGGTCCACCAAAAATCAAAAAATCACTGATCGCCATGATTCGATCATTTAGCACCCTGGTGTAATTTCCTTTTTCCAGCAATGCCACAATATTGCTCGAGGCATTGTGTTGCACTGAGGCTTGAAAACCTTCCATCAGATGAAACTGTGAAATCGCTGAAACAGATATGACCAATACCGTGGTCACCCCTGCTAAAATAATCGCATGGGGAATTATTTTTAGAATGTATTCCCACAACTGCCCTAAGCGAATATCCGCGTTAAAAGACAACATAGCCGGATACATAATAAGAGCTGCATAGGAATACTCTAAACCCAGCGCTAACGCCACGCCGGCGCCAACACTATAAAGGTATCGATTTTCATGAATTGCAACGTACGTTAGCACCATCATGCCTGCCGCCATTGCATAATAAACAGCATCATCCGATCTTCCATATATGAGAAAAGAGGGAATGAATAAACAAACCAAAGTACATTGCAGTGCTAATAAATCATCGAAACGGCGTCTCAACGCCCAATAAATAAGGGGAAATGCCAACGCAAACAACACGGCGTTTATCACAGAAAAAAAGAACGCATTAGTATTGTTACGGAACAACTGCCAATAGGCCACAGCACTCGCCGGATGGGACATGGAGTGTGGCGCTTGATAATGTGGCGTAATTTCTTTTTTTATACGATCGGTATGGGTAATAAATGTTTCTGATATCGAGTCTGTAATTTTTGCATCAAACAAATGGGTTTCAGAATTGGAAATACCAATGTTACCACTCGTTAGGCCGCCATGGATTCCGCCAAATGCAAGCAATACAACAGAAGCAAACAACCAAATTCGAAGATATTTGAAAGCGCCTTCAAATACAAGACGAGAAATTCGGGGTAAATAAACCAGAATGCCAATACAAATCAATAAATACAGTAAACCGAAAAGCACCTCATAGTTTGGATATGCAATGCGTATGGGGTAAAATTTTCCAATCCCATATAACTCACCATCACTGAGAATCAACCAGGTTCCCATGATTGCTCGCCAAGTGAATATAAAAATTAGAAAATAAATCCAGTATCGAAGAATGGTTTCCCGAGTATCACTAAATCCCCAGGCATTGAGTTTACGCGTGCTATAAATCAGGAAAGGTACGGCAATCACAGTTGCGATCAGCAGTAGATAAGTAATATTGTAATTTGACAACATGGTATGACAGGATTTATCACACGCTGTGACTAAGTCCTTTTCCGTATTCCTTATATATGTACCTCGGCTGATCAGATGCAATGCAAATTGAGTACCGAGCCATTAACGTTTGGAATTACAGAGACTTAATGAGAATTTTTATTTAAAACAGTGCGTTTTCTTGTAGAAAGGAAATTATTTGCTCACCAAACGCCACGGTATCAAAATTCCGGGCAAGCTGTGAAGTAACGTCTATATATTGTTCAACATTATCCCGGTTTAACTGGTAATACTCATGCCGCATCCACATCAAAATTGCCGAATTAATTTCACCGGAGTAATGCACAGAATCTTTGTAAAGATCGATATTATTGGTAAATTCCAGATTATCAAAAGCATAAACTTTTACATTCGGTAAGGCTTCCACCACACGGATAACATATCGAATCCTATCCAAATACAGATCAAAGTCATCAGGCCGAACTTGAATTTTATACCCTTGCAACATGCGGGACACTGGGGGGAAAAACAGATGAAATGAGGTATTTGGATTTTGTTTTAAATGAGGGAGCAAATATCGCTCAAAGGAAGCTTCTTGAGCTTTAAGCCGCTTTTCAATTTCAGTTTTATCAAGATTTTTAACTTCGCCATTTTTAATTGCCCGAGTATTCTTTGCAATGCTGATTAAACCTTGCTTGACCTGACCATTATCGATGGCTTTAAACCAATTCTCTAAACCACCGAATCGTCGACTCTCCTCAATATCTGACCCCCACTCTGCAACCATCTCCAGAGATTTCGTACTCTCACAGGCTGTCTCCACAAATATCACATTTTCACAGAGCAAATAATCCAAGTATTTTTCATTGGAATATATTTTTAAGTCGTCTAAACGACTTTGATTGTAAAGAAAATCATAGTTTGAAATGGGAAATGTCAGCTTTTGGTTCATGCTCATATCGAAACCATCTAAAGACATCACCACATGTTTCAAGGCCTTCTTTGATAAAGCATAATTTAATATCACCGAGCGTTCGGACAACCAGGACCCACTCGGTGAAATATTAACGAATTTCGTATTCCATATATCTGATGCTTCTTCCGCTGAAAAATTTGCCGCGAAACTTGTCCCTAAAATAATGGAGTCAAAATCATCATGATTAATAATGCCGGCAGCCTGAAACCGAAGTTCATTAATATAATAATTGTCCCTCACCCAGGGTTTGTGAAAAAGTTGCAAAGGGTCAACCACAACAAGGCTACCCGACGTTAACAGCAAGATACTTAGCATAAACGTGACGACAAATAACGAATAATGTTTATATTTAATTACCATAACGCCTAAAAATTAAAGTAGAGAAATTCAGTCACTTTAGTGAGGTGACTAATGGAATAATAAAACACACAAGAAATGGTAAGGGTATGGACTAACGTAGGTTTCCAAAACACCCAGGTGAATCGTTGAACACATAAATCATGATCATATACCTGCAGTGCAGGTTTGTAGTCTCGCATAATCTGTTGTGTATTAGGCAGAAAGAATGCAATAAAGAGTAATATTAACATTAACTTCACACCTTCTCCCCAGCCTGGACCTAAACGATTAATAAACATTCCATCAAAGATAAAACCCATATCACTTAACCACGGCATTTGATTTGCCACACCTGCGGGCAATGAAATACCATTGCTGCCTGCCATAGCATTAAGAATTTGCATTGCCCCACCAAAACTTTCTGCTCGAAAAAATACCCAAGCAACCAATACACAAAGAAAAGTGGTTAGTGTCGCCAGCGTTGTGCCCCATAAGGTAGTTTTTGATAGATCCTGCCCCAAAGATTTTCGAATCATATGCCATGCATGATTACAGATTAAATAAAATCCATGCAAAGCCCCCCAGGCCACAAACGTCCATGCCGCACCATGCCACAATCCGCCTAACAACATGGTTGCCATTAAATTAATATAACGCCGGGTTTTGCCTTTTTTATTGCCTCCTAACGCAATATACACATAGTCTCTAAGAAATCGAGATAAGGTCATATGCCAATGGCGCCAGAATTCGATGATGTTTTTTGATTTATAGGGCGAGTGAAAGTTTAGTGGCAACAATATTCCAAACATTCGCGCAAGACCAATTGCCATATCTGAATAGCCGGAGAAATCAAAATAGATTTGTAGTGTGTAGGCGATTGAGCCTCCCCAGGCTTCAAAAAACGTGAGTGCCACACCGTGTTCTGCAGCATCAAACACCGGCGTAGCATAAACTGCCACACCATCAGCCAATACCACCTTCTTAAATAAACCGATACAGAATATGGTAAGCCCCACTGCCACATCTTTGTGATTAATTTTGTACACCAAGTCTTTGGCAAACTGCGGCAACATTTCCTTGTGATGAACAATAGGTCCAGCGATTAACTGAGGGAAAAATGTTACAAATAAACAATAGTGTAAAAAATTGTATTCTTTGGTTTCACCGCGATAAGCATCGATCAAATAGGAAATTTGTTGAAAAGTAAAAAATGAAATGGCTAAAGGTAGTAATATGGTTTCTAAATGATAAGACGACTCAAATAATTGATTGAAATTATCAACGAAAAAATTTGAGTATTTATAGTAGGCAATTAATCCCAGATTCCCAATTATTCCCGCGATTAACCAAAGTTTACGTGCAGGATTTTGGTCGCCACTTAAATACACCCCAATGCCGTAATTAAACAACACAGACGCTAAAATTAGCCACAGGTAGGCGGGATTCCACCATCCGTAAAAAAGCAATGATGCCCCCACCAACCATGCGATAGCAATGCGGTGATTTCCCCGACCACCGATGGCAAAATAAACCAATAACGTAATGGGTAAAAAAACGAAAATAAAAATGTAGGAATTAAACAACACGACGGATTAACAACTCACTTCACTAATCTATTAACACGAATCTAACCGCTCAATAATTCAGTATTTATGCCAGATGATATGTAGCCAAAACAGTATGAAATGCAGAAAATAGAGCGATAGTAGAGAAAAATTGATTAACGAGTGGCTCGAGAGATTTCTGAGCTTATACAGGTTTGCCATTGTTTCGCCACGGTAGCCCAAGACCAGTCTTGGGCCATTTTGGCACCTTGCTCTCCCATTTTTTTTGCTATGGCCAGATCGTCCAAAAGGTAAGCTACTTTGTCACTTAATTGTTCATCATCCCAAATAGCAAAACCGTTAACATCCGGCACCACACTCGGTGCTTCGTAACAACCGTAGGTTATCAATGGCAAACCACACGCAGCTGCCTCTTGGGTCACTTTAGGAACACCTTCTGTTTTTGAGGGAAGAACAAATATATTTGCTTTTCGAAATTCTATCGCCAGTTGATCATTTGACAAACTGCCTGGGAAATATAAATTGGTAATGCCTTCTTTAATCGCTTGCCGAGCCAATTCTTTACGCATAATCCCATCGCCATACCAATAAAAATCGGCTTGCGAATGACGTTTAGCGAGCTGATAAAACACCTTAGGTCGTTTGTTTTTCTTAACCGTACCAGCTGAAACAACGCGTGGGCGATCCGGTTTTTCCATTTTTGAATCGGCATAAAAAATTGAATTATCAATTCCCAGCGGTAACACCACAAATTTATCACCGTAACGCTGTTGCCCCATTTTAGCTAGGAAAGGACTTATCGCGATTACCAAATCAGCCTTTTCTAATAAGTAGTCACAACGAGCCAATCGAGTTCGGGATACGCGTTGGCAATACACCGGATGCCCAGCTTGATTGGAATATTCCTTTTCTCGTTGACCATCCCCCACTAAACCTTCTAGCGTGGTAATGATTTTGTGTTTTCTACGAATGAGTTGACGATATTTCAAACCCAAAACATCCGCTACGTCAGCATTGGGATAGAATATCGCGTCGTAACTTGCAAGATACTGTAGGAAAAGTCGCAAACGCCAGAATCGCCAGGGCCAAACTTGATGTAAGTGTATGAACGATTTTCGTGCGAGTTCATTTGACACGGGGTCATCATGCATGGCATGAACATCAAACAGCTGAGAGGAAAAATATTTCATCAACGCTTTCGCATTCAAGCATTGTGCGTTTATGCCTGACTCATCGAGAAATTGTGGTAAAAATATTTTAGCCACAAGACACCGAACGGTAACGTAGCTTTTCTAATGCATGGGTATATTCTTCGGGATCTTCAGTTGCTTTCTCTAAAATTGGTTTGCACTCTGGCCAATGATAAGTTCGCTCAAGGATGGGATAAACCATATCTTGCATAATTTCATTATCAGCAGATTCCAGGCTAATGGGAATAATATTGCCTTTTAAGGCCTGGACCATGGTAGTTGAAATCCATGAAGCAATAAACAATGGACACTCATCAAAAAGTAACTGTTCAAAGTTTTCAGTCGTCGACGAAATCTGCACGTTGGGATAACGCTGTTTCCAGTAATTGCCATCATAACCACCGGCTGGGTGCGGACGAACAATCACTTTAAAATCCTTTGATAAGGCCCAATCAATCAATGCAAATGCTTCTGGCATTTCACCCACATTATGTGCCGCGAGTATCAATGTTTTTGAATATTGGTCACAATTTTTTTTCTGAATCGGTATCACTACTTCACAATTGGGCAATAAATCTTGCAAGAAATGTTGCTCGTCTTCTGTGATAGTTTCAATTCGATGCAAATGCGGAAAAATAATGCTTTTTAAAAGTAAACCGTGTTGTCGAAAAACTGTGTTTTTTAAGCCGGCTGCAAGGCAAGCATGAGAAGCGGTATCTGGCGACATAAAACAGATTTCACGGGGTTCAAACTTGCTGACAGCTTTCCACCAGGCGCAAAAAAAAGAGTAAGCACCTAACCGAGATACGGCGATAGTAAGAAAATCCAACTTATGCGTATGTAATGGCCCCTCAACATTTTTATAACCAAAGATGACTTGCTTTGCATTACAGAAAACGTTTTTAAGTGCCAACCAAAGATTGGCCCCGACCAAACCCTGCTGTGCACCTGGGATGGTTTGGTTAATCCGAATCGACATTGAATCGTGCTCTTTTAGATAGGATTGCCAAGCATCTTCTTCAGAGCCCGCTCCAAAACCCACAAATATTCTTGCACCAGTGGGTAACGGCGTTTTAACTGATTGAAGGTTGGCCCACCACCATCGAATAACTTCAAACCCGCCAACCATTATCATAAATAGAAATTGTAATACTGAAAAATGCAGCCAACTTAAACATTGATAAATGATCTTACCCTTCTGACCACGTGGCACAACTTGCTCAGCCGATAAACGTAAAATCGTATTAGCATCGGATAATGACCAAGTGGGCACCGACGATTGAGACATCAAATAACGAGCAATACTAGCAGAATCAGGCATTCAAAATGACTACATTGCGACGACTAAATATAGGAAAGCTAAGGCAATATAAACGCCAGTTGTTTAATAATTAACTGGAATCAACAAAAATGTCCTTGAGCACAATGTGCCTATGAGTGATGCTCCATGGTTTTTCATGCAGCTTGATTGGCAATCTTTTCTCTAAACGCCACTCGATCAAGCTTGCCTGAGCCTGTTCGAGGAATATTATCTATTTCGACAAAAGACTTTGGTAGGTGATTCTTAGGCAATTGTCTGCGTATTTGCCTCAGTACTAGGCCCTTGTTAAATTCCTTATCTTGCTTTAAAACATAATAAGCGAACGGCACAGTCCCAACCATAGGATCTTCCCCTGGATAAACCACAATATCTTCGAATTCATTGGTGGCAAATAAAGCTTCTTGAATTGCGATGGCACTAATTTTTTGACCTGCCGATTTAAAAACATCATCTACCCGGCCACGTAAATACAAAAAACCTTGTTCTGATAAATAACCATAATCGCCAGTTTTGAAGCCAAATGCGGTTAAGGCCTTTTCAGTTTTTTCCGGATCATTTATGTACTCAGAAAAAACAAATGGACCCTTGACGTAAATATCGCCCTCTTCACCAGCAGGAAGGGATTTGCCATTTTCATCTAAAACAGAAACTTGCATTCCCTGAATGGGTTTACCCACTGAGCCAGCAAAATCATCAATTTTTTCTGCTGGTAAGACGCAAAGTCTGCCGCCAACTTCCGTTAACCCATAAACCGTATAAACACTTGCTGCAGGTAGCGAACTACGTAACTTCTTAATAATGTCGATGTTCAATCTATCCCCCGAAGACATTAACCAGCGCAAAGGTAAAGGTTTGTCCTCGGCGCATTCACTGATCCATCGTAATTGAATCGGCGCTCCACCAAATGCAGTTGCTTTATGTTTTTCCAGTGCATGATACAAATCAGATTGGAACAGCGTGGCTTCTGTGGATATGAAGGTTATGCCAGATAGTGTGGCAGCAAGAAAGTGACAAATGGCACTGGTAAAGTGAAATGGGATGGAAATAAAAAGCCGGTCATCATCGCGTAAGTCCAACTGCTGAATCATAGCTTGAGCGTTACCCAAAACAGAAACATGAGATAAACGAACACCTTTTGGAGCCCCTGTGGAACCACTGGTAAACAGTATGGCAGCATCTGATTCCGCACTATGACTCAATACATCCACAGTTATTTTGGAGGTAGCAGTTGCGATATCATCATTAATAATGGTGAGCTGTGGATAATCTTTTTCCAGAGCAAAATTCCCTAAAACAAATTTCGGATCTGCTTTTTCCATAAAGGTATCAAAGCGTATGGGTTGCATCATAGGATCTAGTGGAATAACCACAGCACCCAAGGTCCAAAGACACACCATATCTACCCAATAATCTAAACCGCGACCGGAAGCCAGTAATACTCTACTTTGCTCTTTTATCCCATACTGTTTTAAGGTGGTCTGACGCTGTTCCACACAAGACAAAAATTCATAGGATGACAATGCTTTATCATCACATCGAACTGCCTCGCTTTGATTCGATTCAATCAAACTTTTACAAATAACTTGACCTAATGTTGTTGTACTATTCATGAAGTTCACCCCAATTGCCAAACATCAAAATTAAATCAAAGGTATAAATGCCAACCAAAAGTTCATATAAAGTTGAGCAGCCGTACCAAAGTCACTAACTTGCGCAAAGCTGTGCCCAGCAGCGACAAATGCCAATGTTAAAAATACTCGTAAGGGATACAGTGGTTTTGCAATTTTTTTAGTTCGTTTAGCGAACTTCTTCTTATCCAGCCAATTTAAAAATGTCAGTCCTGATGCATGGTGTATAGCCCAACTAAACCACGAGAGATTAAAACCATGCCATAGTCCCACTGCCATCATGACACTGTACGAAGGCAAATTGGGTTCACGTGTTGTTATTGCTAATGGTAAATAAATATTTCTCATACACCACATGGATAAGGATCGGTGCCAACAGCGCCAGTATTCTTTTAAATTCGGCGCCAGAATTGGCCAGGTGAAATTTTCCATAATGCGATAACCAAAAAGTCGGCTCAAACCTATCGCCATATCAGAGTAAGCAGAAAAATCGATGTAAACAAACAAAAAAGCACCAAACATCGCGAGTATTAACGCACCCGCACCGACCTCAGTCGGTTGCAATGCCGCTGCAATAAAAAGCCCTGAATCTTGATTAAATATTTTTTCGTAAAGAAACAAATCCGCAATCACAACCTTTTTAAAGATACCGATGGAAATTCGACTTAACCCGTAACTGATATCCTGCATTCTAATTTTTTCCAGCCGACCGTTCAAAAACCCATCCAAGGTTTCTATGGGACCAGCTGGAATGGTTGGCGGAAAAATGATAAAACAAAGATACTCGCGAAAACTGATATTGGTTAAATCACCCCGATACCATTGGATCTGGGTATCCATAAGTCGAATGATAAAATAAGACAAGCCCAACGGCAGTGCAAAACCAAATTGCCCCATATCAGCAAACGTTTTAAATAAAAGATCCTGACCATATTTAAATGCCATCAAAAATGCGAAAGCTGTAATTAACAAACTCCACAAAGCGCCGGTTTTTTGTGTATCCGGCGACGATAGCCATTTTTTTCCCAATAAATACATGGCACTTAAAAAGGCAAGCAAACTCACACAGAAAACCGCATGAACCTGCCATAGAAACGTGATTGATATTGAAATAATTAACCACTGACTTATGACGTATTTACTGTGAAGCATCCATACCAAAGGTAAAGATATTAAAACCAATATCAATATTGAAAACCAGGGAGTGTCTTGAATGGAGGTAACACGTTTGGCTTTGATATATCTAACATTAACATTCTTTAAAGTAAGCGGCACATCACCGACATTTAGAATTTCGTAGACCTGATTCGAGTCCCCTTTCCACAATGCCAGATGACAATTCGTAGTATTATTAATAACACTACAATGCGGTTCTTCTTCCTGCAGCCGCCAATGTGTTTCTTTATGCCACAGCGTCGCCTCGCCCTTGAGCGAAACATCAATCGCCACTAATTCAGTATAACCGCGACTTGGAAGCTTTATCTTAACCGAGCCAACATTAGATTGTTGTAAATGGGAGCTTACATCATCTGATTGAGGTACCACAAAATCATTAACAGAAATAGAGTAAAATTTGTCTGCATTCAAGTAATTAAATAATAAAATAAAAAACGTGCAAAAGAGAACGCCTATCACGACTCTTTTTGCTGAAAAAAGATCAGGAATCGGATAACGACTAATGCTATTAGACCTTGCTACGCTCATCTTAATTATTCACAATATGAAACCTTGTATCGCAATCCTTATGAAGCCTTTTTAATAACAAAATCAGAAATTAACGAAATTGAGTTTAGTTTCTGCAGGCTGACTTCAAACGGAGATATACTCATCCCGTAAGTTTTTTCAATAAACGAAACAATTTTAAGAATATCCAGTGAATCCAATTCACCCGAGGTAAAAAGTCCTGTTTCTACGGTGACTTCATCTGGATCTAAACCCGTTTCATCTGCAAGAAAATTAAGGACGCTTTCCTGAATTGCATTTTTATCACTAACATCAGTCATCGCTAGGTTAACTCCATTTGTTGATTAATTATATCGATAAGAATTGGTTTGAACTTTTCCCTACCACTATCCAGAAAATGATATAAATCATAAAAATCTTGATCTGAAAAACGGCTATCATCGTGTAAATCCACTTGAAATATATCGGACTCTTCCAGCTCTTTTAGGGCAGTATCATATTCTGCCTGGTATTGTTGGTTAAGTTCGATAGCATGGGAATCGATGGGCAAATGGATCAGCAAAAATTTCCATTTTCTATCATTGGCAATCTGGGAGATTCGTCTTACCATGTCCATAGAAAATGTTTTATTCTTTTCAAAATTTGTGAACCGAGAAGTACGGGATATTCTTAGCTGGGTAAATTGCTTTTTCTGCTCTGTCATTGGATCACCCGTAAAATACAACATTTGATTAAACGCGATTTCTGGGAAACAGGATTTATGTTCGGCTGACAATGGAAAAGGAAAAGGCAGTGGTATGGGAGACCACTCTGAAAGTATAAAACACGCTATGTTTCTTTTTTTTACATCAGTAAATAATGCAATTCGCGACCGATGTAAATATAGGTCTGGCTGCCAGCGTTCATATGAACTGGATAAACCAAGCTCTTTTTTTAATTGATTCAATGGCGAGTAATCAATGTACATGATATGTCGATCATTTAAATCCTTTTTTAGTTCTTTCTGACCGTAAGAAAATCTTGCAATATTCGACTGCATTAATACCAGAGAACCTTCAGGTAGTTCCAAACTATTGACAATAGACAAACTTTGGCCAAGCGTTTGTGTGTTGGTATTGAGTAACAATACATCCAAATTATTCAATGATTGCCGAATATCAGTTTCACTAAATATGGCCTGCCCCATTCTCGAACCACCAACAAGCGCAACGGACTTTCGTTTATTCTGAGCAGCATCCGCAATGCGATATGGGATATACCCACCACTATCTGCTTCGTCAATGAGTTGCCAGGAAAGTGGCAACTTTAAAAAATTTCCCGACAAAACATAATTCTCAGCAATAATCGTTAACAGTACGAGAGAAAGAAAGGCAAATAGCATTGCCTTGGGGTGAAGTGCAAACCAGTGTTGACCAATTTTTTTGTTTAAAGGGAATCCCGAAAACATCTAGAAGCCCAAATAACGAAACGCCTGCAAGTTAGAATTCATCATAAAAACTGCAATAGCGGAAAAGGTAAAAATGAGAAACCAGCTTAAATAATGTATCGTCGATATGGCAAAACGAATGAACATGAATCGTCTCAGCGCTAACCCACAAGTCTTGAGCGTTTATTAATATGAGCTTGGTCAATCGCATCATGCAGCTCGTCAGCATTAGCAGCCTTTCTATCCAACTCAGACTTTTCTAAACTTATCTGATAACCAATCGGATTATACGCTACCTCTTGCGCAGCAACTGATGGTGCTTTCAATCGCCCAATAGTCAGTTTTTTCGCATTATGGGCAAACTCCACACCTTTTTGAACCAATGATTCTCGGTCCAGCAATTTTCCCTCGTGCTCAATACCAATAAACGGATGATGCATAATGGTGTGGTGTCTGATATAAGATGTGATCATGCGTATGTGCAAATTCTGATTTGAGCCCACTTCGCTGATAACAAACGGCGCGCCCAACAAATCGGTAAACCGATAATCATCGCGGCGAATATAACGTGTTCTTTCAATAAATTTTTGGTAAACGGATTTGATATCTTGCCTGTCTTTCGGACTGTAAGCGGCAAGTAGTACGCCATCTGGCTCCAAAATATTGGTGTGTTCATTAACAAACAAATCCGATTTCGAACTAATAATACAGCGATATTCATCACTTTCACCGACGGAAATGGGGCAAATATCACATGCTATACAGCGATAAATTTGTTCGTCGGTAAAATCCAATATTTCAAAATTAATGAATGGTGCTTGCTTTTCAATATCATCACACAATTCTCTCATTAATTGTTTTCCGTGATGATCTTCTGTGTCTTGCAATAACCATATGGCGATGTTCACTTTGTCACGTAAATCAGATTCCTTACTGGATTCAATCAAATTACACACATGAGCAATGCGTCTTCCAGTACCGATACAGGTATTTATGCCATACTCGTCACTCGGCAACGTTCCAACATCACCCGCGACAGCTGTGCCGCCATACTGTGATGTGGTGGCACTATCATTTCCCACGGCAAGCATGTTCAGGTTTGTCATGTCGACCATTTGATAGATTAAAGTAGTTTCTTGCCCACCATTTCGTTTCGCACCTACTGCTATTCCACCATAGACTTTACCTTCCAAATGCTCACGACACGCATCATCTTCACGGATAAATTCGATAAAGTTTTGCGCCAGCGATCCTCGATCACCAAAATACACAGGCCCGGATAACAATATGCCGTCAGCTTTTAAAATATGCTCTCGCAGTTCATCCATATTACGAACGCTGCCATTAGCTCGAAAATAACTGGATAAACCCAGGTGAGAAATTTCTGCACCTTTTTGCAGAGCACCCCACAATCCCGCCGCCAGTGCAGCTTCCGAATTACTTAAACCTTGATCGCCACGTGATTTTTGTAGGTTTTCATAGATATGATCAAAACTGAGATTTTTGTCTCTACCCGCTTCATAAAAATCTTCAAAACGAATTTTACTTTGCGCTTTTAAATAACCTTCCAATGCCTCTCGGTCTGTGAGCGTACGTAAATCATTGCACAAGTCTTCACTGCCCTTTCCAAAGCGGGCGTTACGTAAGCTGGCGCTAATTCCGAGAATATTAGCCATATTGATTTCTCTCGTTGATATATTATGAAACGACGGAAACAGCGAACTTGCATAATGGATGCCGGGGGTTGTTAAAACAGCACGTGGATTAATTTTTAGCTTCTCGGCTCAATTGCAAATTAAAAATCCCAGATATCTTGCTTCTATATCATCTTATAAATCATAAGCTTAACGCACTACGACATATAGCATTCTAAAAATTAGCGCACGCTAAATTAATCTATGATGGAATGAGATTTTGTTGATCAATTGCTCAATGCATCTACGAGCTTATAAAGGCAAACTGGAGTATTCCAATCCTACAAACGGCCAATTATCAATCTGCAAGTTGGAATAAAATCAGACCTGAAACCTATAGACTAATTTCACTTTGGAACAAAGGTGATTAATCACTATGGACATTGCCAACTACAAGGGCTCGAACGCAACAAAAGTTCAGCAACAATTTTTTACTTACCCGACAATTTTTCCGTCTGCCCATTTCTGTTATATTTCGCTGTAATCCAGTTATATTGGCTAAACACTCCTGGAAACCGAATCAACACGCTAAATTAATAACAAAATCGTTTTAAGCAACTAAACGCTTCACAAAAATCAGAGGATGATCACTATGGAACTTGGCGCTTTTTCAGTTAGCTTGTCGGTCAAAGATGTAAATATTTCTAAAGCATTTTATGAGAAATTGGGTTTTTCTGAGTTCGCTGGGGATGTGAGCCAAGGGTGGCTCATACTGAAGAATGGAACAACCATAATTGGCCTTTTTCAAGGCATGCTCGAGAAAAACACGCTCACCTTCAACCCTGGATGGGATTCCAATGCCAATACCCTGGAGTCATTTAGCGATATTCGCGAATTACAGCGTCACATCAAAGAACAAGGTATTAAACCTGCCAGCGAAGCAGATGAATCATCAACTGGACCGGCAAATTTTATTGTTATTGATCCAGATGGAAATCCAATATTAGTTGATCAACACGTTTAGTGTTTCCACCTGATAAAAGGGCTAATTGAAAGTATTGAGCCTCGACTTCATTGATTCAATCGCAAAAGTGACAAAACATGGATTGGTTAAACGATTACTATGAAGAGACAGACAAATTTCCTAGATTGAATTGGGATGGTGTGTACAAACACGTGGATGAGAATTATAAACATTATGAAGACGAAAAATTAGATGAATTGTGGACCAATATTGCGAGGTATTGGATGTCCAATATTATTAATAAGCTCAACGACAATTACGGCATTCACGAATCAAATAACTTCATTCTAGTCACTTCGGAAGATGAAAATTATGTCTGTAATACGCTTGGATATCTGGAACGAACGCTGAAGCGAATCCTTAGCTCCCTTGAAGGAATTGCATCAGATGAAGGTTTCGGCAAACACATATTAATCATATTTGATGATATTGACGCCTATTATTCTTATTTATCACATTATTATTCTGAGGATGGTGAGTATGCCCTCAGTTCTGGCGTATATCTGAATAATGGCTATGGCCATTTTGCCTTTCCTCACCAAGAGTTAAACTTCGCCGAATCCATTACAGCACATGAAATGACCCACGCCCTATTAAGTCACTTAAAAATACCCGCGTGGCTAAATGAAGGCATTGCTGTAACCATTGAAAACTTATTGACTGGTTCGTTTCCTTTCAGGATGGATGACGAAACGTACATGCGACATAAATCTTATTGGATAGAAGAGGAAATACAGAAGTTTTGGTCTGGCGATATTTTTCATGAGGCCGGCGAAGGCAATGAATTAGGATACTACTTGGCACAATTTGCAGTCCATTCCTTGTCCAAAGATTATGAAGCATTTAAGGAATTTGTTAATAATGCTGAATTTCGCGATGGAGGTGAAGAGGCCGCAAATAAAGTGTATGGGGTAAGCTTGGGAGAATTGATTCAACAATATTTTGGCGAAGGCGACTGGTCACCTGCTCCGGAAAAATGGGAAACGCGACAAGTTGACAAACCAAATTTAACGCCAATGATTTTATGATTATTAATTCAAACAATGAATTGTAAAATGTAACACGATAATGCCTCACTATTTTCTTTAAAATAAAAAGTTCTCAACATGAAAATTGAAATCCTACAAACCGATATCACAGAACTCGATGTCGATGCTATTGTAAACGCGGCGAATAACAGCTTACTTGGCGGTGGTGGCGTCGATGGTGCAATTCATCGTGCTGCGGGTGAAGAACTCTTATCTGAATGCCGAACGTTGAATGGCTGTGAAACCGGTCAGGCAAAATTAACAAAAGGCTATCGTTTACCTGCACGATATGTAATCCATACCGTTGGACCTGTTTGGCATGGCGGACAAAACAATGAAGAAGATTTACTGGCGTCTTGCTATCGTAATTGCATTGCAATCGCCATTGAACATAGACTAACGTCGATAGCATTCCCTGCGATTAGCTGCGGTGTATATCGGTTCCCCATAGAAAAAGCGTGTGAAATTGCCATGAAGGAAGTCATTAAATCAGCAAAGAAGTCATCGTTAGAACACATCATTTTTTCATGCAGAGGAAACGAAATTGCAAATTGCTTACAGAAAAACTTAGAGAGTTTCTGATTAGAGTCCTATGTGTAATAAACGATATGGATTGAGTAATGCCGTTAGGTGACATCGTAGAAGGCTTCGCGAAATTTTTTGGTAGACTATTCATTGAAATATTTTTAGAACTTATATCTTATCAAATCGGGAAAATTGTACTGAAAATTCTTACCTTTAGTAGGTATCCACCGGGTTCTAACAAAGATCACTGTGAAGGTTGTGTGTCGCTATTTGGATTTATAATTCTAATAGCGTCAATATTGGGCCTATTCGTTACCTTTAAATCGTGATATTCGATCCATTGTTGAGTAACAATGAAAAAGTCACTTTAAAACGCTGCACCATCTTAAACCAAATTTTATTTGACTATTAAAACCACGTTCTAAGAACGTAGATTTTAAATTTTAAAAATGGCTAAACATGGATTCCGGACTATACCTCACCACCCGAACTGAATGGCGATCATGGCTAAAAGTAAATCATTTGAAAGAAAAAGAAGTTTGGCTAATCTATTATAAAAAACATACAGGAATACCTAGAATACCCTACGACGACGCTGTGGAAGAAGCCTTATGCTTTGGGTGGATCGATAGCATTGTAAAAAGGATTGATGACGAGAGATTTATGCAAAAGTTCTCTCCTCGTAATGATAAAAGTGAATGGTCCGAGGCGAACAAAAAACGGGTCAAAAAACTAATCGAAAATAGCTCTATGACTAAGGTTGGTTTAAAAAAGGTAGAAATCGCGAAAGCAAATGGGAGTTGGAATAAATCTATCGAAGCGCAAAAAAACTATACTATGCCATCGGAATTAGGGGATATTTTGAATTCAAACAAAAAGGCAAATCACTTTTTTGAGAGCTTATCCCCCTCATGTAAAAAGCAATATATCAACTGGGTTGCTAGCGCAAAAAAAGAAGAGACTAGAAAGCGACGAGCTAAAGAAGCTTTAAATAGGCTTAATAAACAGAAAAAACTTGGTGAAGCATGAATAGAGAATTTATGATGTAATATCATTTGTGGCATAACCAGCTAATGATTTTACAATTTGAGAAAAAAAGATTACTGAAACTACACTACACTTTTTCTGCGGCGAACTGGCTTCCGGAAAATCAACTTTAGCGAAGCGGAGTCATCCATAGTACAACAGAACATGCAATAATCTTTTAAATCTACGTATAGAATTCCTCTTGTTGACATTAGGGGATAACCCCGAAAATATATCATGTGTAGGTTTTATGACAACAGCATTGATTATAATTAGACAATCTTGAATTCAACGATATCATAAAAATGAGCCGAATCAGTTACGTAATTTTTTCTATCTACCTAACAAACCCGTTTCATTTAGCTAACTAGGAGTCGCCGTTTTTGGTAAGGAGAATCAGTTTGAGTCGATACACCAGTGTTATTACTTGCGTTGCTTATCTCACACTCTCAGGTTGCTTGAGCGAAACGAGTATTCAGAAAGATCATTCAGCTTCCGAAATAATATCAATTTTTACGAATCTGACTGACAAAGCCTGCGAAAAAATTATCGATCACGATGATCCCAACAGCGTGCCATACAATAAATGCCCCGGGGTATCAGGATATTCATTACTCATTCGCCGAGTCGGCTCAGGGAGAAAATCCATCGATGTCGAAACTCCAACACTAAAGCAAATTCCTCTCGATTATCAAAATTTAATTACAACTCATATGTCGCATTTGGACAATAAAGCTGAATGGAGAGTCAAGGTTAAAAATGAAAAGAAAATTCCAATCGCATTAATTATCCGTGTATTTAGCCACGAAAATCAAGAGGAACCAGAACGGGTTACTCACTCCTATCTAGCCGTGTCGAAATTTATAGAGAACGAAATATGTGTTACCAATAAGATTCTTGAGAATTCACTCTCCCAAGAACAAGTTTATATGAAAGCGGATTTGTCACAACAAGCAAAATGCTTAAAAACTCAGCCATCTTCAAATGGGGTTGTAGAAAGCATTCGTTAACGTGTGCACTAAATCATAGCTGTAGATTCTACATTGAATAATACTTGTAATTTGGTGCACTAGGTAAGATAGTTGTATTTTTAAACTAACTCAAATATATAATTAAAACAAGGAGATGATTCATGCCTACGCCCGTTGAGTTTATGAACCAATACCGTAACCTTAAGGTTAAAGTCGCGATAGATGATCCAGTTACACAAACTTGTCGCGAAGGAAGCCACCTGGTTCAATTAACTAAATATTTTATGATGGACTGGGACGAAGGAACAGAGGAAAGACGAGATTACAATGTAGTGACTCGTGGATCGAAAAAAGACGAATGGTTTAAGAAGAACAAAAGCCGAATCCTTAACGCTGCCATGGGAAAAGGTGCCCCACAAGATTATGAACTAGCCTTAGAATGGGCTGTTCTCTCGAAAAAAATCACAAACGTCAGTCAACCCACTCTTCAAAAATACTGCGACGACCACCTTGGAATTGACTGCTCAGGTTTTGCCACAAACTATCTAATCGCCTGCAATAAAAAAACATACTCCAACAACACCGTACGTAATACAGGCGCCGCGTCTTACTACAATGTAGGCAAAGCCATCAATGACCCAACAAAAATTAAACAAGGCGATCTCTTAGTGTGGATGAGCGGCAACTCAGTAAGACGCAGCCCCGGACACATTGCTGTTGTGGAATCATACGTTCCTCAATCCAGAGTCAGTGGAAACTTAAGGGTTGTTGAAGCAACTGGCGCCGCCGCTGCGAATCCCAAACTACTGGTTTCCATGTATCACGTGGAGAAAATCATCAGCAAGGGAGGGACAGCCCCAGTGATGATTCTGGTCGTCAAGAGACATGGCAAGTCAGGCAGTCGAGTGTCGGTAATGCGAGTATAAATTTGCGTGTACCAATGAAACTTGCTCGGCTTGGCTATCTGAATATGATTCCAGGAAATTTAACAAAAATAAATGCCAAACTATGTGCTACTTCCAAAATTAGCTCGATTCGATGAATAATGAAACACAACAACAATTTTAGCGGTGTAGAAAATCCAATTTTACACCCAGTCAGGAAACTGAAGGATTTATATAGGTATAACATATGAGTGATAGTTGGGATGAATATGCTGATGGATGGGATACCGATGAAGATGTTATTTCATATTCTGATAAGGCCTTCCAGTCTCTTACTGGCGTTATTGATATAGTAGGGTTGAACATACTTGATTTCGGATGTGGTACAGGATTATTGACTGAGAAAATGTCAGTTAAGGCGAATGAAATTTTAGCAGTAGATTCATCAGAAAAAATGACATCTGTTTTAATCAACAAAAAACTGCCCAACGTAACGACGCTATCTTCCATAGTGTCGGAAAGTAATTTAAAAACAAACTCACTATTTCATAAAAAATTTGATCTAATAGTGGCGTCTTCTGATTGTGCTTTTGTACCAGACTACGAAGGTACATTGGGATTACTAAAAACTTTATTGGAACCCAAGGGTATTTTTGTGCAATGGGATTGGCTTGAATTGGAAAGTGATCCAGGCTTTGGTTTCAGCAAAGGTGGGATTGAGTCAGCCTTTAAAAAAACTGGCTTTGAAGTGAAGTCAGTAAGAGAGGTATTTACGCTTGATAGCAAAAAAGGCTCAATGAAAGTTATTATGGGTGTAGCCCAAAACACCTAAAATCAAATATCACAATAATTGAGGAAATTGATCTTCTCTTCTGAAAAAGAGTTTTTTCAATGACCTTGAATAATCAATTGAAATTTCGCAATATCAAAGGTCGATAATCAGACAGGTATTGCGCCATTCAGTTAATTGTTTGAACACAGGACCTGTAAGCATTTAACTCGAAGTATTGCTAATGAAAAGAATTTAAGTATATTTTACCTATGGCGTTATATGTTAAGCTTTAGCTCATACTACTCGTAATATTATTGGTGCTTTACCGCACCTAAGATATGTAAAATCAATAAGATAGAGATTGATCATTGATATTCAATAGAATAATTATTTGTTTATTTATCGTTACTTTGCTTTGCAGCAATATGTTGTGGGCGGGTGAAGGTCAGCTAGATAATTTAATTGATTCGGGTGAACATACAACCATGGATATCGATGGTGATGTTATGCACCATACGATTGACGAACATCATGACGGCCATGATTGTCATATGTCAGCACATTTAGTCGGATTAAATTCGCATGTTTTATCAATTACAAACATTGATTCTACACAAATATTACCAATTTATATTGCGCGCTTTTTCTCTCATCAATTAGCCCCGCCAAACAAACCTCCAAGAACCTAAAACACTTCCCTTTTAATTCTGCATTTTACGGTTGTGAATTGCAGTGATTTGAATTGTTTTAGGAGAACCCAATGCCTCAAAGGTATTTTTTCCAGCTACGTTTAGTCACGTATACGGTACTTCTGTTTGCGAATACAAACATATTTGCATCACCCGCATTGAATAGTTTTATGCAGCAAGTTTGGGAAAAGAATCCAAGCATTCAAGCTGCCGAAACAGCTGTAGAGGCCGCGAAAGTTCGTAGACAAGCAGCTAATCAACCCTTGTATAACCCTGAAGTGGGCGTAGAAGTCGAACGCAGTGATATCAACACATTGAGCTTTGGGGTAAATCAGAGTGTTGACTGGGGTGATAAACGATCTGCATTGAGAGAGAAGTCAGACGCAGATATTCATTTGGCAATTACTGAGCTAAATATTCAAAAATTTGCCATTGCAGAAGAAATTTTGATTGCCTTAGTCAATCAGAAAACAACATTTCATTTACAAAAACTGGCTCAACGGCGCGTTGAGCTCATGAATGAATTTACCGAAAATACCATTAAGCGCCAAACAGCAGGAGATGTTGGACTGCAGGACGTCGCCTTAGCTCACGTTGCTTTAAGCGAAGCTAAAATGCAGCTTGCTCGGAGTCAGGCTCTGCAGGCCGTAAATGAAGCGAAATTACAATCAGCCAGTGGCTTTTTTACAAGTGAGTGGCCCGTTTTAATAATAGAGCCACCAGCTCTTCCTCCGCGGAATGATATGGATCAGTACCTCAATCAGTTACCCGATATCAGCGTGCTAAAGGCCAACGTCTCAGCGGCAAAATCAAACATCACACTAATAAAAGCAGCAAGTAAAGCTGATCCCAATTTTGGTCTAAAAGCAGGTATGGAAGATGGAAATCCACTGCTCGGATTGAGTTTTTCCATGCCATTAAACATTCGCAATAGCTACCGAGCTGAAGTCGAGGTTGCCAGTCAAGAGTCTTTGCAACAAGAACAATTATTATTGGCAGCAATACAACGCGCTAAATCACATATTAATGGTGCATTTCGTCGTTATTCTGTGACTTATGAAGCCTGGCAATCCTGGAAAAAAACGGGCATAGCGAACCTAAAGGAACAAATGAACTTGATTCAAACGATCTGGAAATCTGGCGAAATGAGTACTTCCGATTATCTCGTGCAAGCCAAACAAAATGTTGATGCCCAGGAAACAGCAGTGGAATTATCTGCAGAGATGTGGGCAGCTTGGATAGAGTGGCTAACAGTATCAGGTCAAATTGAACAATGGATTAATCAATCTAAATAAAAATGGTTCGCCGCGATTCAACAATTACACGTCAATCGCGATGAGCTTAGGAGTTATTATGCAACAGAAATTTATCTATTTGCTTTTCGTAATAATACTGATGATCAGTATCACATTTCTTGTTTTCGCCGAAGAACAACAGACATCAGACATGGATGAAATGAGCATGGGATTTACCATGTCCGAATCAGAAGAAGAGCATGACCATCAACATGACAGTGCAGGTCATTCTGATGTAAACCACAACGAAGAAAAATCAGGACCCTCTGATCATGGATCTCATAAAGAACATGGCGGACACGACGATCATGCTGCAGACGGTGCTGAATTGAGTGACGCTCAACTAAAAAGCGCCGATATTACTGTTGAAGTTCTAGCTTTGCAGAATATAAGTAAATCTATCACTGCACCTGGCGAAGTCAGATTTAATGCATACAAATCAAAAAAAGTCACTCCTAGAATAAATGCTCAAGTACTCAAACGCCACAAACACCTTGGTCATTTTGTAAAGACAGGCCAGGTACTCGTGAATTTATCCAGCGTGGAAATGGCTCAAGCTCAGGGAGAACTAATCGTTGCTGACCGAGAATGGAAACGGGTGAAAAAGTTAGGTAAAAAAGTTGTCTCTGAGCGTCGCTTCGTTGAAGCAAAAATCAGCCAACAGCAAGCCTATGCCAAAGTTTTGGCATTTGGCATGACCACACCGCAGATTTCACAATTGCTTAAAACAAATGATCCTGGAAAAGCCATAGGTCAATTTAATCTATTGGCCACTCAAAATGGAACAATTACCATGGACGATTTTGTCGAAGGAGAAATGATCGAACCTGGAAAAGTATTGTTTGAAATTACCAACGAGTCCTCGATGTGGGTCGAAGCGCGGTTAACGCCAAATGCAATACATGGTATTTCGATTGGCGCTCCAGTGAATGTTATTTCCGAAAAAAATCACTATCCAGCAGAGGTAACCCAAATCCACCATCGACTGGATGAAGCCACCAGAACCATTGCAGTTCGCATTGAAGTTGAGAATAGAAATGATGACTTACACCCAGGTTTATTTGTGCAGGCACAAATTCAAACTGGCGAAAACCAGCTGGCGCTAGTCTTACCCAAGAATGCTGTGTTGCGAAGTTCTGATGGAGACTGGGTAGTGTTTGTGGAAGAAAAACCGGGCTTTTTCAAACCACAAAAAATCAAGCAGATCGGTCAAACTGGCGAACTGGTTATTGTGGATGGTTTAGCAATAGGCACGCGCGTCGTCACTAAAGGTGCTTTTTTCGTGCAATCTGAAATCGCGAAAAGCAGTTTTGAAGTCCACAATCACTAGGAGGCGACCATGTTAAATAAATTGATCGACATGGGTGTAGAGAACCGTCTATTGGTGGTTTTATCCCTTTTGGCAACCTTGGTCGGGGCAGCATTGATTCTCCCTAAATTAAACTTAGACGCATTCCCCGACGTGACCAATGTTCAAGTACAAATCAATACCGAAGCACAGGGGCTTGCAGCTGAAGAAGTAGAACAACTCATTACTTTTCCCATTGAAGCAGTTATGTATGCATTGCCGGATGTGGAAGAAGTACGCTCAATTTCAAAAACAGGGCTTTCTGTCATAACAGTGGTTTTTAAGGAAGGCACAGATATTTATTTTGCACGTCAATTGGTGTTCGAACGTTTGCAAGCGGCTAAAGAACAAATCCCAGATGGTATTGGCACTCCCGGTATGGGCCCAAATACATCTGGGCTTGGACAAGTTTACCAATATATTTTGCTCGCAGAAGATAAAGCCAAATATGATGCTATTGCGTTACGCAGTTTAAATGATTGGGTTGTAAAGCTTTTACTCATGCCGGTGGAAGGAGTAACCGAAGTCTTGTCTTTTGGTGGGGAGGTACGCCAATACCAAGTACAGCTAAATCCACAGCGTTTATTAGCGTATGGCATTAGTAGTGATGAGGTGGCAGAAGCGATCGAAGCAAATAACCGTAATGCTGGCGGTTGGTATTTGGATCGTGGGGAAGAACAATTGGTAATTAGAGGGGTCGGCTGGTTACGTAGCGACGAAGATGGCCTTAGAGATATTGGTAACATACCGCTAAAAGACGTTGATGGCATTGCAGTACGTGTGTCTGATGTTGCCAATGTAACATTTGGCCCTGAAATACGTCAAGGCGCAGTGACAATGACACGTCGTGATTCTAACGGTCAACCGGAATCATTAGGCGAAGTTGTAGCTGGCGTTATACTTAAACGCATGGGCGCCAATACTAAAGCCGCGATTGATGGTATTAACGCACGATTACCTGCAATTCAAATGGCCTTACCCGATGGTGTTACTCTTGAAGCCGTGTACGATCAATCTGCTTTGGTAGAACAAGCAGTAAATACAGTTAGTCAGGCCTTGCTAGAAGCATTTGTTTTAATTGTCGTGGTTTTGATGTTTTTTTTACTGAATTTACGAGCAAGTATACTGGTACTAATTTCTGTTCCTATTTCTATTTTGTTAGCGTTAATGATAATGTCACAGTGGGGTGTTTCAGCGAACTTGATGTCTTTGGGTGGATTGGCAATTGCCATTGGCATGATGGTCGATGGCTCCGTGGTAATGATGGAACATATCTTTAGTCATTTAACCCAACCGGATATTGAACATCAAAAATTAGCACAACAACAAACTCAGGAAGAAACCGATCCATATGATGCCGTAAACGACAAACACGGTATAGCCCTACGCATTCAAGAAGCGGCGCGGGAAGTGGGCAGACCCGTATTTTTTGCAGTGATGATTATCATTATTGTTTTTGCACCGTTGTTCACCCTGGAAGGTGTGGAGGGTAAATTATTCCAGCCCATGGCCATTTCTATCGTACTCGCTATGCTGGCATCACTATTGGTTGCGCTAGTTGTTGTACCTGCGCTTGCCACCTACTTCTTTCGCCGCGGTGTAAAGCATAAAGTCAGCCCGGTCATGCAGCCTTTGGAGGGGATGTATCGCGTGTTGCTCAGGAACGCGCTAAAAAAACGATGGTTTGTCATTGTCGGCGCTTTAGTTATGCTGGTGTCTTCACTTGCCCTCGTTCCTTTTCTGGGAACGGAATTTGTACCCGAATTAGAAGAAGGCACATTAAATATTCGTGTCACGCTTGCACCCTCCTCCAGTCTGGATACTTCCTTGACAGTTGCACAAAAATTGGAAAAACATCTCATGACATTTCCAGAAGTGCTTTATGTTTCCAGTCGTGTAGGTCGTGCGGAAATCGGTGGTGATCCTGAACCTGTATCAAATGTGGAAATCTATGTCGGTCTAAAACCAGTCTCAAAATGGACCAGTGCAAGTGACCGAAAGGCCTTACAACTTTTAATGGAAGAAAAGATGTCAATTCACCCCGGATTGTTATTTTCTTTTTCTCAGCCAATTGCAACACGTGTCGATGAATTACTGTCTGGCGTAAAAGCACAACTAGCCATTAAGTTATTTGGCCCAGATTTAAATCAACTCGCAACAACTGGTAAACAAATCGAAGCCTTAACGCGAAAGGTTGACGGGACTCGTGGTGTGGAAATGGAGCAAATCGGTGGTGAAGCCCAATTATCGGTTCGTCCAGATCGCGATAAACTAGCACGTTATGGTATTCCAGTTGCACAAGTGATGGATTTGGTGTCCGATGCAATTGGTGGCCGAGAAGCCGGGCAAGTGATTAAAGGCAACGAACGTTATGACATTTATGTGCGACTTGCGGAATCCTCCCGCAATAGTGTCGAGGCGATTCGCGGTTTGATCTTGCAAGCACCTAATGGTGCATGGGTGCCTTTAGGCGATGTTGCGCAAGTGAGTATTGAATCTGGTCCTCCACAAATACGTCGGGATGATGTGCAACGTCGCGTCGTCATCCAATCTAATGTTGAAGGCCGTGATATGGGAGGTTTGGTTGCCGAACTAAGGAAACGTATCAATACAGAAATTGATTTACCACCAGGTTATTCTGTGGTTTTTGGTGGTCAATTTGAAAACCAGCAACGTGCACAAGCACGTTTAATGATTGTTGTACCCTTTTCACTTGGTTTAATTTTTCTAATGTTATATTTCGCCTTTAATTCCGTTGGGCAATCCGCGTTGATAATGCTTAATGTGCCTTTGGCTTTAATTGGCGGGATAGCAGCGCTTTATTTTACGGGCCAATATTTGTCAGTTCCGGGCTCCATTGGTTTTATTGCATTATTTGGTGTAGCTGTACTAAATGGTGTTGTCATGGTAAACGCGATTAACCAACACTTCGAAAATGGCAATGACATACAAACTGCGATATTTGATGGCGCTTTAACAAGATTGCGACCGGTATTGATGACAGCAAGTATCGCTGCACTAGGATTAATCCCTATGTTGCTCTCTTCCGGTGTAGGCTCTGAAGTACAACGACCTTTGGCTACCGTTGTCGTCGGAGGACTAGTATCATCGACATTGCTAACTTTATTTATTTTACCGGTTTTATATCAATGGTTTTCGAAGCATAAATTGCGAGAGGCTCATTAAAAATAATTATTGGTAGTTGCAAAATATTTTATCAAGAGAAAATCCAAAAGGTTATAAATTGAATAATTGCCATCACAAGAACAAACAAAAATAATAAGTGATCAACGCTGAAACATATTCATTGTAGATTCACACACTTAGAAACGAGAATCTGTTCAATTGATTAAATATTTTCCGCACACAAATTATAGAAGTTGGTAAACTTTGAACATACATTCGATCACCACAATGTTAATCAGCAATATATTGAATGATGACTAGTACATAAATTGACTGTTTGATATGATGATGAAACCAATAAACTATCCAGATATTCATGGCTAAAGTTCAACTTAATCAATCATTACTCTTTGTGCTCATCATTGCATTTCTCTCAATGCAGTGTGCAAGCGCGCACATTCATTTAGCCGAGCATCACAGTCACGATAATAGCCACCACCAGCATGATATTGAAGTCCACTCTCATCAATCAATAGATCACCATACCGACTCGCTTAATTTCTCTCATCAATCGAATGATATTAATATCATCGAACTAGATCACGAATTCAACTCACAAAAAGTTGAGAAACCAGAAAAACCATCCACGGTATTTATTACTCTGGCTTTCCCTCATTTATCAATCATTTCGCACAGTAGCACCAGATTACCAAACTTAATTTGCACTAATCTCAATTATCTATCTCGCTCAACAGTCAAGTCTCGCGCCCCTCCTTATTTTTCGTAATTATTATTTTTGACGTTTCCAATGACTTTAGGGCGACTTATATCGTCTTAAACAAATATATTACGAGGTATTTATGTTATCTATTATTAAACGATCAAGGTGGCTTTTCGCTTTCTTTATCGTATTGATTGCAAATCAAGCTTTTGGACACGGTATGTCTGAAGCTGAAAAACAAGCTATCGCTGAGGGGGGAAACCTGCGCTACATTTGGATTGGCGCTACGCATATGTTATCTGGTTATGACCATTTAGCGTTTGTCTTCGGCATCGTTTTTTTCCTAACCAGATTTAAAGACATTGTCAAATATGTCACAGCATTTACGTTAGGGCATAGTGTCACTCTTATTTTTGCAACCTTTAACGCAATTCAAATCAATTATTTTTTGATTGACGCTATCATTGCATTGAGTGTTTGTTATATCGCTTTTGTAAACCTGGATGGGTTTAAAAAATATCTGAATATTAACCCACCCAATATGTTAATGATGATTACAGGTCTGGGTTTGATTCATGGTCTTGGCTTATCAACCCGATTACAACAACTCCCATTGAGTGAAGATCACTTATTAATGAATATTATTTCATTCAATGTGGGAATAGAAGTCGGACAAATTGGTGCTTTGGCTGTGATGCTACTCCTGCTTGCCGCCTTTCGTAAAAGCCATATCTTCAAGAACTTTAGTCTCATCGCCAATTATGGTTTGGTTTTAGCGGGAGGTTTTCTTTTCCTTATGCAGATGCATGACTATGAACATTCGAAGAGTTCTGGGGAAAACGCTTCCCATGAATCAGAGCTTAGCATGGATAATTTCCAGCAACTATCCGATGTTAATGACGCTACTGAATTACAGTGGAAAGACTTCATTGTTCTACAGCTGCCCGCCCGAAGTGAAACTGAATATAAGTTACATCTTACGAAAGGCGCAACACTGGAATATTCCTGGCAAACGGACAAGGGAAAACTATTTTATGATTTGCATGGCGATCCAACGGGCGATACTACCGGTTATTTCAAGAGTTTCAAGAAAAACACCGAAAGCCAATCCACAGGCGTGATAACGAGCGAGTTTGACGGCCCTCATGGCTGGTATTGGAAAAACAGTAACCCACACCCAGTCAGCATCATATTGAAAGTCAACGGCGACTACAGTCGCTTGGATGCGAAGAAAAAAGAAAGATCAACACATAACTCGATTGATTAAGGCTAACAAATTAATGCATAAATATTTTTTATACTTTTAACATGTTTTACACTTATGACAATCCCCGGTTGTTTTGATAAAGGACATTCTCATGACAATGGATCACACTCCCATGAGAATTCCCAGAAAAAACACAATTCAATCAACTAAATAAAATTTGGAGAAACTATGAAACATTTCACATCAGGACTTATATTATTATCACTACTTCTAATCACACCAATGATAACATTGGCTGGAGCTGGCCATGATCACGGCCATTCACATGAGCCTATATCGGGCACTGAAGCTCAAATGAAAGCAAAACAGAAAGTACAGCAACTGGTTAAAACTGGAAAAATCGATGCGACTTGGGGAAATATTAAGTCAAGTAGCATCTCACAAAAAGACTACGGTCATGGCCCCGAATGGGTAGTTGTATTTAAAAATAACAAAGTAAGCGATACCTCAAAACAAACTTTGTATTTGTTTTATAGTCAGGATGGTCACTACCTAGCAGCCAACTACGACGGCAGTTAAGCTGTTTAGGTGAGCACAATATTTTGTGCTCACCTAATTCACTCAACGAATTTGGAAGTCGACCTTTGGAATGAAGATATTTTTATCAAATATACTAATTATGCTTCCGAAAGATAGTCAGGATGCTTAAAGAAGCCTTCAGCACCATTGCCATTGTTCTTACATTTATTGCATTTTTCCCTTACATTCGTTCCATTTTAAAAAATGAAATAAAGCCACACGTATTTTCCTGGATTATTTGGTCCTCCACAACATTCATTGTTTTTTTGGCTCAATTAGATGCTGGCGGTGGCATCGGTGCCTGGCCAATTGGAATTTCCGGAATCATAACATTGTACGTGGCATATTTGGCTTATCTAAAAAAATCAGATATAACGATTACTAAAATCGATTGGTGGTTTTTTCTATCGGCAGTGGCATCCTTACCCGTATGGTACTTTAGCTCCGATCCATTATGGGCAGTTATCATTTTGACTACAGTTGATGTTCTTGGATTTGGCCCAACAATACGAAAAGCATATTCCTACCCTTTTGACGAAAATTTTTTATTTTTCGCACTCTTTATGCTACGTAATATATTTGCAGCCATGGCTTTAGAATCCTACTCATTAACCACAATGCTATTTCCTACTGTTATTGCTACGGCGTGTTTGATGGTATTAGCCATTATTGCGCTTCGACGACGAAGTTTATCAACAACCATATGATATTGTTTTAGAGCCTGTTTTTCTAGAAAGTTACAAAAATTCAGATGAAATGAAGAATCATTGTAAAGACGTAAGTCAGTTTTTGTACGACTTCACCCTATGGATGGGCCGTGTTATTATGCCCGTAAAGTCAATTGATAAATCAATTTGTGGTATTTGACTGATATCAACCGAAAAAGATTTATTAGCAGGGAAATTCATAATCCTTGAAATAGTTACATTAAATCTTCCCAAGGAAACGGGGCCGAAAAGCCAATTTTTTAAAACGCCAATCATAGTAGATAAAATGCTGGATGAAATAAAATATTTTTCAAATGCCTGATCCAAATAAACAATACGCACCATTTCAACCCACACTAACCGGAGCTGGCTTACAACAATTCCAACTATCTTTGGAACACTGCGTGCCAAGTAAAGTTCTAAAACACGTTGTTCACTCCTATCTGCAGATTAGTGCCGCTAAAGCAACGCCCTACCCCATTATCCCTGATGGTACTCAAGCTATCTTTATTGGTCCTCATAGTTCAATCATTGGTGGCGCTCAATCCCAGGCCAGTGATCTGCAAATATTTCAGGCTGGAGAATATTTTGGGATTCGATTCTACCCCGGTGCTTTGCGACATTTTTTTGAATTAAACCTTTTTGAAATAACTGATCAATTTGTTGAAAGTCACTTTATTCCTTGCGATAAATTTACTCAGTTGCATAATCAAATCTATCGCGTTCACTCTTTTCAGCAACGCGCTAATATTTGTGAACAATGGCTGCTCGCAAACCTTTGCCCAACCTCTACCACTGCATTTGATCAGGCACTATCAATAATCTATCAATCCCAGGGCAATGTTAAAGTTAACCAACTTTCACAAAGTATAGGTTGGAGTAGTCGCCACCTAAATCGACAGTTTCGATATCACACAGGCCTAAGTACGAAAACTTTTGCACAAACCATACGTCTTCAACACGCCTGCAAACACCTGTGCTTGAATCCAAACGATTCTTTGACAACTGCCTTAAATCTTGGATTCTTTGATCAGGCCCACCTATTAAAAGATTATAATAAACGGTTACTATCCAACCCAAGCACATTTTTTAATCGCTTCAAGTCCGATTTTTACAATAACTAAAAAGCACTTTCCGTAGAATTGCACCTTTTCTTTATTTTGGAGATTTAGATGCAGTTTTCCAATACGCAGATTTTAGCGATATCCAGGGGCAATTTCTTTGGACAAGGCAATGCCCAGTTACCAAGTGCTCAAATGTTAATGATTGATGAAATTAGCCATATCGCAAATAATGGCGGTTTGTTTGACAGGGGTGAACTCAGAGCAAACTTTAAAATCCACCCAGATCATTGGTTTTTCAACTGCCATTTTCAGGGAGATCCTGTCATGCCCGGCTGCCTTGGGCTAGATGCATTGTGGCAATTATTAGGTGTTTTTTTCGGTTGGTCCGGTTTGCCAGGCAAAGGTCGCGCATTAGGAGTAGGTAAAGTAAAATTTAGCGGTCAAATTTACCCGGATGCAGAATGTATTCAATACCAATTACATATTAAACGAATTTTTAAAAAGCCCATTGCCATGGGAATTGCAGATGGAATGGTGATTCATAAAGATAAAACTATTTATGAGGCCAATGATTTAAAAGTCGGACTTATTCGATGATTGAATAAGTGCAATGCTCTGCAAATAATTAATCTAACGCAAATTCATATAAACGCTTTTCAGGATTCAAAATTTCGGATTTATTTGTTGACTTTGGTTATAGAATTATTAAAACGAGTCCATAAGTATTTCTAATCGTGACTATTCAGCGTATTGAGAAAAACTCGGTCACTGCTCAACTCACTAAAACCTATCGATGCATAAAAAATAATTGCTAAAAAATTCGCTGCGCTACTATAAAAGGGAAACCGAATTTGGTTTCTAAAAAACGCTAGAAAAGTTTACTCTGATTTAAACTTCGGAATAATTGGTTGCTTTTCACACGAGTCTATCACTATATCAAACGACCAAAAACAAATGAATGATGCCCCTCTACAACTTTTAAAATTACCGAATTGTTAATTCTACCGCTTGAGTCAAATAATTGCTGTACCCACTTATTATTATAATCTAATATAGAAGCATTAATAAGTGAATACCCATCGGAGATGAATGATCATGTTTAAGGAAAAAGCAATTAAGCAAGTGTTGCTTATCTTATTCGGCTTGCTCCTGATTTCTCTCATGGCTTGCACTGAACAAACAACTCAAACCCAAACCCTTATAAAAGTCTCTGTACTTCCCGATCAATCAAATGAAAAACTGGTAAAACGTTATAAGAATTTACTCGACTATCTTGGTGATAAAACGGGCATCGTCTTCCAGCTAGTGCTTAGCGAGAATTATGATGATTTATTGTTGCGTTTTCAACGTGGAGAAATAGACATAGCTAGATTTGGAGGTGCCACTTTTGCACGTGCAAATAACGAGTTTAATGCAATACCATTGGTTATGCGCGACGTCGATGTAAAATTTACAAGTTACTTTCTTGCAAGGAAAAGTGATTCTCAGAAAAAGTTGAGTGATTTTAAAGGAAAGAAATTCGGATTCGGTTCACCACTATCAACATCAGGCCATTTTATGCCTCGCTATATTTTATCTCAACAAAATATACACCCAGAAACATTTTTTTCCAGTGTAGAATATTCTGGTGCTCATGACAAAACTGCGCGATGGGTAATTGAAGGAAAAATTGATATTGGCGTCGCAAATTCAGTGATTATCGACAACTTGTTTCGCAGTGGAAAAATAAACCAGAATGACATTAGTATTATTTCCCAGAGCCCGCCGTTTGCTGATTACGTTTGGGCAGCACAAAGTGACTTACCCAAGCCAATTCAAAACTCTATCATTGATGCATTCCTAGAATTATCTACCAGTGATCGCAGGAATAAATTAATATTGGATGAAGTTGGTGCTTCCGCCTATCTACCTGCACGGGTTGAGGATTTTTCAGCTTTATTCTCTGTTTTGAAAAATATGAAAATTTTATAGAGTTTCATAAATGCCAACAAATAACGCTTTAAACAGTTTATTACGAAATATCTATTTCATCATATGGATCATTTCACTGTATGCGATTGCTAGCTTGGTATATGTATTAAATGAAGATAACAAAATAAGTCATCTGGAAAATGAATTAAGCCACTTCCACCTGCCTAGCATGATTGCCGTAAACGGAACTATCAACATTGTCAACCAGTTAGATATTCCCTTACACTTTCCAGATAGCTCAAACAATCAAGTAACTGTTGATAAGCAATCATCGATTCATTTTCTTAATAAAATTTACGCACTTGATGACCAACTTAATTTACTCAATCAATACGTAAACAGTCGGCAAGAACAATCATCTACCAATAAACTAATGAAACGCCTTAATGGCTTGCACGGAATAATGACTAGGCAATTGAAAACTTTAGATACGCCAATTGTCGATAGAAAAGAGATAGATAAACTACAAGGTATGGCTGACCGTTATTCCATAATACTGGAACAACTACGACGCTTGCATAGCCGAGATACAAGCACGGCATCAACAGCTATATCTGAAGAATATTTTCGGTTTAAAAAGAATATCATCGTATATGGCATATTTTCTTTGCTGATCGTAACCCTTATTGTGATTCGAATAATTCTTCTAATTAATCGTTCAATTCAGAATTTTCGCACTCTGGAAAACGAATTAAGGACTCACCAGAATCATCTTGAAGAGCTTGTAAATAGAAGAACAGCTAAACTGGAAGCCAGTAACAGGGAGCTTGAATCATACAGTTATTCCATTGCCCATGATTTACGAACTCCACTTCGATCGATAACCAGCTTCAGCCAAATTGTTATGGAAGACGCAAAAAACAAATTGAATAAAGAGGAAATAAACTATTTACAACGTGTAGTTAATTCTTCAACTCGCATGGCTAAGATTATTGATGAAATATTACAGCTTTCTAAAATTACACGTAATAAATTATCACGAGAGACAATTAACTTTACTGATAATGTTTGGGAAATCGTAAACCGATTTAAAACCTACAATAATTATAATCATAACGTTACATGGAATGTTCAAAAGAATCTTTCTATTTCAGGAGACACCAAATTAATCGCCCTATTGATGGACAACCTTATTAATAATGCATTGAAATATTCTGCCAAAACCCCTGACCCTATTATTGAAATTGGATGTATTAAAAAAGATTCTAATCAAATTTATTACGTTAAAGATAATGGTATCGGTTTTAATCAGGAATATGCTGCTAAACTCTTTCAGCCATTTCAACGGTTACACAATGACAAAGAATATGAGGGCATGGGGATCGGGTTAGCCACTGCTCAACGTATCGTTCATCGTCATGGTGGTAAGATATGGGCAGAAGCTGAATCTGAAAAAGAGGCTACGTTTTATTTTACAATTGAAGGTAATATTGAGGATAATTTGTGACGGCTTGGTGTGGCTTTTTTTTTGGCGAGGTTTGTTTCTAGTATTCCTGGGTTACGCAAGCTTCACCCCGCCCACAATACATCGCTCACCTAAATTTCCCAGCGAACCATAGCCTGGATGAAGTTTACATACCACTGAGTCGGATGAAAAGAATTCCCTGGATTTAGATTCTGTAGACAACATGGACGTTGTCTTCAAGTTTACAGGACGTATTTACACCGTGAATATAAATCCAGGGTATTCTTTTCATCCGACCCTTTAGTAACTCAGGAATTAATTCTAACTTACCCGATTATATTACCTCGCACCCCGCGCCAACAACAACTCCCAGTTGTGATCCTCACCCCAATCTTCAGAAGCTTGTAAAGGTGTTTGACCTTCGAGATTTTTTGCATTGATATCTGCACCATATCCTAACAATAGATCAATTATTTTTTCACGTAAGGTCCGATCGGCATCGCTGCCCATCCAATTGCAGACTAAATGCAAGGGTGTATTTCCTGATCCTACATTTGAGGTAAAATGGACTAACTCGGGCTTTGTTTTTAATACTTCATCTAAGCGATCAACCATCCCGCAGCACGAGATTTCTGTCGCGTCTGCCACTCGATTTAACAAATAATCTCTCACATGAAATTGTTTATTAAAATGCGCCCACCCCACTACTGCTCCGCCATATAAATTATCTCGGATACTTGGGTCGGCGTCATTATCCAGTAGAAATTTTATCGCTTCAATGTTGCCTTGGCGTGCCATAATGTGTAACAAAGTTTTTCCATGCTGATCTTGTTTGTCTAGATCCAATCCTCGAATCAATAACAGCTTCAGACACGATACGTCAGCATCTTCCAATGCCTCCGGTTCATCCATCAAATCATCAAATTCATCCAACATTTGATTCAACTTCGGCTCATCCCAGCCAAGAAAACCATATGACCGGGCAATTGTTAATTGTGCATCACGTAATGCATGAAAGTTTTGAGATTGGGGAAAGTATTGTTGCACTGTTGCAAGCGCTTCAGTTTCATTATTTCGAAATGCTCGCAGGAGTTTTTTCGCCTGCTTTTTTAAACTGACTAAGCTCGGTGTTGCTGGTAATGAATTGGTCATGGAGACCTCCTTTCATTTTGGCCTGTGTCCGCTGCAAGCAGGCTGAAAGAAGGTTAAAGAACCTCGGATTAAGTCATTTAGCGAGCATTAGCGGTGTCAAAATGAAACTCAAACGCACTTACGAAGCACAAGATTTTCAAGTATCGCGTAGCACAAGGAAGTGCGAGAGCGGTCTCGAGTAAACTGCGTTTTCTCGGTTCACTTTTCCTGGCTTCCATCGCTCTATCTAACTTAATCAAAGATTCCCTAAATAAAAAAACCTCTAATAAAGGATGGGATATTCCCTTGCCGCGGACAGGTGGCGCTCCAGCAACGCTCTACGCCGTAGAATGACAATTAAGCAGAAATCTGTCAAGTATCTTGAAAATAAATCACTAACTCAGATACACAACAGCGAAATATTGCAAGGTTAATACTAATACAACAGAAGTTACCATACTGTGAGTCCTCCATCGACAATCATATTTTGGCCGGTTACATAACTACTTGCATTTGACGCCAGGAATAAAAATGCGCCAACCATTTCATCACGTTCTGCCATACGTCCCAAGGGAACTCGGGCAGAATACTTTGCAGTAAACTCTTCATTTTGACCACTGGCTACGCCGCCAGGTGTTAGCGTGTTTACCCGAATTTTGTATTTTGACCAATAGGTCGAAAGATATTTTGTGAGTCCTATCACCGCAGCTTTTGAGGTAGCATAAGAAGCAGGCGTATTGATGTTTACACCCATGTATTCTGCGCCTTCGTAAATTCGTTGATCGGGTGCTACCACGCCATAAATTGATGCAGTTTGTACAATAGAGCCGCCCGATTCTTGTTGGCACATTTGTTTACCTACCGCTTGTGCCACAAGAAATACACCGTCCACATTGATGGACATTTCTTTACGCCAATCTTCCAGGGAATAATCCTCAAAAGGCGCAAAGTAGGATTTCAAATCCGGTGTATGACCCGCAGCATTGTTATGCAATATATCTATTTTTCCGAATTGATCTACCGTCTTAGACACAGCATCATGGACCGATGATGGATCAGAAACATCGCAACCAATACCGACGACCTCTGTTTTATACTCTGCGGATAATTCATCAGCCAAATCATTCGCCGCTTCGGCATTAAGGTCAACTACCGCGATATTGGCACCAAACTCTGCCAAACCATGGCAAAATCGTGTGCCTAGAATACCGGCACCCCCGGTAACAAATGCAACTTGTCCACTCAAATCAAATGTATTCTTAAACTTACTCACTAATTGTTACCTTTTTATTAAACAAGAACTCTACAAACTGAAAATCTAGTTCAGAATCAATATCGATGGAGCGCTCTTCCGGCATGACGTAGAGGCGAGTATCTTTTAAAAAAACCGATTCACTCGCCAATAATTCATTTCGCTTCCAGGCATAAATTGAAGCATTCATGTCGTAGCATTTTGGCGAGTCCTGACGACGAGTAATGGCTGTATCCAGTTTTTTAGATAATCGAACAACTTCATCTTCACCCACCTCCACCAAATTAAAATAAGGCGATCTCCTCGCAGGTGCTGCTGTTAGTATATTGGCCACACCAGTTTCTTCCAACAGTTTCACCACGTTTATTACATCTTCAGGAATTCGCAATGGAGATGTGGCATCAAGATCAACCACGATATCAAATCGGGCATTTTCTCTTTTTTCCACTTCTAACAAACAATGTTTGAAGACCGGAATTTTTGCTGCTGTATCTGTTGCCAGCTCATCAGGACGCTTGACCAGATGATTAACACCATATTCTTCGGCTACTTTCAGTATGTCATCAGAGTCCGAGCTTACGGCTAGCGTATCAAATAATCCAGTTGCTTTAGCTTGTTCTATACTGTGCGCGATCAGTGGCTTGCCGAGCAATTGACGAAAATTTTTGTTAGGAACTCCTTTCGAACCGCCTCTAGCACATATCATACAAAGTCGCATTATCGTGTTACCCAAGTTTGATTTGCCGCTGCTTTTTCAATAGCGAGAATCGTATTCACCGATTCCAGCCCATCATTTAGCAAACATCGACTATTTTTAATCGAATTTAAAATTGACCTATGTTGTTCTCGATAGACAAAATCTATATCGAGTTCGTATTTTTTTACTTCCACTGATTCCCCGTAATTAAAGGTAAGTGTTGATTGCATAAAATCGACAGCCATGGTGCAGGTTTCGGTGTTAACAATAAGATTACGATGAAAAATTCTATCTAGATAATTAACATTTACTGTTACCATTGGACAACGTTCAGTTTCTAGTAATACACTGTAGCTATCTGGTGTATCGATTTCCAAAGCACTTAAGTGACCACCCATTGCTGTCAAACGTTTCCAGGAACCGAATATCCAATTAACATAATCAAACTCATGACTTAAATCCCACAACACACCTCCCCCCAGATCACTGTTAGCAGAGTAACTCTGACGATAATCGGTTTGAGGTCGCCAGGTTGGTAAATATTGCCCAACATAAACCTGAGCTGAGAGAGATTTTTGATTCTGCAACATCTCATTTAATGCCAATAATGCGGGATGAAATCGTAAATCAAAGCCCACAGAAACTTCAGAAAATTTGAATTGGCTCAATAAATCATGATCATCATTAATAAATAGTGGTTTTTCAACTAATACCTTTCCACTAAAACCGGCCTCATGTAACTGGCATAAGGTTTCGTAATGTGCAGAACTGACATTTGCTACAACCACATATTGGGGATCTTCTTGTTTGATGGCCTGAGAAATTGATGAGTAACAACGAAAAGACACATCATTTTGTGAACTCACCACCGCAACATCTTCACCTAAATCGGTTAACACCCGAGCATGCCGACTTCCGATTGAGCCAAGACCTATGACTAGTGAAGACATGAATCAGGTTTTCCCATAGGATTGCTGCAACACAAGAGATTTAAAATTCATCCGACTCGCCAAAATAATCAGAAAAATCATTTTGCGCTTTTTCCAGTTCGCTTAAGCGACCAATGTCCATCCAATATTCATGAATCGGAAAAGAAGACACTCTTTTATCTTTTTTAAGTAGTCGATTAAAGAGTTGTGGCATATCAAAGAAGTGATCTTGTGGAATAAATTCAATTACTTCTGGCTCAAGTACATACATACCCGCATTAACAAAAAAATGTTGTACTGGTTTTTCATCAATGGCTTTAATTAATGCTTCATTTGTGCGTACCACACCGTATGGCACTTGAAAATCGTATTCTCTAACCCCCATTGTTGCAATGGCTTGATGTTTTGCATGAAACTTTAACATGGCATCAAAATTCACATTTGTGAGTAAATCGCCATTCATAACAAAAAACGGTTTATCTGGTCTATCTCCAATTAAACTTAAGGCGCCAGCGGTACCCATGCGTTGTGACTCTTGCAAATAGTTTATGTTAACTCCCCAGGTAGAACCATCGCCAAAGTGTTCCTGGATCATATCGGATTTATAATTAACAGATATCAAAAAATTACAATAACCTTGTTTCACAAAATTGAGTAATATGGTTTCCAGAATGGGCCGCCCGCCAACTGCAATAAGAGGTTTTGGACGCGATTTGGTTAAATCACCCAGGCGTCGTCCCATGCCACCGGCCATTAAAATAATCAGGTTTTCTTTTTTCGGATTAACCAGAATTTCATCAATGACAACCAGACTGACCAATACGCCTTCTGAATCCACAACCGGTAGTTGATGGATTTTATGTTTTCCAAGTAATGCAAATATTTCTTCTCGAGAAGCACCTTCAGTAACAATAATTGGATCTTGCCGCATGACATTTGAGACAGAACTTTCTAGGGTATTATCTTTTAGTAAACCTCGACGAATATCGCCATCAGTGACCGTTCCGATCAAACGTCGTCTATCATCAATCACTAAAACAATTTGTTGAGCCTCATTGGTCAAAACCTTCATTGCATCAGCAATGGATGAAGCGGCATTAATACTAATTTTTTCACATTTTGATTGCATGCATATTCCATATTAAAGCAGACAAATAACTACCTAGAATCCACTAATTTTGTAGTCTATTTGTCCAATAATTTATCGCTTAGGAATAAACTGCACAGAACATTCCGAATATTACATGACCACAATATGATCTTTTTAACAGGTAAGCACTTACTTTTACTTTGATTATGTAAAAAGCAGATAAATATTTAACTAGCTGAATCCATTAAGCTTAAGATCGCAATCGAACTACCGTTATTCTCTATACATATTCATCAAAGAGTTGATCAAAACACATAGTTTGAGCACCTAATATTTTCATGTCAGATAATAATCAATCAAAGTTAAAAGCGGTGGAAGAGGCAATGCAAGCTATGCGAGCAGATTACATTGCTGCTCTGCCTGACAAGCTACATGAAATCGAAAGAAAGATATTAGAAATTCCGGATTCGGAACAGCCACTTGAAAATATTAATGAATTGTTTAGAGACGTTCATAGCCTCAAGGGTACGTCTGCAACATTTGATCTCCCAATAATCGCCACGATATGTCATCAACTGGAAGATCATCTCGAACAGTTCAGTGACAAATCCGTGGAAATTAGCTTAAAGTTTATTGACTTAATGCAACGTGCAACTGAAATTATTGAACGTTCAGTATCTCCAGATTACAGCGAAATTGAGAAAGCGCTATACACATTCCAAAAAACGATTGCTGATAATCAATTGTTAGGCGTGATTATCGACCCATCACGTGCAAATACCCTACTTGCCAAACGAATTCTTGAACAATATCCGGTAAAATTAACAGCAATTAATGACGGACTAGCAGCTCTGACCCGTTTATTGTTTGTAAAATATGACTTTATACTGCTTAGCCGTGAACTCCCTTCTATAAGTGGACCGGGATTGATAGCAGCACTGCAAGCAACGAATTGCCCTAACCGTGATACTCAGACAATTATTATTAGTAGTTCTAATAGTAAAATTGACCCGTTAAATGAGTCCATAATACACCCAGTAAAACGTGATCAGAATTTTGTTTCCGCTTTACCGCAAGTTCTCGAACAGGTATTCCCTGAAATATCGGTTTAAACAAATGTAGAACTTAAGTTAACGCCTGATAAACCTCATTAACCACTTCGTTCACAAACCATGATTTACCACTGTGACGACCTAACAGTGAAAAATTACTAAAACTGTCATTCAGAAAATTTGCCTGTTTAATGACATTCGCGCGAAAATCGTGATCCGGCACCGGAAAGGTATTAGGAAGCACCATTTTTTTGCTATGTAGTGCTTTGTGATCAGCATTTACAATATCCATTTGTACGAGTTCTTGTAATATATCTTGCTCAGCTAGTTTTTCCGCTTCTTCTTGGGTTGATAGAACCTCAACTGTAAGACCAAATTGATTTTGGTGGGAATCTTCTAAGCGAATATTCGGATACAAGGTGATTCGAAAGCTTTTGAATTTTTCATCAAAACACCACAAATAAAGTGATTTTTGTTTCAATAGCGGTTTATCAAAACTGAAATGAAACAATGATGTCGTTCGTAAAGTTGGTGGTTTAAGTTTAAGACTGAGGCCTGAGGCTTTAAATGCTAAAAATGGCGGCACCGTCCAAACCAAGTGATCAATCTCAATAACTTTTTTATCCTCAGTAGTTATGGTCTGTATTTTTCTATTCTCATGACTAATTTTTGTCACGGAATTTTCGTTAATAATTTCCACACCCGCTTTTTTGGCTGACTCAACCAAAAAGTCAATCCAGTAACCCACACCTACATCACCTTTTGGATACATATGTGGCGCAGGTGGTAATTTGTCGTTGGAATTGTGAAACCCCAGGCGATCATCAAAGCTTTCTAATTCTTTAAGTTTGTTACTTATTTCTGGTGTTAAACAAACAATACGCTCTAATCCAAAAAAACGAATTGCCATTTTGTCTAGATCTTCCAGTTCCGCGCCGGTAAATTTCTTCATCGTCGGACGAAATAAAAGATCAGTAAAGGTTTTACCAAAACTTTCCGAGCAATACTGAAAGGCTTCGTCAGAGTTTGACATTTTTCCTTGATGTAATAGCTCATATAGTCCCTTTTTGTAATCCTCTTCGGGAAGCGAACGAGCATCGATTAGCGCAGTGTTTTCATTCCATTGACCACTAAAATAATTTTCAGTAATCAAGTACTCATGTTTTTGCCAGTACTTGTCACGTGTAGCCTGATCACCAAACAATATTTCATCGAGTTTTTCGTTGTTGGTCAGGGTAGGTACGTGCGTTCCGAAATCGTAATTATATCCCTCGTGATTAATTGAACTAAGCAATCCGCCACAGGTTTTAGCTTTTTCTATTAACAATACCTGATCATAGTTTCTTTTCAATAAAATCGCTGAGAGCAACCCAACAACACCAGACCCAACCACAACTGCTGTACTCATAATAATTCCTTTTTATATTACTCTAAGCTGAGCTAAGGAACCTCTGATTAAGTCATCTAGCGAGTGTTAACTTCGTTATATTGAAACTCAAAATGCTCATTTACTCGAGTAAACTGCGCTTTTTTGTTTCAATATGCCTTGTTCCCATCTCACTATCTAACTTAATCAGAGGTTCCTTAAGTTAGCCGCAGTGATAAAAGAGTGATTCATCTTATGATTTCTTACCCAGAATAATCCATTCCTTGAATTCACTTTTTCTATCGTCAAATGACCACGTTAATAGTTCAACATTATCAATCTCAAACTGACCTGTAAGCTCTTCTATTTCTTCAAAGGCGGTAAAACGCGTGTAACCTCGATTTTCAAACGGTCCATCATCTGCAATCCAGGCATTGTGCCCAACTTTTTTACCCACTCTATCACCCGCACTAGTGGTGGTGAATGTTCTTGAATACAACAAACCACCCGGCTTAGTAACACGATACATCTCGCCAAATATTGCGATGGTGTCCTCGAATGAGTTGGTTGATGTGGCTTCGTTATCAATCACTGCGTCGAAGCTATTGTCTTCGAAATCGAGATTTCTCATATCACCTACTAACAATTGCCCCTGCCAGCCATCGCACTCTTTATCAAGTCGGGTTTTTGCTTGCTGAATAGCAGAGTCTGAACCATCTATGCCGTAGGTTGAAAACCCTTCTCTTGCCATATACCAAAGATTAGCACCAGGTCCACAGCCCACTTCTAACAACTTTATGTCTTGCCTATTTTCTGCCTGGTAAAAACTTCGCGCAATAAAGCGAACCAATGCTTCAGCGGGGTATTTTCCCCATTCTTGACTACTAAATATCTTTTCCCATAATGGATCCCAGGACATAATAAACCTCGCTAACGATAAAATAAGATTCGATTTCGATTTTTCTCAAACTTATCCGGCCAAAGCTCAATCAATTCCTTGTATTTGGATTTATCATGAATCACTTTTCCGATTTTGTAAGCCGCTCTTTGTTTAGAAAATCCTCTTTTAAAAAAAAATAGAGGATTATTTTCACCTGCAGCCGTTCCACCGCCTAAATAAAGTCGTTTTCGACCTTCCTCTTTCCCCAGCAATGCTGCTTCATGCAACATAATATTGCTTGCACTGTGTTTCTTTCCGAATTCATTGGCACAACTTAAGTGGTACTCAATGATGTCTTGCCCAAACAAAAATATGGCTGCTGCAATTACTTCTTTATTTTTCTGGCAAACAGCAAATTTTAGATTCTCCATTTCTAATAGGTTTTCAAAGTATTCATCAGAGAAATGATAAAATTCATCAGCGGCGATTGCTTTCATTTCTGTTCGGTAAAATTCTGGAAAAAATGCAACAAAATCTAATTTTTCAACCCAAGATAAAGTCACATCATTTTTTTGTGATTTCTTGATTGCTGTTCTTACACGTCCACTATAATTGGATAATAAATCAGATTGGGATAAGTCAATCCATACTGTTTCTCTATCATCCAATACAGTACCCTGATAGTATTTCCAATTTTCCAACAGCGGATGAAATCGGACAAATTCGGCGACGACTCCTTGTTCTCGGCAATCCTCGTTAAATGCATGCCACGCCTTACTTAGAAATTCTGTTTTAGTACTTGTTGCCTGAGGACCACCATATCCATAAGGCGATTGAAGATCAAAGTAATCCGATCCGGGTATTTGAGACTGGTGAACACCGTAATACAAGCAGTCACCTGCATCTTCATACATCCAATATATGGGTTCCAATTCCTGATCCCGACTCGCATCCGCTTTTAAATAGGATGGATGCAAGCTCAGTGCTTGCTGTTCTGCAGGCAACTGAGAAAAAAATGAATTAGCTTGCTTATAACTAACTCTCATAATCTCTTATCAAATCGTCAGCCTGATAATCCTGCTGACATTTCTTACCGAGCAAATCCCAAAAATGCAAAGGTGAAATACCGTTTCCTGGTCGCTTACATGTCAAGTTGTCTTCGCTAAACAACTCTCCCGTTTTAATGGCTTTCTTGGCGACCAAACTTTTTCTCGCAATTGTTTTGTTTTTTTGCTCGGATAAAGTCGGTATTTTTACAGACTGACCGAGAGATTTTTCCACTTCTCGAATGGCGCAAACCATATTGGTCAACTCATCCGGCTCCAATGAAGCTTTATGATCGGGCCCTTCCATATTTCGATCGAGGGTAAAATGTTTTTCAATCATGGTCGCTCCACGAGCAACCGCGGCTACAGGAATTGTGATTCCTTGGGTATGGTCTGAATAACCAACAGGTAAGGAAAAAGCAGCAGCGATGGAATCCATCACACGTAAGTTAACTTCTTCCAGCGGTGCTGGATACTCCGTTGTGCAATGCAGAATGGTGACATATTTTTTCAATGCCATTTGCCCATTCAATGAGGCATACGCCGATTGAAAACTTTCCCATGAGGGATCCAACCCAGTTGACACATAACCAAATGCGAGTATTGATAATGCGGTTTCTATTTCACCCAAAGTTGCCATGCCTGTGGATAATATTATGGGTTTTTTGGTTTGTGCGATTTTCACAAGAAACGGCGCGTTATTAATTTCACCCGAGGGAATTTTTAAGACAGGTAAATCGAAATTACGTGTAAGCAATACCAAACTGTCTTCATCAAACGCAGTGGATAAAAACTGAATGCCGACCGTATTTGCGTAATCCACCAAAGTTACATGAGCAGCTGCATCAAACTCCAATTTTTTGACCATCTCATACTGAGACTCTTCAGCACCCGTTTGCTCTACTTGATAGTCAGCTTTGGGCGCTGAAACACTAATGACATTTTCGGTTTTGAAGGTCTGAAACTTCACGGCGTCTGCACCCGCTTTCGACGCTACATCGATCAATGCTTTCGCATTTTCGATAGATCCATTATGGTTTACACCTGCTTCAGCAATAATATAGGTTTTATGACTCATAGCTGTTAATTCTCATATTGATAATCTTGTAAAACTGTCCACATATAATCTAAATGTGCTTCACCCATACGTTGATCTATGGGTAATGTAAGTATTTCTTCACTCAACTTGATATCTGCCTCAAGATTCTTAACTGGCGTTAAGTGATCTAAAACCCAGTGAATAGGACAATATATCTGTTTGTTTGCCAAATACTTTCTGAAGCTATTTCTTTGGGATGCCTTAATCTTTACCGGAAAACCTAACGGTACTTCAGTTTCTTCGAAATTACCAAACAGTGGCTTTATTTTTTCACTGAAATTTTTATCCGATTTAAATCGGGAACAAAGACTTTGATAATTATTGACTCTTTTACTCTTCACTTCGTTAATATCAATGCGCCGCATGAGATATTTTGAAAACCATGACATATGCCGCGGCGTCACTGTGTTATTCAATTTTGTTTCGGATTCATTAAATAACTCCAGGTAGAGTGATTCATTTTTATCCATGCCTCGCAATAATTTTGCGACAATTTTTTTTGATACAAAATTTTCGTCCACTGGCTCCAATTCAATTGGCTCAAACGAAAAATCACTACACAGCAATCCGCCATCCGGTTGTTCGGTAAATTTTCTCAAACTGCTCACCACAAAATCGCCCACTTCGCCCAAGTTTTTGTTGAAACAAGCCTGGACGGCGTCTTCAATAACATATACGGTTTGTTCAGTTTTTTTCTTTCTCAGCCAGTTTTCCATTACGGAATTACTTTTACCGAAGTAGTGAATGAATAATAGAGTTTGGTTCTCTATATCTTCCGGCAAACCGCTGGGTGTTTGTAAGTCCTCACCCATGGAGTAATAATTCACATCAAATTCAAGCGCTTCAAATGCCAAGACGATAGATTCACAACTGTATGCAGGCAACCAGGCGATTCTTGATCCACCCTGTGAGATAATCGTTTTTAGCGCAGCATAAATTGCGGACCTACCCGTATCAAGCCACATTTTCTTACTTTTCAAAGTCGGAGAAAAATTATCAATGGGTAAGCGAGACAATTCACCTGCATTAATTTCAAATTCTCCACCGATTCGATAGTTCATAAAATCTTGTCTCAGCTTATTCTGATATCGAAAAACTGTTTTTTTCGATACTCAGCCAGATTAATAGATTTTAATTTTTCCTTTATTTTCACTGACGCATTACAATCGCCATATAAAGATTTAGTTTGAGAACAAAAAGTCTTAAATTCAGCGGAGAGAGATTTATTAATTGCCCGAACAATTTCATCTGTTTCATCGTTACAATCTAATATGGAACTCGCTTTTAAGCGGCCTTTTTGTCGATCCCCAATGTTAACAGTGGGCACGTGAAAAGCTGGGGCTTCAACTATGCCACTGGAAGAGTTTCCTACCACCGCTGAACAATGGGACATTGCACTCAAGTAATTTTTCTGGCCCATTGAGGTAGTGACGTAAATGTTTTCTGGATTTTTTTCAGCGTATTGATCTATGAGTTGGCTGATGACTCGACCGCCCGCATCCGCATTAGGCTTGGTGATTATAATTTTTAGATTTGATAATTGATCCAACGCATTTAAAAACTTGTTGAATGCAATCTCAGGAGGATTATCATCCATAGTAATCGGATGGTAAGTAACTAATATAAACTTTTCATCAAGCTCAAAACCAATGGTTTGCTCAAGCTCCGCCAGACTCAGCAAATTTAAACGCCGAATATTATCCAAACCTGGATCGCCAATGCTGAACACTGTGTCTGGATTTTCACCCATTTGAATCACACGTGTTCGATATTCGTCCGCTCCCACAAAGTGTAGATTTGACATTTTGGTGATGGCATGACGAATAGAGTCATCAATGGCACCTTCGGTTATTTCTCCGCCTGATATATGTGCGATAGGAATTTTCATCATCATTGCAACTTGAGCAGCAGCTAATATTTCGAATCGATCACCCAGCAGTACAATGATATCGGGTTTTAAACTTTCATACGCATCAGCAAATCCCAAAACGCCAACGCCAACTGATTTAGCCATGCCCACAGAGCTATCACTGGATAATAACATTTCGACTTTTTCGTCTATGTCAAAACCATCTTGTTCAATGCGTTGATAAGTTAAACCAAACTCAGGAGATAAATGCATGCCGGTAACAATAGTGCTCAGTTTTAGTTGCTTATCCTCTTTGATTTCATGCATTAACCAGTAGAGTAAACCATACTCAGAGCGACTACCGGTCACAATCGCTATATTACGCATGATTTCCCCCACTATTTAGTGGTATGCTACTGGGAACATTCACAACTCGATCAACTAACCAATCTGTATTTTCCAAATTATCATATTGACAATTTTCATACATTGGCAATTGATGCATGGGAGTCCATATAGGCCGGGTCATAACTTGATGATTGTTCGTCACTTCTAAAAATTTATCACGTTGTACAACATCTTCACAAACAACGGCGTTCAACCAGTAGTTCGACGTGGTATTGTCGACCTCTGAAACAAACTCTAGTGAATTTTTATTGCCCCACGCCTGATAAGTCTCTGCTAACTCCCGTTTCGCTTTTAACATCGTTGGCAATTGTTCCAACTGGGCGCAGCCTAGGGCTGCATTGAGATTGGGCATTCGGTAATTATAAGCCACACAATCATGCTCAATTTTCCACGGATGGCTAAGTCTTCCGGTGGTTGTCAGATGTTTTGCCTTCTGCGCTTTATCTTCATCATTGGTTAAGATCATTCCTCCGCCACCGCAAGTCATGATTTTATTTCCATTAAAACTCAAAGCTGCAGCTGTACCAAAATTTCCGGTATGGGTTTTCGAAATATAACTACCCATAGACTCTGCGGCATCTTCAACAACTGTTATTCCATATTGCTGGCATATCGCTATTATCTTTTCCATTTCAACAGGCAATCCAAATGTGTGCATTGGGATACAGGCACGAATAATTGATCCTGTACTTTTATTGATGCAACTTCCAGAATCTAATCTTTCCGCATTCTTATGTAAAAATTCTGAAAGCGCATCAGCGGAAAGCCCTAAACTTGATTTATCCACATCAACAAACACCGGTTTTGCAGAACAATAAGCAATCGCGTTGCAAGTGGCAACAAAACTTAATGATTGCGTAATGACTTCATCACCGGCTTCTACACCCGCCAATAATAGTGAGACATGTAATGCTGATGTACCGTTAACAGTAGCAATGGCATGTTTGGAACCTGTAAATTTTGCTACATCGTGTTCAAAACGGTTTACGTATTCTCCAACGGTTGAGACAAAAGTTGAATCGATGGTATCGGCAACATATTTTTTTTCATTTCCTGAAAAACGCGGCTCATGTAAAGGAATGAATTCATCAGTCTGATAGATATCACGAATAAACTGTATAAATTCTTCATACATTGTATATATCCGACTTATATTTTTTTAAATTGTTTGCATCAGAAAACCAGTCAATGGTTTTTTGTAATCCGCTACGTATATCTGTATTTGGTTTAAATCCTGTTAATCCTTCGATTTTTTTGTTATCACACCACAACCTGAACACTTCTGATTTTTCAGGTCGTAAGCGCTCCTCATCAGTAACAAATTGAACATCGCTGTTCATTAACTCCTTAATGATGTTTAAGGTGTCTGCAACGGATATCTCATAATTGGAACCGATATTCACAGTCTCACCAATGGCTTGATCGCACAAAACTAAATCGATAAAACCACGACAGGTGTCGCTAACAAAATTAAAGTCTCTAGTTGGGGAGGTATCTCCCAATTTAATTTGTTTGGCGCCATTGGCGATTTGAGAAATAATGGTCGGAATAACCGCCCGTGCAGATTGACGAGGGCCATAGGTATTAAACGGCCGTGCAATTGTTACAGGAAATTCAAAAGCATTATAAAAACTCATGGCCATAGCATCCGCGCCAATTTTTGATGCACTATAGGGTGATTGCGGACTTAGGGGATGATTCTCGTCGATAGGTACATACTGCGCAGTACCGTACACTTCACTGGTTGAGGTATGAATAAATCGACTTACCCCGTTTTGCCGAGCCGCTTGACACATGTTGAGTGTGCCACGAACATTTGTATCAACATAAGAATCCGGTGCGACATAAGAGTAAGGAATGGCAATCAATGCTGCCAAATGAAAAACCAGATCCACATCCTTTGTGACCTTCGTGCAGTAGTGAGGATCGCGAATATCTCCGCAATCAATTTCTAACTGATCATTCGCTGCGACGTCTTCCAGCCAACCCCAATGATTAAACGAATTGTATTGAGCAATAGCACGCACCTTGAATCCGCGCTTTAATAACATTTCCACCAGATGAGAACCGATAAATCCATCACCACCTGTGACCAGGACATGTTGATTTTGACTATTTGTCATGCAATTTCACCGAAGGTATTTATCACGTCGAGCATCCTTATCACTTATCACTTATCACTTATCACTACCCTTTAGAAAACATGCTTTAGATTGAGCAAGAACCAAGCCGAATGAAAGATCAACGAATGGCGCTGAATCTTCCAGAAATTCAATTAGTTAATGATTTGGAGGATAAATCCCAACTTTCGGCAGAATGCCAACTAATCAACAGAAAAACTGTGTCGGCGATCACATTCTTTACGCCTACCAATACTCACAAAGAGGGCTCAAAAGACGATAAATGTCATATCGAACGCCCCAAGGATTGGGCTTTGTTTTTACGTACCGTTCCACATTAATTAAAACGATTCTTTTTCAGCTGATTGGATTAGCACTAAAAGCTAGTTCTAAAAAGACAAATAAGTGAGAGCAAAAATAATGCAAGAAATCGCGGTAACTAAAATCAATCCTTGGCTACGCTTGATTCTGATTTCGTTTTTCGGGATTCTATTTTTTTCTGTTACAAGTTCTACCGTATGGTCTGCTCAAACACCCAAATCGGCCAAGATAAGTAAAAAAAACGCCCACGCACCGGATCGTTTACTGGTTCGATTTAAAGCGGGAGCGCCTGCACAATCTATTAACGATGCATTAGGAAAAGCCAAGGGAAATTCCGGCAAACAAAAAGGCAAAGCCATTAAGGGTTTGAAAAAAGATCGTTCATTTAAGTCCATGGAAGGATTAAAACTGGTTCATCTTCCGCCTGGCAGAAATTTACAAGACGCTATTAGTCAGCTAAAGAAAAATCCCAATGTCTTGTATGTAGAACCTGATTATCAATTAACGTTAAATGCCACACCTAACGACACATCTTACTCCAGCTTATGGGCTTTACATAACTCTGGGCAGACCATTTGGGGACAAGCCGGTACTGCGGACGTTGATATTAATGCGCCTGAAGCATGGAATGTAACAACCGGTTCCACGTCAGTTGTGATTGCGGTACTGGATTCTGGGGTGAATCATTCTCATCCTGATCTGCTGGATAATATGTGGGTAAATCCTGGTGAAACAGCGAGTAATGGGATTGATGATGATGGCAACGGTTACATTGATGATATTTACGGAATTGATGCTTACAACAGTGACAGTAATCCCATGGATGATAATAAACATGGTTCTCACGTCGCGGGAACCATCTCTGCCGTCGGTAATAATGGTGTCGGAGTAACGGGTGTAAGTCAGTCTACAAAAATTATTGGCTGCAAAATTGGCGCCTCAGATGGCAGTATATACGTATCTGCAGCCGTTATTTGCATGGATTACGTTTATGATTTAAAAGTAAATCGCAGTGTTAATATTGTAGCAACCAATAATTCTTGGGGCGGTGGCAGTTATTCAGTGGCCATGTACCAAGCCATCGAAAAACACATGAATGCCGGTATTTTATTTGTTGCGGCTGCGGGTAATGATGGCACCAACAACGATGCCTCACCGCACTACCCTTCTAATTATTATTTACCTAACGTGATTGCAGTTGCTGCCACTGACAACCAAGACAATCTGGCATCCTTTTCGGAATACGGACGACGTAGTGTACATATCGGTGCCCCTGGAGTGGGAATCTACAGTACCACTTTAAGTAGTAACTATGAATTTCTTCAAGGCACTTCAATGGCAACCCCTCAAGTCAGTGGTCTAATTGCTTTGCTTGCAGCTGAAGACGGTAGCCGAGATTGGAAAACGCTGAAAAATCTTGTGATCGCAGGGGGTAAAGATATCGCTTCATTGGATAGCACAACCGTCAGTGGCAGAAGAATACGTGCCTGGGATTCCGACGGCACTGGATCTATGACTTGTAGTAACCAAACCGTCAGTTCTGTACTTCACCCTGTTGCAAGCTCAACAACGATCGCCTTAGGCGGCTCGATTGGGCTGGCAATGTTAAATATTAAATGTGCGACACCCAATGGTGGCCTCACGGTAACCGGCACCGGACCAGCCTCGGTAAATGATATTTATTTACTCGATGATGGTCAAGGTTTTGACAAAATTGCTAACGACGGAATTTATTCTGCCTACTGGACAGCGCCAGCAACAGCAGGAAGTTACACGCTAACATTTCCAGATAGCCAAACAGCCAGCGTCACTGTCGGCAGCAGTTTGACTCCCTATCGTAAAGCCAGCACTACCACATACAGCTGGCGAGATTTATCTGGATTAACACCGAATGCGTTGTCGAGTGGTGCTTATTATTCAGTGGGAACTTCATTTCCTATCGAGTTTGCGGGTTACTCTTCAGGTTATTCCACGCTTTACTTTACTGCCAAAGGCACCTTGTCGTTTCAAGCAGCCATGAGTACCGATGGTACTAATATCGAAATTCCCAATGCAGGGTTCAACTCTCTAATCGCACCTTTTTGGGATGATCTCGTTGCGTCTTCCGGTAATGTCAGAATTGGTGCAACAAGCACTGAGTACGTAATGGAATGGCAAGTTCCGCACACAGACAATGCTGGAAGCGTACATTTCCAGGTTGTATTTACCAAGGATAGCTCTGACATAATTTTCAATTACAAAGATGTCACTTTTGGCACTGCAAGTTTGGACGCTGGTGCTTCAGCATCAGTGGGTGTTCAAGTAACGGCGACAGATGGCGTGATGTATAGTCAGGATTCTGCTGCTTTGTCTGCCAATACCGCTTTATTGTGGCAATTAGATAGCGGCGCCCCAACGGCTAGCGCCGGGAGTGATCAAAATGTTGCAGGCGCAGCATCGGTTACTTTATCTGGCTCAGGCACCGACCCAGATAGCGGCAGCTTAACTTATAGTTGGTCACAAATTTCAGGCACTTCGGTTTCCATTACTAATGCCAATGCAGCAAGTGCCAGTTTTACTGCGCCAAACACAACAGAAACCCTGCAATTTATTTTAACCGTCACTGATGATGCTGGTCGAAAGGCACAGGATGCTATTAGTGTAAATGTCACCGAATCATCAACTACGACCGATGTTATTTCTTTGAGTAGTACGGTTTACAATGCAAGTGAAGGTGACGGCACCGCAACCATTACAGTTAAAAGAGCTGGTGAAGGTAATGGGCAAATTACGGTAAATTATGCAACATCTGATGCAACTGCAACTGCAGGATCAGATTACACTGCAACCTCTGGCACGTTAACATGGACGGATGGTCAAACTGGAAATAAAACATTTACCGTTAGCATTACGGATGATAGCAGTAAAGAAAATCCTGAACGACTAAATATCACACTTTCTAATGTGAGTAGTGGTGGCACACTTTATCAGCCAAGTGCTGAACTGTACATTGCCGATAATGAAGCAACTGTAAGATACGCGGATGCCTATTTGTCAGTGAGTGAAGGCGATGGAACAGCGACGATCTCCGTTGAACGCGTTGGCAGTACTTCCGGCGCCATCTCGGTAGATTATGCAACGATTAGTGGCGGCACAGCGACAGCAAGCACTGATTACACAACAACTACAGGTACTTTAAACTGGGCTAGCGGCGTAGGTGGAACTAAATCTTTCACAGTTACTATTGCTGATGATTCCACTTTTGAATCTACCGAATACATTAATCTTCAATTGAGTAATGCAGTATCAACATCAATCGATTCTGCAAATCATGCACTATATATTAACGATAATGATAGTTCTGTGCGAGTTCAATCAACAGATTACAGTGTTAATGAATCCGATGGAACGGCAACAGTATCTGTCATGAGAATCGGTGGATCTTCAGGTGCAATCAGCGTTGATTACGCAACGGTAGCAGGTGGCACAGCAACTGCGACGTCTGACTATACCTCTACATCAGGAACGCTGAGTTGGGCTGATGGAAATTCTGATACAAAAACTTTCGACGTAACCATAGTCAATGATTCGGATGTAGAAAGCCTGGAAACGATTAATGTTCAATTGAGCAATCCAACAAGCACTACCATAGCAGATGCTGATAGCACAATATATATTTATGATGATGAAGCGATATTCAAATTCTCAGCACCTGAATATAGCGTAACTGAAGGCACTGCAAGCGTATCAATTTCTGTCACACGCGTTGGTGGTACTGCGGGTGCGGTCAGTGTAGATTACACAACAACAAACAGTACCGCGGTTTCTGGTAGCGATTTCACCGCAGCATCTGGCACGCTCAATTGGGCAGATGGCGTCGGCGGCTCAAAATCCTTTAGCGTAACCATCACTGACGATTCGGATGTTGAGTCCTTTGAAAAATTGACCATTGACCTTAGCAACGCAGTTGGTGCGACAATCTCTACATCATCAGCGCCAGTTTTTATTTACGATAATGAAGCATTTTTTAAATTTTCGGCACCTGAATTCAGTGTCACTGAGGGAACCGCCAGCGTTTCAATTACAGTAAATCGTATTGGTGGTAGCTCTGGTGCGGTCAGTGTGGATTATGCCACGGCCAACAGCACAGCAACTGCGGGCAGTGACTATACAGCAGCATCGGGCACATTAAACTGGTCAGATGGCGAGACTGGTAGCAAATCGTTTTCTATTTCCATTACGGATGACTCAACTTCCGAACCAGCGGAAAAACTCGCTGTAAACCTCAGCAATGCTGTGGGTGCCAATATCGACACTTCATCGGCTAACGTATATATCTATGATAATGATACCTTCCTAAGATTTCAAAATATATATCATGAAGTCAGCGAAGGTGTTGGAACAGTTTCAATTTCCGTTACCCGCTTGGGCAGTTATTCAGGTGCCGTATCTGTCGATTATGCAGCAGTAGATGGCAATACCTCAGTTGGTAGTGACTACACAGCTGCTTCAGGGACATTAAGTTGGTCTGATGGAGAAAGTGGATCTAAATCATTTAATCTAACCATTACAGATGATTCCACGGTTGAAACTTTTGAATACCTAACCATTGATCTTAGCAACGCATCTGGCGCAAGTATTTTACAGTCGTCGATTCCAATTATCATCTACGACAACGAATCTATTTTTCGCTACACAAATTCTTATGTATATGCCACCGAAGGTGATGCAACAATGACAGTCTACGTTAAACGTTACGGTGACACATCGGGCGCTGCAACAGTAGATTACGCTACCGCAGCCGGTGGAACCGCAACTTCTGGATCTGACTATACCGCAGCGAGCGGTACATTAAGCTGGTCAGCAGGTGAAGGCGGCTCTAAATCTTTTACCGTTTCCATAACAGATGATGCAGATATTGAACGCTATGAAACAATCAACGTGCAATTAAGCAATGCCTCAGGTGGCAGTATTTTGTCATCCGACATGCTGACTTATCTGTATGACAATGAGTCTGCCATTCGCTATACCTATTCCTATATGTATGGATATGAAGGTGACGTAACTATTGCCGTAACCGTAAAACGATATGGCAACACAACAAATGCAGCAAGTGTCGATTATTCGACTTCTGCTGCCGGCACAGCCGTCGCTGGCTCTGATTTCACCACAGCTTCCGGCACCTTGAGCTGGTCTGCTGGGGTTGGTGGAAGCCAAACATTTAATGTAACCATAACTGATGATGGTACTAAAGAGTCTTACGAGACGATCGGCCTGAGCTTATCAAACGCCGTCAACTCCACCATTTTATCCGCAGATAGTGTTATATATCTCTATGACAATGATTAGTGATTGACCTTTTTAAACTACCTAATAAAAAAGAGCTTCGGCTCTTTTTTTCATCCTGGGCCAAAGTTTGCCTTAGTGAAATCTTTATCTTTTAGCATATGGCATGACAACACTCTGGACCAACGAATTAACCGCAAGTGAATGGGATAAACATTTAGCAAACCTGAATGGCCACCCATTACAATCTGCACTTTGGGGTGATGCACGTGCCAAAGTTGATCATATCCCCGATTTTCGCTATGCCTGTTTGGAAGATGATAAACCTGTATTTATGGCAAGAATAGAGCGGCGAACAGTTCCCACGCTTGGTAATGTCGCTTGGTTGGCACGAGGACCGGTATGCCATGAAAAATGTCAGGCCTATTTACACGAATTACAAAATCAAATTAAACATCATCAATTTGGATTTATGGTCACAGACCCTTATGCTGTTGTAAACACCGCAAGACAGTATTCCACACAAACCATATTATTGGATTTAACCATTGGTGAGGAAAAACTTTTAGCTAACCTTCATAAGCAATGGCGTTACGGTGTCCGGCGTGCAGAAAAAGAAGGGGTCAATATTGAAATTGGTGAAAGTAATTTAACTGATTTTTTTGAGCTGTGCCAACAAGTCAGTCAAACCAAGGACTTCGAATTGCCTGGCTCCCTTGAATTGATTCAGTTCTTGTTAGCGAATCACTATAATCCAAAGGCTCGATTTGTTTTAATCTGTGCAAAGTTTGAAAATAAGGTAATTGCTGGTGCTGTTATCGTACAAATGGGTCAACATGCACATTATTTTTGGGGTGCCTCTGATAGAAACTATGCCAATCAGCGTGGCGGTGAAGCAGTCCAGTGGGCTGCCATTCAATGGGCTTTAAAAAACAACATTAGCCAATATGATCTCGGAGGAATTGATCCTGTAAATAATCCAGGAACTTATGCTTTTAAAAAGAAGATGGGTGGCAAAGAAGTTCTGCTACAAGGTGTGGAATATACGACATTTACACTCACTGCTAAACTTGGTTTAAAAGCGGCAAAAATACTTGGAAAAATCTAAGGGACCTCTGATTAAGTTAGATAGTGAGATGGGAACAAGGCCTATTGAAACGAAAAAGCGCAGTTTACTCGAGTAAATGAGCATTTTGAGTTTCAATATAACGATGTTAACACTCGCTAGATGACTTAATCAGAGGTTCCTTAATTCTATCGTTTTACGATTTCTTCTACCATAGCCTCTTCACCCTCAACCCGCCATTTCACATCATAATCATATAACTGCATAGAATAAATTTTGTGGTTTTCCTTATTGGTTTCATACGCAGGCCTGGGATCATAACTCAGGACTTCAGTGATTAGGGTTTTTAGATGTTTACTATCCTTTGACATCAACTGTTGTAAGCAGTTTTCTGCCATCGCTGAAAATGACACAGTAAATTGTTTCTCGGGCGCTTTAAATGCAAAACCAGCAGATGCCTTTTCAACATAGTCTGAATAAGTAATGTAGGGCTTTATATCTAACACGGGCGTTTTATCTAATATATCAATACCTGACAGACTCAATACGATACGATCATTTTCCATATCAACTTTTTCCAACATTACTACCGATTGGCCAATTGGATTAGGCCGAAAATTAGAGCGCGTGGCAAAAACACCCATTCGTTCATTACCCCCCAATCGTGGTGGTCGTACGGTGTTTTTAAATTTTTCCTGAATAGATTGATGGAAAACAAAAATGATCCATATGTGCGAATAGGCTGAAAGTCCACGGATGATATCGGGGTGGCTATATTCCGGTAAGAGAATTAATCTTCCTCGAGCAGAAGGTACCAGACCTGGTTGACGGGGAATTCCAAATTTTTGTTTAAAGCAGGATTCAACGTATCCAATGGGATTGAAGGAGAAGGAGGATGAATCTTTCATGGGTTCCGTCAATTAACAAAAAACCACAAACTGCTGGCTTCACCCAGGCTATCTTGACTCATCTATATTAATCCTCTCATCGCTTTTGACGAAAAAATTGTTTTAACAGATCACCGCACTGCTCTTTCAATACACCACCGGTTACTGACAACTGATGATTAAGCTTTTCATTCTCTACCAAAGAGAAAACACTTCCCGCACTACCGGTTCGTGGATCATAGGCACCGAACACTAATCGATTAATCCGTGCGTGAACCATAGCGCCGGCGCACATGACGCATGGCTCCAAAGTCACATACAGCGTAGTATCACCAACTATGCGGTAGTTTTCTATCTTTTTTGCCGCTTCACGTAAAACATTCACCTCTGCATGGGCGGTAGGATCATTTGAAAGTATAGGATTATTAAACGCTTCTGCTATTAACTCGTTGTCTTTAACGATAACCGCGCCAACAGGCACTTCGCCAGACAGCTCAGCTTGTTTAGCTAAATTGATTGCATGGGTCATCCATTTTTCGTCATCTTGCAATGACATAAGGAGTTATTCCAACTCAATAACATACATTTTTTTTGCATTTATAAACACTCTGTTATATTCCTTTATTTGTAATTGCATGATACTTTCGTGTACCTCTGTAGCTGTTATTTAGTTAGAAACTTGTGATGTTGCGCTATTAGCCGCAATTACATTGGAAATTGCGAACATGATTAACAGAAAGTTTTGTGATACCTTAAAACCAAGTTCCAACTCGGCTTTAGGGTGAAGAAAGTTATTGTTTAGCAATCTAAAAACAGTAAATTTTCTTTATAACTTCTGCGCAATATCTGCTTCTTTATTATATTAAATTACTTGTCCTAGTCGGCCCAATTGCCTTCCATACGATTCACGTATTTTACGACAGGGCCTGCATCACCACTAGCGACATTCCAAGAACCGGTGGTATAACTCTTCTTCATGAAATTCTTCCAACCAGTGCTATTTTCAACAGCTTTAACGCGCTTGATTACATCTGGCTTTTTGCTGTTAACGAGAATGACATAGGTAATGCGGAAATCAGGAATTGATAGACCCGGCAGTTGCTTACCAAAGAAATCATCAGCTTCAGGGTTTGTACTACCAATGCATTCGACCTTGGTTTTCTGCTTTGCTGCTAAACCGTAGCTTAACCAAGCTAGTTCAACATCTTCTGCGTATAGAGCACGAAGTGCTGCTTTTGCACCTGCGAAAGGTATGATGTTAAGGTTTGCACCAGCGCTGACCCACTGTGCCTGATGCTTAGGAACCGCATACATTGATGCCATACCTAATGAAGTTTTGCGTTCACCAAAACCAAAGTTGGTACCTGATAGCCGACAAATCTTCATGTAAACTTGACCAACAAAAACTACCTTCTTACTATCAAGCAAGCTATCTAATCGACAATCAAGGCCTTTGTTACGACCAGCAAATTCCATTGAGCTGTTATAAATTAAAACAGAATCATCTGTTACGTTGAATTTACGTAGGGCGTCTTCACAGTTAGCTGACTGATAGTATTTACCTTTAGTTGCTGACTTAACCGCCATACCAAATGGAGTAGCGGCACTTGCTCTTGGGCTCATGCTAACTACAGTAATCTTGTCACCGGCAAATGCGATACCGGAAACGATGGTTGTAAGGCCAATGATGGCTGCTAATAATATTTTTTCCATTTTTTTCTCCTATGAATACAATTTTAGCAGTTGTACACCTGACCATACCAACTTGTCTCCTAACAGAATAGTAAACATCATTGGCATTGCAGATACTTTTAATTTTTTCATCGCATATCCTAATAGTGTAAAAAATCCTAATAGGATGAAATAATGAGGAATGGTGATTTCAGCATTCTGGATGTCTAAAGCAATCAATCCTGCTAAAATCAACACCAATACTATTTTTATTCGCTCATGAAGAATAACAATTAATTTAACATAAAAATTAATTAGCGTAGTACTTAGGAGATAATAAATACTCACCGCAAAAAGCACGGCTAGAACCGATATATCAATAACCGTAATGTCTTCAAAAACGGAACTACTCTCAAAGAGCGCTTCCAACACATCAATACCATGTAAATCCATGATGCCTGACATGATAATGGAGTTTTGATTAATGGGTAACGCCATTATCAAAAATGGTATTGTACTCGCAATTACCGCAGAGTTGTTTGCGGTTTCCGCAGCAACAATCTTTCCATCAGTGTCTTTTCCAACCAATTTGTACGCGGCAATTGCGCCTACACTGGCACTTGGACCGGGTATTAATCCGGCAAAGAACCCTAATATGCTTGATTTAAGTGAAGCAAACCAACCAAACTTACGTCCATGCTTTGCCTCATAAACGTCGTCAATATCACCTAGCTCCACGCTATAGTCAAATATTGATGGAATAATCATCGTACCTAATATTATTAAATAGAACGTATACCCTTCAAAGAGTTCCTGAAAGCTGTACCAAGCGGGTGGTAATGCATAATTGTTATGGGGAGCTATTGCAAGGCCAAATATTATAGTCAATAAGGACCAATACCACACTTTTCTATCTATAAATATAAACGAAAGGATGATTGAACCGTAGATAATTGCTTGTGTCTTTACGCTATATAGGAAGGATAAATTTGCTATGCTTGCGTAAGAAGCAATGAGCCATAACAGGACGGTAGCGATAACTGCCGCAATGTAACTACCAAGAGCTGTATCATATAATAATAAGTTTTTCTCTGCTAAAGTATATTCATCTAAATCATTAATATATATCAAAGATGATTCTTCACCAGGTATCTTTGTTGTAATTGTTGCAATACTACCAAAGAACTGACTTCCTACATACACTGTCATCCAGAACACCAATAGTTGCTCTAGTGTCATGCCATCATGAAACTGGTACAGTAAGAATGGTCCCGTATATACAGGCAATGCCGGCAATAAGCCTGTTAAGATACCGACAGCAAGGCCTGCTGCAATAATCAGTAATAGCTCAATCACGTTAAAAATAACCCTGCTGTCAAAAACACTGCTATCTCAATCAAACATAGCAGGTGCGATATAGTTACTTCACCTTTAAATTTGTAGTTTCTATAAAACATCTATTTTTATCAAGTTCGTCAGATTGTATTATTTGTGTTTTACCACCTTATCTACTTAGCCATTCTTTCTGGATTAGAAGGGCCTGTTATGGGAATTCCCATCATCGTTTCAGAAAGCAAAGCTACAAGAAAATCTGTGCATAAAAAATAGTTGATAATAATAACTGAAAAATGAGAAGTATTTTTTGCTCTACTCCCACTCAATAGTAGCCGGTGGTTTACCAGAGATGTCATAAGTCACACGTGAAATACCTTCGATTTCATTAATGATGCGACGGGAGACATGATCGAGAAAATCATAAGGTAAGCGAGCCCATATGGCTGTCATAAAATCTATGGTTTCAACTGCACGTAAGGCAATGACATAATCATATCGTCGACCATCACCCATCACACCAACTGACTTCACGGGCAAAAACACCGCAAAAGCTTGACTGGTTTTATCATAGAGATCATGTTTGCGAAGCTCATCAATATAGATCTCATCTGCCAGCCTTAATAAATCGGCAAATTCTTTTTTAACTTCTCCCAGTATTCGCACGCCTAAACCTGGGCCGGGAAAAGGATGACGATACACCATGTCATATGGCAAGCCTAACTCAACACCAAGCTTTCGTACTTCGTCTTTAAACAATTCTCGCAGCGGTTCTACCAATTCAAGTTTCATGTAATCGGGCAGACCACCCACATTATGATGGGATTTGATCACATGTGCCTTTCCAGATTTTGCACCGGCAGATTCAATGACATCAGGATAAATCGTACCTTGCGCCAACCATTTAGCATTCGTCAGTTTTTCAGATTCTTCTTCAAAAATATCGATAAATAAATTGCCAATAATTTTGCGTTTTTTCTCAGGATCACTTTCGCCTTTGAGCTTATCAAGGAATCTATCTTCTGCGTTCACGCGAAGCACTTTCACACCCATGTGTTTAGCAAAAGTATTCATCACTTGATCGCCTTCGTGCAGGCGTAACAAGCCGTTATCCACGAACACACATGTCAATTGATCACCAATAGCTCGATGCAATAAGGCAGCAACTACCGATGAATCAACGCCACCGGAAAGGCCAAGTAGCACTTCATCAGAGCCAACCTGTTTGCAAACATGTTCGATGGAGTCTTCGATAATATTACTGGCCGTCCAAAGAGCGTCGCATTGACAAATTTCTAAGACAAAACGTTCGAGAATTCGTCCACCTTGTCGTGTATGAGTTACTTCTGGATGAAACTGCACACCATAAAATTGACGACTTTCATCAGCAATTCCAGCAATGGGTGCGCTTTCGGTACTGGCCATTAATTTAAAACCGTCGGGGAGATTTGTGACTTTGTCTCCGTGGCTCATCCATACATCCAACATGCCATACCCCTCATCGGTAGTATGGTCTTCAATATCTTTCAAAAGTTTTGTGTGCCCACGAGCTCGTACTTGTGCATAACCAAATTCACGTTTGTTCGATGAAGAAACCTCACCTCCCAATTGCGCTGCCATGGTTTGCATGCCATAACAAATACCAAATACGGGAACACCCAATTTAAATACGCTGGTTGATGCGGATGGGGCTTCGTCACCCGTCACTGATTCTGGCCCGCCCGATAATATGACGCCTTTTGCCGAAAAGGATTTTATTTCAGCTTCATCCATATCCCATGGATGAATTTCACAATACACACCAATCTCTCGAACCCGTCTAGCGATTAATTGTGTGTATTGCGAGCCAAAATCCAGGATTAAAATTCGATGTTCGTGAATATTTTGTTGCATAGAAATTCCAATGTAATAGATCAGAAAAACAAAAGCTGCAACTAATAATTAGTGCAGCTTTCTTTATAACGATTTGTGTATTTGTTTAATCAATTCGATAATTTGGTGCTTCTTTTGTGATGGTCACATCATGCACATGGCTCTCTCGCATACCAGCGGATGTTACTCGCACAAATTGAGGTTTCGTGCGCATTTCAGTAATGCTCGCACTGCCGGTATAACCCATACTCGCGCGTAAGCCACCCATCATTTGATGAATTATGTTGAGCATTGTCCCTTTATAAGGTACACGTCCTTCAATGCCTTCTGGTACTAATTTTTCCACATCAGATGCGTCTTGGAAATATCGATCGCTCGAACCTTGAGATTGTGACATCGCACCTAAAGATCCCATGCCTCGATATGATTTATATGATCGACCTTGATACAACTCCACTTCACCCGGTGCTTCTTCTGTACCAGCAAACATACTACCAACCATGACACAATAAGCCCCGGCAACAATTGCTTTTGCCATGTCACCAGAAAAACGAACACCGCCATCAGCAATTAAGGGAATCCCCGTATCTTTAAGTGCTTCTGCGATGTTAGCTACAGCAGAAATTTGTGGTACACCAACACCGCTGACGATACGTGTCGTACAAATCGAACCAGGACCTATACCTACTTTTACTGCGTCTGCACCTGCATCCATTAACGCAATAGCGGCCGCTCTTGTCGCAATATTGCCACCAATAACATCCACTTCAGGGTAGGTTTTTTTCATCCAAGCGACACGGTCCAATACTCCTTGCGAATGGCCATGTGCTGTATCCACCACTACAACATCTACCCCAGCAGACACCAATGCCGCAACACGATCTTCTGTATCACCACCGGTACCCACAGCAGCGCCAACGCGTAAACGACCTTGTTCATCTTTGCATGCATCTGGAAAGTCTGTAGACTTTTGAATATCTTTTACCGTAATCATGCCTCGCATTTGAAAATCGTCATTTACGACAAGCACTTTTTCAATACGGTGTTTGTGTAACAAACTTAAAACTTCTTCTCTACTTGCGCCTTCTTTGACTGTGACCAAGCGCTCTTGTTGCGTCATTATATCTGAAACGGGATTATCCAAGTGGGTTTCAAAACGGAGGTCTCGACTGGTAACGATGCCAACCAATTTATCCCCATCCACAACGGGCACACCAGAAATATTATTCGCACGTGTAATTTTCATTACTTCTCGAATACTGGTATTAGGCGCGACGGAAATGGGTTCTTTAATTACACCACTTTCAAACTTCTTCACATTTCGCACATTGGCTGCTTGTTGCTCAATAGTGATATTTTTATGAACAATACCTATGCCACCTTCTTGTGCCAAGGCAATGGCTAACCTTGACTCAGTTACGGTATCCATCGCAGCGGACATGAGTGGAATATTTAATTGGATATTTCTGGTTAGCTGAGTTTTTAAACTAACTTCTTTCGGTAAAACGGTTGAATGTGCAGGTAGTAGGAGTACATCGTCAAAGGTGAGGGCTTCGTGGTCTATTCGCAACATAAACTCATCCATTTTCAAAGACTGAGCGCCAATCAATTTCTTAACGCAAAGTAGAGTATTAAATAAACAAGTTATTATAGCTACTTTTATACTATATTGATATAAAAGATATTTAATCACAGACCGCTACAAGATTCACACAATTCTCATGCGCGAGAAATATTGTATCTCATGATTATTATGTATATTATTGCGAGAGTACTAATACGGCATTTGAGAAACTTCAAATGCATGAACGTTTAACCACCTAACCATTGTTAACATTAGGAGTGGAGAATGAAAAAACTTGCTGTTCTAGCTGCTGTTCTTATGCTATTTGGCTGTGCCTCGACATCAGAAACGAAAATGGGTGGTGGCGCTGCTGATTTCCCTACCATGGTGAAAGAAGCCAAATCTTCTATTAAAAAAGCGAAATCTGTTGGTGGCGAATGGCGTGACTCAAAGAAATTTTTGAAGAAAGCCGAAAAAGCAGCCAAATCTGGCGATGCCAAAAAAGCCATGAGCTTAGCTAATAAAGCGAAAGATCAAGGCAAAATGGGCTACGAGCAAGCAATTTCTCAAAAAAACGCAGGTCCATGGTTATTCTAAATTCTTAACCAAATAAAAAACCGCCATTTAGAGGCTTAAAATCCTCCTGGCGGTTTTTTTGTGCCCGAAATAAATGAGTAAAGCTTCCACTGAACGTGACTGAATTAATCTCTCTACAAAAAGATCCTAGCTCGCCCGACAGACACGTCTATCGTGTTTCCGAACTCAATCAAGATGTACGCATGTTACTTGAAACGGGATTTCCCCAACTCTGGATTGAAGGGGAAATTTCCAACTTTGCTTGTCCAACCTCTGGTCATTGGTATTTTTCGCTGAAAGATTCTAAGGCACAAGTACGTTGCGCCATGTTTAAGAACAAAAACCGTAGCGTTGGTTTTACACCTAAACAGGGCGATCAAGTATTAGTCAAAGCGAAAATAAGCCTTTATGAAGCCCGTGGAGAATTTCAGTTAATTATCGAAGGCATGGAAGAAGCCGGTTTCGGCGCATTACAACGGGCTTTTGACGCATTAAAAAACAAGCTGAACAAAGAGGGTTTATTTGATCGATCCGTTAAACAAACGTTGCCGGACTTACCAAAACAAATCGGCGTAATCACCTCACCCACTGGCGCAGCGATTCGAGATATTCTCAGCGTATTAAAGCGACGGTTTCCTGGCGTGCCAGTATTGGTTTACCCAGTGGCAGTACAAGGCGATCTTGCCGCCGACCAAATAGTACACGCCATCGAAATTGCTAATTGTGCGAAGCATTGTGATGTTCTGATCCTAGCACGCGGTGGTGGATCGCTTGAGGACTTATGGTGTTTCAATGAGGAAAAAGTTGCACGAGCCATTTTTCATGCCGACATCCCTATTGTTACCGGAATTGGCCATGAAGTGGATTTTACCATTGCAGACTTTGTGGCAGATGTACGCGCAGCCACACCATCAGCTGCAGCAGAACAAGTAGTGCCTGACAGAGAAGAGTTTTACTCGCGATTACAATTACTAAAACAACAATTAGTAAAAGCAGTGACAACTATCTTGGCAACCAAACAAGATGAATTACGATGGGCAAACTCACGCATTCGACACCCTTCACAACAGCTACGCGAAATCAGCCAACGGTTGGATGAGTTGGAGCTTAGACTGGTACAGGCAACAAAACATTCTCTCAATTATAAGCAGCTTGCCTTTAATCAGTTGCTAAAACATCTCAAGCAATTTAATCCAACATTAAATATCAAAAAATATCGGCAAGCACTTAAATTTTTGAATTATCAGTTAAGAAACAGTGTTTCAAGTGTTATAACAGCTAAATCAAATCAGTTGACCGTTTCTGCACGAACCCTTCACGCGGTGAGCCCCCTAGCTACATTGGATAGGGGTTATGCTATTGTAAGTCACCGGAATAATAACTGCATCGTTCGTAACGCTCACGATGTAAAACCCAACGAAGAAATAAAGGTAAAATTGAGTCATGGAGAACTCAGCTGTGTGGTTAAAAAAATTCGTGAAAGTTAGAATATGTTGCTTATTGTTTTTTATACCAACAGGACTTTTAGCGCAATCCATTCCCACTGAATCCCTCGTGCCGGGAGGAATTGCCATCGTGGAGTTAGGCAATTCACTAAATGAAAAACCTACCGTTCATTACAAGAAAAAACCGATATTAACCATCAAACGAAAAGATCAGTGGCTCGCTGTTATTGGTATTCCTTTATCCGCCAAACTTGGCAATCACTTCATTGACGTTAAAACATCTAAAAGAAAGAAAAAACTTGGCTTTGAGGTCAAGAACAAAAACTACCGTACACAACACATCACCATCAAAAACAAACGCAAAGTTAATCCCAACAAAATGGACATGACACGTATCAATAAAGAGCGTCCCATTATTCGAAATGCGTTCCAGCATTGGTCAGACTCAGTTGATATCGATTTAGATTTTATAACCCCGGTTAAGGGTGTTAAAAGTAGCTCGTTTGGCTCTCGACGAGTATTTAATAAACAGCCTCGGCGGCCTCATTCTGGTATGGACATTGCCGCTGCAAAAGGTACTGACGTATTCTCGCCAGCTGCGGGAACCGTCATAGAGTCTGGTGATTACTTTTTTAATGGCAATTCGGTCTTTGTAGACCATGGTCAAGGATTGATAACCATGTATTGCCATATGGACACAATCACTGCGAAAGTTGGACAAGCCGTTAAATCGGGTGAAAAGCTTGGCACTGTTGGTAGTAGTGGGCGGGTTACCGGACCACACTTACATTGGACGGTAAGCCTCAACAATGCACGCGTTGATCCTGCATTATTTCTAAAAGGTAGCCAATGAATAAACTTGTGATAGGCAATATTTCTAAATATTATCAATCAGTTATCGCACGTCTTCATAATCAAACTGTCGATCAAACGATCTTCACACAGCACGGCTTAAATAAAGATCTCATCACCGGTTTTGGTACCGTTGTTTATAATGTCAATCAACGTGGTTTCTTCGGCATTATTGACGAAAAAGGAAATCGGTACTTTCCTGCAAATTGTCGTCAGTTTTCTCGCTTATTTCGCGATCGAAAACAAATTCAATTCTGTCTCTATCTGCATCCACAGGTGAGCAACATTTATCGTTGGGGTAAAACAGTGAATGTTGTTGCCATTCAAATCCTAGACTAAATCTAAATACACTAATGCTGCCCTAGATTCCACAAATTTGGCATATTCCGATAATCCTAGAATCCACAGCTGGATAATGCTACCAACGAAATATTGACGTCACACAGCTCGTTTTTCTATTCAGATTCTCGCCCCATCAACCGAAATAATAGACGTCCACTTAATCCCGTTACGCCGTTATAAAAATAAGCGGTTCGTATGCGTCGGCTCAGCCAAAACTTCGCGATTTAAACAAGGAAACTAATGTCTCTACAATCAGCGGAAAAAGGACTTCATTGCATGGAAACATTGATTGTTGATGATGGTAAAGCTCATCTTCAAATTCTTACGCACGCGTTACAAGATATTTCAAAACCCTGTAATCTGAACACCCTTAATTCTAGAATTTTACCCTTGGATTGGGGCATGAATCATCGCTCAGTTGACAACAATTACGTCAATAGACAAGGTATTACATTGGTTAGAACACTAAGTGATATGTTTGAGATTCACAGCTCAGACAACCAATTCAGTATAGAATATTGCTGGATTCATAAATAAACCTTTCTTTTTTTACAATGCTAAATATCCAAACAGCATCACCCAACGATCAGCGAAAAGCATATGAATTTATGGCCACGCGATCCTTACCAGGGCCTAGCATACTTGTTGTTATCTTTCTGACAATTATTTTTGTCACACCATTTTATAATGAGCATTTCATTTTGAGTCTTTGTTTCGGTTCTACGCTTGTTGCAACCGGTATCATGCGAACCCTCAATGACCTCAGATTTTCAAGAAACTATGATCTGAACCCTAACAAATGGCAAACTATATATAAAACACTTGTACTGCTTACCGCATTCACTTGGGGATTATTTTGTTCTGTACTTATTCATTATTATGGGATTAGCTGGGAATCATTATTATTGCTCATCTGTACTGCGGGTATTAGTACAATATCAGTTGTAACTTTGATTCCTCTTCCAAAAATTTCTGCCATTTATCAAACATCTTTAATTTTACCTATCGCTCTCTATAGCTTAACGATCGGAACAACAGTGGCTTATGCGCTTAGTGGATTGTTCATTGCCTATTTTCTCTTTATGTCATTAATGGGAAAACGATTACAACTGGATTATTGGAAATCCATTGAAAATGCCAATCTACTGGACTCCCATGCCAAAGAATTGGAAAAAGCCCGCGATACGGCCATAAAATTAGCCAATACGAAAGCAGAATTCCTCGCTACTATGAGCCATGAAATTCGCACACCGATGAATGGAATTCTAGGCATGACCCAATTACTTGAAGACACTAAGCTCGATTCGGAACAAAGAGATTATTTACACACGATTTCTGAATCAACTCAATGTTTGCTAGAAATAGTCAATGAGATTCTAGATTTTTCTAAAATTGAATCGGGAAAACTGGAACAGGAAGAAATTGAATTTGAACTACAAAAACTAATTACTGAAATAGGTATGTTATTTGAGACAAGAATTTCTGAAAAATCATTAGATTTTTCTCAGAATATTGATGATTCTGTGCCAAAATATTTAATAAGCGATGTTGGAAAAATTCGACAAATTCTCATAAACCTTATTAGCAACGCCATCAAGTTTACATCAGATGGTAAAGTTGCTCTCAATATTACTGTCCAAGAAAAAATCAACAACATCATTAAGGTCAGGTTTGAAATCAGTGATACTGGAATCGGAATTGCCCAGGACAAACAAGCAAATATTTTCGATCTATTTACCCAGGCAGATGCTTCCACCACGCGTCTATACGGTGGAACAGGTTTAGGCTTAGCAATCTGTAAACAGTTAGTCAGTTTAATGAGTGGTGAAATTGGTATAAAGAGCATCCCAAATGAAGGTTCAATTTTTTGGTTTGAGCTGCCCACACGGTTTTCCGCTGAACCACATGCTGGAAATTATCAGGAAATAGCGAATCCTTACCCGCTTTTCGATTTACAGCGCGTTTTACTTGTCGAAGACAATGCGGTAAATAGTCGGTATGCCAAAACGATATTAGAAAAATCAAACTTGATGGTTGATGTTGCTGAAAATGGAAAAGAGGCTGTTGATCTATTTAGAATAAATTCTTATGACATTATTTTCATGGATTGCCAAATGCCAGTTATGGATGGCCTGGAAGCAACAAGCATAATTCGAGAGTTAGAAACCGGTAGAAAATCAATTCCCATAATTGCACTTACCGCTAAAACCCGAAAAACAGAAAGAGACAATTGCTTAGCGCATAAAATGAATGATTTTCTCAGAAAGCCCTTTAGTAAATCTGAGCTATTATCTTTATTGCAAAAATGGTTGCCAAGCACTCAACCCACATCGATTCGATGTGACTCTGATAATATTGAACATCATGACACAATGCCAACCGATGTGATTCTTGACGAAAATAATTTACACGAACTAAGGGCAACCATGGGTGAAGATTTTGGCTTATTAATTACAACCTTCATCGCAAGCTCGCAAAAAGTAATGGATAATATTTTTCGCTGCTTTAATGATAATGATCACGCTGAAATGAAAATTTATGTACACAGCCTTAAGTCATCAAGCGCAAATGTAGGTGCGCCAACACTATCGAGAATTGCAGAACGACTTGAAAGTCAAATCGAAAGCGAGCAGCAGCCAGTTGACCAAAATCAATTAATCTTGTTAGAAAGTGAAATTAAGAACGTGATTGAAATATTAAAGAATTTTCGTTGAGCTTGTAACACGCGTTGGTTACAAGCTCAACCGAATTGTTTATGTGGATTTTATGCGAATGATCACATCAATTCCGTCAGTCATAGTTCCTTCGGGTAAATGTGGCAGATCACCAAGCTCAACATCAGTAATTTCGATGTCCTGTAATTCACCTGTTTCAACATTAAAAAAATGATGATGATCCATCACATTGGAATCGTAATACACCTTTGTTGGATCGATTACTAACTCACGAACTAAGCCCTTACGAGCGAATAATCCCAGCGTATTGTAAACCGTCGCTTTTGAAACTTTCGAACGCTCCTGATTGACTGCTTCAAGCACCTGGTCCGCAGATAGATGCTGGTTTTTACTCAATAGAACCTGCGCTATTTCCACGCGTTGAGTAGTAGGTGAAATTTGATATCGACGTAAGACTTTAATTGTTTGGGGTTTTGATATAGGCTCTTGCATTTTTCTACCATTATTTGTATAACGTTTTGATAATTATCACATTTTTATTGCATTTTCAGCATTAAATGTGAAACCTAGGTATTTAAACAATTTCTAAATACTTCGGCTGATGCAAGCCAAAACTTGAGACCAATTTTTGTCTTTATTTCGGATTAATTTACTGGAGTGAGATCTTATAATAAGGTTTCAGCTTCTACGAACTCCCTGGATTCTTTAAGCTTTTTACTATTCACCATCTCATAAGGGGTGGGCAATATTTTTGGATTATTGGACATAAGTAGGTCTCTTAATAACTCAGCTGAAGCCGGTGCAAGTACAACCCCATTTCGAAAATGGCCCGAATTGACAAACAAACCAGCATGTTTGGGATGCTGTGAAATAAACGGAATGCCATCAGGCGATGCTGGCCGCAATCCGGACCAGTGCTTAACAATATCGGTTTTCGCTAGCTCTGGGCAAACTTCGCGTACAAACGCCTTTAACTCACCATAAGCAGATTGGGTGGTAGATTTGTCAAAACCAACATCTTCCATTGTGCTGCCTACCAGAACATGACCGTCTTTTCGTGGAATTATATATTTTCCATCATTTAATATGATTGACGGAATCAATTTTGGCGGGCCTTTGAATAGCAACATTTGACCACGAATGGGCTTAATGGGAAGCGAAACACCCAGTTCCGCAGACAGCTTTCCTGACCATGCACCAGCACAAATCACAACTTTCCTTGAGCGATAATAGCCAGACTCAGTGCTTAAAAGGAAATGCTCATCTGACACCGGCGTTATCTTCTTGACCTCAGTATTCTCGTGGGACTTCACTGAGAGTTCCTGTAGCGCCAGGCTCAGGGATTTTGCTAATGCCGGATTTCTAACTTGGCAAATTGCTGGCAATAGATAATAGTCTTCGTATTCAGCGAACGTTGCGGCACTCGATTTCACAATCTGATGATAATCAACCCGATTGTTTTCCATCCAATTAATCGCAGTAATATCAATATCTTTTGCCGAAATCAGCATACCGGTATTAATATATTCCGGATCATAACCAGTTAATTGCTTAATCTTCGAAATAATGGCGGGATAGAGCAGCTGACTTCGAAACGCCAGTTCATTAACGGATTTGGCGTATCTCCAAGGATATAAGGGCGTCAATATGCCCCCACCAGCCCAAGACGACTCAGTGGCAAATCTTGATTTGTCAAAAATTGTTATTTCTTGCCCAGTTTCCTTGAGAAATAGCGCCGTCATCATACCGAGAAGTCCGCCGCCAATAATACTAATATCTGTTTCTTTTACCTTCAATTCAATCCCAATAATGCTTAGCTAAGTCGTTAATAAATATTAATTTTGTATAATTATCGCTGGTTATGCATAATGTTAAAATAAGGGCATTAATAATGAGAATAATTCATCTAGAATTAAAGCCCAGGAGTAAAACTAACTCATATCTATGCACTCTAAAAAGTAATAAAATAGGATGTTCATAGACTCAAACATTATATAGTGTAAAAAGATTTAACTTTAAGTGAAATTAAAATAACACATTGCGTGATGAGCTGCCTGAGGGGACGCTTGTTATCAAATAAAAGCAGTATTCATAAGATTTAAAAGTGCGGGAAATGAGGGAAATTCTAGGTAATACTAAGTCATCTGCATTGTCAGCGATAACTCTGCGTTATCGTATCGCGCGCGCTTATATGCCGTCAAAACAATCTGGCTTTACTCTCATGGAATTAATGATAGCCGTCGCAATTGTCTCGATTTTAGCCTTGGTTTCAGTCCCACTTTACACCCAATATATTGAACGAAGTAAAAACTCAGCGGCCCTGGCCGCACTAAGCGGCTTAACCGTCCGTATGGAAAAAAACTATTTAGATTTTCGAAAGTACACTGACGATAGCGGTTGTGCTATAGACGCGCCCATTAGTGATGACTACTCCTACAGTTGTGCTAGCGATGGGCAAACCTATACTTGGACAGCAACGAGCGATGATGGCGACTTCAAATACAGTATTAACGAGAAATTTGAAAAGGCCACTCTGACGTTTGCTGGTGATTCCATTTCTTCCAGCAACTGTTGGATGATTCTTGGTGGAGAATGTTACTAATGCTGCCAATCCGTCATAAATTGAATCGCGGTTATTCACTAATGGAGCTGATGATCACGCTTTCCATACTCGCAGTCTTGACCTATTTAGCGGTCCCAGCCTTTAGCAGCCTAATTCAAGAAAACGATCTTGAAACGGCAAAGAACCGTATTGTTAACACATTACAGAAAGCGAAAAAAATTGCCAATGCAGAGAATACATTTGTGGATATTAAAATTAAAAATAACTTAATCGAATTATCTCCACAAAATTCTTCAGATAGTATCGTGGTAAATTTCCCCAAACAAATTAGTATGGCTTCAGATATAAGCTTTACCTTTAGTGCGACAGGCAGGCCGCTTAAACCCGAAGGTGAAACCATCGACACTTTAACAAACATAATACTAAGCCCAAAATCTAAACCATCATTAACTGAGACCATTACTGTTTCTGCAAACGGTAAAATTGCTTCGCTTTAATCGTGCCAGAGAATTTGATTATGAAACGACAACAAGCATTCACATTAATAGAAGTTTTAATCAGTTTGTTAATTTTTGCCTTCGGCATGCTCGGCGTTAGTATGCAAATGTCGAAAAGCTTGCAAAACACAATCAGTAACGAGATACACAGCTCCGTAATGCAATTAGCCTTACAATCGATTGAGCCTTTAAATAACGCGGTATTAAAAAACAGAACGACTTTCAAAGACGCTCTCAATAATTTAGTAACCGCAGGCACTACCCCTGCATTTGCCACCAACAATAGTTTATTGAGCACCTACAATATTAGTATCAATAAAGCCATTGACAGCAACAATAATTCCTTACTGTCATCCAATCAAGATAGCTGGTTGCCACCCTACACTCTGGTGCTTAAAGTAGATTATGTTGGCAAAGATAGTACGACTTTAAGCTTTTTTACGACACATGTTTTTGTACCTACCAAGGATCCGGCATGAAATCGTCAATTAAGACCTCGCGTGCATTTAGCCTGATTGAACTCATGATTGCTATTTTGATTGCGACATTGATGAGTTTTACTGTCATATCCCTGTATGTTAACCAGACAACACAAGTTTCATCGGAAAGCTCACGTGACAACACGATACAGGAAGCAAACAGAACGTTTGACTTGGTCAGCCGTTTGTTGCGCCAGGCTCATAAAAATTCCATCAATATTGATTACCCCGGCTCAGTTAAAGCAAACGACGAAACCACGCCTGAATTAAAAAATGATGGTATTAGTATTAGTTTCACTGTGCCGCACGGATTTAATATTTGGCCAAACGATAAAGCACCTTTCACCAAGAATACAGTACAGATTAAGTGGGATAATAATAGTAGCGGAGACAAACCTTACGTTGTTCAAATTGCCAACGCTAGCAATGTTGGCTCAATATCAAACTTTGATTTAAAAGAGATCGCTGGTGACAACTCAGGTCAGCAAGCCAGAATAGTTAATCTCGATATTTGGCCCATGGCCGATCAACGTTCATTACAAAATTCTGTTAGTGCTGAGGCCAACAATGGTTACCTGCTGCGAGTTACTGCAAGTGCACCCAAACCTGACAAGAGCTATGTCAATCCAAATGCATCAGCAGACTCTTTGTTCAAACACTATCGTACTCATACGGTTTCTGGTGTAATTTCTCCAAGAAACTAGACAAATCAAATTATGTCAAAACAAAATACTTATCGAAGAGGTGGATTAAAAACTGTTAAGTCTCAGCGGGCATACATTCTAATTTTTTCACTAATCTTACTCGCTCTCATGTTAGTTGCCTCTCTGAGTTATTTTGAGCAATCGTCCTCAAGTTTGCAGATTTCCGGTTATAACAGAGATTCATCTGAATCGCTGATGCTGGCTGAGAGTGCCATGAATTTAGTCTATGGAAATTTTGTGTTTGATAAAGATCTTGATGACGATCAGATAGTTGATAATATTGCGCCTTTGAATATTGACAATCCCACTGCAGAAAATGGCATTCCGGTGGAATACGCTTATTATATTAGTAATGGCACCGGAATCGATCAACAACTTCCCAGTTTATTACAACGCGTCGCCAATGGAGAAGCTCGAAATTCAGGTGGCACAGGCAACGGGCATAGCTTTAGTGCAAGTCAAAACGTATTATTAATAGAGAACCTGTTTACTGGCTCTGCTAAACCCATCGTATTTGAATTGAATTCACAAGGTCAACTTGTGCCGAGTACTAAAAGTTGGGCGACACTAAGTACTACTCACACAAAATCAGCCGCTGGATGGTTAGAACTCGTGCGTAACCCTCAGTTGGAAGGAACCATACAAGTTTACGTACAAGCGGTTTCAAAAGTGGGAGATTCTAAAAGTTATGTTCAGCGACTCATTGGCGCCTACCCAACCACTTTAGGTATTAACCTAGGCGGCTTAAACGAATCCAGCTTGTAAGATGCAATATGTCAAAGGAATTAATATGAACAACATTGCCTCACATAAAATACTGTTAATAGTTTGCATCACATTTACATTTTTTTTCGCATTTCCGCTTAGCTCGAGCGAAAACAATGAAAGTCACAAAAAAAGTGAAAGTTCAGAACATCAAAACGATGACTCTTCTCATCATGAAAATGATGACGGAGATGACAATGATGATGGAGATGACGAATGTAAAAAAGAAGAAAACGATGATGGCGACCAAAATGACGATGGTAAAGATGATGATAATGACCATCACAATGATGACAAACACGATTCAGATGATCATAACAAACATGATTCAGACGACGATGGCGACCACAAAAACGATGATGATGGGGGTGATCATGATTGTGGAAAAAAATTTAAGAAACCACTAGGTAGTGCTGCTATTATTTTTGACAATACAGCTGGTAACACCAACAACGCGTTACTGACGAATATGAAAACCGATTCCACCCCAGGTTGTAGTAAAAATGAAGTTCTAAAAAACAACAGTTGCAATAGTTTTTCACTGGGAAACAATAATATTCAAGTTATTCAAAATGATGTCAATGGAAATTTAACGAAAATGATTGGTGTTCACAATGACGAATCAAGCAGCTATGAAAACAAAGGAACAGACAACGAGTTAGAATATTTTAAAGCAGATAAACACTTGATAGAAATCAACGTTATGCGTACTGCTGCTGACAATATCGCAAACCTTAGCCCAGGTTTACCTACTGGCACCTACGGCACAATTAGTTTTAAACAATTTATTCAGAATGTTGCGGTTGGTAGACCAATGTACGGTATCGTTCGCGTTCAGGTGCCTATTGTAAAAAATGAATCTTACATTCCCCATAATAAAGATGATGATGGCGATCACCATGGGAATGATGACGGTCAAAATGACGATGGAAAATCATCACACAAATCAAAATCTGATGATGACAAACATTCAGAAAATGATGGCAATAAACACTCAAATAATGATGATGGCTCAGATGACGACGGAGATAAATCTAACTCCAAATACCGGTTATGTGGGAAAAAACCAACTCCTCAATGTGAACTGTGTGGCCCATCTGACAATACAACAATCAAAGCTGGCAGCTCGATTTGTGGCATTAAGCTGGGGTCAAACGCTCAAATAAACGTACTAGGCTCCTTGATGTTTGACTGGATGGACTGCAAATCAAAACAACCTGTTACTCTCTCAGACTTGAATGATAGTGGCAGTGAAATATCTTTCAATATTGGTGTACCGTTAAACATTAATCCTGCAGCCCCGGATTCGAATTATCAAACCATGAAACACATGAGTGCCATTTCACAATTGGTAGGTACTCCATCATGTCCAACAGGAATGACTTGCAATCTGCCTTTTAATGGCAACATTCCTTATTCATTGGTAAGTTTGGAAGCTAAGCGACAATATAAATACGAGACCGGAAAAACACTTACCGCTGAAGTTTTTAATGCATTACCGCAAGCGGAAAAATTTCATTCACTGATGCCATCAGGTTATGCTGACGGTTGGGCTGAGGCGTTTAGTACTTTAAATATTCAAGCCTCTACCTGGAATAATTGGGGATTTCGATCACCTGATTCGACTGGCGTATTAACCACAAATGATATCAAAAATGACCAGTTTCAAGATATACCTGCCTTTCTCTACACAGGGGGTACGGTAGGGGTTCATCACCATACAAATATCTCTGGATTACTTTATATACCGGAAGTAATGGACCTCGAGCAACAAGGATTGGTAGTTGACAATAATTCGTTTAAACCATCTCTGCAATATGTTAACGGAGCTATTCTCGTGCGCGATGGTTTTTATGTCCAAGCAAAATATCTAGGCGGCATTACAATTATTAGCAACAATCCAGGATCCTACAGCCAAATAAAAGTCAATCCAGACTCCTGTGTCTCATGCACGAACTTTAAACCGCTACCGCCACCGGATGATTCCGACAATCCTCCGGATGATCCCAATGAACCACCTGGAGATCCGGATGATCCCAATGACCCACCAGCTCCGGATGATGATGACGATCAGCCGAATCCGACAAACAAGATTAACCCAGGGGCTCAATGGATGGAGATTCATCCACAATAGAACAAATTTGAAATGCGCTACGGATTCAAAGGTAGTTTAAAACGTGGTTTACTGATTCCAGCAACGAGCATTAGCATTTGGGGATGTATAATCTGGACCGCTTTGATCAACAACAAATGTGTTACACGTATCTGTTGATTGAGTTCCTATCGGCGCTGCGTGAATTTCAAATTGTGATCCAATCGTCGCTGCTGTAGTAACAATACTCAAACTATAATAACCTTCAGATGAATTTATAGTCGCCCCACCACTACCAAGCAGTGCTGTAAAATTTGTAGCATAACCCGGATTTCGGGCGCGATATTGTTCCTGCATAATCTGGTATCGAAGCAAATTATTCATCCCATCAACACGGCGGGATTGCCTGACAGATTCAGAGTAAGAGGGATAAGCAACGGTCGCTAGAATGCCGAGTATCAAAACGACAATCATTACTTCTATTAGCGAAAAGCCCAAACTGTGACGAATACTTTTGTTCATTAGTAACAAATCCTGTAATTCTTACTCTTATTATCGTCTTTGAGTCTCATTTCCTTAAGGGAGACAATATATTCTTCCTTACAGCCCGTATAACCATCTGATTTTTATAATATTAATTCCCTGGTTAATTTTACTGTCTGGTGGTCGATATTACACTGGTTATCGATGATCGAGTAAACATAGAATCCAATTGTCTATGCATATTTAAGCGCATGAAACCAAAACTTCTCCCACAAAATATAATAATACGGAAGCATTCTTGCCGAGGAATCACGCTATTAGAAATAATGATTGCACTAAGTATTCTTGCCATACTTAGTACCGTCGCTGTTGGATCATATAAAAGCCTGCTGGATAGACAAAGGTTAAAAGCTGCTGGCGAAACCATATTTGCTGATTTACGCTTAGCACAGAGTGAAGCTATCAAACAAAATAAAAAAATATTTGTCAGTTTTAAAAATCAATCTTCTGGCTGGTGTTACGGAATAAGTAATACTCGCCCATGCGACTGTCGTTCGGCTGACCAATGTAAAATTAATAATGTCAGTAGTATCACCCGTAGCAATCAATTTCGTGGCGTCTCATTACAAAAAGCTCGATTCGCTGGCGGTACGGATTATACAGCCTTTGATCCAGTAAAAGGCTTCGCCGTTGCTGACGGTGTTAAGAACGGATCGATATGGCTCAAATCAAAAGATGACTCTTTAGCGGTCATAATTAATCGATTGGGGAGAATTCGGTTTTGCTCTAAAACGTTGGCGGATTATCCTAATCGATGCACTCCACTTAAATAATGTGTGACTCAAACACACAGCGAGGATTTACACTAACGGAAATTCTCGTCAGTTTTCTTATTACGGCCATTGCCAGCACTGGGATTATTTCGTTTTTTGTCGGTTCGATGAAATCTAACACCGTTAGCTTAAACAGCGTTCATTTGCATCAAGAGCTACGAACGCTATTAGATGTAATGTCAAGAGACATCAGACGAGCAGGTTACTGGCGAAATGCTGATGGTATTTCAAAAAATATGTACATGTCAGAAGATAACGTACTAAAAATTGTTGAAAACAACTGCATTACGTATAGCTATGATGACTATAAAGATAGTAAGAGCCAGGCCAACATTGTCCAACATACGGATACCGCCGGATTTCGATTAAAAAATTACACACTAAAAACGCGAAAAAAATCTTCTCCTTGTTCGAGCAATCGTAACTGGGAATCCATAAGTGATCGAAACTTTTTAAAAGTTACAAAACTTGATTTTCAATTGGAGCAAGTTTGTGTCAACAATAACTCTCCTAAACATAGAAAATTGCAACAAGCCGACTGCAAGGCAACTAAGGTAAAACATAGCAATATGATGTCAAATCCAAGCGATACTTTTTCAGTAATGTATGTTGTTACCATTACACTAAGTGGCGAGCTAGTAGCTAATCCCGAAATTTCCGTTTCAAACATTACTGAAACGGTGGCGGTAAGAAATATCATCACTAGCTAAGAAATGATATTCGATGAAAAGGACTTTTCAAACATTCAACAATCAATCTGGAGGTGCCATATACGTATTTTCCATTATTCTAGTTGTGATAATGAGTATGATAGGCGTATATTCCGCTCGAATCACAACAACTGAACACAAAATTTCCGCTAACCATTATCGTAGTAAACAAGCCTTCGAATCTGCCCAGGCAGGCGCAGACATCGTCCTAAATCACCTAACACCAAATATTATTAGTCAAATAAACCCATCGGATGTTACGACTAAATTTACTGACATTTCCACACTGGGCATCAATTTGCCAGTACTCTCCCCTTTAAAAAATCAACAATCTCCAGGGGCTTACTCGGTTTCCCTTAAGCAATATGCAATTAACAAAGACATAATTACAATTAAGGTGGAAGGATTTTCAGGTGATACGTCCGTTTCCTCACCGGGTCAAATCATCACCCAACGCCTTCTTAAAACTTCGCTCATTTCCTATCGACCACCTGCGCCTTTAATTGCACGAGATACAATTAACATAGGTAATGGCCTTTCAATAATCAATCGTACCAACAACCCAGACGGTAACATTCCAAAAGCCACCTGGTCGGGCGGTAAAACACATTCAAAGTACAATAATATTTCTGCAACAATTGATGTCGTTTCTCAAGATGGAAAGCTTGACGGGTTATCTGGCATATATGAAATGGACACAGCGTTAAAAAAATTAACTCCCGATAAACTTTTTCAGAATTTCTTCACAAAAACCAAATCTGAAATGAAAGCCATTGCCACTGTTATTGATTGTCACAAAGGCTGCACTGGAGGTGACATCAATAACATGAAAAATCGTATTATTTGGATTGATGCAACGAAATCAAATAATTCTTATGAAACATTACGGATTAATCGTTCAATAACGATTGGATCAGAGAATAATCCAGTCATACTTATCATCGATGGCAACTTAAAACTCGATGACATTAACGCGAATATTAGTGGCATCATATATACAACTCAAGATTTTGAAAACATCAACGGTGCCGGCAACATTAATGGTAGCTTGATTAGCGAAGGCAAAATTATCGCCAGCGGAAATTTTACATTTACATATAAAAATAAAATTCTGCTCTCTCTTATAAATAACATGGGAAGTTATGTTCGCATTGCTGGTAGTTGGAAAGATTTCTAATGGATAAATTTACTCATAAGACGTCATGTCATGGATTTTCACTCATAGAAGTACTTGTCGCATTGCTTATACTAGCGGCTAGTATGATTGGCTTGACCAGATTCCAATCGGACATGATTCAAAGCAATGATCTTGCTAAACAACGCACAGAAGCAACAATTCTTGCACAAAACAAACTCGAATTCTTTAGGGGTCAAATTTTTCAATCTCACTCCTCTCAGAACATTGGCAGCGGTTCCGATCAAATAGAATCACAAAATACGACCTATACCCGAGAATGGAACTCAAATGCCATTGTTGATGGGGATAATGGAACAAATGGCGATATTGAACTAAAAATGACTATTCACTGGCCAGATTTGCGGAAAAAAAGTGAAACTGGTGAAATAATTGCCTCAGACCGAACAACAGTTTATTTATCAAGCATACTTTCTCAACAGCCTTTTTCCAACTCGGCATTTGGATTAAAGCAGCATAAATCGAAACACGTAAAACTCATGGGAATGCCTTCCAAACATGATGAGTAACACGAAGATTTATTACATTAATTTGGTAAAAATATTAAAACTTAGTAACAAACTTATGTCATTATTTTGGTAAAATTGAAGGATGTTTTAACAAAGGAAGTATAAGATGATGGATGGAATCTTAGTCACCGGTGGTGCAGGGTATATCGGAAGCCATGTTGTTAAACAATTGGGTGAAGCTGGTTTCGAAAATATTGTGATACTTGATAATCTAAGTAAAGGTTTTCAAGATGCCGTGTTATATGGCGAACTCATTGTGGGTGATACCGGAGACAAAAACCTCGTAAGCAAAATACTAAATGACTACAACATAAAATCTGTCATGCATTTTGCCGCTCACACAATTGTACCCGAGTCAGTCAGCAATCCTCTTAAATATTACGGAAATAACACCTGCAATAGCCGCAACTTACTCGAGTGTTGCCAAGATGCGGGGGTTAAGAACTTTATATTTTCATCCACTGCAGCTGTTTACGGCATCCCTGACGAGGTCCCCGTTAGTGAAGAAACGCCAAAACAACCTATTAATGCATATGGCACATCTAAATTGATGACAGAAATGATGCTCACTGATCTTGGTAACGCCTGTGAGATGAAATACGTTGTTCTTCGTTATTTTAATGTTGCAGGCTGCGATCCAAAAGCACGAATTGGTCAATCCACTCCTGAAGCCACCCTACTGACAAAAGTTGCAGTTGAAACTGCCCTTGGCATTCGCGAAAAAGTCATGATCTTTGGAACCGACTTTCCTACTCACGACGGCACCGGTGTTAGAGATTACATTCATGTTGAAGACTTGGCGAGTGCACATTTGAAAGCCTTGGACTATCTGGAGAACAACGGAAAATCAATTACACTAAACTGCGGTTATGGACAGGGTTACAGCGTGCGTGAAGTACTTAAAGCAGTAGAAAAAGCACATGGAAGCCCATTAAATATTATTGAAGAACCAAGACGTGCTGGCGATCCGCCGTCGCTAATAGCCAAGGCTGACAAAATCAAAGAGGTTTTAGGTTGGCGGCCTGAATACAATGATATCGATAAAATCGTAACTACCGCGCTAGAATGGGAAAAAAACTTGTTGAAAAAACGCCAAAACGAAAATAATTAAAACGTAACTCCGGCATTTTTCAACAGATCGGAAACATGTTTAACCGGAATAGCATAGGTAATTCCACTCGGTTTCTCTAATACACTCTCGCGCGTTTCTTTAATGAAAACTTTATTTATTACACCAACCACGGCTCCCGTTTTCACATCATATAATGGACTACCCGAATTCCCAGGATACGCTGTTGCGTCCAGCTGAATTATATTAAATGGATTTTGTAACCGGCGAATCATTTTCACATCAAGTTGCTCAGTTGAGGATACAGGAATCGCAACCGGTGAAATTGCCGATACTATACCGCGATGCGTAACCGGGTATAATCCCAATACGGCGCCAATCGGAAAGCCGGTAAAAGCATAAAGGTTACCCTCCCTCACCTGTTTCATCACACCCAAGCTCATTGCTGGCAATTGAAAGTCTAATACTTTAAGTAACGCTAAATCGTGTACTCGATCACGCTTAACCAATTTAACAGATCGATGTTTCGCTTTTTTTCCTGAGCCAATAAACACCACCAACTCTTCCTTCCGTTCCACATCTAAATCATCGGGAACTACATGAGAATTGGTTATCACATAATTACCTTTGGCTACAACAAATCCTGTACCCATGAGCTTCGCAGGCGGTCTTCGCGTAACTTGGTAACTACCAACCCCCACAATGCTTGGTTTTATCTGATCGATTGTATCGGCTAATGACGCAAGAGCACTGCTAGAGGTGAACAAATAATAAAGTACAATAAAATAAGTTATTCGACTAATGAACCACACGATATCGATCCCCTTTTGATTTGCTTAAATCAACAAGAACACGTTGCTTACTCCAACCGTGTTTTTTATCGTGTGCCTCTAGATAAACAATCGTAATATCTTTCGGAATCACTAATCGATTCAAACTTCGAGTAAAAGGCTGTTCATTTTCATGGGGATGAAACAAAATTCTCTCCCCAAGTTTTTTACCGCTTTCATCCACTACACGCCAGGCATCTGCATAATGTTCCCAGCCTGTATCATGGTGTTTCAACGTAGTATTTACACGCCAATGATCACCACTTCTCTGAAATTCAACTTTAACGATTTCCACTTGATTAGCATTGACTGAGAAACTCATTAGCACTAAAAGTAGAATTGAAATGATTTTTGTTTTCATAATTAAAGCCCTCATGAAAATAGTCGTTGAACCACTAGCAATACAATCGCTCCGTAAATCCCAGCTAAAACGTCATCCATCATTATGCCCACACCGCCATGAACATATTTATCCAGCAAATTAATGGGCCATGGCTTCCAAATATCAAACAGGCGAAAAAGAATAAATCCAAGAATTATCCAGTGCCATTCCGCCGGCGTTGCTGTCATTGTGATGAGATAACCGACTACTTCATCCCAAACAATGCTTCCATGATCATGCACTCCTAAAAATTCACTGTATACCTGACTGGCCCATATACCAAGTAACAATAGAGCCAAACATATAGCGATGTAGACGAACAAGCTTAAATTGGCCATGAGCAAAAATATCGGAATTGCGACTACCGTGCCATAGGTTCCCGGTGCATGAGGCAATTTCCCGCTTCCAAAGCCGAGTGATATCCATTTGGCAATAAATAAGGAAATCGATTTCATCAATATGTCTCACTAAAATGATTATAGGAATGTTGTTGGACCGTGTATTGCTCGCTACCTTGCCATAATGTGAGACCCTCACCCTCATTGATCTCTCCAATCCGCGTACATCGTAAATCTATTCTCTCAGCTTCTTCTAACAATTTTTCTTCGTTTTCTACGCTTGCGGTAAAACACAACTGATAATCATCACCACCGCACAAAGCTAAATCGTAAAAATTGGCGGCTGAATTACACCAATGATAAGAGCGGCTAACAGGGATTTGTTGAACATTCACTTTAGCTGATTTTCCACTGGCGACCAAAATATGGGATAAATCTGCGATTAATCCATCAGAAATGTCTATACAACCATTGATATAGGGTGCGATTGTTAATACCTCATCTACCAATGGTTGTGGTTGATTTAATGACTTTACCAACATTTGTTTTTCAGTTTCATTCAAAGGCAAGGACTCACTCAAAGATTTCAAACCCAGCGCTGCATCGCCGAGAAAACCTGTAGTATAAATCCCATCACCACTTTTCGCATCTCTTCGCAATAGTGGTTTATTCTGATTATAACTCCCCATAATTTGAACTGTAATACTTAAGGCACCTCTTGTGGTATCACCACCAATGAGCTGAACCCCGTATTTCTCGGCTAATTTTCCAAATCCCATGGAAAACTGCTTCAACCATTTTTCATCATGTTTGGGAAGACTTAATGCTAATGTGGCCCAATGCGGCTTTGCCCCCATCGCGGCCATATCACTTAAATTCACAGCTAGAGATTTCCAACCAATATCAAAGGGATCTGTTGATGCAGGAAAGTGAACGCCTTCGATCAGGGTATCAACAGAAATGGCAAGGGATGCCACATGAGTCATGTCCACAATTGCTGCATCATCACCAACTCCCAAGGGAACATCGGTGCGCTGTTCACCTAATTGGGAAAAATAGTTTTCAATGATTGAGAACTCAGACATGGAAACCGACTCGGTTCAATTATTATTTTTTGGATTGGCTTTCAGCTTGACGTAGAGAACTCGACAATTGATCCAATACGCTATTAACAAATTTAAAACCCTGATCTGCGCCAAATTGTTTTGTTAATTCTACTGCTTCATTAATAATAACTCGGTACGGAATATCCAGGCGATTTTTTAGTTCATAAACAGCCATTCGCAATATTGCCAGTTCTACCGGATTAATATCTTTCATTGTGCGATCAACATGAGGCTCAATTAACTCATCGATTTTATCTAGCTGTTGGGGTACAGCATGCAAAATCTCGGAGAAATAATCAAAATCGATTTTTGAACCTGCACGCTCTTCCCGAAATTGAGATTCTATGTCCTGAATATTTTGTTCGGCTAATTGCCATTGGTATAAGGCCTGGATTGCAGCTTTTCGCGCTTGTTTACGTGTTTGACTCATTAACTGTTTAACTCTTTTAGTTCCAACTTTTCATGAACGGAAGATTGTGATTTTATATTTATCAATTTTAGGCAATTTTGTGATGGCAGCGTTTTCAATTATTTTACTTCAATGCCAGCCATCAACATGAAAATACATCTGAACCAAAATATATCGTAAATTACATTACGAATAAGACTTACAGCTTTTTAATGACATTAACCATTTCAATGGCTGTTAATGCTGCTTCCGAGCCTTTATTACCAGCTTTGGTACCCGCCCGCTCGATTGCTTGCTCTATGCTATCTACGGTTAATACACCAAAGGTTATGGGCATGTCATGTTGAAGTGAAATCTGACCAATACCTTTTGTACATTCACCTGCAACATAATCAAAATGTGGTGTGCCACCGCGAATTACAGCACCTAGAACAATAATGCTGTCATATTTTTTTGACTGTGCCATACGTTGGACAATGAATGGTAATTCAAATGCACCCGGCACTCTGACTACACTAATTTCTGATTCAGATGCACCAGAACGTTTAAGTGTATCCACACAACCCGACAATAAACTCTCTGTAATAAAACTATTAAATCGACTAATTGCTATTCCAAATTTACTGCCTGTTGCTAGCAATTCACCTTCAATCATTGTTATTTGATCCATGTTTTAATACCCTCAATCAACAGATACGTAATCAACAACTTCCAAACCAAAACCTGCTAAAGCATGGATTCGTTTGGGTGCGCCGATAATAGTCATTTTTCGTGCACCGAGGTCTGATAATATTTGTGCACCAACCCCGTATGTTCGTAAATCTGATAAGGGTCCACCTTCGGCTATCTTACCACCCTCATCCTGTATTTTACATTGACGAATCCGGTTAACTAACTCGTCAGCAGCCTCAGGTTTTGACAGAATCACCACCACACCCGAGCCTTTATCATTTATTGCTTTCATAGCCTTTCGTATAGGCAACGGAAAACCTTGACGCAAACCACCTGCCACATCGCTCAGCACGTCCTGCATATGAACGCGAACCAAGGTAGACTTTTCAGCTTCAATATCGCCTTTGCGCAATGCCAAATGTACGCGGTTCTCAACAAGTTCCTGGTAGGCAACGAGTTGAAAATCACCAAAATCAGTAGGCAAAAGACATTCCGCAACCCGCTCAACACTTTTTTCATTTTTAATACGATATTCAATTAAGTCTGCAATTGTTCCTATTTTTATATTGTGTTCTTTTGCAAAAAGCTCCAAATCTGGACGTCGGGCCATACTACCGTCTTTGTTGAGTATTTCAACAATCACAGCAGCCGGCTCCAATCCAGCTAATCGGGCCAAATCACAGCCTGCCTCGGTGTGCCCCGCTCGACTAAGCACGCCACCAGGTTTTGATTTTAAGGGAAAAACATGACCCGGTTGCACCAGGTCTTCAGGAAGCGCATCTTTAGCCACAGCCTTCCGTATAGTTACCGCACGATCTGCAGCGGAAATACCAGTGGTGACACCTTCTGCCGCCTCAATTGATACGGTGAAACTTGTTCGATGTAAATCTCCAGTATGCGACACCATTAATGGCAAACGTAGTTGCTCACAGCGTTCCTGAGTCAGCGTCAAACAAATCAGACCACGGCCATAAGAGGCCATAAAATTGATATCTTCGGGGCGTACCCATTGGGCCGCCATAATGAGATCACCTTCGTTTTCACGATCTTCATCATCCACCAAAATAACCATTTTACCTTGCTGAATATCTTCAACTATTTCTGTAATTGGGGAAAATATCGTACTCATTTATCAATCAACCATTTATTTTATAAAACCATTTTCCTGCAATAAACTTTCACTTATCGCAGATGAATTTCGTTTATCATTATTATCTAGCATCAATTTTTCAATATATCGAGCCAACAAATCGACTTCCAAATTTAGTCGCTGGCCAACTCCGTATTGCCCCATAGTCGTTTCACTTAATGTGTGGGGAACTATATTCAATTCAAACAACTGACCATCAACTGCATTCACCGTCAAACTGATTCCATCAACACATACTGATCCTTTCTGAGCAATGTATTTAGTCAACTCCTTCGGAGTTTCAATTTCAAACCTTTCTGAGTTGCCTTCGCTAAACCGATTTTTAACAATACCAACACCATCCACATGACCACTCACTAAATGCCCTCCCAGGGGTGTGGAGAGCGTCAATGCTTTCTCTAAATTTACCGATTGCTTCGTACTTAGGTCGCCTAATGTTGTCTTTGACAGTGTTTCATTTGATACGTCGGCGGAAAAACTTTGGGTATCAAATTCAATGACTGTTAAACACACGCCGCTCACAGCAATACTGTCACCTAGACTCACGGAGTTCATATCCAATTTTCCAGTGTTAATTTGAATGCGACAATCCGTTGAATTCTTCTGCATGGATTGCACATAACCAACGGCTTGAATAATACCCGTAAACATTTTAATTACGTTTTCCTTGCTTTAGTGCCTTAACTAAACTAAATCAGAAATGCCTTAAAATTTCACAATTTCCGGTCGCATAATAAATCGGAAGTCTTCACCAATTTGTCTTACATCCAGACAGTGCAACTTTAACTTTTCATCCATGGCAGTCAGCTCTGGCAAATTAAATATGCCTCTGGCCGAATCACCCATGAGAATATTTGCCATATACACGACTAATTCATCCACCAAGCCTTCACTTAGCAAAGCACCATTTAAGGTGGCACCTGCTTCTACTTGCACTTCATTTATTTCCTGATCAGCCATATATTTCAGCAGCTGTAACAAATCGACTTTATCATTTTTACTAGCAAACGATTTAATTTTAACGTTTTCAACGCCAGAATCATGTTCAGTATTAAGAGTAGCAATTAGTGTATCACCGGGCTGATTAAAAATTATTGCATTGAAGTCGGATTTTAATCGACTATCAACAATAACACGAAGTGGTTGGCGGACGGCTTCTTGAATGCTTGGCAAATCTCTGATAGTCATTTGGGGATTATCAGTTTTTACCGTTCCAATGCCTGTCAATATAGCATCAGATTTTGCTCGGTAAGCTTGAACATCTCTCCTTGCAGCCTTACCGCTAATCCATTGGCTTTCACCGTTGTTTAATGCTGTTCTACCATCAAAACTCATCGCAATTTTACAACGTACCCAAGGTCGCCCTTTTCTCATCCGCTGGATAAAACCTTTATTCAACTCTTTGGCTTGTTCTTCTAACAACCCCGTTTTTACTTCAATTCCAGCTTCTTGTAGCTGCGACACACCTTGGCCTGAAACCTTTGGATTTGGATCTAACATCGCAACAAAAACTTTGCTAACCTTTGCATTAATCAACGCATTAACACAAGGAGGTGTTCGCCCATGAAAACAACAGGGTTCTAAACTAATATAAACTGTTGCGAGTTCAGCTTGCACCCCGGCTTGTTCCAGAGCGTTCACTTCCGCGTGGGGACCACCGGCAAATTCATGAAAACCTTCACCAATCACGGTATTATCTTTCACGATGAGACAGCCGACACGAGGATTAGGATGCGGACTAAAAATTGGCTTATTCGCTAATTGAATAACTCGCGACATATGTCGATGATCATTCGCATCAAACATTAATCTCGACGCCGTTGTCGTTTTTGTACAGGCTTGGATTCAGGTAATAACGGGATTTGTTGTCGTTTGTCTTCGTTGGATAACTGTTTTTCCAGGCGATCGATTTCTTCCCGAAAAGCTTGAACATCTTGAAAACTTCGATAGACTGATGCAAACCGCACATAAGCCACATCATCCAATTCACGCAACTCATCCATCACTAAACCACCCAGCAATTCACTGGAGACTTCTCTATCACCCGTAGCACGTAGTCGTCGCTTTATATTTATGATAGCGTTCTCAACTTCTTCGGTGCCTACCGGACGTTTTTCAATAGCTTTTCGAAAACCAGAGCGTAACTTTTCTTCATCAAAAGGAACACGTGAACCGTCACGCTTAACAATGCGAGGCATAACCAATTCAGCTGACTCATAGGTGGTAAATCGTTCCGAACAGGCAAGGCATTCACGTCGACGACGCACCATATCCCCATCATTTGCCAGGCGTGAATCGATAACCTTGGTTTCCATATCTGAGCAAAAAGGGCAGCGCATTATTTATGCTTTGAGATAATTTAGTCAGGATAGACCGGAAACTTATTACACAGCGTTAACACGTCTGATTGAATGCGTTTAATATTTTCCTCATTGGACATATCATCTAAAATATCACACATCCATTCCGCAACCTGTGTCATTTCCGCTTCCTTAAAACCCCGCGTTGTTGCCGCAGGCGTTCCAATTCGAATACCGCTAGTAACAAAGGGAGATTGTGGATCATCTGGTACCGCATTTTTATTCGCTGTAATGTTTGCCCTGTGCATCGCTGCTTCAGCATCTTTGCCGGTTATGTTTTTATCTCGCAGATCCATCAAGATTAAATGATTGTCGGTTCCATTTGATAATACCTTGTATCCACGTTCCTGGATTTTAGAGGCCATAGCACGGGCATTTTTTATCACTTGGGCTTGATAGGTTTTAAATTCTGGTTCCAACGCCTCTTTAAAAGAAACTGCCTTGCCAGCAATAACATGCATTAAAGGCCCACCCTGTGTTCCCGGGAAAACCAACGAATTTAATTTCTTTTCAATTTCTGGGTTACTTTTCGCGAGAATCAACCCGCCCCGTGGACCACGCAATGTTTTATGTGTTGTTGTCGTTGTCACATCAGCGATTGACACTGGATTAGGATATTCTCCTGCCGCAATCAAGCCAGCGACATGCGCCATATCAACCATAAGATAGGCACCAACTTTGTCTGCGATTTCTCGAAAACGTTGCCAATCAACCACACGGGAATACGCACTAAAACCAGCAATAATCATTTTTGGTTTATGTTCAACTGCCAGATTCTCTACTTGCTGATAATCAATTAAACCCGTTTCTGGATTTACACCGTACTGAACGGAATTAAAGAGTTTTCCAGAAAAGCTGACTTTGGCCCCATGGGTCAAATGACCACCATGCGCTAAACTCATCCCTAAAACCGTATCTCCAGCTTGCAACAAAGCAAAATAAACCGCAGCGTTTGCTTGAGAACCAGAATGAGGTTGTACATTCGCATAATCAGCACCGAACAATTCCTTAGCTCGATTTATCGCCAACTCTTCAGCCACATCCACATTTTCACAACCACCGTAATAACGTTTATGTGGATAGCCTTCCGCATATTTATTAGTCAACACAGTACCTTGAGCTTGCATAACGCGCGGACTAGTATAATTTTCCGAGGCAATCAACTCTATATGTTCTTCCTGTCGTTTTTCTTCTTGTTTGATGGCTTGCCATAATTCCTGATCAAAATCGGCAATATTCATACTTTTTGAAAACATTTAAATTCTCCAAAATTCAGGGGGACATTACGAAGAAAAAACAAGCACATTGTTATTCTTTCACACGTGTAACTGGATTTTACTGCTTAAAAAGGGCGATGATTATACCTAAGAACAGTAAAAACTACCATTCAATGGTGACGATTACAGAATCAGAATAGATTCCTGGTGAGACCATTTGTCGAGCAGGTATTTTGGCATACACCGGTAAACTTGTAGGCACCCCACTGGACAAACCGCGATAATAATTGGAGAAACCACGACCGTCTCCCCATATTTGAGAATAACTCGCATCGAGATAAATATTGTATCGCAATGGTGTTCCGCCTTGCGCTGAAAACATTTGACGTTGAGAAAAATCACCAGCGGCATTTAATCCGGCATTTAGTTTTACGTTGAAGGGAATATCTACATCACAAAGAATGCTTAGCTGACTGGTCGTGTTGGAGTCAGAAATGTGCATAAAATTATAGGATGCAAAGGATAATGGCGAGGTATTTATTGAGCAATTCGCGTATGTAACAGAAAAAGTACTGAAAAATACGAATCCACTAAAAATTGAAATAAATTTTCTACATTGTACAAACATATTCACCCAACTCCACCATCATTTCCTTGGATTTTGGAATAGTTATTTTAAATTGACATAATTCGCCATCTAATTTCAGCTCCGCGTGATATTTACCCGGTTCCAAATTTTCCACATAAAATTCCCCCCCTTTACCAATTATAGTTTCAAAAACACGATCCTGTTTGAGTAATGTTAAGCTTGCTAGATCCGCTGTTTTTTTCGTTTGGTTTTTAACAAGATAGATAATCCCAAAAAAACCCTGAAACTTTTCAACTTCAAATAATGCCACACTACCCGTTCGAAACTTTGGCGATAATTTAAGTCTTGTATTTTTTAACGCACGATCCACAGGGACATCTTGACCTTCGATTGAAATATGGTTATCGGCATAAGACACCAGATTTGGCACCAACAGTCTTCCATTAGACGTTTTTCCTACCATTTCATTACTGTAATACACACGAACATCATCTAAATCATCGACTTTCGCTAAACCAAAACTATCCTGAATTGGACGAGTAAAATAAAAATCATTGTCGATAAAAGCCAAAGAGCCAGCAATTTGAGTTAGGTAAGTATTTTCCTGTTCCCCCATATTGTAGTCGCCACTGGCAGAAAAATATTTGGTTTTCAATTTTAACGAGCCATCCGCAAGCGTCGACTCATTACCGTCTTTTGGTTGTGAATTTGTTGCGCGTATACGTCCACCATAACCCGTACCCACGGGTAGAGATTTTTGAATATATGCACTGGTTTTTTTGTCGCCCTGATCATCAGAATGCGTGGCATTCGCCGACATTTTTCGGCCCAAAGCAGCATTAATACTAACGACAACCAAATGCCGAACATCCCCATGAACATCTTCAATTCTGGTTGCACGCGCTAATAACGACGCCTGTTTTGCGATTCGTAAACTGTAAATTAGTGAATAATCTCGTTCTTGCGGAGTAAACAATCCACCTCGCACACCATAATTTAACGACAATGAGCCTACCACTAAACCGTGTACACCCACTCCTACAGATTGTTTTGGTCTTGTCAGGTCGACCTCATTTTCCACATCGCTAACGCTTTCTACTGTCAGATCAGGACCAATAGAAACAGTACTGTATTTCTCTGACCGATGCGAATAAGAATATCTGCCATGAAAGTAACGGGATGTAAATCCGTACCTAAAATATCTTGATGTGCCTAAGTTATTTTGGTTTTTACTGAAAGAAAAACCTGCATCCAATTCACCATATGCACCCAATAACAAATTTGACATCACGCCCAGATTGGAAAGACCATCCGTGAATTCAAATCGATAACCTCCCGTAAAAAAAGAACTAAACCCATAACGGTGAAAACCTAACAGACTCGGATTACTATCATATTCCGCCTGCTTTTCGGATAATCCATTTTCTCTCTTAAAGCCAACTGTGTACATAAAATCATTTAGTCCTACGCGCAACAATTTAGTTGATACGTAATACGGAATTTCACGGCGTACTACACGTCCAAAGGCATCCGTTATTTCCATTTCCAGATTCCCAGCGCCATAGAGATTAGGCAAATTACTTATTTTAAATTCCCCCGGAGGTAACGTTTCACTACGTATTAATACGCCATTAACGTACATATTGACTTTTGAAGGAGTTCTCAATAGTCCGTTTACTGTCACACTGGGATATTTGGTAAATAGTGTTGCCATACTAAATTTCTTACGATAACTCGCACCTAAAAATATACCACTACCACCTGTTTCACCTGAACCTGCATGCACATCTCCAACAATTAAGCGATTTAAAGACCGCGGATAATCCTTTGTAATATTAGTGATTCCTCGGGCAAGATAGTCATCGATTGGCAATCCATTTTCGTAGGGCCGATGACGTGTAAAATTGACCTGGAGCAATAAATCATGCGCACTAATTACGGTTTCGATCGGCATTTCAATTTTTTTCAAATTATCTTTGCTCGTACCGATCGCAATAGCAGAAACATTCACAAACGCGCTATCGATTCCAAATGGATTGCTGGAAATCACAGTCTCTTGCGTTAAATCCAACTCAGTTTTTTTCAATAACGCGGGATTAATATCGATTCTTAATTCCAGGTTCTTTTCGTCTACAACATATTCAAGCTCATCTTTTAAATCGTTCAATGAAACATACTTAACACCATCGATTTCAGTGCTAATCCGTTGTGATCGAATTCCCAGAGATTTGTAGTCTTCTTCGTAAATCAATACATCCGTTTTCGATTTCAGCAAAACAAAGAACTCACCTTTGTCTACCGTATTCATTACAATTTTGAGGGGTACCAGCTCATTGGCTTGAGCTAAAGAATAGTTCACCAACACCAACATCACGACAAATACAAAACTATTTAGTCTCACACCATCAACAAACTCACCTAAGACTTTGCTTATCCGATTTAATAACAAATGATGTAGAAGAGCGCGACTATGATTCATTTAATTAGCAGAGTTAAGAACACCACTGTTAGTAGACCGAAACGATTGTAACTTGAGCTTAATTTTAGGTAAATTACTTCATTGCAAATGCATTAATTGCAGTGACGGCAACAATAAGATACTAGCAAACATGAGATTTGCCTAATTTGGTCAATACTAATAATGAATCGACAGAATAAAAGACGAGATTAGAAATTATTAACTAGCTTGAGATGATTTATTACTGTTCAAAAGAAAATCGTTGGCTATCAAGTTTATCCGTCATGACACATTCTGCGGAATTTACAGGAATTGAATTCTTGTAAAATTTATTGGATATTTCCACTGCAAAATCAAGTGTTTGCGACCTACCACAAGGCTCTTCGGGTAAACTGACCATAAATGGACGTGAAGCATTCGGTAAAACGTACCAACCACCAGCTGATTCAGAAAAGACCTCTTCTCCTTCACTGGTTTTGCCACTCACCGAAACGGATTTTACAATCAAATGCTCTGCCCCGGTATTTTTCATCAACACACTAAGCATGCCGTTCTTCATTGACGCTTGGGCAATTTCAGGCTTTGCTTTGTTGTTTTGACCGTGTATGAAAATTGGAACGCTGAACCGTAAGGCAAAACTTAAATTGCCTTTTTTCTCACTACGTTCGAGAAGTTCTTGAGCAAAAATGCGATAGGATTTTTCCATACGATTGGCCGGTCGACCGCGGTATCCGATACGAATAATTCGCTGCTCGCCTTTCTCAACTTTTACAATTTTCGGAAAAAATACAATGTCAGACGTGGGTTGGTATTGATCCTCACCCTTCTCATCTTGCGACCATATGGCGCTCTCAAGCTGGATTGTCACCGCTTGATCACCGGTATTGGTTATCTTGAAGAGTGTTGTTTTTGTCTTTTGATCTAAATCGAGTCGAAGCGGGAAAACTTTAAAAGAGCCCGCGTACACAGTTTGAATTGATAAAAATGCCAATAACAGACAAACACTCAGATTCCTAATTAGGATCCGCACATTACCCCCGCACAAAAACGTAATTTTATTATATTAACCCGAAAAGTGCATCGCACCAATACTTGGGTTAATGATTATCGGATAAGCAAAAACTTATCCGATAATCAATTTAGTATCACTTTTAGAATTGTACCGTTATGGTAATGGTATCTGTATAGACGCCAGGTGCGGCAGTCTGATTTGGAAACACCATCGCTTCAACCGTATATGCTTCTGGTGAACCAACACCTACGCCTGCAACAGGATCACCTGGGAAGGTATCTGTTACACCGGTATCACCCCAATCAGATCCAGTATAAGTCAATCTGTACGGCAACATATTTCCAACACCATCAGACATCAAACGATTTGCGCCGTCTGAATTTAGACCTGCATCCAATGCGACCGCATATGGCACGCCTGCATTACAATTTACTGATACTTCACCAGTCGTATTGATTTGCATACCATCATAAGTTCCAAAATCAATGGGTACTACTTCAATTGCGCAAGCTGAAACCACAGTTGCCATCACATCCAGTGATGCAGTAGATGCTGCTTGAGTTGTTGAAACGCCAGAGATCACCAATCCAGCTGATAATAAAGAAAGGGCTAAAAAACGCTTTTCCATGTTTTACTCCTCGTTTTTTTAAAACAAATCCTCTAGTTTTCCGCTTCCCACGCACTAGATGAACTTGCTGATTAGAATAGTACTGCTCCCCACGGCTAAGTACAGTCCATAAAATTCGATTTCTCAAGGTAAATATAACAATTAGTCAGAAATTTGTTTACATCATCGTATTTTATTGATTTTTATACGTATTTTCTTGTCAAAACCCTGACAAGCCACTATTTCAATTGCTTCAACAGCTACCTAAATCGGTAAAAATCCAGGTAAGAGTTGAGAAATTGTTTTTCGCTTTTTTTTGATGTAAACCCGGAATTTGATCTATATTTATTCATTGAACATTTAAAAATATTCAGCTAAATAAAATAAATTCCTAACCCCCAAAGAAACCCAATTTTATAGTGCAAAATAGTCGTAATTAATGAATCGTGACTGAATATCACGAACAAAAATTAACACAATAGATCAAGGACATAAAATGCAAAATACCTACGTGGAAATGCTTAAAAACATACCAATATTTGGCGGTATTCGGTTAGAAGTTCTTCAGCTCATGCTCGATCATTCAAATGTTGTCAATAAATCCAAAGGTGATTATTTTTTTAGAGAAAATGAGCTGGCGGGTAGTATGTTTGTCCTACTTAAAGGCAATGTTGAAATTACCAAAACCTGGCGCGACAAATCCTATACGATTGCTCAACTTCTACCAGGAGACTGCTTTGGGGAAATGGCTATCATTGACCACTGCACCCGAAGTGCAAATGTCATAGCCGTGGAAGACTGTCAGGCAATCGAACTCACCATCGAATGCTTTAACGAAATATACCTTGAAGATATTAAGCAATACACTATGTTGCAAATGAATATGGGAAGAGAAGTCAGTCGACGATTGCGTGAGGCAAATGATTTATTATTTCAGTCTAAAATCGAACACAATCTGAAAGATGACATCTATGTGCGCACTGTTTAATCGACGTCAATGAACCCTTTATTTTTTGAACTCAGAATCAAATATCAGCGTTTATATCTTAATCAAACAAACTAAAAATACCGACTTTTAAATCACATATAAAGTAAAATGTCCGCTCATCACTTTGTTGAGCAATAATGTCAAATCTAACACCACTCCAAATACTGAACCAGCGTTTTGGTTATGAAACCTTTCGCCATCATCAAGCCGAAATCATTGATAGCTTAATACAAGGGGTCGACGTACTAACACTCATGCCGACAGGTGGTGGCAAGTCACTTTGTTATCAAATACCCTCTATATTGCGCCCAGGTACCGGTATCGTTATTTCGCCGCTTATTGCTTTAATGCAAGACCAGGTCAATGCTCTCCAACAATTAAATATCAACGCGGTTTTTTTAAATTCAACCCTCGACAATAATGACGTTAATCGCATTGAACAAGGCCTATTAAACGACGAGTATGATGTTTTGTATATCGCTCCTGAGCGATTATTAACAACACGTACATTTAGATTACTCAAACAAATGAAAATCGCATTGTTTGCCATTGATGAAGCACACTGCGTATCCCAATGGGGTCACGATTTTAGAAAAGAGTATCAACAGCTTTCCGCATTACACGAACAATTCCCAACAGTGCCACGCATCGCACTCACTGCAACAGCAGATCAGCTCACACGATCAGAAATCATTAAGCAATTGCAACTGGAAGATGCAAAAATTTTTATTAACAGCTTCGACCGTAAAAATATTCGATATCGATTAAGCGAAGGACACAATGCACGAGATCAGCTTTGGCGGTTTATTCAAAAGGAGCATCCAAGCGATGCCGGAATTATCTATTGCTTGTCGCGAAATAAAGTAGAAAGCACTGCCCAATGGTTACAAAGCAAAGGCCGAAATGCACTGCCTTATCATGCTGGGTTATCAAACGTCGAACGAGAAACCAATCAGAACAAATTCTTACGTGAAGACAATATCATCATCGTTGCCACCATCGCTTTTGGCATGGGCATAGATAAACCCGATGTACGCTTCGTTGCACATTTAAATTTACCAAAAAGTATTGAAGCTTATTATCAGGAAACAGGCCGCGCTGGTCGAGATGGACTACCAGCTAATGCTTGGATGTCCTACGGCTTACAAGATGTTATATTACTTCGGCAAATGTTGAATTCTGCCGATGCGCATGATCAATATATTAGACTCAGCAACCAAAAGCTCGATGCTATGCTGGGTTTATGTGAAATGACCACCTGTCGTCGTCAAGCGTTACTAGCCTATTTCGATGAAGATCTTCCCCAACCTTGCGGCAATTGCGATAACTGTTTAAATCCACCCGAAACCATGGACGGCACCGTAGCTGCTCAAAAAGCGATTTCTAGCGCATTTCGTAGCGGCCAACTATTTGGTACTAGTTATTTGATTGATATTCTGCTCGGTAAAACAACAGAGCGAATTACGGCAAACAGACATCATGAACTGAGTACATTTGGCATTGGAACTGAATTTAATGCCAATGAATGGCGAAGATTATTCCGACAACTCATTGCTCAAGGTTATTTGCACGTCGATATTGAAGGCCATGGCTCCATTAAATTAACAGAAAAGTGCCGAGCAATTTTGCGCAGCGAAGAAAAACTTCAAATTCATTTTCCAAAAATTGAAGATGCCCCTGTTAGCAAGGAAAAATCAAGTAAAGCGGCCACCGACAGTCAAATTTGGGATCTCCCATTATTTGAGGCATTAAGAAAGCTACGAACGGCGTTAGCCAAAGAGCAAAACGTACCGCCTTATGTTATTTTTCATGATGCCACTTTACAAAGCATGTCACAAATACGACCCACTACGCAAAATGAATTACGCTTTATCCATGGTGTTGGCGAACAAAAGCTTGCTCGATACGGTGAAAAGTTTCTAGCCCTTATAGCAGAACACCAATTACCGAAAATATTGAATAATAATTTATCTAACACGATCAAACATACTCTCTTTCTATTCGAACAGGGTAAATCGCTTGATAATATTGTTACCGAACGAGAATTAAAACCAAGTACGATATATTCTCATTTCTCTGAAGCCATTGCTGCTGGTTTCTTGGATGTGTTGGACGTCGTAGATCTTCCAGATGAAGAGTTAAAAGAAATCGTAGACACCATAGAATTTCTCGACGCCAAATCCGAGGGTAAAATAAAACCCGTTTATGAAGCACTTGATGAACAGTATGACTACGGTCTACTCAAGTGTGTTATGGCAAGTGTTTAACACATCCATGCTCTACACTTAAAAGCTTAGTCATTTAATAGCTCGGAATTCCATAGCCGATTCGCTTTGATTTAGATAAGAAAATGTTAAATTGCGCTTCATCAACTCTCTAGTCAATTCTTTACCCTTCGCACTTGTTGTTTATCCGTTGAATCAGTTTGTAATAAAAAAGATGGGAAATACCTTACCTGCTGCAGGAATTTGTAATCAATGAGAAATGTATGATCCCCATAATCTAGCCGAAAGCTGCCCGGTCGTATGGCCACGGCATAGGAATGAACACGTTGATCATTTTCATTTAAGTCTCTTCAGAATTAAATGACGTTTAGGATGGTTGAGAATAAACATGAACAAACAGATTATTGTTTCTCTGAAAATCAGATCTCACTAATGCCTATCAGGAGTCTTTCTTACTCCATTCCCGTCGATTAATGGCATAACCAGAAACCTTACCTTTCATGGGCAACATAAGCATACCAGGCAGCTTAGAGACTTGATCAGGGTCTCGATAGTAGTGAATACCAATTGTCATAGACTCATGACCGCCACGGGGCTGATCAATATACGTACCAAAGATTCTATCCCAAATGGACAAGTTGAATCCAAAATTGCTGTTTGCCTCGTTATCTTCCACTGAATGATGCACACGGTGCATGTCTGGTGTCACGACAAACATTCGTAAAAACTTATCCAATTTTGCTGGCAAACCAACATTGCCGTGATTAAACATGGCCATGGCATTTAATATAATCTCGAACAACACAACAGCAATGACGGGCGGACCGAGAACAATAATTGTGGAGAATTTTATTAACATGGAAAATATAATTTCTAATGGATGAAAACGTGAACCCGTGGTTACGTCATAATCCAAGTCTGCGTGATGAACACGATGTAAACGCCACAGGGAAGGTACCGCATGCACCAGAACATGTTGTAAGTAAATCACCAGGTCCATTGCAACAATTGAGGCAAATACAGCTAACCAGGCTGGAACTTCATAAACATTAAATATGCCCCAACCATTTTCCACACAAAAAACCGCCATACCAACAGCCGCTGCAGGAAAAAGCAGACGTAAAATTAGACTGTTTAATACAACGATGCCAATATTATTTAACCAGCGTATGGTTTTAGAAACAGTTAGTTTTCGTTTCGGTGCTTTTATTTCCCAAATTGCCATTAAAGCAAACACACCAAAGAACGCTGTCAAGCGGATGACTATTTCATATTGCTCAACAAAAGTGTCGGTACTCATATTGGCAGATCCTAATCAGATATTTCTCTATTACTGATAGTAACAAAGCTTGCCCGTATTAGAAACTCAGCGAAATTTGGAAGAAAGTGAAAGAGAAATGGTAAAACAGCAGTACCCACTATAGAGATACGCAGTAAAGGATTAACTGCCGCGGTAAATTTTTCCTGTCCTATTAGCTAATATCAATTTAAATTCGCCATTGATCAGGAACGTGTTCAGTTTGATACTTGATTTTGGCCCAACTCAATTTTATTGTAGGAAATTCGATTCAAGCTATCCTTGCTTTGGTCATACAATTGATAACTTAGTAAAACGACGATAGCCACTAACACAAGCATTTTTATTTGCATCAACACAAAATACCCCTAATTTTATATTGCCGAATAATTAATGTTGTTTTTGATTAGAACGAGTCTACAATCCCGTCTGCTTAATTTTATACTCACATCGATTGAAATAACGCCTAACTCGAGTGATGAATTACAAATTCAGAATTCAAATTGCAATGCGCGGACCATAGACCCAAATTTCAATTAAAAATTAGTTTGGGCACATTCATTAACCGAACAAATTACATATAATGGCTTCTTGCCTGTCTTTAATTGAATCAATTAACGCAGTCTTTGAATTCCCTATTTGGAATATTCTATTTTAAGAATTAAACTAAAATATCAATCTGATCTGTTATGGACAATTATCATTTGTTGCTAACTATGCGTTTATAAAACAATTAATTAGATTTGTTGAGGATAAAAAATGTGTGGAAGAATTAACGTAAGTGATCACCCGGGTGTCCAGGCACTGCTGGATTTTCTCGATATTCCTCTTTATCCAAGTCAGTTTGTACCACGATTCAACATTGCACCTGGTGCTCAACTTTTTTCAGCATATGCAAATCAGCAAGCATTTGAAGGTGTTACCATGCATTGGGGCATGATTCCTAGCTGGGCCAAACCGGGAAAATTCAATCGCCCACTAACAAACGCTAGGGCGGAGACTATATGGGAAAAGCCCTCTTTTAAAAATCTAGTGAAAACTCAGCGGCTTATTATTCCCATCAATGGCTTCTACGAATGGAAACGTAGCAACAAAACCAAAATTGCCTATCACATACACGGCAAAGAACAACCGGCCATTGCTTTAGGCGGCATTTATCAAATATCCAAGGATGGAGAGCTACAGTGTTGTGTCGTAACGACAACAGCAAACGAAAAGATGTCAGCTGTCCATGATCGTATGCCAGTGATCATTCAGCCGGAAAGCATTAGCGATTGGTTGTTATCCAGCGACGTATCACAACTGAATTCACTGATGTCGCCCTACTCCAACCAGGTCATAAGTATTGATCCTGTCTCTTCATATGTTAACAATGCGCAAAATGAAGGGCCTCAATGCCTTGAAGAGACCGAAACCTTTACCTTAAAGAATGACGATTAACGAAAACCTTTAGCTCCATCACACTATTTTTTGAGAGCTTCATCACAATATTTTTGTGACACCTATCTCAATTTACTTTGAATTGTGAACCTGTTCCCCTTGCTGATGTGAATACTCCTGCAACATTCACATCCGTCGCTATAAATTCCAAAATCCTGCCCGATAACTTTCTCGAGACGGTTATGCAGCGCAGTTCGCATAGCTAACAAAACCAACGGAACGCACTCCGTTTAAATTTTGAAATGATGAGAGGAAACTACTATGAAAATGATTCTAGACTTTTTACGTGAAGAAGAAGGTTTAACTATGATTGAGTATGCAGTAGCTGGTGGTGTTATCACTTTAGGTGCAGCTGCAGCGTTCGGTCTATTAGGTGATGCGGTAACAGCAAAAGTTGATACCATCACTACAAACGTAGGCTAATTAAGCATGCAAAAAGGGTGATGCTGTGACATCGCCCTTTTTGTTTTTTTGGGATTTGAGGGAACAATTATGGCGGAGCCTAATTCAACATTTATTTTATTAACCGTTATTCTTTTACTCGCCACATACACGGATATTAAAAAACATCTGATCCCAAATGTACTCAGCTTAGGTGGCATCATCATTGGCGTAAGTATTCACAGTTATCAAACAGGATTTGATGGCTTTCTCTTTAGTCTGTCTGGATTAGCCGTTGGCTTTTTTCTGTTTCTCCCCTTCTATTTATTACGAGGAATGGCTGCAGGTGACGTCAAACTGATGGCCGCTATCGGTACATTCATGGGACCCTCTATTACACTTGCGGCGGTTGCTGGCACTTTAGTTTGTGGTGCAGTATTGGCAATTGCGTATATCTTGATTAAAGGCGGAGCCAAACCAACATTAGAAAGATATCGCACCATGTTTAATACTTTTTTTTCGACCCACCGATTAATTTATATCAAACCCACAAACAAAGACATAGGTAGTATGAGATTTCCCTATGCCAGCGCAATAATGGTTGGCACTTTCGTGGGCACCTATCTGGTAAATAATACTTTACCTTTCACTGCATAATGCCGCTAAAGGCTGCAAAGAGGAAAGTGAAGTAAATGCACGTAAATCGTACAAAAGTTCTACTAATCGCAGCAATGGTATTGGCACTCGTGGCCTCATGGCTAGCATATTCGTGGGTACAAAAGCGAGGCGGCCAAAATATAGCCGCCGATCAAGTTCCCACAGAATCCGTTGTTGTTGCCAGTGTGGAGATTCCTCACGGCACTAAAATTGAGACTGGGCACTTGAAAATCATTAAGTGGCCAGCCGAATTATTGCCAGACGGCGCTTTCAAAACACTTGAAGAAGTTGTTGATAAAATTGCCTCGCGAGCCATATTCCCCGATGACATAATTACTGACAAACGTGTTGCCGAATCAGTTGATGGTAGTCATCTGGCAGCTTTAATCAGTTCCAACAAACGCGCAGTCACAATCCGTGTTGATGATGTTATCGGTGTTGGTGGCTTTCTTTTGCCTGGCAATCATGTTGACGTTATCGGCGTGCGAAAAATTCGAGGCTCTAATGAAGTTAAAGCTCGCACAGTAATGCGAGATGTCATTGTACTGGCCGTTGATCAAGACATCACACCTGAAGGTGACAAACCGAAAATTGTTCGTGCTGTTACTCTCGAAATGTTGCCCACTAGCGCAGTTAAAGTCGTCAAAGCAGCGAATGAAGGAAAAATTCATCTCTTGTTACGCAATCCAACTGACAAACTTGTAGTTAGTAAAGGACCTGTTCGAAAAACACGGAAAAAAGTGAAAACCAAACCTGCATCACTCAATGTGAATGTTATTCGTGGTACATCACAATCCAAGGTCAAACCTAACACCTAATCATTTGGAACGCTGTATTATGTATTTAAAATCCACATCTGAAACCAACCATCACACTAAGCATTCTCAGCAATGCAACCAATTGCTAATTAGTGCCATTACGGTTTGCATTCTCATGTTACCAGCAACCATACATGCTGCCGCATACGATTTGGTGTTTGGCAAATCTGTCGAACAAATGGAAGTTCCGCTAAATCAATCCAGAATCATGGTATTCGATGAAGCCATCGACAACATCTCTGTCGGTAATCCAGATGTCGCAGATATTGTGGTCTTGGAGACAAAAAAACTCTATATCCTAGGAAAAAGTCTCGGTTCGACCAACATTGTAGTTTGGAGCAAAGATGTCAGCACACGAAAATATTCAACACTTACCATTGATATTGTGCATGATGTTGACTCTTTAAAACATCATTTGCACGATTTATTTCCCGAAGAAAAACCTGAAATACGTTCTGCACAAGGTTCTATTATTCTCAGCGGTGATATCAGTAGCATGACAAAAGTCGACGCCATTGAATCGTTAACCGCACAATTTGTTAAAAATGCAAAAAAATTCGACGGTTCTGACAAAGCTGGAAAAAAACGAGCGGGACAAAGTAATCAAAACTCTGAAGTCATAAATTTAATGCAGGTTGGTGGTCCTCACCAAGTCATGCTGGAAGTTAAAATAGCCGAAGTCTCGCGAACAATGATGCAACAAATGGGAATAAATCTCGCCGCATTTCAAGCTGGACGCCCTTTCCGTGTTGGTGCAATTAACGGAGGATCCAGTTTTCCTGAAGCCCTTACAAGTGCGGGTGAAACTGTACCGCTGTTGCCCAATGACCAGGCCTGGACAAATCTAAATGATCCAATAATAGGACCAGCTGTTCAAAAATTTACTCCCACGACTCCAACTGTTGCTGGTGCAGGTTTGTTTGCCAGTTTTCTTACCGGCAGTTCTTATTTTAATTTAGTTATAGACGCATCTAAAACCAACGGTTTAGCAAAAATTTTAGCGGAACCCACATTAACGGCATTAAGTGGAGAAACAGCAGAATTTCTTTCCGGCGGAGAATTTCCTGTTCCCATTTGGAGCGGCGGGGAGGATAGCAAAATTTCTATCGTATTTAAAAAATACGGTGTTTCTGTAAAAATGCTACCTGTTGTACTTAACTCACAACGCATCAATTTAAATCTAAACATTGGTGTCAGCGAATTATCAAACGCCGCCGATGTTAGCCTGGGTGTTCCAGGTTCTACGACAAATTATTCAATTCCATCATTAACTACACGTAGCACAAATTCAACAGTAGAACTCATGGATGGCCAAACGATCGGAGTTGCTGGACTAATTAGTGATAAAATGCGGGAGTCCGTCAATAAATTTCCTGGTCTGGGTGATTTACCCATATTAGGCGCCCTATTTCGATCACAATCGTTTTTACATGATGAAACCGAATTAGTCATGTTTGTCACCGCCCATTTGGCCAGACCAATCGACCCGCGTGATATTCGATTACCCACTGATGCTTTTGAAGCACCAAGCGACGCAGAGTTTTTCCTGTTTGGGCGAATGGCGGATGACGAAAATGAATCACCCGAAATTCTCGCCTTTGGCAATGACAAAAAATATCGCCCAAAACGCAAGAAAAACCAAGCTAAGTATCCTACGCAAACAGGCGGACCCACATTTGGCCATCAGTTATAAGGTAATCTTATGAAAATAATCAATATGAACATTACAAAATCACTGTTTGCCGTTTTGCTAGTTACATCTCTCTTAGGCTGTTCACTCACTCACAAATACGAACCAACAGAGTTCGGAAAAAGTGTAAATAAAATGGTGAACTCTCAAATATATGACCGCCGTACCATAAAAAATCCACCAACGGACGTAGTAGAAGGTATGGATAGTAATAAGGCCATAACTGACCTTAGAAAAGTTTATCGAAAAACGGAAGGTAACAAACAAACTGTTAAACGATCAAAATTAGCTGGAGAAGACTAAATTCATTACGGAAGATGAGTTTGATTAGAAATTAAGAGTAAAAATTATGTTTAATTTCAAAAAACAATCAGGCTCCATTATGCCAGTCACGGCTTTTGCTATGGTTGCCGCCATGGGTATGACAGGTTTAGTATTTGATTCCAGTCATTTATTTAGCAATAAAACTAAACTACAAAACATGCTTGATGCAGCAGTTATGGGCTCTGCAAAAGTATTAGATGACACGGGAAATCAATTTTTAGCACGCCAAGCAGCCAATCGAATCATTACCAATAACCTTGATCAACCCAGTTTTCGAGAACTTAAAGAACTTGGGCTCACAGCTAACAATATGGTGGTGCAATTCTCCGATACCCGCAATCCCTTTGTTGCTAATCCTGCAGCGACACGTTTTGTTCGTATTCGTTTAAATGAAGACATAATTGAGATTGATACTATTTTTCTGAATATGTTTGGTGTAGAGGAATTCAAATTGGCAGGTAGCGCAGTTGCAGGCCCCAGCCCGGCCCTGGGCACAGTGTGTAATATTGTGCCATCAGTCATATGTGGTGACCCGGATGAAGAGCCAGACAACGATGGCATGTTTGGCTATGAGTATGGTGACCAGGTAACTCTTGCGCTTGGTAACACTCAAAATAATGACGTGGGCCCTGGTAATTATCAGCTGATAGATTTGGGATTTTCAGGAAATTCCACAAAATTACGTGAAAGTCTTGCAGGTGATTCCAGTGGCTGCGCCTCCTCCGATGGCAATGTTGAAACTAAACCGGGTGTAAATCGAGGCCCGGTAGCACAGGGCATCAATACAAGGTTTGGTATTTATACTGGTCCTGTGGCAGCAGATGATTACCCACCAGATTTGGTTGTAGATGCCGGCGCGCCCAATTACCCGGATACTTACGCTGAATATCAATTTGATTATATGATTAAAAACTATGATGAACCCGCAGCCGGCGTTGAAGAGCGCCGTGTGCTAGCCGTTACCTTTGGTAATTGTGATGGCACTGTTAATGGTAGTGGAAATGTGGAACTCATTGGGTTTGGATGTGTTTTTCTCAATCAACCTGCTGTTAACAATAACGCTCTGCAAACGGTTCAGGTCACAGGTGAACTGGTCCGTGAATGTCGCGCATCTGGTGTTCCGGGTCCTGCACCCGTTGATGGTCCTGGTGTTCATACTATTCAATTGTATGGTGATCCCGATCGTTGGGATTCGTAGGTACACAAGTTATGATCCAGTCTAAGAGTCGTTCCAAACGCGTACAATCAGGTTTAGCCACTGTGGAATTTGCAGTGACCCTACCGTTTTTACTACTAGTCATAGCTATCTCAGGAGAGATTGGCTACGTTATGTATCAACAAACATTGTTAAGCAAAACCATAGAGACTGGTGGTAGATATATTAGCGTCAATGCAACCTCAGGCACCGGACTTGTAGATATTTCTGCACAAGATCTGTTAGATACCCGAAATGTCATTTTATACGGCAACAAAGCAGGTATTGGCCAACCAATTATCAGTGACCTAAGCCCGCTGAATATTAATGTAACCTGTACCTATGGAACTCAAAATGGCCATTGCGTCAAAAACTGGAATGTCACTCCCATTACGGTTCAAGCCAATTTCACCTATACACCGGTTCTGGGTGACTTATTCGATAATGTGACCGGCTTCAATCTTTTCCCTGTCCCTCTGTCCGCTATAACAATTGTCGAGTCCATCTGAATCCGGACTCTAGATTCACCCAGGATTTAGGACGAAACCTGGATTCATCAATTGTTATAGTGGGATTGTATTGTGAAACGAAATCAAACTGGATCAATATCTGTTGAACTCGCCATGGTAGGCACGTTCTTCTTTATGGTGATGCTCGGTATCATTGAAACCGGGCGCGTGATGTTCACCTTTAACGCGTTGAATGAAGCAACGCGTCTTGGTGCTCGTGCTGCATCAGTTTGTCCCGTTCAAGATAACATAATTTCAACCATTTCCACTTTTAATGATAGCGGTGTGATATCTGGAATTGAACCAGGCAATATCATTGTCAACTATCTAGACCAAGATGGAGGCGTCATAGCAAATCCAAATCCAGCAAACCCCGATGGATTTTTGAATGTTCGTTTTGTTCAAGTCAGCATTCAAGGTTTTGATTATGATTTATTAGTTCCAGGTGTTGGCCCCATAACGTTACCGTTATTTAGTACAACACTACCCAGACAAAGTTTTGGTATTGTACCAAATGAAGTCGCAGGTTGCTAAAATGAAAAGTGAAACTATGAACGCTAAAACAAAGTTAAATTTTATTGGTAAAGAAACTGATACAACAAATATTGTTGAAACAGCTTTTCGTACAAAAGAAGAATATGAAGTTATCAATAACTATACACGTAATGAGACTGACAGTAATGTTGTCAATTTTTGCAAAATTGATGACTCAACGATAAACATCTTAAGTTTAAGTGACGCTTGGCAAGCAGATCTCGAAGAAATTAGCAAAAAATGCGACTTAGACAAACACCCCTTGTTGGTGTTTGGGCCTGATGATACCAAAGCAATGCGTGAAGCCATGCGTTTGGGTGCAATTGACTACTATTCCAGTCCAGATCAACTGGTAGAACTGGATGAGCAGCTTAACCAAATCATTGAACAAATGGCGAAGGATAAAACCGCTGAAAAACCAGTGGAAAAACAAAAACTGGTTACCACTGTTATCAACACGGCTGGCGGCGCAGGTGGTTCATTTATCGCGTCAAACATCGCGCATTTATTTGCAACACAGCATCAACAAAAAGTAGCGCTGCTTGATATGGACTTGCAATTTGGCAGCCATGCATTGAATCTTGATATTACTTTAAACTACGGTCTAACCGAAGTACTGGACAACGTCAGCAAGCTGGATGCAACCGCAATCGCTGGCTTTTTTAGCAAACATAAAAGTGGCTTACATGTCCTGGGTGAAAAATTGGATGACATTGTGTTACCCGGTGAATTATCACCTGAAAATATTGAAAACCTGATTAGCTTAAGCAGCCAAACCTTTGATCATACGGTTATCGATTTACCACGGCAAATTGATTCCATGTTTGCATCTACCGTGGCAAAAAGCAGTCGCATTATTCTCGTCATGCAACAAACATTGGCTCACGTGCGAGATACCAAACGGCTATTAACAATTTTGACACAGGAGTTTGAAATTCCCCATGAGCACATTACGGTCATTTTAAATCGTTATGACGAAGAACATGCGATTACGATTAAAGATATCGAGCAAACCATTAATCATCGCCCAGTGATTGTTTTACCCAACGATTACAAACGAGCGGTTAAAGCGGTGGAAGCTGCAAAACCTTTTGTGGATTTTGCACCAACAACACCGTTGGCAAAAGCGTTTACTGAAGTAACGCAAGATTTGACAGGTGCACCACCTGAAGCTGCGCCAAAAGATACTTTTTTCAAACGAGCGATAACAGCTTTAGTAGGTAACTAAGTTCACTTAGCACTTTTTACACACAGGATAAACTCTAATGGATTTGCGTGCACGGTTACTGGTCAAGTACAAAAAAAATATAATCGAAGACCTCGCTAATGAAAAAGTACCTGAAAAGGAAGACTTTGAAAAAATAGCGGAGCAGGAAAAATCTGAACCACCTGAAATAACAACGCCTGAAATAAACACGGAAGTTTATCTAACAGACCATGAACAAAAATTTCGCACAGAAGTCATGGCAAAACTTATGGATGCCATTGATTTATCCAAAATTGGCAAGCTAGAGGATGACGAAGCCCGCTCTCAAATCCAAGACATCACTAAGTCGATCATTGACGAACTGAATATTCCATTAAGTATTGATTCCCGGCAGAAACTGGTTCAAATCGTAGAAGATGAAATCTTAGGACTTGGTCCTCTAGAGTTTTTAATGAGAGATAGCACCATTACCGAAATCATGATCAACGGTGCGAAAAAAGTCTTCGTGGAAAAATCGGGCAAATTGCAACAAAGTGTGGTCAATTTTGATGACGACGATCATGTCATGAAAGTGATCGATCGCATTGTTTCTCGTGTCGGCCGACGAGTTGATGAATCCTCCCCAATGGCTGACGCACGCTTGGCAGATGGCTCTCGGGTAAATGTTATTATCCCACCTCTTGCGCTAGACGGTCCAACAGTTACTATTCGTCGCTTCCCTGCGGATCCATTAACATTAGATAATCTTGTCGGTTTCAAAGCAATTTCTCCCGGCATGGCTGAATTTCTGAAAGCGATCGTTAAGATCGGTAAAAATATTCTAATCTCTGGAGGCACGGGTTCTGGTAAAACCACGGCACTCAATGCCCTCTCAGCTTACATACCTCCTGATGAGCGAATTGTCACTATTGAGGATGCGGCTGAGTTACAACTTCAACAAGACCATGTCGTACGCCTTGAGACTCGGCCTGCCAATGTGGAAGGTAATGGTGAAATCAGTCAGCGAGATTTGGTTAAAAATGGTTTGCGTATGCGACCCGATAGAATCGTTATCGGTGAGGTTCGTGGTGCTGAAGCGATGGACATGTTGCAGGCCATGAACACAGGTCATGATGGCTCTCTAACTACCACCCATGCAAACACACCGCGAGATGCACTCGCTCGGATTGAAAACATGGTTGCCATGGCTGGTTTCGAACTGCCCATTAAAGCCGTTCGTGCACAAATCGCGTCAGCTATTCATTATGTTGTACAGGTCCAACGCCTAGAAGATGGTAGCAGACGCATGACAACGATCAGTGAAGTTAATGGTATGGAAGGTGACATTTTAACAATGTCAGATATTTTTTCATTTGAACGACGTGGCCTTGATGAAAATAACAAAATTCAAGGCGCCTTCAAACCTTCCGGAGCAGTACCGGGCTGCGCCGAAGAGTTACGTCATAAAGGCATTGTGTTAAACAACGCTTTCTTCGATCCCGATAATGAAATTGAGGTTTAGTTAGATGGATATAACTTTAGCCGTATTTTTTGCCATAATAGCAATCGCCATATTTTTGTTTGAATGGGGTATGTTACGTTCGGTTTATGCCCCAGCTCGTCGCGATTCTCATCGTATTAAAGAGCGTATATCCAAATTAAAACAAAAAAACAAAGATGTTAGTCAAGGTACTTTAGTTAAAGACAATTACAAGGAAAAGAATTCGTCTTTCTACAAAAACATGACGCAGTTTCCTGGCGTACATTTAATAACACTGTGGATTGAACAATCAGGTCAAACCATTAAGCTTGATCGTTTTTTTTGGACCATGGCGGGCATTGGCATCGTATTGGCGATTCTTGTAACCGGCTTTACACACAATCCTGTATACGGTTTAGTGGCAGGTCTGATAGGTTCATTCTTACCGGTTGCTCAGTTAATCCAAAAAAAGAATCGCCGCCTTGCGCAATTTGACGAACACTTACCTGAAGCCATGGACATCATGACCCGTGCGCTTCGTGCTGGGCATCCTTTCAATACAACACTGCAATTAGTGGCAGATGAATTGAAAGGACCTATTGCAGAGGAAATGGCGCTGACCTTTGCAGAGCTGAATTTTGGCGTTGCAACCAATACCGCATTAACGAATCTTATTCGACGTGTTCCCTCAAAATCACTTAAATCTCTGGTCACAGCCATTCTCTTACAAAGAGAAACCGGGGGTAATCTTGCCGAAATTTTGGAAAAAATTAGTGGGGTGGTGAGAGATGGTTATAAATTTCAGCGTAAGTTAGGTACTTTGTCCGCAGAAGGAAAAATGTCAGCAATGGTACTGGCTGGTGTGCCAATTGTATTGGGATTCGGTATGTACGTGATCCAACCCGATGTCATGTCCGAATTGTTTACCAATCCCAGCGGCCACGATCTATTAAAAATATCGGCTGTACTTTATATTGTTGGATTCTTTTGGATTCGTATGTTAATTAAAATTGAAGTCTAATCACGATGGAATATTTAGCAAGTATAATAACTGACATAACGGGCGATACTGAACTTGCCAACTGGATGGTCATGGCGATCATTGCCGTGACGATATTTGTTTTTGTCCTTGCGTTATTTTATTTGATTAGTGGCGCTTTCAGTCCTTTTCGTCGGCGTCTGCGCGCTATTTCGGGAATAAAACAACAAACCATTGTTAAGGAAAAACGTCAGTCTAACTCCTTTGAAAACTTAAGCCCGGTAATCTTACCCAAGAACGATCAAGAGCTTTCTAAGATTCGCTCGAAATTGATTCAAGCCGGTTTTCGTCAACAGAATGCTGCTCTCAATTTTTTCGCCATAAAAACCGTACTCGCGATTTTATTTCCGGCGATAATTTTAAGCTCTGCCGTATTCTTTCCCGATATACCTTTTAAAGACTTAACCATGTACGCCATGGGTGCCGCATCAATTGGTGTCTTCGGACCCAATTACGTGTTGACCAAATTATTGGAACGACGTCAAACCATGATTCAAAAAGGTTTTCCTGATGCGCTGGATTTAATGGTGGTTTGTATTGAAGCCGGTTTAGGATTTGACTTGGCCATGAGTCGTATCGCGCGCGATATGAAACATTCTCATACCGTTATCGCTTATGAATTTTCTATCATCAGCGCGGAAATAAGAGCAGGGATTGATCGTGTCACTGCCCTCAGAAATTTTGCTGATCGAACAGGTATGGATGATATTCAAGGTTTTGTTGCCCTACTTTCGCAGAGCATAAAATTTGGTACGAGTATAGGTGAAACATTGCGCATTTATGCTGAAGACTTTCGCGATAAGCGCATGCAAAAAGCCGAGGAACTGGGCGCGAAGATGAGCACCAAAATGATATTCCCGATGGTGCTTTGTTTCTTTCCCTGTTTTTTTGTGATTTCCATTGGGCCGATTATTTTACGTGTTATGTCCACCCTGTAATTGAACACAATTCATTCTTTTTTCTACCGAGTTTATATAAGCATCTGAAAATTACACAATAAATTTACTTTATTGTGAGCTTAGCCACATGTTTTTTAGTGTTGCTGCCGATAACAAGATTGATGTTTTGTATCGGTGCTTTTATGTTATTTTTAAAATTAAACGTTCGACTTTTTCTGCCATTGCTTTGTGTTTTATTGTTCACGGGCTGTGCAAACATGCCCTGGAGCCAAAAACCGGGGGAATACGATTTTTTCATGGAAGATGTGGATGGTGAACAACCTGACAACATTGATGACCTGAGAGAAGACAAAACCAAAGGTGGAAAAGAAGCAAAATTAAAAGCCCAAAATGCGCTCAGTGCGGGCGACATGGACGCCGCTTTATATTACTACGTAAAAGCGCTGGATCACGATGCCAAAGACCTAGTAGCATTAAACGCAATTGGTGGCATTCATTCAAAACGTGGCAACAATGAATTAGCCATTCTTGCCTATCGCATGGTTTTGGAAAACGAAGTAGATAATCTTGACGGCCAAATCGGTCTCGGATTATCACTTATCCGCACCAACAAATATTATGAAGCTCGTTTTACCTTATTACGTGCATTAAGACATAATCCCAAGCGACCACAAATTTATAACGGCCTTGGCGTCATTGCCGATATCCAACATATTTTCAGTGAAGCACGCTGGTTCTATGCCCAGGCGTTAACGATGGCGCCCGATTCACCTATCACTCGAACAAATATTGCGTATTCATTTTTTCTATCCAATGAATGGGATAAGTCAGAAAAAGTGTATCAGAAAGTTTTGAGACAACATCCCAAACACGCCCAAGCGTCACTTAATTACGGTTTGTTACTCGCACGAAAAGGCAATATATTTGATGCGTTAACGCAATTCGAACACGTTTTAGATAAACCACAAGCGTATAATGAGTTGGGTTACATATTAATGTTGGATCGAAAATACACGGTAGCAGAGCAATTATTTCAAAAAGCGATTTCCGCATCACCAAGTTATTTTGAAAAAGCTTACAAAAACATGGAGCAGTTAAAGGAATTACGCGAACGAAATGTAAATAATCGCACTTAGGTTCTGTGCGGAGTAAGACATGACTTCACTTTCTCTTAATAAATTCAAAAACCCCTTTGCTCTCTTGCTAGTTATTTTTCTTGCATCATGCAGCTGTAGTAATAATGCACCAATTCGCGACCTTACCGTACCAGAAGTCACATCAACAACACCGGCAAATAATTCAAAAAATGCAGTAATAAATACATTTGTCAACGTTACATTTTCGGAAAAAATGAATTCGAACAGTATCAATGACGGTAGTTTTCAGCTGTTCGACGGTTCTGGAAACAACATCAATGCTGAAATACGTTACTCAGGAACCAGCGCCACCTTAAAACCAACGCAATCGTTACAAAAACTTGCCAATTATTCTGTAAAACTTTCACGTAGCATTAAAGACGTTGCTGGCAATCAAATCGTTGAAGACTATATCTGGCCCTTTACCACTGGGACGCGTGAAGATGATGAGGGTCCGTCTGTTAATGATGTTTTTCCTTACGAATATACCAGTGAAGTTCCTTTGAATACGAATATTATTATTACACTAAACGAAGCAGTCAGTGCATCTTCCGTCAATGAAACAAGTTTCACGGTAACCGATATTAATTTAAATCCCGTCAGCGGTGTTTTCACTGTTGAAGATCAAAAAATCACATTCAACCCGGATAATAATCTAGCATTTAACACCAAATATACAATCACTCTCAGCACAGATATTCAAGACCTTGCGGGTAATGGATTATCAACTGAATATATTACTCAGTTTACGACTGTTAATCCCACCGATACAACGCCGCCCCTGGTTAATTCTGTTTCGCCCGTAAATAATTCTACGGATGTATCCCTGAACGAAAACATCATCGTATCGTTTAGCGAAGATATGAATCCCAGCAGTTTTGATACGTCCAGTTTTAAAGTCACTGATGGTAACGGCCAACAAATTGATGGCACCTTGGAAATTACCGGTGGTAACGCCATTTTTGATCCCTCTCTGCCATTCGCCAATATCACGGTATATACCGTTACATTAACAACTAATTTACATGACACTGTAGGCAATCAGTTGCAGCAGGAATTTAGTTGGCAATTTACTTCCGGCAGCAATAATGATAATGAGGGGCCCAAAGTCACCTTCATAAACCCTGAAGCTAATGCGATTGATGTGGCAAGTAACAATGCCATTACTGCTACCTTCTCTGAAGAAATTAATCCACTCACTTTAACTAAAAGCACAATGACCTTGGTCAGCAATGCTGAACTTGTTGATGCAGATGTTAGCTATAGTGGGAATACTGCGATATTTCGCCCAAAAAGAATCTTAGCGAATAATACGACCTACACGGCAACGCTCAGTGCCTTCATCACTGATTTGGCAGGTAATCCAATGGAGGAACCTTACACCTGGGTTTTTACCACAGGCATCACACCTGACCGGGATATTCCCTCAGTTAGTTCTGTGTATCCAGAAAATGAATCCACGGGAATCGCGATGGATAATGCAATTGTCGCCAGGTTCAGTGAAGCGATGGACCCAGCTAGCATCAACGCAGACAGTTTTATTTTAGCTGACAGTGACAACCAGCCTGTTGTCGGCGTCATGAAAACGATTGGCGCATCTGTTACCTTTCGCCCACTTCAATCCATGAATCCATCATCTGATTACACCGTGACAATCACCAAAAAAGCCACTGACTTGGCAAGCAACGCATTAGAAGAAGATTACAGCTGGAGCTTTACCACATCATCAGGTGAAGATACAACAGCACCAAGTATTCTATCTACCGTGCCAGCCAGTTCATCAAACTTTGCACCAACCAATCGTGGTTTGATTGTTGTTTTCAGTGAAATTATTGATTTTGAATCAATTAACAGTTCAACTTTCTTCCTGACAGATACCAGTGGCGAGCTTATCTTGGGCAACATAAATTACGCAGGTGATACCGTTACATTCATGCCAAACAGTAATTTAGACTTTTCCACCAGTTATGTAGCAACACTTACCACGGATATTAAAGATATGTCCGGCAATGCCTTAAGTTTAGTCCATAGTTGGTCATTCACAACCGGAACCGAAGTTGATAAACAAGCGCCTGTCATTACCTCAACATTACCTGCGTCTGACGCACGGGCAATCGCTGAAACCCAAATCGTTGTCAATTTTGATAAAGATATGGACATACTCAGTTTAAACACTGGCAATATTCGAGTGCGAGATGAAAAGAATGTTTTTATTACGGGTACAGTGAGTGGCACATCCCAGAGCGCGATATTAACACCGTCTACCCGGTTAGATTATGACACTAATTATTTTGTCACGGTGACAACAGGAGTACGTGACCTTTCAAGAAACCACCTCACTACCGATTACGCCTGGTCTTTCAAAACAAGTTTGCATCCCGATGAAGCAGCACCCTTTGTGGTTTCTACAACACCTTATGAAACACAAGAAAAAGTTAAAGTTAGCAGTACAATTGAAGTATTATTTAGTGAAGCGATTGATTGCACTTCTGTTAATAACAGTAATTTCACTTTAACCCGAAACACCATTACAGTTACTGGTAATGTAACCTGCAGCGGATCAATCGTCACGTTTACCCCAACAGACGCATTAGCAACTGACAGTAATTTTGTAGCCACCTTGGATACAACTATTCTCGATGAAAATAAAACTGCGTTGGAAGAAACTTTTATGTTGCAGTTCTCCACTGCTCCCTGGACCCAAGAATTTGGCAGCATTTCATCGGACCAGGCACGCGCAATTACCACTGATCAAAACGATGATGTTTACACTACCGGCATTACCAATGGTAATCTGGCGGGATTAACCCAGGGCAGCATTGACTTTTTTATAACAAAACACTCAAAAAATAGTTCATTAACATGGAGCAATCAATTTGGTAGCACCAGTGATGATTATATTTCCGATGTCAAAGTTGCTGCAGATGGCAACATATATCTGACAGGTTACACATATGGTGATTTTAAAGGAATCAATTCTGGCGGTGCTGATATTATTGTGATGAAGCTGAATAGCAATGGCGTTGAACTTTGGAGAAAACAAATGGGCACTGCTCAGGATGACGTTGCAACGTCTCTTGCTATTGACAGCAATGGCGATTTAATTTTAGCAGGCTACAGTTTTGCCGGATTTGATATCCACTTGTCGAATGGTATGCATGACATCGTTGTAATTAAACTCTCAAATGATGGTGCACAGGTTTGGTCACAACAACTTGGAACGATTACCAGCGATATTGCAAATGACATCGTCGTTGATAACTCAAATAATATTTATATCACGGGTTATACCCAAGGTGATATCGCCGGATCCGGTAGCGCCGGCAGTTCAGATATTTTTGTACTCAAGCTTGACACAAATAATGTTCTACAATGGACCAAGCAAATCGGTGGCATCTTAGATGATCGCGCACAATCCATTGCAATAGACTCCTCAGCGAATGTTTATTTAAGTGGATTTACATCTCACGTGCTCGATGGCAATACGCACTTTGGAAGCACTGATCAGTTCCTTTTAAAATACGATACAAGCGGTACTTTAATATGGTCCACGCAAGTAGGATCGGATGAAGATGATCGTGCTTATGGCGTTACCGTGGACAACAATGATGATGTCATAATGACGGGATACACTTACGGTGATATATCCGGCACCAACGCAGGTGACTTCGATTTATCTGTGATAAAATTGGATAAAGATGCAACGGAATTATGGAAACAGCAAATTGGCACGGCTGTCTCTGATTTGAGTTTTAACATCGCTCATGACTCGGATAATAATGTCTATATAACCGGTCATTCACAAGGTGAAATTGACGGTAATAAAAACGCTGGCTTTGACGATATCATCATCATGAAATGGGATGAATCGGGCATCAAACAATAAGCTAGGGAACCTCTGATTAAGTTAGATAGTGAGATAGGAACAAGGCATATTGAAACGATAAAGCGCACGAGCCCAAGGATGGGCGAAGGTAGAACAACGCAGGAGCAGTTGTCGAGTTTACTCGAGTAAATGAGCATTTCAGTGTGCCCTTTGGGTATGAGTTTCAATATAACGAAGTTAACACTCGCTAG
>Ga0316207_10000090_pt1 | contig 193063 bp, 191 predicted proteins | sample 6weekpyrite_MG_FD_204943 | JGI IMG/M metagenome (GOLD analysis project Ga0316207, IMG submission 204943) | Microbial mat bacterial communities from mineral coupon in-situ incubated in ocean water Damariscotta River, Maine, United States -... | ecosystem: Environmental > Aquatic > Marine >...
CCGCAGTCGCTGCAATGACAGCTTCATTGGTCAGGTTCTTGCCCCAGATACCAATATTCCAACGGTCATCATCAGAATAATAGGTCAGTGAAGCATTGACCTTGGCATAGGGCTTTTGCTTCGTGCCAAGATTGTGAACGAAGTCCGCAAACCATTCGCTTTCATAGCGTGCATCGGCAGCCGCGCGGATATAGCCAGACCCCATGTGGAAATCCTGACTAATGCCTCCGCTTATGGTCCAGTCCGCAGCATAAGGGCCAGCCAGTCCATTAAAGTTCTGTCCTGCCGGTGTGATGAAGTCCTTGTTGCGGGCATGCACATAGCTGACCGAAAAGTTTAGCTTCGTATCGCGTGTGGGTTGGTACAATATGTCGAGCTGGTTGCCCGGTATCGTCACCTTGCCAGCGTTGAATATCTCATTGAATAGCTTGCTGGCATCATAGGCCTGGATCGCCAGATCCTTATATTCATAATAAAAGGCCTCATTGTTGATCTGAAGCGTATTATCCAGGAAGCGCGCTTTAAAGCCACCTGATATGCCCTTCATCTTACCGGTCTTCACCAGATTGGTGCGGCCGGGCAAATCTACAATCTCGTTGAATGTACCAGGCTGATAGCCGGTCTGATAGGTCGCATACAGCATGATGCGCGGCGCGACATCATATTCCACGCCCAGCTTGTAATCGAACCGCTTAAACGTGTGATTAAAAGTGTAAGGCGTCACCTGATCATCAAGAGCAATGCCATTCGCGTTCTTCTTGTCCTGACCATAGCGTCCGCCAACAGTGATGCGGAAGTCATCTGACACGCTATAGGTTGCCTGACCGAAAAGCGCCGCGCCTTTGAGCACATTGCTCTTCACATTGGACGAGAAAAACGGGAAAGGCGTACCCGGAATTGCTGGCCCACCCGGCCCTACAGCCGTACCGACAATACCCTGCCCAACAATCTTGTTGCGATAGGCAAAAAGCCCAACCAGCCATTTCAGCTTGTCACCATCGCCAGTGATGCGCAGCTCGTTACTCAGCATCCGATATTTATCGAGCTTGTAAGCCGGGAGCACCCCGAGCCAATAGACTTCGGTTTCCGCATCCAGATATACATAGCCTGTGATATTGGTCAGCGAGATTGTATCGCTAAGCTGAGTGTCAATCTGCAGGCCAGTCGCGTAATTTTCATAATTTTGCGTCGACGGTGTTGGCTGACCAAAAGGCGCGGTTTCGGCAAGAACACCCGGGCGCAGGTCATCCCACGGGTCATCACGCAAGAAGGCATGCTCATCATAATCAAACTGCAGATTGCCGCCCATGTCGCGGATGGGGTCGCCATTGCCATCGACGACAAGTGTGGAGCCTTTGTTCACAAGGTTTGGCGTGTTGCCATTTTTATGGGTGGTATAGCCCCACCAATAAATGCTCGTGTCCGTATCAGGCTCATAGAGAAGGCCAATGCGCGCGGCGATATCATCCTGAGAGTCTGAGCCAGTTTCCATATAGCCATCGCGATATGTGTAATCGACGCCAACACGCAGAGCGAACTGATCAGACAGCTTTGCGTTGCCAATCAGCGTGCCATGCACAAGGTCATAATTGCCGACTTCAATGGTGCCACTAACACTATTGTCAAACTCCGGCCTGCGGAAGCTGACATTGACGGTGCCGCCAATTGCACTGCGGCCATAGAGCGTGCCTTGTGGACCGGGCAGCACCTCGAAGCGCTCAATATCAAACATGGGAACACTGGTGGCCTCACGCGGGATATTCACACCATTGAAGTTGAACGAAACGGATGGCTCAACATTACCAAAATCAAGGTTGGAGCCAATGCCACGCAGAAAGACCTGTGTCGTATTACCTTCCTGATGAAAGCGAGCACCCGGGACCAGTTCCTGCGCAGCAGCGAGATTATAAACGCCTGCCGAAACCAGCCCTTCACCACTCACCGCCGTAACTGCTGCCGCCGTTTTTTGCGCGCTCTCACTACGCTTCTGGGCAGTAACCACAATGTCGGCGATACCAGCACCCGAAACAGCCTCATCTGCCTCTTGGGCATGGGCCATCATAGGCACAGCCAGAGCAATCAGGCTAACAGATAGGCAAGTTACCGTTTTCCGTGAATTCATAATTTCCTCCCCTAAGTTTCGCAGCCGCCTACGGACGGATCATGATCTTGCATGTTAATTTTTTAACTTAATGGATACACTTTATGCATCAGCACCTGACGCCTGTCAATTAAGACTTATACATCCTTTTTGAGTGGGATTATCTCGCACAGGAATTATAATTTCGTTTATATATCAATATATTATATATATTATCAGTAGTGCGCGATATATCTTTCCGATAAATCATGCCCAGCCAAGAGTGAAAATTTTGCGCCGCCCTGTGACAAATTTATCATAAGTATGTATGCATATTATACGGGAGACGTACTCAAGACTCGGCATATTCGGTGATTTTGCGCCATCTTACATGCAACAGTAATAGGTGGCCTATATAATGCGCGATATAATAGCCCGGAATATAATCTGGTTTACGCCTTCTTCATGCCCAGCATAATCTGCAGGCAACTCAAGAAAACAGGGCGCAGTTCCGAAGGAAGAGGGGCCATGATTTCATTCTGAACCTCCTTCACCCTCTTCATTTTCTCGTCCAGCAACGCCCTCCCCAATGGCGTTATATCTATCCGCCATGCGCGCGAGTCGTCAGGGTCGCGTTCACGCGCCACCCACCCTTTCTCTACTAACCTGCCAAGCATTTCTCTGAGTGTGCTTTTGTCAAAGCCTGTCAACGCAACCATATCATTCTGCGATGCGCCGGGATTTTTTGCGAGCGCAATTAACAGCGCTATTTGCTGACGCGTCACATCCGTACCGACAAGGTCTGCAAATATCTCGTAGGACCGCTGATGGTTTCGTCTCAGCAAATGTCCGGGCGCTGTTTCCAGATCAAAATCATCGATATATTTAGTGGACTGGCTGGACCCCGACAAAAGCTTCTCCTCCAATATATAACTGCCAAATGCTGACCGATCCCATAGAGACTAAAAGCGCATCAGCTTATCCTTCTGCCGTAAAATATCCGCTACAACAGAGGTTCAAAACAGCCCCGCCAGAACCGCACCATTTCATGGCAAATGTCAATACCGTGCTTAGGGTCAGGACCCATTAATTACGAGGATCATGGTTTGAGGCGATTGGCCGCTATGCGAGGAAGAAAAGCGCAGGAAATGCGGTGCCATTTTCAAGCTTTTCTGACGTGGCAGAGCGGCCAATCGGTCAAATCCGCGATGCCCCCACAATTTTGCTCTGACAAGGCTATTTCCCTTGCGGAAACTACGCATAGGCATGCACGCTGCCCAAGCCTAAATCAGTAATAAACAGGCATGTCAGGCACTGACTCTGTTTCTGACCGGTGCCATTGGCCATGCAAAAACTGCGTTAGTGACAGGACAACAGAATGACCGGCGCTCTCTTCCAAAACAGGCGAGAAGCCGGGCGAAGGCTGGCAATGGCGCTGGGCCGCTTCACCAAAGACACACCACTCATTCTTGCGCTTCCACGCGGCGGAGTTCCTGTCGCCTATGAGGTAGCGCACGCGCTCAATGCACCGCTCGACCTGCTACTCGTGCGCAAAATTGGTGCGCCAGGCCATGAGGAATATGGCATTGGTGCTGTTATTGACGGTGCCGATCCGCAGTTGGTGCTGAATGAAGATGTGGTCAGGCAGGTACTGCCCAGCCCGGAATATATCCGCTCAGAAATGCATCGCCAGATCATCGAACTGGAACGCAGGCGCCGCATTTATCTCGGCGATCGCAAACCACCGAATCTCAGTGGGCGGACTGTCATTATCGTAGATGACGGTATCGCTACCGGCGGAACAATGAAGGCGGCACTGCGCGGCGCACGCAAGAATAGCCCAACAAAGCTGGTTCTTGCTGTTCCGGTTGCTCCAAAAGAAGCAATTGAGATGATGCACGACGAGTGTGATGAGATCATCTGCCTTGCAACGCCTGATCCTTTTCTCGCGGTAGGCAAATGCTATGCCGATTTCGATCAAACAGAAGATGATGAAGTGAAGCAACTATTGCAGCATGCAAAAGAGCGCCTCCGCCATGTTCATAGCAAAAGCGACTGATATTGCTTGTGCACCGCTACAGACCGCCTGATACACTAACTAAACTGGAGGTGCCCGTTTAATGCCTGTTCGCGCTACACTGGATACTACAGCTCTATTCGCGCCGCGTGCAGTCATGCTGGTGGGAGCATCGCGCAACCCCCAATCGGCTGGAGGCGCAATATTGCACAATCTCCTGATGGAACAGTCCAGCTTTGCCATTCATGCTGTCAACCCGCATCAAATCGATGTCGAAGGCGTGCACTGGTCGCCCTCTGTTGAATCTGTGCCTGAACAATGTGATCTCGCCATCATTGTGGTACCCGCACCCCATGTACCAGCCATATTGCGCGCAGCAGGGCGCAAAGGTGTGCGATTAGCCGTCATTATCTCCGCCGGGCTGACAGAAGAAAATGGTCTGCGCCCGGAAATGCTCGAAGCCGCGCGAGAAAGCGGCATCCGCATCATCGGGCCGAACTGCCTCGGCGTACTGGTGCCGCGTGCCGGTCTCAACGCATCCTTTGCGACGACTGGCGCATCTCACGGAAAGCTCGCCTTTCTCTCACAAAGTGGCGCGCTGGCGACCGCCGTACTCGACTGGGCACAATCGCAGAGCATCGGCTTTTCCGCGATGCTCTCTATCGGCGACATGGCTGATGTCGGTCTCGACGAACTGGTCAATCAATTTGCGGATGATCCCGATACAGCAGCGATCCTCATCTATCTCGAAGGCTTAACGGATGGGCAGGCTTTCCTTGAAGCAGCGCAAGCCGTTCGAGGCCGCAAACCCATCATCGTTCTCAAGGCCGGACGCAGCCAAGAGGCTGCTCGCGCAGCAAAATCTCATACTGGCGCACTGGCAGGAGCCTATGATGTCTATCGCTCGGCTTTTCGCCAAGCAGGTATCGTCGTGGTCGAGACACTGGACGAACTGTTCGATGCCGCAGCGGTGCTGGGCCGGGTTTCACTCCCGCATGGTGACCGGCTCGCTATTGTGACCAATGGCGGTGGTGCAGGCATATTGGCAGTCGATGCGCTTTCCAGCCTCCCCGGCAAACTGGCCCCCTTATCACCCGCAACCATAAACCAGCTCGATGCGCTTCTGCCGTCCGGTTGGTCACATGCCAACCCTGTCGACATTATCGGTGATGCGCAGGCCGACCGCTATCATAGCGCAATACAGGCCGTTCTGGGTGATGAGAATGTTGACGCGCTGCTGGTGATGAACTGCCCTACGGCATTGTCCGATGGCAAGGCCGTGATCCAGACGACCATCGAAACGGTCAACGCAAACGCGGCGCACAGCACAAAGCCAATACTGGCTTGCTGGTTAGGCGATGAGAATGCACGCCAAGCTCAACACGCCTTCGCCAAGGCAAACATTGCGCTGTTCGAAACGCCGGGCGATGCGGTGCGCGGCTTTTCCTATCTGGTGCAGGCGCAAGACAGAGGCAGACACCCGACACACTCGCCTCGCGCCGTTGCAGACACAATCCTTAAGCAAGCAAAGCAGCTTATCTCCGATGTTCGTTCAGATGGCCGTACTGTCATGAGCGAGCTTGAGGCCAAGACCCTGCTCGGACTTTTTGGTGTGCCCGTAGTCCAGACCCGACAGGTCGAAACACCAGAAGCCGTTCTTGCTGCCTGCGCCGAGCTTACCGCGCCCTATGCGGTGAAAATCGTTTCACCCGACTTAACCCATAAATCAGATATCGGGGGCGTAGTGTTGGGCCTTGCTGACGCAGAATCGGCACAGGCTGCTGCAGAAGCAATGCTGGAGCGCATCCGTACAAGCCACCCAGAAGCAAGGATTCAGGGTTTCTCAGTCCAGCCTATGGTCCGGCGCAAACAGGCTCATGAGTTATTTGCAGGCATCGCAACCGACCCCAATTTTGGTCCCATATTGATGGTGGGTGCAGGGGGCACAGCGGTTGAGGTGCTCGCGGATCGCGCCATCCGCCTACCGCCGATCGAACGAGCTGAAGCGGAAGCAATGCTGAGCGAAACACGTATTTCACGTCTGCTCTCTGGCTATCGTGATGTACCTGCTGCGAGACAGGACGCTATCACCGATGTCTTGCTCGCGCTGTCCGGCCTGGCAGGTGCCTTGCCTGATATAGCAGAGCTTGATGTTAATCCGTTGCTCGCCGATACAGAGGGTGTGGTAGCGCTTGATGCACGTGTGCTTTTGCGGCCGCACTAGGACCAAGCATATAGGGTCAGCTCCCTAATGCTGCAATACATAGCGCCCCGGCGCATCGCCTAACGGTGGATAGCCCGCCTTGGCGTTGCCGGGTGGCGCTGCTTTTACCGGCTCACCCGAATGCCCTGACAACCATTGCGCCCAATCCTCCCACCAGCTGCCATCACGGGCAGCTATAGTTTCAAGCCAGGTGCTACTGTCCATATTGGGTGAACCGCGCGGCCAGTCAAGCGAACGATAATGGCGCTTTGGGTGTCCGGGCGGTGAGACAATCCCGGCATTATGCCCACCATTTGTGAGGACGAAACGCACATCCGTATTGGTCAGAAAATGAATTTTCCATACGGACTGCCAAGGCGCGACATGGTCAGTTTCCGTGCCAACGACATAAAGTGGCTTGTCGATATCCCGCAGGGATATAGCACGACCGGCTACCATATATTTATTCTCAGCCAGTGCATCTTCCAGAAAAAGCGCGCGCAGATACTGGCTATGCATCGCATAAGGCATGCGCGTTCCGTCCGCATTCCAAGCCATGAGATCATTGGTTGGCCGGCGTTCACCCAGCCAATATTCCTGCACAGCGCGCGACCAGAAAAGATCTGCCGAACGCAGCATCTCAAAGGCGCCGCCCATTTGCCGACTATCAAGATAGCCCTGCTGCCACATCATATTCTCGAGAAAGCGCACCTGCGCTTCATCGATGAAGAGGCCAATTTCGCCCGGTTCACTGAATTCAGTCTGCGCGGCAAGCAGCGTCAATGTATGGAAGCGCCTGTCTCCATCTCGCGCAGCTGCGGCAGCGGCAATCGAGAGCAGCGTGCCACCAAGGCAATATCCGCAAGCATGAACGCTATCGGCACCGGTAATAGAAGTCACCGCATCAAGCGCCCGCATAACACCATCACGGCGATATGACTCCATGTCGAGATCGCGTTGCTCCGGGCCCGGGTTGCGCCACGAGATCATAAATACGGTGAAGCCTTGCGCTACCAGGTAGCGAACAAGCGAGTTAGCCGGTGACAGATCAAGAATATAATATTTCATGATCCAGGCAGGAACGATCAGTATCGGTTCAGGCTGAACCGTTGGTGTCATTGGCGCATATTGGATAAGTTCGATCAGCTCATTACGAAACACTATCTTGCCCGCTGTTACCGCAAGATTTTTCCCAACCTCAAACGAATCCACAACCGCTGGGGGTTGCCTGCGCGCCAACCGCTGCCAGTCCTCAGCAAAAAGATGCGCTCCGTTAGACAGGCACAAGCCGCCCGTCTCTACGATCTTGTCCTGAATTATGGGGTTGCTGAGCGGAAAGTTGGCAGGCGAAGCGAAATCAAGCAACTGGCGGAGAGTGAAACGCACAACCGCCTCATGATGAGGGGTGACACCCGGACAGTCCTTAGCCGCAACGTCGAGCCATTGTTGCGTTAAAAGAAAGGCCTGCTGATAAAGGCCAAAGGGCCAATCGTCCCAACGTGAATCATCAAAGCGGTGATCCTGCGGCAAAGGCTCGATGCACCTTTCAGCACGCCCTCCCTGCGTAGCAGTACGGAGGGCATAATCACCCAATCGCTGTGCCTTGCGCGCGGCCTTTGCGGCAAGCAGCAATGTACGCCCCGGAGAGCGAGCGAAGTGCACCGCCCAGTCAGCAAAAGCGCTCGCAAGAGCTTCCGGTGCTATACCGCCAGTACATTGAGCAAGGGCAGCATTTGTAGTGCGGTCAACAAGGTTGGCCAGTCCCTCCATCGGGTCGGGTGCAGAAAGGTCATCCTCGCATTCCTGGTATGACGTGGCCCGATATGATCTGGCCGGAATGACAGGAGAATCAGCAAGATCCATAACATTCACTCCATTCGCATACCGCCATTGGCTGACAGAGTAGAGCCAGTGATAAAAGCGGCCTCCTCCGCCACCAGAAAGAGCACGCAACGTGCTATTTCTTCGGGTTCACCAAGACGACCAACCGGGATACGCCCGACGATCTTCTTCAGTATGTCAGCGGGTACGCCCTTCACCATATCAGTGTTGATATAACCGGGCGCGAGCGCGTTTACGGTAATTCCGTCACGGGCACCTTCAAGTGCAAGTGCTTTGGTAAGTCCAAATATTCCAGCTTTCGCAGCAGCATAATTTGCTTGGCCAAACTGGCCTGCTTGCCCATTAATAGATGAGATATTGACGATCCTGCCCCAGCCGCGCGCTTTCATACCCGGCCATAGTGCATGGCTCATCATGAAGCAGCTATCGAGATCTACAGCGATTACCCGACGCCATTGGTCCACCGTCATTCTGGCAAAGCTCGCATCGCAGGTGATACCGGCATTGTTGACGAGTATATCAACAGGACCAAGCACCTGCTCGATCTGCGCCACGCCGTCAGCACAAGCATCAGCATCCGCCACATCCCATTGATATGCCTTGATGCCGCTGCTGCGCATGAAAACTTTCGCGCGTTTCGCATCCCCCGAATAAGTGACGGCAACATGATAGCCATGATGCGCAAGCATGCTTGCGGTCGCCGCACCGATGCCAGCGGTGCCGCCGGTTACCAACGCAACACGGCTCATGGTCGGATCGCGATTTTCAAAACCCCGTCGCGCTGATGCGCAAACAGATCATACGCCGTTTCAATATCATCAAGGCCAAAATGATGGGTCACGAGCGGTCGTGTGTCGACCCGCTCAGACCCGATAACCTCCATCAAACGACGCATGCGCTCCTTACCGCCAGGGCAAAGGGTGGTTATGATCCGGTTGTCGCCCAGACCCGCAGAAAAGGCATCGAGAGGAATTGTGAGGTCGCCAGAATAGACGCCAAGAGACGACAGAGTTCCGCCCGGCCGTAAAACCCGCAATGCAGCCTCAAAAGTTTCCTGCTTACCAAGCGCTTCTATGGCTACATCCACGCCTCGCGCGCCGGTAATTTTCCGAATTTCGTCAACCGGATCGACCTTTGAAAAATCCACCACATGAGTAGCCCCCATTTTCTTCGCCATTACCATGCGAGCGGGAATGCTTTCGACTGCAATGATGGTGGTTGCTCCCATCATATGAGCGCCAGCAGTGGCACAAAGGCCGATGGGGCCTTGCGCGAATATCGCAACAGTGTCGCCAATATGAATGCTCCCGGATTCAGCGCCGCCAAAGCCCGTCGACATAATGTCTGGACACATCAACACCTGATCATCCGTAAGGCCATCAGGCACGGGTGCCAGATTAGCCATAGCATCAGGCACCCTGAGATATTCCGCCTGAGCGCCGTCTATCGTATTGCCGAAGCGCCAGCCGCCTATCGCTTTCCAACCATGTTCTTCCTGCCCACCGCATTGCGCATGAAAGCCGCACAAGGAAGCATAAGAGGTTCCTGCCGGCGTGATTGCCCCGGCAATGACCCTTTGCCCTTCCTGATATCCAGTAACGGCCGAGCCGAGCTTTTCGATGATGCCGACCGGTTCATGGCCTACGGTCAGCCCCTTCTCTACCGGATATTCCCCCTTCAAAATGTGGATGTCGGTTCCGCAAATCGTAGTCGTCGTAATGCGGATTAGCGCATCAAGCGGCCCGATATCCGGTATCGGCTTCTCACCAAGGACAATGCGCCCCGGTTCAATAAAAATAGCGGCTTTCATATGGTCAGGCATCGGGATTTCTCCTCGATTTGGTTAGGGTGATGATTAGCTGCACCATGACTGCGAGAAGACCGCCCGTCTTTACGCAAATTCGCTTAGAAGAATATGGGAGAAGTAGGTGCGGGCCTTATAGTGATAGGCACCAAGACCCCGCATGGTGATCCAGAAAGTACAGGCAAACGGCTGAGATCGTTGGCGCTGGTGTCAGTCTAATACGAACCCGCCCTCACTATGCCCGCTGCTCTATGAGCTGGGAACACGTCAAGCCATTGGATTTACCGCCCGGCCAGCGAAGATCATGCCTGTTCAGCCTCGGTCACATTTCGTTGCCATGCCGCGTGATCAATATCGAGGTCGGCGAAATCGTCGGGATTCAGCAAGGGGCTGTCGATCCCAGCCGCAAGTTGCTTCCTGAAATCGTCGAGCATACGTAAACATATTGGCAGCAGCATTATGATCACCACAAGATTCACGATCGCCAGAATACCCATCATCGGGTCAGCAAAAAAGAATACTGCCGTGGCTTTGGGGGCTATCGCTCCCAAAAAGACGACCCCGATAATCAATATACGCATTATATTAATTGCGGCAGGATGCTTGGTGATGATCGTGAGGGCATTCTCTCCAAGATAATAATTGTAGATGATGGAACTGAAAGCAAAGAGAATGATCATCAGCGACATCGCATATTGCGCCCAATCCCCGACATGCCAGACCAATGACTGTTGGGTCAGTACGATACCATCAATGCCCTCTGCACCGGGCACATAAACCCCGCCTAACAGGATGATGAAGGCAGTGCAGGAGCATATAAAAAGCGTATCGATGCAGACCGAGAAGGATTGCGTAATACCTTGGCTGATCGGATGGCGAACATCTGCTGTCGCCGCCACATTGGGTGCTGAGCCAAGGCCTGCTTCGTTCGAGAACAGCCCACGGCGTAGCCCCTGTGCGATCGCAGCGCCCATACCGCCGCTGACCGCCTCACGAAAGCCGAAGGCGTTGTAAATAATATCAACCAGAACGTCAGGTAATGCTGTTATATTCATCGCTATGATCACAAGCGAGATCCCGATATATCCGATGGCCATGACCGGAACGACAATGTCCGCCACATGCGCAATGCGGTGGATGCCGCCAAAGACGATATAGCTCGCCATCAGAGCAAGACATGCCCCCGTAGCAACGCGACTGACCCCGAAGCTTTCGCTAACGGCACCTGCCACTGTATTGCCCTGAAACGCATTGAAGCCCAGGCCGAACGCCGCGATCAGGCAAACAGAGTATACGATAGCAAGCCAACGGTACTGCTGCCCAAGCCCATGAAGGATCGCGCGCGCGGGGCCACCACGAAAATCGCCATTAGGCTGGCGCCGTTTATACAGTTGAGCAAGTGAGCATTCCACAAGGCTGGTAGCCATGCCGACAAGTGCTATTGCCCACATCCAGAACACAGCGCCCGGTCCGCCCAATGTGATTGCAACCGCGACGCCGGCGATATTACCACCACCAACCCGTCCTCCGACAGATATCAGCAATGCTTCTCGCGCTGAGATACTACCAGGGCCACTAGGCTCGTCCTTAGCTGACAAGACGCGGAACATGCGTTTAAAGTACCGAACCTGGACGAAACCTGTAAGGAGCGTAATAAACCCTCCCGATACTACCAGCAGGGGAATAAGTGCCCACCCCCATGTAAGATCCTCAATACCTCTGAACAGAGCCTCGATTGCTTCCATGCTTTCTGCTTCCAGTTCTTATGCTTGGCTGCGAGAATTTGTCGATCGCAGAAATTACGCTGATATCAATATCTCGCAAGTGCGAGAGCACATACCCCTCAGATAAGGCAGGAATTCAATGGGTTTTGCAAGGGAGAAGGACTTATAGAAGCGCAATCCGGTTATTATGAAGCCGATATATGGCTAGGCCCATCCTCTACACCCACATAGCCAACCCGCTATGATGTAAGGCGAATGGCAGTTGGTGCGTTTGCTACATAATGCCGATTGAATGGCGGAGAGGGTGGGATTCGAACCCACGTTACGGTTGCCCGCAAACCGCATTTCGAGTGCGGCGCATTCGACCTCTCTGCCACCTCTCCGTTCCAGGCATTGAGGGAGCCTCAGCTGCGCCCCAAAAATCTCGTAGCAGGTCGAGCCGCGGCCATTAGCCCAGCCTGCGCGCTTTGCCAAGACGCCACTGTGTTTTTCTTGGCCTCTTATTCTGGTTATTCCGGCGTCGCATTGTTCTTGCATGCCTGCCCAGAGCACCTACATTGAAGCTATGAGCCACATTCTCCAGCCTCTCTCAAACACCGGCCTGCTACCTGACGCACCCAGCATAGCGCATGCAGACTTCAGCATAGGCGATGTCGTACAGCATAAAATGCTGGGCTTTCGCGGTGTCGTGTTCGATGTGGACCCGGTCTTCGCCAATAGCGAAGAATGGTATGAATCCATTCCCATTCATGTGCGCCCGACAAAAGAACAGCCCTTTTACCACCTGCTGGCAGAAAATACGGACGGCAGCTATATTGCCTATGTCAGCCAGCAGAATCTGATGGTCGATGACAGCGATGAACCGGTCGATCACCCTGCCATATCAGGGCTGTTCGGTTCCTTCACGCAGGGCAAATATGACCTGCGGCCCAATTACCGGCACTAAACTCTGTTTCAGTTACACTGAAACATTCCGCAGCTTCAGGGGCGGATTTTCCATCCGCTTTTGAGCAAGCGGTAAGCGGTGAACAGTAGCACCAGATTAAGTATCACCAGCATTACCAGACCGCGCATCACTTCAGTGTCTGCCGCGGAAAGAAAGCCGTATCGAAAACCTGAAATCGTATAGAAAAATGGGTTAGCGTGGCTGATATTCTGGAAAAGCGGTGACAAGCGCTCCACCGAATAAAATGTGCCAGACAGCAAAGCCAGCGGGGCGACAACAAAATTGGTGATCGCCGCCGCATGATCAAATTTCTCGGCCCAGACAGAGGTCAGTACACCAAGCAGGCTGACGAACATTGTGCCAAGCAAACCAAAGGCAATAATCGCCCATGGGTGCTGCGGAACAAGATTAACGCCCGGCCAGAGCATGATCGCTATGGATATGGTACAGCCAACAAATATACCGCGCGTCATTGCCGCCGCCAGCTGAGCGAATAACAGCTCGGCCGTAGAAATGGGCGGCATCAGATAATCAACGATAGTACCCTGTATCTTTCCCACCAACATACCGAAGCTGGAATTGGCGAAAGCATTTTGTATCATGCCCATCATGATAAGGCCCGGCGCAATAAAATCCGGGAATGGCACACCAAGAACGGTGCGCCCTTGCCCACCCAATGCCAATGTGAAGATGACAAGATAAAGCAGGGTTGTAATCGAGGGTGCCCAGATAGTCTGGAGCTGCACCTTCATGAAACGCCGCACTTCTTTAATATATAAAGCGTGCATTCCCGCCCAGTTCACATTGCGAATGCGGGGCACGCCCGGCTCAGGCAATATGAGCGGAGTACGCTGAGGGGCGGCAGATTCACTCTGGTCGTTCATGACGAGATCGACTATCGGCTGTGCTGCATATGGGCAAGCCCTAATAAGGAAAGCTACCCAAAAGCTTGAACTTGGCGTGCGCGACAGCCATATGATGTATGATTCGCTGATGCGAAACCGCCTTACGATATGATGGAGTGAATTTTGTCCTGGACCGATGAACGGATAGACCAGCTCAAGGGCATGTGGGAAAAAGGCATGACTGCCAGCCAGATTGCCGAAGAGCTTGGCGGAGTTAGCCGCAATGCTGTTATCGGCAAGGCGCATCGCCTTGGCCTGCAATCACGCCCATCGCCTGTAAAGTCCGGTGACGGCTCTCGCAAGAAAGCAGCGGCTAAAAAAGCCAGTGCAACGGCGGCTCCACCAAAAGAGAAAAGCGCTGGCGCAACTGCGCCAAAACCTGCTGCGGCTACACCAGCACGCACTGCCGCCAAGCCTGCTGCGCCTGTACCCAGCCAACCCTTGCCCAATGCAGCACCACAATCAAACCAGCCGCGTATTGTTTCTGTCGGCCCCGGTGGTTTCTTGCGCCAAGGCCCGGGTGATCAGCAAGCACCGATCCCACCTGCGCCACCGCGCCGTCTTGTACCCGCAAAGCCCAGCCCGGAAATTGCTGACAAGACAAGCCTGCTCGACCTTACTGAAAAGATTTGCAAATGGCCGATGGGCCACCCCGGTGAGCCAGATTTCCACTTTTGTGGTGAGGCAGTGAACCCCGGCTTCCCCTATTGCGTCGAACATTGCGGCCGCGCCTATCAGGCACAGCTACCGCGTGGCACACGCCGCCCACCCCCGCCACTGCCCTTCGGTGGCCCACGGGTCAGATAATAGTATCGTGGCGTGCAAACGCTGCATCTGTATTAAAAGAATCTCGTGACATCGCTCCGCCTTGCGATTATGGGCGCGGGCGATGACATGCATTCGTGCCCTCCTGCTTAGCCGCCATGCGTGTGCGATGTTCCTCATCGCCCTCGCGTTGATGGCAAAAGCACTGGTGCCTGCCGGTTATATGATCGACAGCGATGATGGCGCACGCACCATCACAGTACAACTCTGTGCGGACACTGCTGCCAGCTCCACCACAATCACTATTCCGATTGCAGGAGACACTGGCGGGCAGGGCAAACACCATAAGGCGGCGGAGAGCCCTTGCGCCTTCACTGCACTAAGCGATAGCTCGCTTGCCGGTGCAGACCCGCTACTGCTTGCCGAAGCGCTCCACCATATCATTGCGCTTGGTTTCGCTCCGGTCAATGCGCCCACGCTTCAGGGTGCTTTCCACCTGCGTCCTCCTTTACGCGGGCCACCAGCGCTTTCCTGAATAGCTGAGCTGTTGAATAGCTGAACTGTCTGCGCGGCCTCAATAGCGCGCTGCCAGCTCTCAGCCTCATTCACCTATCGAGACACTGCTGCTCTGTGCGCAGGCATTGCCCTGAAACACGCGAGCGCGACCGAATTTCAAGGATTTCCCATGACACCCCGTTCTTCAGCTACATTTGTGGCCAGCATTTTAGCCGCCACCTCTCTCTCTTCCGTTGCTCATGCAGAAATGGATGCAAGCAAGGACTCTATCATCGTTACCGGAACGATCGAGAGCCGCTCTCTGAGCACACTGAACAGCCCCGCTCTGGGCGTTGGTATTGACGAAGAGCAAATTGCCGCCGTCAACGCTATCAACACTGAGGATATCGTACGCTATGCGCCGAATATCATCGTGCGCAAACGTTATGTCGGCGATGCCAACGCCACGCTATCTTTCCGCAACATGCATACCCAGCAAACACCACGTGCCCTGATTAGCATTGATGGTTTTGTCATTTCCGATTTCCTCGGTGCTAACTTCGACACAGCCCCCAAATGGGCGGTGATTGCGCCGGGAGATGTAGCCCGCGCCGAAATTATCTACGGCCCAACCTCCGCGCGCTACTCCGGTCATTCATTGGGCGGAACATTGCGTCTGGATACACGCGACATCACGGAAAACCGGGTTCGCGTGAGCGTTCAGGGCGTGATGCAAAATTATAAATACTACCAGACAGACGAAGATCTTTATGGCTGGTCTGGGGACGCCACGATCGACTTCAAGCTCGGCGAGCATGGCGGGCTTTCACTAGGCTATCGTCACTTCGAAAATGAAGGCCAGCCCATGCAATGGCGTACCGTGAGCGGTTCGTCCCCCTATAGCGCGCAGGGAACACGCGATACGGAATTGGGCTTTCTGAACATCGGCGCTCAGGACTCTGTAGTCGATAGCCGGGAAGACCAGCTCCGCCTGCGTGGCCATTATGATATTGATGGAAACTGGAAGGCGCGCGCCCTTCTGGCCATATTGTTTGATGAAGAAGACACCACCAACCCAAAAAGCTTTTTGGTAGATGGTAATGGTGATCCGACATTCATCGGTATCAGTGGTACCAAGCTGGGCCTCACCAGTTCTACGGAAATGCTCGCAGGCGTCGGTCTGTCCGGCCAGATCTCTGGCTGGAACATAGACCTCGCTTTCAGCCGTTTCGATATACTCGACAGCGAAGAGCGGTTTTCCGATACTGTAGATCCGGCAACCGGGATCATCCCTACAACGGGCTATCAAAGTCAGAATGATGCGTATTGGAACAGCCTCGAAGCCATATTCGATCGCACATCAGGCGCACATGCGCTGGCATTTGGCCTGTCCTATGCGGGCTACAAGGATGAAACCAAAACCTATCTGACATCCGACTGGCGCAGCGCAACACAAACCGGCCTGCGTGATGCATCAGGCGGCAAAACCCGCCTTATCGGCCTGTTCGCAGAAGATGCGGTCAGCCTTAATCAAAGCATCACCGCCACTCTGGGCCTGCGCTATGAAGACTGGAAGACATCAGACGGCACGCTCATCGATGGTGGTACACAGGTCAATTATGCATCCCGCTCGGATGACGCATGGTCGCCCAAATTCGCGCTGACTTTTCAGCCGGACGAGCGAACCAGACTGGTCGCCTCAGCAGCCTATGCCAAGCGCTTCCCCACTGTGCGCGAGCTGTATCAGCCAGGCCTGATCGCTTATGGCCCCAATGCTGGGCAGCTTGATCTGGGCGGCTTCAACCCGGACCTGAGGGCAGAGAGAGGCTGGGATTATCAGCTCACAGCCTCGCGTACATTCGGCACTGTGAAAGTGACGCTGAGCGGCTATCGGCAGGATATTAAAGATGCCATCTTCAGCCAGTCGATCGCTATTCCATCGGCAGCGGATCCTTCGGTGCTCGCCACCCAGAGCCTGCGCACCAATATCGACAAAGTCCGCAGCCACGGCATCGACTTTATCGTGGCAGCGGAGGATATACTCATCTCCGGCCTCTCGCTCGACGCCAACATCAGCTGGAACAAGACCGAGATTATCCGCAACAATCTGGCGCCCGCTCTGGTTGGCAATATGTGGCCACGTGTGCCCAAATGGCGGGCCAATGCCTCCTTGCGCTATATGCCATCGGAGGACTGGCTGTTCGCCGCCAATATCCGGCACCAATCCACGCCGGATCGTAACATTGAGAACACATCTTCATCTCGGTGCGACACATATTTCTGCGTGTCGACCTTCTCATTCGTCGATGTAAAAGTGACGAAGCACTTCGGTCCGGTCGCTGTATCTGCGGGTATCGACAATCTTCTGGATGAAAAAGCGTTCGTCTTTCATCCCTATCCAGGACGGTCTTTCCTGATCGAACTGAGCTGGGATGGGCTTTTCTAAGCTGGCCTAATTGTCAAGGGAGGCGCTCTGGCCAGCGCCTCCTCCAACATTCGGATCGAAAGCCAATATCATGCACAATCAGGGCACAAAAACCGCTCTTTATCGCACCATCTGGCGCTGGCATTTCTATGCAGGTCTATTCGTGCTGCCCTTCATCATCATATTGTCACTCTCCGGCGCGCTCTACCTGTTCAAGCCACAAATAGAACGGTGGGAAGAGCGCGCATATCAAGGGCTTTCGACCGCAAATGCCGTATCCCCCAACCAGCAATTGCAGGCGGTTCTCGACGCCTATCCGGGCGCACGTTTCATGAGTTATCGCCTGCCAGAACGCACAGGCGACGCCCCGCTTATTCATATCGGGCTGGCTGATGGCCATTCCATGCGCGATGTTTTCGTCTCCCCTCAAGGGCAAGTCTTGGGCGCGCTTGACCCTGAAAGCAGGGTGATCGCCATTGATCGCAAAATACACGGGCAGATGTTGCTCGGAAAACGCGGAAGCTGGCTTGTGGAGCTGGTGGCAAGCTGGGCCATCGTGATGATACTCACCGGCCTCTATCTCTGGTGGCCCAGCGGGCGCGGGCTGGCTGGCATCGTGTGGCCGCGCACCCGTCTGGGCGGACGGGCGTTCCTGCGCGACTTGCATGCCGTCACGGGCTTTTGGGTCGCGGGCCTTGCGCTGATATTATTAGTCACCGGCTTGCCCTGGGCTGCTGTGTGGGGTGATACATTCCGCACTGTTCGCGCTGAAATGGGCTGGGTGAAGGGGACGCAAGACTGGACCATTGGCGGTGCAGCCGTCACCGATCCGCATGCAGAGCATGACCATGAAAAGATGATGGCAATGCAGGCGGCGGGTACCCCCCTCACATCACTCGCTGATATGGTGAAGAACGCAGAAGCAGCTAACCTCGCTTTTCCGGTTCTGGTCAAGCCTCCGGGCGCGCCGCAGCGCTTCGGGCCACCTGCCGCCGATATGACATGGACAATCCAGTCAGACAGCCAAAACCGGCCGCTGCGCACAACGATCAGATATGACATGGCTACCGGCGAAGAGCTTTCCCGCACTGGCTTTGCCGAAAAGCATGTGATCGACAAAGCCGTTGGCTATGGCATCGCCTGGCATGAGGGGCAACTTTTTGGCTGGGTCAACCAGCTCATCGGCGTACTGACCGCTGCTGCGCTCATTACGCTGGTCGTATCCGGCTTTCTCATGTGGAGACGGCGGAAGCCTGATGACCAGCTTGGCGCCCCGGCCTTGCCTGCGCCGGTCAAGCTACGCGGCATCACCGCCATCATACTCATTCTGGCCGCGCTGCTGCCGATGCTTGCGGCTTCGCTCATCCTGCTATGGCTGGTCGAACGGTTGATCCTGCCGCATTGGCCACGGCTTAGCCGCTGGCTTGGGTTAAGCGCGCCTGCGCCCAGCCAATAGCTGCTGCTGCGCCTGTACCTGTACCTCATGCAATGCATGGTCAAGGCCTGCTTCAAACTGGTCGGTGCACCGCTCCCACTGGAAACTGCGACCATAGCTCGCGGCGGCGCGACGATCTATTTTCAGCGCAGCGCCGATCGCCTTCGCAAGATCATCATCTAGAGCACCGACAGGCTGCGTCAATGCATCCTCTGGCCCAAGCCCCCGCGCGCCAATAATGTCGAGCGGCCCCTGCACAGGGAAACCCGCCACCGGCACACCACAAGCCAGCGCCTCAATCATCACCAGACCGAACGTGTCGGTAAGGCTGGGGAAAACGAACACATCGGCAGCGCGATAGGCGCAGGCCAGCTCTTCTCCACCCAATGCACCTGTAAACACCGCCTGCGGATATTGCTGCTTGAGTTGTACTAACGCAGGGCCATCACCCACCACGACCTTAGTGCCAATTACTTCTGCACCAAGAAAGGCTTCCAGATTCTTCTCTGTCGCCACGCGGCCAACATATAGCAGCACCGGGCCGGGCAGAGTCCCCAGTGCCGCATGCTTCGCGCCATCCGGGCGGAACAGCGCCGTATCAATCCCGCGCGACCAGATACGCCCACCTTTTATGCCTCGATAGCTCAGCTCATCACGCAGGCGTGGTGTCGAGACGAACACCGCCGACGAAGCGCGATGAAAACGCCGCATCACTGGCCAGAACCAATCTGCCGACACGCCAGTCCGCACTGCCAGATAATCGGGAAAGCGCGTATGGAAAGCCGTCGTAAATGGCACGCCTTTATCCATGCACCAGCGCCGCGCAGCCCAACCGATCGGCCCTTCTGTCACAATATGCACAACATGCGGCGCGAACGCCTTTAGCGCGCGCCGCATGCCCACGCGCGGGGCGATGGCAAGGCTGATCTCGCTATAGCCGGGCATCGGCATGGTCAGGAAATTATCGGGCGTGATCAGCTCTATCTCATGACCGCGCGCACGCATCTGCGCCACGGTCATCTGCAACGTGCGCACCACGCCATTGACCTGCGGCACCCATGCGTCGGTGGCAATAGCGATACGCATCGGCCCTATGCTTCCGCTGCCACAGACCCGGCAGCCGCTTTCTGCTCCGCTTCAACGCGCAGATATTCCGGCCAGTCGAGGATTTCCATTGCGCCGCTCGCATCTTCGGTCAGGGCTGTGCAGCTCTCCACCCAGTCGCCATCATTATAATAGGTGATATCGCCAATCTGACGGATTTCCGCAGTATGGATATGCCCGCAAACCACGCCGTCCAGCCCGCGATGTTCCGCCTCATGCGCGACGGCATCCTCGAAATCATAGACGAACTGAACCGCATTTTTCACGCGTTTCTTCAGATAAGCCGAGAGCGACCAGTAAGGCATGCCGAGCAGCTTGCGCGCGCTGTTGAACCAGCGATTGGCCTTGAGCATGATATAATAAGCCTGATCGCCCAGAAAGGCGAGCCACTTGGCATAGAGCACCACGCCATCAAAGGCGTCGCCATGCACCACCAGCAAGCGGCGATCATCAGCAGTCGTGTGCACCGCCTCATTCACCAGCTCTATGCCGCCAAAGCCCATGCCGGCATAATCACGCAGCATTTCATCATGATTGCCGGTCACATAAATGACCCGCGTGCCCTTGTGCGCCATTTTGAGGATACGGCGGATCACTTCATTATGCCCATCCGGCCAGTACCAGCCCTTGCGCAGCCGCCAGCCATCGATGATGTCGCCAACCAGATAGAGCGTCTCGCACTCTACCGAGCGCAGAAAATCAAGCAGCATCGCCGCATTGCAGCCCGGCGTGCCCAGATGCACATCGGATATCCATATTGTGCGATATTTCAGCTTGGGCCGGTAACTTTTTGGCTCCGGCATATTGAGCCAGTCCGGCGTTTTTTGGGTCGTTTTCACTACTATCCGCACGCTCTGTTCGCGCAGAATACTATCTATATGGTTCATATGCATTCCCCCATATCGGGAGCGCAACTATCAGGCCGGAGTTACGGGCATATGGCGTTTCCGCGTCATTTTCGTTGCAGTGCAGCAAGTTTACTGTGAGGCAGCGGAAGAAAATTCAGCCATTATGGTGACGACAAGGCGCTCTGGCAGAACAAACACGCTATTATCTTGTAGGAGAATATCGGGGGATGTCTGCTTGATAGATAAAGCTGAAAATCCGAATAGCGCCTGCGTGGCGCACCCGCGCCGCTGGCCCGCGCTGCTCCTTGGCGCCGCGCTGATGCTGGGCGCGAGCGGATGTGCTTCCTATCCAAGATTTAGCCATAGTGAAGCAGACGCATCTCGCTATGTGTGGGATGACGCCAATTGCCGCGCGCAAGCGGAGCAACTGGATGAGGCGTATGATCAGGCAGCGGAGCGCTATGATTCTGGTTCAGATGAAGAAATGATTGGCGGTGTGTTGGGTGCATCTCTGGCGGAGAAGGCGGCCAAACGAAAGGCTTATGTGAAATGTATGAAGATGGCAGGGTATAAGAAGATATGAGAAATATATCAAAAATGGCTGTGATATTGTCTTCCATATCTATTTTACTGCCATCCTGCTCTGCTGCTGAAGAAAAAGAAACGCAGGAAGAGTTATTCTATAAAGATCTTCTGTTTTCCAATAACCCAACGGGCAAAACTTATTTTGGCGAACCAAAACCTCCAATAATATATATTGATAATATTTGCTGGGAGGTAAATAATTCTCCAGAACCTTTGAGAAATAGAAAAATCATATATAAAAAAATAGGATTGATAAAAAGCGAAGATCAGGCAGAATTTTACAGAATAGATGGAATTATAAATAATATGATAAGGCAGTCCGTTTCACCTGTGGGGCTTTGTCCAAGAAATAAATCTGAAATATCAGAAATTGAACATAATAATGCATCCTATATAAGTTTTAATACAAACAAAAATTTGTTTTCTGAATTATGGACACAAAAAAATCCTGATTTTGGCTATGCGAGTAATAGAAAGGAATTAATGCCAAGATGCCATATTCGTGTTAAAGCGGATAAAAATAATAAAATTAGATATACTCAGGTTAATATTCTTCTGGATAGCTATGAATTGGAAGGATGGAATACGCCTTCCACGCATACATGTATCATACGCAGTCGGTTTGCTGCCCGTGGCACGTCCGGTATTACAAATTGGCCGGACAGCAAAGTTCTTCCGCCTAACTGGAAAGATTATATTGATAAACAAGGGAGGGCATTTCTTCCTTTTTGGGACTTTCGCATACAGGATACGGCCCATCTCAATGGTGCTCCGGGGCAATCCTGGCCACAAGTGCGCACTAAAGTGCGTCAGTTGCTCAATGAAAGGCATAAGAAATAATGAATGACCGTAGCTTCACCTATGATCCCTACAGCGCTGAGCAACTTTCCGAGCTTGTCCGGGAAAGCATTGATACAATTGTATTACGGTGACAGTGCACTAAATAGGACCCCCGCATATGGCCCGCCTCGCCCGCTTCATTCTGCCTGATATACCCCATCACATTACCCAGCGGGGCAATGGACGCCAGCAGACGTTCCTCTGCGATGGGGATTATGCGCTCTATCGTGACCTCCTACGCGATCATTGTGCAGCACGTACAACTGAAGGCAAGAAATGATAGGACACTCTCACAGACATTACCCGTGCGGAAAGCGTTGGTCGCCCGTTGGTTCGCCAGAATGTGCACCATGTCGTACAAGTAACGGCACGAGACCCTGCGCCAGCAAAACGCGGGCCAAAACCCCATACAAAAACAGGCGCACCGGGGGTTCCGGTGCGCCTGCTTTAAAACTTGAGCCTGTACGGCGGGGCGATTAGCCGTCGTTGCGGGTGTCGCGGCGCTCGGCGATGCGGGCGCGCTTACCAGTGCGGCCACGCAGATAGTAAAGCTTGGCGCGACGTACGACGCCACGGCGCACAACCGTGATGCTGTCAAGGTTGGGCGAGTAAAGCGGGAATACGCGTTCCACGCCTTCGCCAAAGCTCATCTTACGCACGGTGAAATTGCTGCCCATGCCCCGGTTCGAACGGGCGATGCACACGCCCTCAAAGTTCTGAACACGGGTACGCTCGCCTTCAACAACGCGCACACCAACGCGCAGCGTGTCGCCAGCGCGGAATTCCGGAATATCTTTGCCTGCCTTGGAGATTTCCTCGGCTTCGATCTGTTGGATGAGGTTCATATGCCCTTCTTCCTTCGTCTGTTGTCGCGCGCCAGAGGCAGATCAGTCCCGAACGTCCCTGTGACGTTCCCAAAGGTCCGGCCTGCGTAACCGTGTGTCTTCTTCCGCCTTTTGTTTCCGCCAGGCGGCGATTTTTGCATGATCCCCCGATCGCAACACCTCAGGGATCGTGCACCCCTCCCACTCCTGTGGTCGGGTATAGTGCGGATATTCGAGAAGGCCGCTCTCAAACGACTCCTCATCCCCACTTGAAGCCGCGCCCATTACCCCGGGAAGCAGGCGAATGCAAGCGTCAAGCAGCATCAGCGCACCCATTTCACCGCCGGATAGCACGATATCGCCCATGCTGACCTGCTCGATCTGCGGGCGGGCCTCGAAAATGCGCTCATCAAAGCCCTCGAACCGGCCGCAGAGAATCGTCACACCAGGGCCGGAAGCGAGCTGACGAATGCGCTCCTGCGTGATCGGCTTGCCGCGCGGTGTCATGGCGAGAATGGGTGATTGCCCTGCCCCGTTCGTGTCGAGCGAAGTCGAGACGCAGGCAGCAGGCACCTCAATCTCGTCTCTCGACTGCGCTCGAGACGAACGGAGTTTTCTCGCCATCCGCCGCTCAGCCTCATCCACCGCCGCGCCCAGCACATCGCAGCGCAACACCATCCCGGCGCCACCACCGGCGGGCGTGTCATCAACAGTGCGATGCTTATCAGTAGCAAAATCGCGTATCTGAATGGGACTGCATGACCATTTCCCATCCTCCAGCGCCCGCCCGGCAAGGCTATGCCCCAACGGGCCGGGAAACATCTCCGGGTAGAGGGTCAGGATCTGGGAATGGAAGGTCATTCCACAAAGGCCGCGTCAATGATGGCGCGTGTGTCTTCGATTGTCGCGGCGTGGATGGGGATCATAAACCGCTTAGGCTTTTTGCCCGCTTCTGCAGGGCGTTCGATCTCGAGGATATCGCCTGCGCCGAAATTCTCGACTGACACGACTTCGCCCAGCGCATCGCCCGCGTCAGAGACGCAGGGCAGGCCAAGCAAGTCGACATGATAATATTCGCCCTCTTCGAGCGGCGGCAGAGCGGAGCGAGGGACGGTGAGCGCGGTACCGCGCAGAGCCTCTGCATGATTACGGTTCGTCAACTCGGCAAAGCGCGCGACTGCGCCATTGGAACCGGCCCGCACGGACTTGAGCGTCAACGTCCGCTCGCCTGCATCAAAGCTCTTGTAAGCACGCAAGCTCTCCGGGCCGTCCCCGAAGAGCTTCAGACGCACTTCACCCGTCACGCCATGCGCCCCGATGATGGCCGCCAGCGTGACAGGTTTATCGTTCAATGCTTAGCCCTCGGCTTTTTCTTCACCAGCGTCTGCGGCCGGAGCTTCTTCAGCGGCAGGTGCTTCGGCTGCAGGAGCCTCTTCAGCAGGCGCTGCTTCTTCAGCCGGTGCAGCTTCCTCGGCTGGAGCCGCAGCAGCTTCTTCAGCAGCAGCCTTCGCCGCTTCTTCTGCTTCCGCTACCTTGGCAGCTTTCTCTTCAAGACGCTCCTTGGCCTTTTCGCCCGGCTCAGCCTTGTTCGGGTTGTTGCGCGCCTTGCGCTCTTTAATGCCAGCCACATCGAGGAAGCGGGCTACACGATCAGTCGGCTGTGCACCCTGCTCAACCCAATATTTCGCACGATCCGTATCGAGCACAACGCGCTTCTCGTCATCCTTGGCGAGCAGCGGGTTATAGCTGCCGATGCGCTCAATGAACTTGCCGTCACGCGGCGCGCGGCTGTCTGCTACAACGATGCGATAATAGGGGCGCTTTTTCGAACCACCACGCGAGAGACGTATTGCTGTTGCCATAAAACCTAACCTTACCTTTCTGAACTTATAAATATCTGAAACTAAAATAAAAATTACTTCTTCATAAACTTGTCGAAACCGGGCGGCAGATTTGGCATGTCGCCACCGGGAAGCCCCGGCATCCCGCCACCAGCTCCACCACCGCCCAGCAAACCACCAAGGCCACCTGCGCCGCCGCCCATGCCGCCAAACATTTTGGCGAGGCCGCCCAGACCACCCATTTTCTTAATCTTCTTCATCGCCGTGCCCATCTCCTTGTGCATTTTAAGGAGACGATTGACTTCCTGCACCGTGGTGCCGCTGCCTTTGGCGATACGAATTTTGCGCTTGGCGTTGATGATCGCGGGCTTCTCGCGCTCTTTGGGGGTCATCGAGCCGATCATTGCATCAAGATGAACCAGCGCCTTATCGCCACCGGCATTTTGCGCCATCGCCGCCTGCGCCTTTTTGAGGCCGGGGATCATCCCGGCAAGCGCGCCAAGACCGCCCATTTGCTGCATCTGTTTAAACTGCATGCGCATGTCGTTCATGTCGAACTGGCCCTTGGCCATCTTCTTGGCGAGTTTGTCCGCTTCTTCCGCGTCGATGGCCTCAGCAGCCTTCTCGACCAACGAGACGACATCGCCCATGCCCAATATGCGATTGGCAACACGCTCCGGATGAAACGGCTCAATCGCATCAAGCTTTTCGCCCGTACCCGCAAACTTGATCGGCGCGCCAGTTACGAAGCGCATCGAGAGCGCAGCACCGCCGCGCGCATCGCCATCCATACGCGTGAGCACGACGCCGGTCAGCGGCACCTGCTCGGTGAAATTCTTCGCAACGTTGACGGCATCCTGACCAGTCAGACTGTCGACAACCAGCAGGGTTTCCTGTGGCGTAGCGACATCCGCCACCGCCTTCATCTCATCCATCAGCGCCTGATCGACATGGAGGCGGCCAGCCGTATCAAGCATCACGACGTCATAGCCCTGAAGCTTAGCGGACTGAAGCGCGCGCTTGGCAATATCAACCGGCTGCTGCCCTGCAATAATCGGCAAGGTCGTGACATTGGCCTGCTCGCCGAGAACCGCAAGCTGCTCCTGCGCAGCCGGCCGGTTAACGTCGAGCGACGCCATCATGACCTTTTTGCGCTCTTTCTCGGTGAGGCGCTTGGCGATTTTGGCCGTGGAGGTCGTTTTACCCGACCCCTGCAAACCCACCATCATGATGACCGCAGGTGGGGTCACGCCAAGCATCAGATCAGCACTGTCTGCACCCAGAAACTCGGTCAGCGTGTCCGAAACGATCTTAACGACCATCTGACCCGGCGTGACAGAGCGCAGGACATCACTGCCCACAGCGCGGTCCGTCGCGCGGTCAACAAATTCACGCGCCACAGGGAGAGCGACATCGGCTTCGAGCAGCGCGATTCGTACCTCGCGCATTGCTGCGCGGACATCATCCTCCGTAAGCGCACCGCGCCCACGCAGCTTGTCGAATACACCCGTTAGGCGATCACTCAGTGACTCGAACATCGACACCTCAAAACCAGCGAAAATCCGCCAAAAACTTCACAAACCCAAACGACAAATACGCCGGTGGGCGAAACCTCGCCGACCAGCGTCGATCCGTGGACCCTATGAGCACATGCTCAGGTCAATGGATGTCATCAGACTACCGAATGACCCGAAAGCCTCCCGATTGCGCAGTCGCACTAGTAGAAAATATTGAAAATAACAAGGATCACCGCTGAAAATCTTCTGAGATCATGACGCAACAGCAAATTCTTAAAACTTCTGCTCTAAATTTTTTAACCATAAAATACTGCCTATAATAAATATAACAGATGCCGAGAGTGATACCCATATGAAGGGTCTTGAGAAGGAAAGCACCAGGGCCGCCTGGGACGCCTTGTGTAAATCACAGGCGGTTATCGAATTTGAACCTGATGGCACGGTCATCTGGGCTAATGACGTGTTTTTGGATGCCACAGGATATACCCTCGACCAGATTGCGGGCCAGCATCACAGAATATTCTGCCCGGAAGATACTCTAAGCTCTCCTATCTATAAAGACTTCTGGGCCAGGCTTGCCATGGGGCACTTCGAATCCGGGCTATACAAGCGGGTCGATAAAAAAGGGCAGGAGATATGGCTACAGGCAACCTACAACCCTGTGCTGGATGACGACGGAAATACGGTGCGTATCCTCAAATTCGCAGCCGATGTCACACAAGCGCAGCGCCGTAATGCTGAGCACCAGAGCAAGGTGGATGCTATCACCCGTTCACTGGCAGTTATCGAGTTTGATCTCGAGGGCAATATTACAAACGCCAATACAAATTTCTGTACGATCCTTGGTTATGACCGCGACGAGCTCATCGGCCGTCATCATAGCCTATTCTGTGAGCCAAGCTATGCAAGCTCACAGCAATATAGAGAATTCTGGTCCAACCTTAGACATGGCAACTATGAAAATGGACTATTCCCACGCATCAATAAGGCTGGTGAAACTATCTGGCTAAGAGCCAGCTATAATCCCATGTTCGATAGTGAAGGCGAATGTACTGGCTTTGTGAAATTTGCAACTGATGTAACAGAAATCAGCCTGCGAAATGCCGAGTATAAAAGCAAAATTCAGGCGATTCTGAAATCCCTGTCAGTCATCGAAATGTCGATGGATGGCACGATATTAGACGTGAATAGCAATTTCCTTGACGACATAGGCTATCGCCGCGAAGAGCTGATAGGCCAACATCACCGCATTTTGTGCGACCCTGAATATGCGGCCAGTCATGAATATCGTGACTTCTGGACTACGCTTTCATCTGGCCAGTTTGATCGCGGTGTCTATCAACGCCGTGCTAAAAATGGCGATAAAATATGGCTTCAGGCGACATATAATCCGATATTGGATGTTGAAGGGAACCCTTCCAAAGTATTGAAAATTGCCAGCAATATTACCCGCCAATATGAATTGGAACATGAGGTTCAGCAGAAACAAATAGAGGGCAATGCGTTTCAGCACCAGCTGGAGATACACGGCGATGCGCTCGATACCATTATCGCTAATCTGAGTACAATTGTCACAACCATCAACGGTATTGCGTCCCAGACAAAATTGCTGGCACTCAATGCAACGATAGAAGCTGCAAGAGCAGGAGATGCAGGCCGCGGCTTTTCGATCGTTGCCTCAGAAGTCAAGAAGCTTGCCACGGAAACACAATTGGCAACCGAACAGGCGGAAAGGATCGTCAACAACGAGGCGCAGGCTCTGCGTATGCAGCACCACCAAAAGCCAACGCTCGAACCGCACCCAGAGACAAGCGGCATAAATGTCCCGCGTGAAGCATATATGCTGGGCGACACCTATATATCAGACACCAATGCTTTGGGCCAAATGATCCAGCAATAGATATTGCCTGCATGGACATTGGCGCTGTGACGTCCTAAATCGCGCTGCATGAGCAGCTTCAGCAAAATGCATGGATTGGGTAATGACTTTGTCGTGATCGACGCGCGGGACGGCGCCATCGAGATGACGCAAGCCCGCGTGCGCGCCATTGCGGACCGGCACACTGGCATCGGCTGCGATCAGCTCATCATCGTTGGCACTTCAGACAAGGCTGATGTGTCGATGCAGATTTTCAACGCCGATGGCAGCGAAGTCGAAGCCTGCGGCAATGCTACGCGCTGTATCCCGCTCTTTGTGGGCCGCGATGTCACCATCGAAACCAAGGCGGGGCTGCTGAACGCAAAACTGACCGATACGGGCGCAAACGTTGATATGGGCGCGCCGCGTTTCGAGTGGGACGCCATCCCGCTTGCTTATGCGATGGACACGCTCAGCCTGCCGACAAGTTGGGAGGAACTGCCCGCGCCTGCCTGCATCAATGTTGGCAACCCGCATGTGATCTTCTTTGTTGATGATCTGGATGCGCTGGATAGTGCGCGGCTTGGCCCATTGATCGAACATGACCCGCTGTTCCCGCAGCGTGTGAATGTGAACTTCGCGCAAGTGACCAGCGAAAGCGCACTCAGACTCATCGTATGGGAACGCGGCGCGGGCCTGACGCAAGCCTGCGGCACGGGCGCATGCGCGACCGCCGTCGCAGCAATCCGGCGTGGGCTGTGTAAAGGGCCGATCACTGTGTCTTTGCCCGGTGGCGACCTCATTATCGACTGGCAGCAGGGCGGGCATATTGAGATGACCGGGCCTGCCAGCTTTGTCTTTAAAGGTGAGGCAGACTGGTCGCAGTTCGGCGCATGACTGGCGCTGAAGTCCTGACTTTTGGTTGCCGCCTCAATATTGCCGAGAGCGAAGCAATGCGAGAAGCGGCGGGTGAGCAGGACGATCTGGTCATCGTCAATAGCTGCGCCGTGACAAGCGAAGCCGTGCGCCAGACGCGACAGGCCATCCGCCGCACCCGCCGCCAGCGCCCGGACGCGCGCATCATCGTCACTGGCTGCGCGGCGCAGACGGACCCGGCCATGTTCGCGGCCATGCCTGAAGTCGATCAGGTGCTCGGCAACCGCGAAAAAATGGAGGCCAACGCTTTCGTGCCTGCTGACATCAGCGCTGAAACAAAAGTACGCGTCTCGGACATCATGGCCGTGCGCGATACTGCGCCCCACCTGATTACTGCCTTTGCCGAGCATGCCCGCGCCTTTGTCGAGGTGCAAAATGGCTGCGATCATCGCTGTACCTTCTGCATCATCCCCTATGGCCGGGGCAACAGCCGCTCGGTGCCCGCTGGCGCTGTCGTGGACCGGATCAAGGCACTGGTCGACGAGGGTTATCAGGAAGTGGTACTCACCGGCGTTGATGTCACCAGCTATGGCGCGGACCTGCCCGGCGCACCTACGCTTGGCCAGCTTGTCGAGCGCATATTGAAGCATGTGCCGGGCCTGCCCCGGCTACGGCTATCGTCTATCGACAGCGTCGAAATTGACGACCGGTTGTTCGCGCTCATCACACAGGAACCGCGCATCATGCCGCACCTGCATCTGTCATTACAGGCGGGAGATGACATGATCCTCAAACGCATGAAGCGCCGCCATAGCCGCACAGACGCCATCCGCATTGTCGAGCGCGCATTGGAGCGCCGCCCGGAGATCAGCATCGGCGCAGACATTATCGCCGGTTTCCCGACCGAGACCGAGGAGATGTTCGCCAACAGCCTCGCCCTAGTGCGCGAATGCCATATCGTTCACGGCCATATCTTCCCTTATTCCCCACGCGAAGGCACGCCCGCCGCGCGTATGCCGCAGCTGGAAAAGAGCATCATCAAGGAGCGCGCCGCCCGCCTGCGCACTGCCTGCGCTGATAACCGCACCCGCTGGCTCAATAGCCTGATCGGCACAGAGCAACGCATTCTTGTCGAGCTGGATGGAATGAAAGGTCATGCTGAGAATTTTGCTCCGGTCGCCCTTTCCTCACCCCGCAAAGCCGGACAAATTCACACTGCGCGCATCAGCGGGCTTGAGAATGGCGGGCTGATCGCGCAAGAGACTGTACTATGAGTGACACTGCACCCAAAAGCTGGCGCGACAAGCTGTTCGGCGGCCTCAAGCGCACATCCGAAAAGCTCGGCGATAATCTGGGCGGCCTCTTCGCCAAGCCGCTTGATGACCAGACGCTCGACGAAATCGAAGAGGCGCTGATCGTCTCCGACCTTGGCCCGGCCATGGCCATGCGCATTCGCGACCGGCTCGCTGACGGGCGTTATAAGGCCATGATCACCGAGGAATATCTGCGTGAAGTGATCGCCGAAGAGGTCGAGAAAGTTCTCACCCCCGTCGCCAAGCCACTGACCGCCAAAGATGGCCGCCCGCAGGTCATCCTCGTTATCGGCGTGAATGGGTCAGGCAAGACCACGACCATCGCCAAGCTCGCCAAGCGCTTTCAGGAGCAGGGCAAGAGCGTGATGCTGGCCGCAGGCGACACCTTCCGCGCGGCGGCCATCGGGCAGCTCAAAATATGGGCCGAGCGGATTGGCGCGCCTATTGTCTCCGGCAAGGAAGGGGGCGACGCAGCAGGGCTGGCTTTTGAAGCCGTGAAGCAGGCAACAGAACAGGGGATCGACATTCTCATCGTCGATACTGCCGGGCGACTCCAAAACCGCACCGAGCTGATGGATGAGTTGGCCAAAATTCACCGTGTTCTGGGCAGGCTGGATCCGGCCAGCCCGCATGATGTGGTGCTGGTGCTCGATGCCACCACCGGCAATAATGCGCTCTCGCAGATCGAAGTGTTCAAAGACATTGCCCATGTCACCGGCCTTGTTATGACCAAGCTGGATGGCACAGCGCGCGGCGGCATGCTCGTCGCGGCGGCTGAAAAATATGGTCTGCCCATTCATGCTATTGGTGTAGGCGAAACCATTGACGACCTCCGTCCATTTGACCCCAAAGATATGGCTAAGGCCATTGCAGGAAGCGCTTATGCCTGAGGCAGCACAGCCCAAAACCAACCCCAATCTCTCGCTCGCACTGGATTTTGGTCCGCTGCTGGTTTTCTTCCTCGCCTATAAATTCTATGGCGTGATCATTGGCACCGGGGCCTTCATGGCGGCGATCACGCTGGCCGTTATCGTCTCCAAGGTGAAGCTGAGCCATGTCTCGCCAATGCTCTGGCTGTCGGCCATACTCGTGCTTTTCTTCGGTGGCCTCACCATCTATTTCCATGATGAGAGCTTCATCCAGATCAAGCCGACAATCATTTATGGTTTCTTCGCCGCCATGCTGCTCGGCGGCCTGCTGCGCGGCAAATCATTGCTCAAATATCTGCTGCAAGCCGCTTATGAAGGCCTGTCCGAAGAAGGCTGGCGCAAGCTCTCGCTCAACTGGGCCTTGTTCTTCATTGCTATGGCCATCGCTAATGAAGTGATGCGCGCACAACTGAGCTTCGACACATGGCTGACGGTCAAAGTCTGGGGCGTGACAATCGCCTCACTGGTGTTCGCGCTCGCCAATATCCCGATGCTGATGAAACATGGGCTGGTGCTGGATAAAGAGAATGCAGCCAAAACAGAGAAAGCCGTAGTGCAAGGCGATCCACCGCAGGGTTGATCAATATGTCTTGCTCCACATAGTGGAAACCGCAGCGATTAAGCGTATCGGCATGCACCAATACGCTCCAATTAGACTATCAGTCTTCGTCGCCTGTCACCGCGCGGATTTTGTCACGCACCGCTTTGATCCGCGCAGCAGCATCGCCAAAAGTCTGTGCATCAGCGCGGTTACCATTAGCGCGCGCATCCTTCACGGACTCTTCATAGCCCTCCATGTCAGCATCCAGCGCATCGACAAGGATTTCGGCTTCATCCTCAGTAAAGGTGAAATCGAAGCTCTTCATCATCCTGTTCCTCTTAATTTAACACTCGTCAACGGCAAAGGCCGCCCTTACATTGAGCGGCCTTCCCTATCAGATTATTGTTCGATGTCTATTCAGCCGGGCTGATCAGCGCGCGAGACACCTTCTCCATCGAGATTTTGCGAAACGAAATCCCAGTTGATCGCGTTCTTCAAAATCTGCTCAGCATAGTTGGGGCGCGCGTTGCGATAATCGATATAATAGGCATGCTCCCACACATCGAGAATGAACAGCGGCTTTACATCAGCATAAGCAGCCGGCGTATCCGCATCATGATAGGACGTGACTTCGAGCTTGCCATCTTTAAGCACCAGAGCGGCCCAACCGCTTGCGAAGTGACCAACGGCTTCTGCCTTCAGCTTATCGAGCAGCGCATCCGTGCTGCCGAAAGCCTCGTCTATTTTCGCCTGCAGCTCAGCGCTCGGCGATGTCTTCTCAGGAGAGAGGCCCAGCCAGTAAAATGTGTGATTCCAGATCTGGCCAACCTGATTGAAAAGACCACCCTTGGAAGAACCGATCAGCTCAACCAGTGATTTGCCTTGCAGCGCAGCATCGGCAGCGACCAGTTCATTCGCTTTGGTTACATAAGCATTGTGATGCTTGCCATGATGATAATCGAAAGTTTCAGCACTGATAAGTTCGCCAAAAGCATCTTTGGAATAGGGCAAATCGGGGAGTTTGAAAGCCATGATAATAATGTCCTCGGTTCGGGGTCTTTATATGATCAACGGTGAGCCAACGCATCACCATATGGGAGGGTTCACTCCATTTAGGAAATTTACGCTGCCTTGCAACATGCCGAATCAGGTACAAGTGCGGACAAAAAATATCCATGTGACATTCCAAGGGGTCTGAAGTAGATTAGTCGCGGTAGAACAACGGTTCGCCGCATTTGTTCGCACATATTCAAAACATATACTGGGGGAAGCCATGGCAAAATTTTTTGGAAATCTTCATCTTGTTCTTGTCGTCAGCCTGTTGCTGACGATCGCAGTCATTTTCGGCGCACATGCCGAAATGGTTACATTAAACGCGGTATTCCGCTGGCTGCACCTGTTCTTCGGGGTGCTCTGGATCGGCCTGCTCTATTATCTCAACTTCGTGCAGGTTCCAACCATGCCGAAAATCCCGGCAGAGCTGAAACCAGCGATCGGCAAACATATCGCACCGTCTGTGCTCTTCTTCTTCCGCTGGGGCGCAGCCTTCACAGTACTGACCGGCCTGGTCGTCGCACATCTGACCGGCTATCTGCATGAAGCGCTGATGCTCAAAGAACCGTTCATGCTGATCGGTCTGGGCATGTGGATGGCGCTCATCATGGCGTTCAACGTCTGGTTCATCATCTGGCCGTGCCAGAAGAAAGTGCTGGGCATTGTTGAAGCCAGTGATGAAGCAAAAGCCAGCGCCGCAACAACGGCTATGATCTTCAGCCGCACCAACGTGCTGCTTTCGCTGCCGATGTTCTATTGCATGATCAACGCCAACCACGGCTGACCCTGTTCCGCTAAAGCGGCAGGGCAGCACCTGCTCTATTCATCCCGGCTGGGCCATCGCCCGGTCGGGATTTATAGTACGCCCTTCCTTCCCGCCATTTTCTCTCTATATCGGCGCACATGACCGCACTGAATGACATATATGAGGAGTATGAGTTCCTCGACGCCGATGACCGCTACCGCCTGTTGATTGACCTGGGCAAAGCGCTGGAGCCTATGCCCGATGCACTAAAAACTGACGCGACGCTGGTGCGTGGATGTTCGGCGGCAGTATGGGTCTACCCCACAACATTGGAGGATGGCCGCCTGCATTTCCTCGCGGACAGCAATGCGGCGATCACCAAGGGCATTATCGCGCTGGTGCTCAAAACCGTGCAGGACGGCACACCGCAAGAGGTCGCTGCTGCAGACGTGGAAAGCGCACTCTCGCCGTTCGATCTCAAGAACCAGCTTTCCTCAAACCGCACACAAGGCATCCCCAATATGATCGCCCTGATCCGCGATACAGCCGCACGCTATTTATAAGCTGGTAACTCATGAGCGACCTTCCCATATAGGGCCGATGACCAAGCTCTCCATACTCGATCTCGTCCCCGTCACCGAGGGCGGCACCGTATCTCAAGCGCTGGACCGTGCAGCAGACCTCGCTGCTTATGCCGAACAATTAGGCTATGAGCGCTATTGGACCGCCGAGCATCATGGCATGCCCGGTATTGCCTCAGCCGCAACATCGGTAACGCTGGCGCATGTGGGCGCGGCAACCAAAACGATACGCATCGGCGCAGGCGGAATCATGCTGCCCAATCATGCTCCGCTCGCTATTGCTGAACAGTTTGGCACGCTCGACGCCCTGTTCCCGAACCGGGTCGATTTAGGGCTGGGCCGTGCGCCGGGGTCAGACCAGCGCGTTGCGCAGGCCATGCGGCGCGGCCTGTCGAGCGGCGCGGAAAATTTCCCCAATGACATCCGCGAGCTTCAGGCCTTTTTCGCAGGTGATCCGCGCCTCGGCTTTGAAGCCACGCCGGGCGCTGGCGCCAATGTGCCGCTGTGGATCCTCGGCTCCAGCCTCTATGGCGCGCAGCTAGCCGCCGCTTTTGGGCTACCCTATGCCTTCGCCTCACATTTCGCGCCCGATGCGCTCGACGAAGCGCTGCTCATCTATCGACGCGATTTCAAACCGTCGGATCAACTCAAAGCACCTTATGTCATGGCCGGGTTCAACATTTTCGCCGCCGACAGCAAAGCAGAAGCCGAGCTGATCGCCACTACTATGATGCAAGGCTTCGTAGCCTTGCGCACGGGCACTCCGGGGCGCATGAAGCCACCAGTCCAAGACTATCGCGAAACGCTGCCCATGCAGGCACAAGCGATGCTCGCCCATGTGTTGCAATGCTCCAGCATCGGCACACAAGAGGATGTGGAGCGAGACCTCGCAGCCTTCGTGCGCCGCACACAGGTCGATGAAGTGATCGTCAGCGGGATGATTTATGATCCTGCTGCGCGAAAGCGTTCTTTCGAAATCGCCATGAAAGCGGCTAAGGCAATTCAGGCTACAGAGCCTGCCGCCTGACTATAGCTCTGTTCCCGGCTTCCAGTTTCGCCGGTCTTCGGCCGCTTTCAGCACATCATAGGCCGCCTGTATCGCCTGAAATTTGAGCGCGGCCTCTTTATCATCTGGTTTTACGTCCGGGTGGTGCGCCTTGGCGAGACGCCGCCAGCTCTTGCGGATCGCCTCAAAGTCGGCATCGACCTCCAGCTCCAATATCTCCAGCGCGCGCATCTCGTCGCGGCTGCGCGTGCCATCGCCCGCTGCGCCCCAGCCATAGAAAGACCCGCCGGAAAAGCCGCCAGCATCACGCCGCTCATCATGCTCACGCTTGGCCTTTTCCTCTTCGTCAAGGCCCTGAAAATAATCCCAGCCCTTATTATATTCCGCCGCATGAGCCTGACAGAAATACCAGCGCTCCGGGCTGTTGGGGGATTTAGGCGCGGGACACTCACCCGGCTGCTCGCAACCATGCCGGTCGCACAGACGCACCTGCTGCGCCTCGCGGTCACTGCCATAGCCCCCCCAACGGGGGAAGCCCCAATCATATCTGCGTCCTGCTCTTGCCATAAGCCTCTGCTCTACCCTGCCTGTGTTTCAGAAGGAAGATAGGGAAAACGGTTTTTTGCGCGTTTTTGGATATTGTGCCTCACCAGCCTGCTTCCCTTTATGCACCAATAGCGCTAAACACACCTCCGCCAGAGGGTCGGGCGACCGCGGCTTGCGCAAGCAGGGCGAGGAAAGTCCGGGCTCCACGAAACAACGGTGCCAGTTAATTGCTGGCTGGGCCAAGAGGTTTCTCAAACGCCCAAGGGACAGTGCAACAGAGAGCAGGTCGCGTTTGCCTCAGGGCTTTGGGCTTCGGCCGCGCGAAAGTGAAAGGGTGCGGTAAGAGCGCACCGCGCTCCCGGCAACGGCGAGCGGCACGGTAAACCCCACCGGGAGCAAGACCGAATAGGGACGGCGCGCCGATGCAGCAATGCAAAGGCAGGGTGTTTCGCCTGTGACCGTCCGGGTTGGTTGCTTGAGGAGCGGAGCGATCCGCCCCCTAGAGGAATGGTCGCCCATCCGCCCTGCGCGTCTCGCAAGAGATACGGCAAGGCGGTGGACAGAACCCGGCTTACAGACCCTCTGGCGAATTTCATATTCTGCGGTGGAACGAAATACTAAGTGTGTTGTCACCATAGTCTTACGTTGAGAAGGGGTAGTTAATCGCCTGCCCGCCAATACCATCTGCGCCATGAGTATCGCCACTACACCACCAAGGGCGAACCTTGATGTTGAACATTTCGCCAAGAATCCTCGACTCGCGTAGAATCGAAATTCCGAACTGTGCCAAACATATCACCACCACTCCAGAAACTGCGGCCAGCGCATTGCTCAAAGACGCCTTTTCGAAGTGGCGTTCTCGATCATGTTTGACTTGGTTGTAAGCATCATACCATCCCAATGATGAGGTTGGTTGATCTGTGGTCCAACCCTCGAATGGACGCTGCATCGGAAGCTGGGGGAATCGAGGAAAGTCTATGATATAATCAGCCAAACGTAAGGCCGGTTCCAATTTTACGAAGTCTGCAGTTGTCCAACGGCCGTCATTGCGTGACGAAGTATAGTAATTAGCACGCAATACACCCTTAGCTTGGGCCTCAAACTCAGTAGATGCTAAAATAAGGATATTGCGAAACTCATTGCCGAAAACCTGCATATTCCTAGGGTCAGACTCAACGACTACCAAGCAACGTGAAAGCCAATCCGTCAGAGAGACTATTTGAACAATGGCAGCTGCCCGTTCTGTATTAAATGCCTGGCTGTAATTAGTAGGAAAATCGCCGGGATGATGGTGATGCGGTCGAGCCATTCGTGGAAAATATGATCCGGGAGGCAGATTAAGAGGAAAAAACTCGTGTTCACTATCTGACGATGTTTTCATGCCGATAGTTTTTTGCACGTGTTCGATCCAAGCATCGTCACCCAAATCATCGGCATGGCGGAAGAAACCTTCCCTTACACTTTGTGAGGTTGTCGTTATGAAACCAAACCCGTTGGCCAACTGACCAAAACTGACCCCGTCCCATGTCGACAGCTGTACAAACGGTCGAAGTATTACATCAGACAACTTCATTGGAGGCATATAGAGGGTCGTTTCATTACAAGTTCCATGAGGGCCGTCGAAGCTAAGATGTATCGTCAGATTACGAGATTACAGGACAGTGCACTAAGCAGCCCCCCCCTCTTACTCATCCCCTGTCGGCTTGGGCAGTAGCAGCGCCAGCAAAATCGCGCGGCATTCGCCGTCGATTACGCCGTCGATCATTTCCGGGCGGAAGCGGCGCTGGAAGGCGCGGACGGCAACTTCGGGCTCCTTAATGTCATAGCCAAAGCGTTCCAGCGCGAGCATGAAGGCGCTGTCGCTCCAGAACGGGTCCATCAGATGTTTGGTCGGGCGCGGCAACGCCAGCCTCAGCTTCGCCAGCCGCCACCACGGGAACAGCTCGCCGGGATCTTGCTTGCGGCCCGGCGCGACATCGCTATGGCCGACAATATTGCCGCGCGTGATGCCGTGGCGCTCGACAATATCATAAATCAGCGGGATCAGCGCCTCGATCTGCGCTTCGGGAAACTCCCGATAGCCCCATTCATGGCCCGGATTGACGATCTCTATGCCGATGCTCGCCGAGTTCACATCCGATATGCCCCGCCAATAGCTCCGCCCTGCATGCCATGCGCGCTTGTCTTCCGGCACCATATGGACGACCTCGCCCTCTTCGGTGACGAGATAATGCGCCGAGACTTTTGAATCCGGGTTGACCAGCCAGTCGATGGCGCTGTGCGCATCAGGCATGCCGGTATAATGCAGCACCAGCATCGAAACCGGCAGCGTACGCTCATCAAAATTAGGCGACAGCCTTTCGATCACCGGAAGCCCTTATCCCTGCCCGTGCCATAATGGCATCTGAAACCGGTATAAGGGGTAAATATCGCGCGGCGTCAATAGGTGAGACTGGCTGGCACTGTGGCGGCAGCCAAGCGTGACACATGTTGAACAGATTATATATGCGCGCCCAGAGTGTCCGTGTCCGCACGAACATATATGCTGCGATAGTCCGGGCTGGCGACAAAATCGCTGCTGTGCCCGATCACCGTCTCGCCCGCACCCAACACAAGATGCGCACCGACACGGGCATGATCCGCCAATATATCAAATATCTTCTTTTTACGTTCGGGCGAGAAATAGAGCAGCACATTGCGACACAGGATCAGGTCATAACCGCTGCCCGCCTTGCGCTCTTCCAGCAGATTATCAACCCGAAAATCGATCATATCACGCAACTCGGAGTGGATTTGCCATTCTTCACCCACTGGCTCAAACCAGCGCAACAGATTGTTGATCGGCAAACCACGTTGCACATCGACCTGCGCAAAACGCCCGGATCGCGCACGCGCAACCACTTCGCTCGATATATCCGTCGCCAATATGCTGAAGCGCCAATCTCTGGATGGCTGAATTTCATTTTTGATGACCATAGCCAGCGAATAGGCTTCTTGCCCTGTAGAGCAGCCTGCACACCATATACGCACCGCTTTACTACTGCCACGCTCTTCAATCTTCTGCATTATAGAGGGCAATAACGTCCGCCCAAATGTCTGAAACAGATGCGCATCCCGAAAAAAGCTCGTTTCATGATTGAGCAACGCATCAATGGATTTTACCGCCAACGGCCCATCCGGCTCGGCGGCTATAGCATCCACGAGAGCATCGAGAGTATTCAGGCCGTGGCTCTTGAGCACTGGCTTCAGCGATGTTTCGAGACGCCACACCCTGTTTTCAGACAAGCTCTGGCCTGTACGGCTTTCCAGTAGGTCCGCAATCCGCCGCATTGAGGGCGTGAGTTGTGCTTCCATCATAACCGTGGTCCTGTCTGTCGCTGGATGTGGTCCAGCATGGTTTCCGGTGGTAAAGTTGAGCAGGCCAAGCCGGAGCGCGTGACCGAGCCGGGCATGCCCCAGACCACACTGCTCGCCTGATCCTGAGCAAGGATAACACCGCCAGATTTAACAATATCATCCGCGCCTGAAGAGCCGTCTCTCCCTATGCCGGTGAGCACTACGCCCAGTGCACCTGCGCCATAACATTGCGCCAGTGATGCAAACATGGCGTTGACGGAAGGCAAGGCGCCCGCGATGGGGTCGCGCTCAGACCTGAGTACAATCCGCACATGCTTGCCGTGACGCCGACAGGTGAGATTATTATCTCCCGGTGCGATATAGACATTGTCCGCCTTCAACGTTTCACCGGATCGTGCGACATGCGCCGGCATGTCTGACATACGCGCAACCTGATCGACATAATAAGGCGTAAAACTCTCAGGCAAATGCTGCGTTACCAATATCGGCACACCCATTTTGCCTTTATAGCCGCCCAACAGCGCCCGCAGTGCATGAATTCCACCCGTCGAAGCACCAATAGCAATACACTGCAGGTCAAAATCCTTCGGAAAGGGGCGATATATATGTTGGCTATCCTCAGCTGGTTTACGGCGGCCAGAACAGGCCAGACGACGCATACGCTCTGCCAGGTCATCCGAAAAACCGGGAATAGAATTGCCCGCCTCCGGTTTGGCGATAGTGTCGCTGGCTCCCAGCGCAAGTGCCTTCACCGCAGTCTCGCTACCCTGTTTGCAATGCGAGGAAAGCATAACGACATGTGCACCTTTTGCGGCCCCAATGATCGTCGGCAGAGCCTCCAGCCCCTTTTGTTCTGGCATCTCATGATCGAGTAATATGATGTCGACATGCTCTTGCGATAGAAATTCAAGTGCAGCCCTCGCGGTCGAAACCTTGCGAACTATCTGAATCTCAGGGCGCGATTCAAACATGCGCTCGATGATCGAACGCATGACGACAGAGTCATCGACAACAAGGACTTTAACAGGCGCCGTGACCGCATAGCTCCACGTATCTGCGGGAGTGAATGCTGTCATATTACCCAAAAACCCTATAAATTTACTCGATAAAAGACATTTGCCGACAGGTGAACGGCTTAGATAACACCCACGATTTGCAACTTGCTCTCAAGCGTATCGCGATCGAAAGGTTTCATCACATATTCGTCAGCACCTGCATCAAGAGCAGCCTTGATGTGTCCGAGGCCATTTTCTGTGGTGCAGAAAATCACCTTGGGGCGAGACGCCTGTGTAGCCTGAAGCTGCTGCAAAAATTCCATGCCGCTCATGACTGGCATGTTCCAATCGAGCAGAACGACATCATGATCTCCGCTCTGACATTGGGTCAGCGCATCGCGGCCATCACAGGCTTCGGATACTTTGATATCAAGAGATTCAAGGATATGACGCGCAACCTTGCGTATGACCTTGGAGTCATCAACCACCAGACAATTTTTCATTTGGGCTTCCTTGGAATGTAGTCCTTGCACTCATTATAGGACGAATTCGTAAACAGATGCTTCATGCTGCTTGTGCAGCGACGCTTTGATCCAGAAAACTTGATAGAGACAATATGAAATAGGACTGGCCTTCATCTTCAATCACGCCATGCGCATAGGGTTCCCATGCATCGGAGACGCGCCCGCAAATCGGCAAGGCAGCAGTATGAACAGTCCTGATATCATCTACGCCATCCACCAAAATGCCGTAACTGTGCCCACTAATATCGCAAACAATCGCGTAGCTGGCACCAGCGTCAGCATCGATGGTAGCAGGCGCGGTGCCGAGAATGAGGGCGGTAGCATCAATGATAGTCAAAACCCGGCTACGCAGAGCAGACAGGCCAGCAACATGGCCAGAAACACCGGGAACGGGTGATAGCTCAGACAGGCGCACCACGGCCTCAACTTCTTCAGTGCGGATCGCTACTGACGTTTCGGCAATACGTGCGAATAAATATAGCTCGCTCATGCGACACTCCTTGCTTCGTCCGCCTGCATCTCACCTGCCTGCGATATGGCTTCCAGTAATCGCGCACGGTCATAACGGTAGATGCTGGAATCATCCGGGCTGGCCGGATCGCTGCTGTTCCGCAGTCTGATAACAGCCGCCCGTGATGCTGAAGCTATTTCGGGGCTGGAGTCTTCGGGGCTGGAGTCTGATGTAATAAGAACAACATCATCGCCACCCACACTGTTTTCCGTATTACCCCAGGCGACCTGATACCCCGCCTGCATCAGCAAGGGTGCCAATATTTCGCGATTCCAGCTATCATCGGCATCAGCAATCACACAACGCGCGCGTCTCATATCCGTCTGCTCCACCACATCAAGAGCCGATGCAAAAAGAGCAAAGCCATCAATGACTTCTATATGCACATCATTTAGCAGTACCACGCCAGCAACGACATCATAGGCCGCGCTTAAATCAAGCTCAGTGGGCACTTCATCAATATCAACCACATGACGCACCGGATAGCATAGCTCGCGCCTGTCATCGCGCAGGCGCATGCAGGTCACTTCATGAGCGCCCTGCGCTTTCAAGCCTTCAACATCTACATCTCGCAGACAGGGTATCAGTTTGCCTTCTATCATCGCATGAGTACGACCAGCCGTCTTGCCAAAAGCATCTATGGCTATATCCTCAACCCGTTCTACGAGCGACAAACGAATGACACGCTCTTCACCTGTCAGTTCCGTAAACCTCAAACCAGTGTAATATTGGCGCGCCGCCTGCTCTTTGGCTGCGGCTTCGCTGGCTTCAACATCCTCAACGACAAGCGGAAGTTGTGCCGTCTGAGCAATCCCCCCTGCATCAAGTAGAAGCATGGGCTGGCCGTTGTCAGGCAAAGTCATGCCCGCATAAATCCCGGCTGCCATCACCATCGGCGCTGCTGGCCTGATGACCAGTTCCTCATGGTTTTCAACCTGCGAAACTCCCAATATATAGGGCTTTCCGCTAGATGAGCGCACCAGCATCAATGTGCGCGCACCAATTTGTTCGACGAAAGGCAGGCCGATCACATTTTCCAGATCGATCATAGAATAGCGCACACCTCTTATAGTCGCGGTCAATGCACCTGCCAGCCGGTTGACGGAAACTGTCGGGTTATTGTCGTGCAAAATCTCAATGATAGCCGAGCGCGGGATAGCGAAATTAAGCCCCCCCGCTTTCAATAACAGGCCCGGAATGATCGTCAGCGTCAGCGGAACACGCATAGTAATCGTCAGGCCATTGCCCGGATCGTTGGAAAGCGAAATAACACCACCAATACGCTCGATATTAGCGCGCACAATATCCATGCCAACGCCACGTCCGGAAATCGCCGTCACCTCATGTGCCGTGGAGAGGCCTGGCGTAAAAATAAGATCGAGCTTCGCTGTTTCAGACAGCTTCGCAACGTCTTGTGCGGTCATGATACCCGCAGAAACAACCTTATTGGCAATGGCTTCAACATTGATGCCACGGCCATCATCGGTCACCTCGATAACAATCTGGCTGCCAGACTGGCGCGCAGAAACACACAGGGTCCCGCCCTCAGGCTTGCCCGCGGCAATACGATCTGCAGGAGCCTCAATGCCATGATCAATACTGTTGCGTACAATATGTGTGAGCGGATCAACCACCATCTCGACCATCTCGCGGTCCATCTCGACATCGCCGCCTTCAAGCTTCAGCTCGATGGACTTGCCGAGTTCGCGGCCAAGGTCACGCACCATGCGCGGTATCGCCATAAACAACCGGTCAACGCGCTGCATCCGCGTTTTGGAAATGGTATCGCGCATGTCCGCGATGCAAGCCGACAAACGCTCAAATGCCGTTTCCAGTTCAGGGCTGGCATCACTCGTGCGTAATTTGCGCGAAAGCTCATTGCGCGCCAGCACCATATCAGAAACACCATTCATCAACTGGTCGATCAGAGACAATGGCAGGCGGATCGTGCGGGAAGTCGTTGCCCCTCTGCTGGCCTTTTCATTCTGTTCAGGGGCAGAAGAGCCTTCTTCAGGGGCAGCAACATTAGTGTCTGTACTATCCGGCTGCCCTTCGTCTTCGGCTGGCATTGCCCCTGCCATACGATAGCAATGTCGCAATGTCTCGATGAGCTGGCTGTCATTGCCATCAGGCAATGCCTCACCAATAGCGACCGCCTCACATAGCTCCGCGATCCGGTCCATTACGGCAAGCACAGCAGTGATCGTCGCGGCATCAGGCGTAGCATCACCGGCGCGAATTTCCGACAGGACATCTTCCGCCGCATGGCTCAGCTTCTCAAACCGGGGCAGATTAAGGAAGCCGCAGCTCCCTTTAACTGTATGGAAAAAGCGAAAAAGCTCGTCCAGCAGTTTACGGTCGGAAGGGTCCACTTCCAGCGCAACCACAACATTGGCCAACGCCTCAAGTGATTCCTGCGTCTCCGCTACAAATTCCGATAAAAGCTCGTCCATCAAATCCGCCTACGCAACACGATCGCGGATATGATCGGGTATCTATGGTTAATTCGGCGTTAAGAAGCCGAAAACAAACAAAATAATGCTCTTTTTTTCTCAGCTAAACTGAAACGGTTGGGCGCCAGCCCAGCCAATATATGAAGGATCTAACGCTTAAGCACCGCGCCAAAAACGAGCGCGGGTTCGCTCGGGGCCGACAGCATAATCTCTCCACCTGCGCGTTCGACCAACTGGCGTGTCATCCATGCGGCCGCCGTGCGGGCCGAGAGAGCTTCCTCCCGTAATGTGCCTGAAAGCGCAGCGCGCAGCTCTTCATCCAGCACAATTTTCTGGCCCTGCCCACGCACAGCAATTTCTATCGCATCGTCACGTACTTCAGCGCCTACATCAAGCTGCCCGCCACGTACCAACGCATCACCTGCAATCAATGCAAGGTTAAGCAATATCTTCACGGCGCGCTTATCAAGCGACTCATTCTCGATCAGCCAGCCAATCTTCACCCGGCCAGACCCCGCAAACATGCCTTCAATCGCCATCCGCGCTTCTTCAGGAGGCACAGTGTCCCCATATCCCCCCGCAGAACCAAAGGCGAGACGGAAGAATTTGAGCTTATTGGCTGATGTTCTGGCACTTTCAGTAAGCAGATCAAGGCAACGCTCGCGCATTTCCGGATCGGTCTCATCTGCCATCAGCTCCAGGCCATTGTTGAATGCGCCAACAGGGCTGAGCAGATCATGGCACAGGCGTGAACATAATAAGGCCGCAAAATCCAATACCGGATCACCCTGTTGTCCTGCTGCCTGTTCGCTCATTATATCGCCTTCATTATCAAGTTGCGCTTTGCGCCCGCGCTGTCGCTCTGATTGGTTTCATCTTTGCCGCCATGACGCCAGTGATGCAAGGGATATGGCTTCACTCAGCAACATCCATGTCCATTTTGGCGAAACAACCGTGCAAACCTTCACGCCCTGCTCGCCATAGCTGGTGCTGGCCATCAGGCGTGCAAATCAGCCATAGAGCGCCTTGATCTATAGCCATTTCAGCATCACACGTTGAAGGCTCTGTGGAACCATTGGGGTGCGAATGATAATGACCAAGTACTGACGGCCCTCCACTTCTTGCGCCTTTATGCGCCCTGATTAATACTGCCGGATCAATCTCGAACCTTTTTTCCGGTATATCGGAAATATTGACGGCAGGCTGTACTGCAAGAATATCATAGCCGTGCCCCAGCAATAGCCCGCATATCTCCTGTTCCGGATTGGCACGAGCGGCACCTACGATCTGCTCCAGACATGCTCTTGATATGCGCATCACCATCCCCACATCCCTATGCGATGGGGGATGAAAATACCATAATAACCGCGCAGGTTGACAGGAGCAGTGCCGGGGCACGGCTCGACAAGGCACTGGCTAAACTGGTGCCAACCTTGTCACGCGAGCGACTGAAGGCGTTAATCCTCGAAGGACGCGTTTCCGCAATAGATGGCGCGAACGTCTCAAACCCAGCCCTCAAAGTCGTCGAAGGACAAGGCTTCCAGCTTTCCATCCCGCCCGCTGTGCCAGCCGAAGCACAGCCACAGGATATTCCACTCAACATCGCCTATGAGGATGACCACCTCATCATAGTTGATAAGCCAGCCGGAATGGTCGTGCATCCAGCCGCCGGTAATCAGGATGGCACATTGGTCAATGCGTTGCTTCATCATTGCGCAAAAGAGGGAAAAACCAGCCTATCGGGCATTGGTGGCGTCGCGCGACCTGGCATCGTCCACCGCATCGACAAGGACACGTCCGGGCTATTGGTCGTCGCCAAATCTGATACCGCGCATGAGGGGCTCGCTAAGCAATTTAAAGATCACAGCATCAACCGGCGCTATCTTGCCATAGTGCGCGGCCTGCCAGCGCCGCCTGCGGGTACAATCGACACATGGATTGGCCGATCAGAGCGAGACCGCAAGAAAATGGCCGTGCAGCATGAAGGGCGCGGCAAACATGCCATAACCCATTACCGCGTGGTCGAACCGCTGGGAAAAGACGCTGCTTTAATAGAATGCCGCCTCGAAACGGGCCGCACACATCAGGTCCGCGTCCATATGGCGCATATCGGCCACGCCTTGCTCGGCGATCCGGCCTATTCCGGGCGGGCCACACGGTTTAAAAAGATGATGAACGAGATTTCCTTCACTCGTCAGGCGTTGCATGCTGCCTCATTGGGCTTTATTCACCCTATAACGGGTAATAAGCTCGATTTTGAAAGCACATTGCCTGCTGATATGCAGGAACTGTTAAGCCAGCTTCGCGTATAGGTTGTTGGTGATTGTGAATGTCGTTGCCCAGCAGGGGACGACCAGAAAGGGACCAGGGTAAGATACATGGCCAGTAACAGCACATCAAAGGCGGTTGTCCCCGCGCTGGGGAGTGATGCCAGCCTCAATCGTTATCTCGCTGAAATTCGGAAATTTCCGATTCTCAAACCAGAGCAGGAATATATGCTCGCCAAGCGCTATCAGGAGCATGAAGACCCTGAAGCCGCAGCGCAGCTTGTCACCTCGCATCTGCGCCTCGTCGCCAAGATTGCTATGGGCTATCGTGGCTATGGCCTGCCAGTTTCCGAGCTGATCTCGGAAGGCAATATCGGCCTGATGCAGGGCGTGAAGAAATTCGAGCCAGATCGCGGTTTCCGCCTTGCAACCTATGCTATGTGGTGGATCAGAGCGTCTATTCAGGAATTCATCCTGCGTAGCTGGAGCCTCGTCAAAATGGGCACCACAGCCGCGCAGAAGAAGCTGTTTTTCAACCTCCGCCGGATGAAGAATAATATTGAAGCATTTCAGGATGGCGACCTGCGCCCAGAAGACGTAACCAAGATCGCTACCGATCTGGGCGTCAGCGAGGCAGATGTCGTCAGCATGAACCGTCGCATGGCGATGGGCGGGGATACATCCCTTAATGTGCCCATGCGCGAAGATGGCGAAGGTCAGTGGCAGGATTGGCTGGCCGATGAAGGCCCGCTTCAGGATGAACGTGTCGCCGATGACGAAGAACGCGAAGTGCGCCATGATCTGTTGGTCGAGGCGATGGACAGCCTCAATGACCGCGAGAAGCATATTCTCGCCGAACGCCGTTTGGCAGAAGAGCCAAAAACGCTCGAGGAACTGAGCCAGGTTTATGGCGTAAGCCGTGAACGTGTGCGCCAAATCGAAGTTCGTGCATTTGAGAAGCTACAAAAGGCAATGATGCGACTCGCAGGAGACAGGCAACTATTGCCTGCCTGATCTGTCATCCACAGAACTGAGATATATCCATAATGAATTGAAATTGCGAATAAAAGCACCCGGCACCCATATAGGGTACCGGGTGAGTGGATGGGTAGAACCAAAGGTTCAGCCCATCGGGTCGCAAACACCTTATGAATTAAAGTTAATAAAATTTCTGTGACTCTAATCACGAAACAGTATTTTTTGCATCCCGTTGTGAGACAGCGTATATAGAAATCATGGCTATTTTTCCTCGCCCCGTATCACCGCGTAACGCCTCTGGTGACCTATGGAGTTACATCAAGGAGAACCGTGCTCACAAATGGCCACTGCTCGCGCTCTCCATGACATTTACATGGCTGATCGTCTGGGCCTTTCTGGTGGATGCGAACACCAATACGACCCCCAAACAAAATAAGATCGTCTATTTCGAAAGCTGGAACACGCCACAGTCGGATGTAGAAATCATTCTGGAGCAAAAGCGCAACCTGGCCCTGCGCGAAGAAGCTTTGCGCAAAAAACAGAAGGAAATGCAAAACCTGGCTGATTCAGTGGGCATTGAATGGCGCAAGGATGCAGAGCGCAATAATGGCCGACGCGCAGAGGCGCTGAAATATATCAATGCCATGCTCGACAAACGCCTTGCCGAAGCGCGCGCCAAAGAGAAAATAGGCAGCATTGCCAAACGCACTATGCCGATGGGTCAATGACGAAAGCTGACGATGCGCGCATCATGCGCGCTGCAATTGCATTATCATTGAGGGGAAACGGGCGCACTGCACCTAATCCCAATGTCGGCTGCATCATCGTAAAAGATAACAGGACCATCGGACGAGGCTGGACCCAACCCAGCGGGAGGCCGCATGCTGAAGCCCGCGCGCTCGAACAGGCCGAGGGCTTGTGTCAGGGCGCCACTGCATATGTGACGCTCGAACCCTGCTTTCATCTCTCTCCACGTGGGCCACGGTGCGTCGACCTGATCCTGCGCGCAGGCATAACACGTGTCGTAATTGGTACGCAGGATCCTGACCCCCGCACCAACGGCCAAAGCACAAAGTGGCTACGTGATCAGGGCATTGCTGTGACCAGCGGCGTATTAAAAGCTGAAGCCCGCGCCGCTATGGGCGGTTTTTTCATGCGCCAGACCAAAGGCCGCCCGTTTGTGACCCTCAAACTGGGCCTGTCGCTTGATGGCTGTATCGCTATGGCCGACGGAACCAGCCAATGGATCACCGGCAACACCGCTCGTGCCCATGCCCATTTGGAGCGCGCCATGCACGATGCAATCCTTGTCGGGCGCGGCACATGGTGGGCCGACTCTCCACGGCTGGATGTCCGCTTGCCCGGCCTTGAAAACCGCTCGCCGCGCCGCGTACTGCTCAGCCACGGCGAAGCCCCTGAAGGATGGGAAACTATTGATGACCCCAGCCGAATCGCTAACCTTGAAGGCGTAGCCAGCATCATGATCGAAGGTGGAGCACAAACCGCTGCGGCCTTCATTCAGGCCAACCTTGTAGACAGACTGCTCCTCTATCGCGCACCCATCATCATTGGCGATGGCCGATGCGCCATTGGCGACCTTGGTTTGCCATCGCTGGACGCTGCACATGGCCAGTGGCACAGAACCTCACAGCGCCAGCTAGGCAAAGACATGATGGAGGTTTACCTCCGCGCACAAGGCAGCTAGAGCCAACGCATGTTCACCGGCATTGTTTCAGATATAGGCACTATCACTTCAGCCGAGAAGCGCGGTGATCTGCGCCTCATCATCTCTTGCAGCTATGATATGGACAGCGTCGCACTGGGTGCATCTATCGCCTGCTCCGGCGTCTGCCTGACGGTAGTCGATAAAGGCATGGGTAAAGATGGCAAAGGCTGGTTCGCGGTTGATGCATCAGGAGAAACCATAAGCCGAACCGCACCGGGTATGTGGGAAGAAAGCAGACCTCTCAATCTGGAACGCGCCCTCAAGCTGGGCGATGAGCTTGGCGGGCATATCGTCACCGGCCATGTTGATGGCATCGGCACGGTAAGCGGTATTAGCGAAGACGGCGATTCACGCCGCGTTGCCTTCACTGTAAATGCCGACCTTGCACCCTTCATCGCCGCCAAGGGTTCAGTTACGATTGATGGCGTGTCACTGACAGTCAATGAGGTGAAGGATGATGGCCAGGAAGCACATTTCACCATCAATCTGATCCCGCATACATGGGAAGTCACAACATTAGGCGCGCTCACACTCGGGCAGGCAGTCAATATTGAGATCGATGTTCTGGCACGCTATTTGGGGCGGCTCAAAGAACGATTCACAGTTATATAATGTGATTATTTCCATTGACGATCACATTGTAATGTGATCCTAGAGTCGCATGTCTACACAACTCATTCAAGAGATCCAGTCTCTCATCGCCAACGGCGACATATCACGCTCCGGCTTGGCCCGCGCGGCCGGCCTTCATGCTAATAGTTTGCGTAAATTGGGCGATGGAGAATGGAATCCCACCGCAGAGACTCTTTCCAAACTCGAGGCCTATCTGCTGAAACGCGAAAGCGGCACGGCCCTTGCCAGCCCGGAAGAAATTATCAACGAAGCGCGCAATGGCCGGATGTTCATCCTCGTGGATGATGAGGACCGCGAGAATGAGGGCGATCTCGTTATCCCCGCACAGATGGCAACACCTGACGCCATCAACTTCATGGCGACGCATGGCCGCGGGCTGATCTGCCTTGCTCTTACACGGGAACGGACCGAGCAGCTTGGCCTCGACCTGATGAGCCGCGCCAATGGTACACGCCATGAAACAGCATTCACCGTCTCCATCGAAGCACGCGAAGGCGTTACCACCGGCATTTCCGCTGCAGACCGTGCACGAACAGTCGCCGTTGCCGTCGATGCCGCCAAAGGCAAGCAGGATATTGTGACCCCCGGCCATGTATTCCCCCTTGTAGCGAAGAATGGCGGCGTGCTGATCCGAGCAGGCCACACAGAGGCGGCCGTTGACGTATCCCGCTTGGCAGGCCTCAGTCCATCTGGCGTGATCTGCGAGATCATGAAGGATGATGGCACAATGGCACGCCTTGATGACCTCATCCCCTTTGCACAGAAACATAAGATGAAGATCGGTACCATTCGTGACCTGATCGCCTATCGCCGTCGCCATGATCATCTGGTCGAAAAGCTTACCGAAGTGAGCTTCACCAGCCAGTGGGGCGGTGCGTGGAAAGCAATGACCTTCTTCAATCGCGCATCCCAGACGGACCAGCTGGTTATGCAAAAGGGGCATATCGACCCCGACAAGCCGACGCTGGTGCGCATGCACCAAATCAATCCTCTGGCCGATGTATTCGGTGAAGACGGCCCGCGTGCTGGCATGCTTGCCCGTTCGATGGAAGCCATCGGTAAGGAAGGGGCTGGTATCATTGTCGCCATTAACCGTCGTACCCCAGATTATTTCACCCGCTTGCTGCAACATGAAAAAGGTACAGACGAAAGCGGTATGGACGAGTTGCGCGATTATGGTGTAGGCGCGCAAATATTAGCTGAATTGGGCGTGCATGATATGATCCTGCTCTCCAACACAACACATAGCCTTGTTGCGCTTGATGGCTATGATCTGACCGTTGTTGGCCACCGGCCCATCGATCTGTAAGCCGTATAAGGACATATAAATGGCGAAATTCCTGATAGTGGAAGCCCGCTTCTACGACCATCTCAATGACCTGCTGATACAAGGCGCAGTCGCGGCTCTGAAAGCCGCAGGGCATAGCCATGATGTAGTCACCGTTCCCGGAGCCCTTGAAATTCCTGGTGCAATCTCAATGGCTATGGAAAGCGATTTATATGATGGCTTTGTCGCTATCGGCGTCATCATTCGCGGCGAAACCTATCATTTCGAGATAGTATCGAATGAAAGCGCGCGTGGCCTGATGGCGCTCACTATGGACAATGTGCCCATAGGCAATGGCATATTGACTGTCGAGAATGAGGCACAGGCACTCACACGCGCCAAACCGGATGAAAAAGACAAGGGTGGCGAGGCTGCCAAGGCGGCAATCCGTATGTTAGAATTACGCGAAAAATTCGGGGTCTGAATTTGCCCTGCAGCGGCCAAGGTGACAACAAGTCACCGCCAAACTATTTCTATATATTGCGAACAAAGCCTGTAGTTTTCCCCTTGGCCATCGTCTCGCACTGCCCTAAATGGGGCTATGGCTAACACCGATCTACCCACCGACCCTACGCTTGATGAAGTGCGTGATGTGCTTGCACCATTGATTGCGCGCAATGCCGCATTTGATGGCTGGACACATGCGGCGCTTGATATGGCGGCGGAGCAGGCAGGCGTAGAACAAGACATTGCCCGCCTCGCCTTCGATGGCGGACCGCTCGGTATGATAGATGCATGGTTCGCGCATATCGACACGATCATGCTCACCCAATGTCCGCCCGACACACTCGCACCGATGAAGGTACGCGAGAAAATTACTGCGTTGATAGAAGCTCGGCTTGATGCCGCAAGCGCAGACCGCGAAGCCCTGCACCGGGCTATGCCTATTCTCGCTATGCCACAAAATCTTGCGCGTGCCGTAAAGCTTGGCTGGCGCACAGCCGATGCCATCTGGCGCGCAGCAGGCGATACCGCGACAGACTATAACCACTACACCAAGCGCAGCCTGTTGGCAGGCATTTATTCAGCGACCATGCTCGTCTTCATAAACGATGAGAGTGAAGACCATGCTGAGACTAGCGCTTTTCTCGCGCGACGGATCGATAATGTGATGCAGTTCGAGAAAGCCAAAGCACGCCTTTCCGCAAACAAAGAGCGGCGCCCCAGCCTCGCTCGCTTTGTGGGTCGCCTGCGCTATCATGCACGTTGATGAAGCGCTTCTGGCGTCTGGTTCAGCAGCAGTTCAATCCTCTCATGACATGAGCACAGCCATGATGAAGAAAATGATAAAAGCTATTCGCCTGCCCCTTCTGGCTGCCAGTCTGGCAATTGCTCCATCTCTGGCACATGCGGCGCAAGCACAAGGCAGCCCAGAACAGCAAGACCTCACCCGCGTCTCCAATTATATTCGCGCGGTTAAAAGTCTGACAGCAAGCTTTGTACAAACCGATCGTAACGGGCGCTCCGTCACCGGCCATCTAACCCTCAAGCAGCCGGGCAAAATCCGCTTTGAATATGAGAGCGATGCATCACTGCTCATCGTCGGTGATGGCAAGGCGCTGACCATGATCGATTATGAGGTCAGGCAGGTGCAACGCTGGCCTATCGGTAACTCACCGCTAGGCGCATTAATCGACCCTTCGCGCGATATCGCCAAATTCAGCAAGGTCGTGCCTACCGGAAATGCAAAGATATTGTCCGTCGAAGCGCATGACCCCAAGCGCCCTGAATTCGGAACGATCACATTGGTCTTCAACCGCAAACCATCAGCACCGGCCGGGCTGGAACTTTATGGCTGGGTAGCCAAAGATGCGCAAGGCAACCGCACTGCTGTGCGCCTTTCTGCACACCGCTATAATGTCGCTATTTCCAACTCCGCCTTCCGCTGGAAAGATCCACGCCCGAAGGGCCGTAAAGGCGGCGGTTAACCGACCACAGCATGCGATGAACTGAGAAGATTAACAACTTCGTTCATCGTGGCGACAGCCAGCCTCTCGTATAAACAAATCAAGCGCAGAGAAGGGGATCGGGGCTTCCCCCTGTTATCTCGAGAACCTTCTCTGCGGCCTGCGCTTCAGGCGCTTATCGAGGCTCTCGCTCCACGCCCCCGGAGCGGGAGCCTTAATTTTTAAGCTCTCCCTCCGCCGCTACGCTTGCGTCACGCGGTCATGGCCCCTAGTTGGGGTGGCATGCCTCATAATATCAAAATTGCTTCATGGAACATCAACAGCATTCGTGCCCGTATGGATATCGTCACTCGCTTTCTGAGTGAGGAAGCGCCCGACATTCTCTGCCTTCAGGAAACCAAGGTTACAGATGAAATATTCCCCGGCGGCGTGTTCCGTCAGATGGGCTATAACCATCAAATATTAAATGGTCAGCCCATGCATCATGGTGTGGCTATCCTCAGCCGTGTGCCTATTCGTGAAGATATGCGCCATGACTGGCAGGCCAATGGCGAAGCACGGCATATCGGGGTAAAGCTCGATAATGGTGTACGCCTCGAAAATGTTTATGTGCCCGCAGGTGGTGAAGAACCAAACCGTGAGATAAATCCGAAATTTGGCCAAAAGCTCGATTTTATTGAGCGCATGGTCAACTGGGCCAAGGACATTAAAACACCGACTATCCTGACCGGTGATTTCAACATAGCACCGCTCGAGTCCGATGTGTGGGGCCATAAGCAGTTGGTCAACGTCGTGAGCCATACACAGGTAGAAATTGATTTGCTGGCGCGGCTTCAGGCCGCTCATGACTGGGTCGATATTGGCCGCCATTTTTACCCCGCACCCCAGCGCCTCTACACATGGTGGAGCTATCGCGCAAAAGATTGGGCAAAGTCTGACCGGGGCCGTCGCCTCGATCATGTATGGGTCAGCCCTGAGCTGGTTAACAAGGCGGTGGCCCACCGCGTTGCTGAGCCTTGCCGTAGCTGGGTAAAGCCATCTGACCATGCTCCGCTCATTACCGAGTTCGCTTTCTGATGAGCGACACCCCTGCCGCCCGTGATGTCGCGCGCGCGATAGACGCGCTGCGACGTGGCTGGCCGGTAAAAGTAACGGCAGGTGAGGAAACACTACACTTGCTGGCGATTGAGAGTGCAGACGAACACAGCCTGCCCGCCTTCGACGCAGATAATAATGCCAATATATTGATTTCTGCTGCCCGAGCGCAAACCCTGCGGCTCGCCAATCAGCGCGAAGCGGCCAACCCCGAAGCACCTGTATTGGTGCAGCGCGAACGCTGGATTGATCTGGCAGGGGCAATGGCGCTGGCCGATCCGGTGCAAGACCTCGCCACACCACTTAAAGGACCATATCGCGCGCTCCCGGTTGTAGCAGCTGATGCCGCCAGCGCGGCACTCAGGCTTGCACGCCTCGCTGGCATATTGCCCGCATTTTTCGTTGCAGATACTCCGGTAGAGGCAGAAGCCAGTGCGACAGCCGCAGCTATTGCAGCCTTTGGCGGAGGTCCTCAGCTCCATATCGCAACACGGGCACGCCTGCCGGTTGCAGCATCAGAAGACAGCGAGATTGTTGCCTTCCGCACCCCCGGCGATCCACGCGAGCATATCGCGCTCATTATCGGCAAGCGTGACAGCAGCGTGCCGGTCGTGCGATTGCATAGTGAATGCCTGACCGGAGATGTACTGGGCTCTCTGAAGTGCGACTGCGGGCCTCAACTGCATGGTGCACTCCACAACATAGCCCATGCGCAGTGGGGTGTACTGCTCTATCTGCGACAGGAAGGGCGCGGTATCGGCCTGATCAACAAGCTACGCGCTTATGCGCTTCAGGATCAGGGGTTTGACACGGTGGACGCCAATGTACGCCTTGGCTTTGCTATAGACGCGCGTGATTTCTCAGTTGCAGCGCAAATGCTAAAACTGCTTGCTGTCCAGCAAGTGCGTCTGTTGACCAATAACCCCGCAAAGGTCGCCGGGCTGGAGGCCGAAGGTATCACCGTAGCGGAGCGCCTGTCCCATGCGATTGAAGCCAACCCGCACAATGCGCGCTATCTCGACACCAAACGAGACCGCACCGGCCATAAACTATGAGCCTGGCTATAACCGGCGATATTCGCGTCGATACCAAAGCCAGGACGCTCCGTTTCAATGAAATAACGATCCCTTGCTCCATCGGGAAAGGCGGCACTTGCAGCGCAGCCGACAAACGAGAGGGTGATGGCTGCACGCCGCTGGGCCTATGGCCGATACGTGGTGCATTACTAAGACCTGAGCGCGTGAAGCTGCAAACCACACCAGCGATCGCGTGGCGCTGGACCCGCCCATGCGACGGCTGGTCTGATGGCGCAGATGACCCTGCCTATAACCGCCCTATAGTCCTGCCCCACGCGCATTCATACGAAACCCTGCAACGCAACGATGCCGCTTATGACATCATCATCGTTCTGGGGCATAATGATGCACCACCTGCACCTGCTATGGGCAGCGCAATATTCTGGCATATCTGGGTTCCTGACGAGGCCGGATCGCCCAAACCAACAGAAGGCTGCATAGCCATCGCCCGCGAAGAAATGGATCGGATATTGCCGTTGCTATCACCGGATATGCATATGGAAATCTTTTAGATTTCAAATATGGCTTGGACCGGTGCCGATCCCGCCTAAAGCGGACAAACCCTAAGCCGCCATTTGTTCAATCACGCTCGCCGCCGCCGCTTTAAGCAAGCGCTTCTCCAACGTTTGCAGACGTGACTTGCTCTCAATCTTACCGCCGAGAAGATCGGTGATATAGAAAGTATCCACCGCGCGCTCGCCATAGGTCGAAATATGTGCGCTATGGATTGTCACCTTGGACTGGAACAGCGCATAGGCGAGGTTGAAGAGCAAGGCGGGTTTGTCGCTTGCATGGATTTCCAGCACAGTAAAACGGTTCGACGCCTTATTGTCTATGATGATATTCGGTGCAATTTCAAAAGCTTCGGCACGTGTCCGCGGTAAGGGGCGTGCTTCCAGCTTAGGTTGCAACTTTTGCTTATTAGCAAGCGCATCTTCGATAGTACGTTTTATCCGTGCAAGCTGGTCGGCATTGTCAAACAGCCGGCCAACAGGGTCCTGCACCAGGAAATTATCCAGCGCCATACCATCACGCATCGTATGAATGCGAGCATCGATAATGCTTCCGCCTGCCAAATATATCGCGCCGGCAGTGCGGTAGAAAAGGCCAGGGTGATCAGCAGCATAAATCGTTATCAGCGTCGCCCCGCGCTCAGGATAGACTTCCGCCGCGATAGACAATGGCGCATCTTTTGCAGCCAATATGTGCCGTATATTGCTCGATAATATATCGTCCGGTTCGGCGATCCAATAACTCTCCGGCAAGCGCTTGGAGAGCTTGGCAAATTGTGCATCGCTAATATCCATCGCCGCGCGCAAGCTGCGCTGCTTCGCTTCAATCTTCTCCTTGCGGCCATTGCTTTTATGGCCCAACCGCAGCACCTCTTCAGCCGCTGTATAAAGATCAGCCAAAAGCTGCCTCTTCCAGCTATTCCATGTGCCCGGCCCCACGGCACGAATATCCACCACTGTTACCATCAGCAGCAACCGCAAGCGCTCCGCGCTCTGCACAATATCCGTGAAATCCATGATCGTTTTATAATCTGAGAGGTCGCGTTTGAAAGCGGTCCCGCTCATCAGCAAATGATGCCGCACCAACCATGACACCATTTCCGTCTCAGCGGCGGTCAGGCCAAGACGCGGGCAAAGCTTCATAGCCACCTCAGCGCCCAGCACACTATGATCGCCCCCACGCCCTTTAGCGATATCATGTAGCAGCACGGCGACATATAACACCCGTCGCGACACCAGCTTGCCCATAAGCCGACTGGAAAGCGGATGGTCCTCGGCCAGCTCGCCCTTTTCAATTTGCGCGAGCAAACCAACCGCACGGATCGTGTGTTCATCGACAGTATAATGATGATACATATCGAACTGCATTTGTGCGACGACACGGCCAAAATCGGGAATGAAGCGGCCAAAAACATTAGCCTCGTTCATCCAGCGCAACACTGTTTCCGGGTCACGTGGAGATGTCAGCACACTCATGAAAAACTTATTGGCCCGCTCATTCTTGCGGATCACATTATTGATAAGCACAGCATCACGCCGCACAGCAATCATCGCAGTGGGATGAATCGCAAGGCCGGTCTTATCCGCCACTTCAAAAAGCTGAAGCAGGCGAACCGGATCTTCCTGAAAAAAGTTATCATCAGGAATAGAAATACGTCCGCGTTCCAACACAAAGCCATCGAGCTTGCGTGGGCGGCGGGTGAAGCTCGGAATAAAACGGCGACCACGGCTTGCCCATTGGTCATCAAGATGAGCAAGGAATACAGCCGTCAAATCCCCAACCATTTTCGCGGTGAGAAAATAATAATGCATGAAGCGCTCAACCCCGGAACGCCCCGAGCGCCCGGTAAAATTCATGCGACGTGCTATTTCGACCTGTAGGTCAAAGGTTAGCCGGTCTTCCTCCCGGTTGGTGATGCTATGCAAATGACACCGCACCGCCCACAGGAAATTTTCCGCTTTCTGAAACTTTTTGAGCTCCTCGCGCGTCAGCAATCCGGCGTCTACAAGGCCAGCGACACTATCTGCGCGGTTCACATATTTACCGATCCAGAACAAAGTATGCAGGTCGCGCAATCCGCCTTTGCCCTCTTTCACATTAGGCTCGACGACGTAGCGGCTATCGCCCATACGTTTGTGGCGTTCATCCCGCTCTTGCAGCTTTTCAGCTACAAAAGCGCGGGCGCTATCTTTCACCACATCATTGCTAAAACGCGCACGCGCTTCATCATAAATATCGCGGTCACCCCACACATAGCGCGCCTCCAGCATGGCGGTACGCACAGTCAGGTCATCCTTGCACATACGGACCATTTCGCTGATTGAGCGGCTGGAATGACCAACTTTCAGCCCTAAATCCCAAAGTGAATAGAGCATGGATTCGATAACCTGCTCGGTCCAGCCTGTAGGCTTATAAGGGGTCACAAACGCCAGATCGACATCTGAATAGGGAGCCATTTCACCACGGCCATAGCCACCAACGGCCAGCATCACAAGTTGCTCCGACGTGCTACGATTACCGCGATTATAAAGATAATGGGTTGTCGCATCATAGAGCAGGCGCAACAATTGGTCTGTCAGAAATGCAAAGGCCTGTACCGTTTCCCTACCATTAGTGGGGCGCTTTTCCAGCCGGCGCCTGGCCTCGGCGCGGCCATCTTCCAAAACTTGCGCCAACAGTTCCACGATCCGCTTTCTGAGCGCCATCGTGTCAGATGTGCCGATTTCCTCGACAATAGCCTCAATGCGGTCAGAAACAGTGCGCCGGTCGATGATCGCGCGGCGGTTGGGAAGTGTAGAGAATGGATCGGACATAATTGTATCTTAGGTGTTCCCAGTATCATTCGCCAGCGTCTTAAGCTGATAAATCAGATCAAGCGCCTCACGGGGTGTAAGGCTGTCCGCATCAACCTGCGCGATAGCATCATGCAGAGGATCATGCGCAGCCTCTTCTTCTGCAGCAGCAGAAACCGCAAAAAGCGGTAAATCATCAAGCCCCGCAGCAATACCGCCTGTCTTCGCTCTGCCCGCTTCAAGACGCGAAAGCACATTCTTGGCGCGCGCTAACACAGCCGGCGGCAAGCCCGCCAACCGTGCGACAGCAATGCCGTAGCTGCGATCTGCTGGTCCTTCCGCCACTTCGTGCAGCAACACGAGATCACCCTTCCATTCCCGGGCACGGACATTGTGTAACGAAAGGGAAGGCAGGGTTTCGGCTAGACGGGTCAGTTCATGATAATGGGTTGCGAACAGGCAGCGACATTGATTGACCTCATGCACCGCCTCGACCACTGCCCAGGCAAGCGCAAGGCCATCATAGGTGGATGTGCCACGCCCGACTTCATCAAGAATGACAAAGCTGTGCTGCGTCGCTTGCGACAATATGGCTGCGGTTTCGACCATCTCGACCATGAATGTCGAACGGCCACGCGCCAGATTATCCGACGCACCCACACGGCTGAAGAGACGGTCCACCAGACTAAGCCTCGCAGACTGCGCAGGCACATAGCCCCCCGCTTGCGCTAACAGAACGATAAGCGCATTTTGTCGCAGGAAAGTCGATTTACCGCCCATATTAGGGCCAGTCACAAGCCAGAGCCGGTCGTCCGATCGAAGCGCACAGTCATTCGCAACAAATTGCTGCCCATCGCGGCGCAACGCATCTTCCACCACCGGGTGCCGCCCGCCAGTAATCTCCAGCGCCTGCTCTTCGACAAAATGCGGGCGCGCCCAGCCGCCTTCCGCAGCGCGCTCTGCCAAAGCGGTAGCAACATCGAGCCGTGCTAACGCCTGCGCCGCGCGGGTAATCGCATCCTTGCAAGCAAGCCCCATTTCAATAAGGTTTTCGAGATGCGCGGCTTCTGCCGCCAGTGCATGGGCGCCCGCTTGGCTGACCCGTGTGGCCTGTTCATGCAGATCAATCGAATTGAAACGCACAACACCCGCGAGGGTCTGCCGGTGGGTGAAGCCAGAGCCTTCCTTCATCAGTGCATCGCCATGCTTGCTCGGCACCTCGACATGATAGCCAAGCACCGCGTTATGCTTGATCTTGAGTGAGCCAATGCCGGTCTGGTCGCGATATTGCGCTTCCAACAAGGCGATTGCCCGTCGCCCATCGCTGCTAAGACGGCGCAAGTCATCAAGCGCAGCATCGTAGCCTTCCGCGATATAGCCGCCGTTCGAGGCCTCAGTAGGTGGCGTCGGCACCAAGGCCCGCGCCAACTCATCAACCAGCGCGCCGTGCCCATCCAGCGCGGGCAATATTCGGTCCAGCAATGCAGGTCGCCCTTCCGCCTTGCTCAGCCGCTCGCGCAGCATCCGTGCTTCATTCAAACCATCACGCAATTGCCCAAGGTCGCGCGGGCTGCCGCGCCCCATCGCCAATCGCCCCAGCGCGCGCCCAATATCCGGCAGCGCGCGAAGCGCCACACGCAGCGCATTGCGCTGGCCGCTGCCATCATGCAGCCATTGCACCAGATCGAGCCGTGCTTCTATCTCGCCCCGGTCCAGCAATGGTGCCGCAAGATCAGCCGCCAACATACGCGCGCCCGCGCCCGTGACTGTGCGGTCCACACTATGAAGCAGGCTGCCGCTGCGCGAGCCGCTCATGGTCGCAACAATCTCGAGGCTTTCGCGCGTCGCGGCATCAATCGCCATATGGCTGCCCGGTGCAATATGCACAGGTGGCGCAAGATGCGGCAGCGTCCCTTGTCCTGCATGGTCGAGGTAGGAGAGCAAACCACCAATAGCCGATAGCTCCGCCCTGCCAAATGTGCCAAATCCATCAAGCGTCGCAACGCCAAACAATGCCTTCAGCCGTGCCTCTGCCTTGGTCGAAGAAAAAGCACTCTTCTCAAAATCATGCGCAGCCGGCACATCCAGTGAAGAGCCTTGCGCCAGCACAATCTCACTCGCTCCCACTCGCGCCAGTTCAGCAGGCAGAGCGGCACTATCCACCGTCATTGTCTCAAAGCGCCCGGTGGAAATATCCGCCGCCGCTAAGCCAATCTCACCGCCCGCTTCCCCGATAGCAACCAGCATATTGTCGATACGCGAGTCGAGCAGCGTATCTTCGGTCAGCGTACCGGGCGTGACATAGCGAACGATCCCACGCGCCACGAGCGTCTTGCTGCCACCGCGCGCCTTAGCCTCAGCGGGTGTTTCTGTCTGCTCGGCTATCGCAACGCGATGCCCCGCACGAATAAGCCGCGCCAGATACGCCTCGGCACTATGCACCGGCACACCGCACATTGGTATGGGCTGCCCATCATGTTCCCCGCGCGATGTCAGGGCGATGTCCAGTGTCGCGGCAGCCGCTTTCGCATCATCGAAAAACAGCTCGAAAAAGTCGCCCATACGATAGAAAAGCAGACAATCTTCTGCCTGTGCCTTCAAATCGAAATATTGCACCATCATGGGCGTAAGCGCCGGCTTTTTCGCAGCAGCTTTCTTTTTGGCAAGGGTATCTGTCGATGCGGAATCGCTATTCATCACCGCAGGCGATAGCGTCTGATTGCAGCATGCGAAAGAGCATCAGCAAAAATGGATCTATAAAAACACTAAGGCCCACTTGTGAGGCACATAGGATTAGCGCTAGGGCTGTCATGCCTGCAGCACAAAAACCGGGGAAAATGATGACAGAAGAAACAGCAGCTGAATTTCTGGAGCGCGAGGCCCTTCTTTTCCATACAGCAGGCCGTCCAGGTAAAATCGAAATCATCGCCTCTAAGCCAATGGCCACCCAGCGCGACCTTAGTCTCGCTTACTCCCCCGGCGTAGCAGTACCGGTCAAAGCCATCGCGGAAAACCCGGCCACCGCCTATGATTACACCGCCAAGGGCAACCTTGTTGCCGTCGTCTCCAACGGCACGGCGATCCTTGGTCTGGGCAATCTCGGCGCGCTGGCGTCCAAGCCGGTGATGGAAGGCAAGGCCGTGCTCTTCAAGCGCTTTGCCGATGTGGACTCAATCGATATCGAGCTGAACACCGAAGACCCACAGGCGTTCATTGATGCAGTGGCACTCATGGAGCCTAGCTTTGGCGGGGTTAACCTTGAGGACATCAAAGCACCGGAATGTTTCATCATCGAGCAGGCGCTCAAGGAAAAAATGAACATCCCTGTCATGCACGATGACCAGCACGGCACCGCGATCATCTGCGCCGCAGGCCTCATCAACGCACTACACATCACCGGGCGTGACATCAAAGACATCAGCATTGTCGTCAATGGGGCTGGCGCTGCCGCCATTGCCTGTACCGAGCTGATCAAAGCTATGGGCGCAGATGCATCGCGTATTATCATGTGTGACCGCAGCGGCGTCATCTATCAGGGTCGCGAAAAAGGCATGGACCAGTGGAAATCGGCACATGCTGCCAAGACCGACCGCCGCACTTTGGAAGAAGCACTCAAAGGTGCGGATGTGTTCATCGGCCTGTCAGCGGGCGGGGCACTCAAACCGCATATGGTGAAGGATATGGCAAAGCAGCCGATCATCTTCGCTATGGCCAACCCTGACCCGGAAATCACGCCTGACGATGCCAAGGCCGCACGCCCTGATGCCGTTGTTGCTACTGGCCGGTCCGACTTCCCTAATCAGGTCAATAATGTACTCGGATTCCCGTTCATCTTCCGTGGCGCGCTCGATGTGCGTGCTACCGCAATCAATGAACAGATGAAAATCGCCGCTGCCAATGCCATTGCCGAGCTGGCCCGCCAGCAAGTGCCCGAGGAAGTTGCCCAGGCTTATGGCAAGAGCCACAGCTTTGGCACGGACTACATTATCCCCGCGCCTTTTGACCCGCGCCTGATGGAAGTTGTTTCCGCAGCCGTTGCGCAAGCTGCGATGGACAGTGGCGTCGCACAAAAGCCTATCGCAGACATGGACGCGTATTGCGAATCCCTCAGAGCTCGCCTCAACCCGACAACTTCCGTGCTCACGCTTGCTTATGAAGGTGCAAAGGCAGAACCCAAACGCGTCGTCTTTGCCGAGGGTGAAGAAGAGGTCGTACTGCGTGCGGCCATCCAGTTCCGCGATGGAGGCTATGGCATTCCGGTGCTCGTGGGCCGTCAGGATGTCTATGACCGGCTGCGTGCGCTCGGCGTCTCCGATCCGCACAGCTTCGAGGTGCATAATAGCGTCAATTCGCCGCTCGTACCCAAAATGGTCGATATGCTCTATGCTCGCCTCCAGCGTCGCGGCTACCTGCGCCGGGATTGCGAGCGCATGGTCAACCGTGATCGCAATATCTTCGGCTCGTTGCTGCTCAAAATGGGTGAGGCCGATGCGATGATCACCGGTACCACGCGCACCTATAGTCAATCCATGCGCGAAGTGCGCCGCGTCATCGACAATCAGCCGGGCCGCACGAATTTCGGCATCCACATCCTTGTCGGCCAGACTCACACCGTATTCATGGCCGACACGACTGTGCATGAACGTCCCAGCTCGGTTGAACTAGCCGATATTGCCGAAGGCACAGCGGCAGTCGCGCGGCGCATGGGCCACGAGCCGCGGGTCGCCTTCCTCTCTTATTCTACTTTCGGTAACCCGTCAGGCAATTGGCTGGAAAATATCCGCGAGGCCGTTGGCATTCTGGACCAGCGCGGCGTCGATTTCGAATATGAAGGCGAAATGGCACCCGACGTCGCCCTCAATCCGAAGCTGATGAAAAATTATCCGTTCAGCCGCCTTTCCGGCCCGGCCAACTGCCTCGTCATGCCAGGCCTGCAATCCGCGAACCTGTCCGCCAAGCTCCTGCGTGAACTGGGCGGTGACAGCGTCATCGGGCCGATGCTTGTTGGTATGGAGAAACCGGTTCAGGTGGCAACAATGGCGTCAACAGCCAGCGAACTGGTGACATTGGCCGTGCTAGCAGCTGGCGGGATTACGGGGTAGGGCCTTCGCCCTGCCCGCCGATTAGACTCTGTTTCAGTTACGCTGAAACATTCCGCCCCACCCCCAACCCGACCTCCCATAGGGTATAATAACTGGGAAGTCGGCTGGGGGACTGAGCCTGTGCTGTAATCCGTCAGACTCTAATCGAACCGGTCTGCGTTCATCACCTTGGTCCAAGCGGCAATGAAATCGTGCACAAACTTCTCGCCTGCATCGCTCGCAGCATAAACCTCGCTGAGGGCACGCAATTGCGAGTTTGACCCGAACACCAGATCCGTGCGTGTGGCCGTCCATTTCTGTTCGCCACTCGCGCGATCCGTGCCGACAAATTCCTCATCGCTCTCGTCGCTCACCTGCTTCCATGCTGTTCCCATGTCGAGCAGGTTGACGAAGAAGTCGTTAGTAAGCTGCCCGACCCGGTCGGTAAGCACGCCGTCCTTCGATCCACCAGCATTCGCGCCAAGCACGCGCAACCCGCCCATCAGCACCGTCATTTCCGGTGCGGAGAGGCCAAGCAACTGCGCCCGGTCGATAAGCAGCTCTTCGGTCGGCACATTATATTTGACCTGCAGATAGTTGCGGAAGCCATCAGCTTTGGGCTCAAGCACATCAAAGCTGTCAGCATCCGTCTGCGCATCGGTCGCATCACCGCGCCCGCCACTAAACGGCACGGTCACATCAAAGCCCGCATCCCTGGCCGCTTTCTCAATGGCTGCACACCCGCCCAGCACGATAGCGTCCGCCATCGAGATGTCGCCGCGCAGTGTGTCGAGCTTCGCCAGCACCTTGGCAAGCTCCGCCGGGTCATTGACCGCCCAGTCCTTTTGCGGGGCGAGGCGCACCCGCGCTCCATTGGCACCGCCACGATGATCCGAGCCGCGATAGGTTGAGGCCGAGGACCATGCCGCTTTCACCAGCTCTGAGACAGTAAGCCCGCTGGAAAGAATGGCCGATTTGAGCGCAGCAACATCATTCTCGCCCGGCACAACCCCGGCCGGAACCGGATCTTGCCAGATCAACTCTTCTCCCGGGACATCCGGCCCCAGATAGCGCGCTTTTGACCCCATATCGCGGTGCGTCAGCTTGAACCATGCCCGCGCAAACGCATCGGCGAAAGCCGCCGGATCGTTGCGGAACCGCTCCGATATTCTGCGATATTCCGGGTCCATCTTCATCGCCATGTCCGCCGTCGACATCATCGTCGGCACCTTTTTCGAAGGATCATGCGCGGCAGGCGCCATATCCTCCGGCTTCTGGTCCACCGGCTGCCACTGGTGCGCGCCGGCAGGGCTTGTCACCAGCTCATAGTCATAGTCGAGCAGCATATGGAAATAGTTCATGTTCCACGTCGTCGGCGTCGGGCTCCAGCTTCCCTCAAGGCCGCTGGTGATCGTATCATCGCCCATGCCGCTCTTGTGTCCGCTCATCCAGCCAAAGCCTTGGATCGCGATGTCCGCGCCCTCTGGCTCAGCGCCCACCAGCGAGGCACCGCCCGCGCCATGGCACTTGCCAAAAGTATGGCCGCCTGCCGTCAGCGCGACGGTTTCCTCGTCGTTCATCGCCATGCGCGCGAAGGTCTCGCGGATGTCCTTGCCAGACTGGACCGGGTCACAATCGCCGCCTCGCCCTTCAGGGTTCACATAGATCAGCCCCATCTGGATCGCCGCCAGCGGGTTCTCGAACACATTGTCTTCTTCGTCGGTCAGGCGGGTCTCATTGCCTTCTTCGCCGACCCAATTGGTTTCCGTGCCCCAATAGACGTCTTTCTCTGGCTCGTATATGTCTTCGCGCCCGCCGCCAAAGCCGAACACAGGACCACCCATCGACTCGATGGCGACATTGCCAGCAAGGATCATCAGGTCCGCCCAGCTCAGCTTGCGGCCATATTTCTGCTTGATCGGCCAGAGCAAGCGGCGCGCCTTGTCGAGATTGGCATTGTCCGGCCAGCTATTGAGCGGCGCAAACCGCTGATTGCCCGAGCCTGCACCACCGCGCCCGTCGCCGGTGCGATAGGTGCCCGCGCTGTGCCAGGCCATGCGGATGAAGAAGGGGCCATAATGTCCATAATCGGCGGGCCACCAGGGCTGGCTGTCAGTCATCAATGCATGCAGGTCTTGCTTCACCGCCGCCAGATCGAGCGATTGAAATGCCTTCGCATAGTCGAAGTCATCCCCCATCGGGTTGCCGGAAAGGCCATTTTGTTGGAGAATATCCAGCGACAGCTGGTTCGGCCACCAGTCACGGTTGGTCCTGCCCAGCAATGACCTGTCCGCTCCGCCCGAATGCATCGGGCAACCACTCGTCTTCGCATCCATAATCCATCTCCTGTATACGCTGCAATGCCCACAATCTAAGCCCGCGCAGCGCGCAGAGGAAACGAGTAATGTTACTGAGAGTGAACGACAAAACCGATCAGTCGGTGAATATATTCAGAGGCAGGGGCTTTGTACGCCATTTTTTAGCGTTGAAGTGCAAAGGTGCGCGACACAATAGCGGTCACTCTCGCCGATAACTACAATGTTGGACGCTAAGAAATGCAAATTTGATCTATGTACTGGCGTTTAGTATTTTGGATTCTATCGAAGTGCGCTAGTCTCCTTTGATGGCTATTGAAAATATTACCGAAGATAGAATTCGCGAAGTTCTACACGAGCACTTAACACCTTCAGCTCATATAACCACACCGGAGCGGCTGTTCGGTCGAGGTAAGTCTCTCGTGCAAATCGACAGGGCGCTTAACTCCTCTGGTCGACACGTCTTCATTCATGGTGACCGGGGCGTAGGAAAAACATCTCTTGCTCTCACCGCAGCTTACTTAGAGCAACCAACTGCTTCCGAGCCGATATACGTAGTTTGTAGTGAAACAACGACGTTTCCTGATCTGATTTCCGCAATAGGTCGTGAGGCCGTGCCACTGAGTGAGAGGTTTGAGGCAGATGGAACGCCGCGAGAATTCTCTGCGCAGGCATTCGGATTTGGCGCCGGCTATAAACAAAAGGGAACAACCTCTGTCGCGATACCCTCTCCAACGGATATGAATCAAGCGATTGATATTATGCGTTTTGTCAGAGAAAAGCGGGGTGCTGGAACAGTAATCGTTATTGATGAACTAGAACGCATCCGGTCGGACGAAGCAAAATCACAATTGGCAGAATTCAGCAACAGCCTCTCTTCCACCGTTCAAGATATAAAGTTCATCTTTTGCGGAATAGGCAGTACGGTTGATGCATTGTTGGGCGCACATCGATCTGCATTCAGAAAGATCGAGACCATTCCGCTCAACAGGCTCCGTCACGATGAGTTGTGGCAGATTATTCAAACAGTTGCGGCCAAGTTAGGAGTTGAAGTAGATCGCGAGACCCTGATCCGCATTGGCCAGCTCAGCGACGGCTTTCCCCATTATGTACACTTAATTGGGGAATCTATGTTTTGGGCAGCATTCGACGACGAAAAGACGCTTAAGCGTTTGGTGGCTCGGCACTATGAAGCAGGTATAAAAGGCGCACTGGAGCGCACCGAAGCGGAGCACAAATCCGCATATCTAAAGGCGACTCAGAAGTCTAAGAACACTTTTGATTATGAGATGGCTTTATGGGCAATGGCCGACAAATCAGATACCCGCCGTGCCTTGGAGTCGATCTATGAGGATTCCTACAAGGCGATTGTGCGTCAGCGTCCCCGAGAAGAACGAATTGCCCCTTTGGCACGAGAACGTTTCAACCAACGTTTGCACAACCTACGTAAAGGCTCCCATGGCGAAGTTCTGATCAACCACGGTTCGGGTTGGTTCTCCTTCAGAGAGGACATTATGCGCGGTTATGTTAGATTGGTGGCAGAGAACCGTGGTGTTAAATTGGCCAGAGAGCACTACATCCCAGAATGACGTATTCGCCTTATTTAGGCGCCTGAACCAGGCATTCCAAGCAAACACAACCCCTACCCCGCCTGCTTAATCGCCTGTGCCAAATCCGCGCAGATGTCGTCGATATGCTCCAGCCCTATCGAAAGCCGCACATAGCCGGGCGTTACGCCGCTTGCCGCCTGTTCTTCGGCTGATAGCTGGCTGTGCGTAGTGGAGGCCGGGTGGATGGCGAGGCTGCGGGCGTCGCCTATGTTGGCGACATGATAAAACAGCTCCAGCGCGTCGATGAAGCGCTTGCCCGCCTCCACGCCGCCTGCCAGCTCGAAGCCCAGCAAACCGCCATGACCGCCGGTCAACACTGCATCGGCGCGGGCGCGGTGCTCGCCTGATTGCTGGCCCGGATGGATCACGCGGGTCACGCCCGGTTGTGCTTTCAGAAACGCCGCGACCTTGCCCGCATTTTCGCAATGCCGCTCCATGCGCAGCGGCAATGTCTCCATGCCCATCAATAGCTGAAACGCATTAAACGGCGAGAGCGCCGCGCCAAGATCACGCAGCAGGATCGTGCGGGCGCGCAATATATAGGCGATCGGCCCCAGCGGCTTGGCCGCCTGTGCCCAGATCGCGCCATGATAGCTGGCGTCGGGCGTATTGAGGTTCGGCTGGCGCTCCGGGTTCGCCTCCCAGTCGAAAGTACCGCCATCGACGATCAGCCCGCCAATAGTCGTGCCATGCCCGCCGATATATTTGGTCGCGGAATAGACGATGATCGCCGCGCCATGCTCAAACGGCCGCGCGATCAGCGGCGCAGCCGTATTATCGACGATGAGTGGAATGCCCATAGGCCGCCCTGCCGCCGCGATCTCCGCCATCGGGCACACGACCAGCTTTGGGTTGGGCAATGTCTCGACATACCACGCCCGCGTGCGTTCATCGCTCGCCGCCACAAAAGCCTGCGGGTCCGAAGGATCAACAAAGCGCGTTTCGATCCCCAAATTCTTCAGCGTATTGGCGAAGAGATTATAGGTGCCGCCATACAGGTCCGTTCCCGCAACAATATTATCGCCGCTGTTCGCCAGATTCTGGATCGCCATGGCCGACGCCGCCTGCCCCGAACCCACAGCCAGTGCCGCTGCGCCGCCATCGAGCGCGGCTATGCGCTGCTCCAATATGTCGCATGTCGGGCCACCAATGCGACTGTAAATATTGCCCAGCTCTTCGAGCGCGAAGAGGCGCGCGGCATGGCCGGTATCCTGAAACTGATAGGAGGTGGTCTGGTAGATGGGCGGGGCTACTGATCCGGTTGTCGGGTCTGCGCGCCAGCCGGCGTGCAGCGCTAATGTTTCAGCCTTGTAACCCTGCGTCATCTCCATTCTCCTGCTGCTGTTCGGAACGTCCCTTAAAGCCTTGTGCAACCACATACCATTCGCTGCTGCCCTTGCGGCTGGCGGGCGGTTTGGCATGTTTCACGGTCTTGAAATTCTGCTTGAGCAGTATCAGAAGGTCTTTGTCCGTTCCACCCGCAAAAACCTTCGAAACGAACGTACCGCCGGTCTTGAGATGCTCGATAGCGAACCATGCGGCCGCTTCCACCAGCCCCATAGTGCGCAGATGATCGGTCTGCGCATGGCCGACCGTGTTGGCCGCCATGTCGGACATTACGAGGTCTGGCGCATCACCCAATGCTTCGCGCAGCTTGCCCTCGGCGGCATCGTCCATGAAATCCATCTCGAACAATGTCACGCCTTCAATCGCATCGACGGGCAACAGATCAATGCCAACAACCTTCGCCTTGGGCGCACGCTTGCGAGCCACCTGCGCCCAGCCACCGGGAGCGACGCCTAGGTCCACAATATGGCGCATCCCTCTGAACAGGCCGAATTTATCGTCGAGTTCCATGATCTTGAACGCCGCGCGGCTGCGCCAGCCCTGCGCCCGTGCCTGCTTCACATAGGGGTCATTAAGCTGGCGTTGCAGCCAGCGCGTCGATTGCTCACTGCGCTTCTTCGCCGTTTTGACGCGCACCTTGCCGCCGCCAGTACCCCGCACCATTATCGTTGCTCCATCAGGCAGCGCAATATGCCTTCTCTAATACCGCGATCCGCTATGCCAAGCCGCGCGGCAGGCCAGATGTCGAGTATGCCTTCCAATATCGCGCAGCCCGCGACAACAAGGTCCGCCCGCTCCACGCCCACGCTTGGCAAAGCGCGGCGTTCGTCCAAGGTCATCAGCGACAGCCGTTGTGAAATCGCCCGCATGGAATCCGTCGGCACAATCAGCCCGTCAATCAACTGCCGGTCATATTTGGGCAGGTCAAGGTGCACGCTCGCCAGCGTCGTCACCGTGCCCGATGTGCCCAACAGCCGTTCATTGCCCATGATGGTCGGCAAGCGCTCCGCCAGAGGCGCGAAGGCCTCCGCCACGCATGCCCGCATAGCAGCGTAAGATGCGGCGCGTTGGTCCGCATTGCCGCGGTGCGCATCTGGCACATGCTCACTGAGCGACACCACACCCCAGGGCGCGCTGAGCCAGTCGTTGATCTTGGGGCTTGGCCCGCTGCTATCGACCAGCACCAGTTCGGTTGACCCGCCGCCAATATCGAAAATCAGCGCGGGGCCATCGCCCGGTTCCAGCAGCGCATGACATCCTAGCACGGCGAGGCGCGCTTCTTCCTGCGCCGAGATAATATCAAGCGCGATGCCCGTTTCCTGCTTCACGCGCGCAATAAACTCTGCGCCATTGGACGCTCTGCGGCAGGCCTCCGTCGCCACAGAGCGCGCCAGCGTGACCTTCCGCTTGCGGAGTTTGTCGGCGCATACAGAGAGCGCCGATATAGTCCGCTCGATCGCTGCATCGCTCAGCGCGCCCGTCGCGGCCAGCCCCTCGCCCAGCCGCACAATGCGCGAGAAAGCATCAATGACCACAAAGCCATCAGCAGACGGTTTGGCGATAAGGAGGCGGCAATTATTGGTGCCCAGGTCAATAGCGGCATAGCTGCTGCGCGAAGGCCAGCGGGAAGCCCCGTCCCGCATCGCGCTATTCTGTGCCAACACAGCGGACTTGCCCTTTTTAAAAGAAGGACGGTTGTCGCTGCGCGGCGATGGGCGGCTGTGCTGCGCCATTGCCGATATACTCACTTTTATGTTCTCCAGCCCAATTGGCTGGTACTTGAAGCCGAGACTAGGCATTGTTTCAAAAATGCGCAAGGCGAAGTGCATTAAACGCGCATCGCACCTTTGCTATGAAGCGGGAATATCGGCCATGCGGCTTTGCAGAATGTTAAGGGCAGAATATTAAGGAGAGCCTGAGTAAAGCGCCCACAACGCTCTTGACCCATATTATCCCAAGAGCTACAGCGCGACCTCCCGATTGCCCCGTCGTCTAATGGTAAGACTACGGACTCTGACTCCGTCAATTGAGGTTCGAATCCTCACGGGGCATCCACTCGCCACTTACCTCGTCATAGACATAGTCGTCGTCGCTCAATTGTCGTCGCCCATGCGCAGCGCAGCGATGAACGCTTCTTGCGGGATCTGCACGGAACCATATTCGCGCATCCGCTTCTTGCCCTCTTTTTGCTTGTCGAGCAGCTTCTTCTTGCGGCTGATGTCGCCACCATAGCATTTCGCGGTCACATCCTTGCGCATCGCAGCGATGGTTTCACGCGCGATCACCTTGCCGCCAATCGCTGCCTGAACCGGAATTTTGAACAAATGACGCGGGATAAGATCTTTCAGGCGCTCACACATATGGCGCCCGCGCGCTTCCGCCGCGCCGCGATGCACAATCATGGAAAGCGCATCAACAGGCTCAGCATTGACGAGAATGCCCATCTTCACAAGATCTCCCTCGCGCGTGCCGATCTGATGATAATCGAAGCTGGCATAGCCACGCGAGATGCTCTTAAGGCGGTCATAAAAATCGAACACCACCTCATTGAGCGGCAGCTCATAGGTGATCTGCGCACGCCCACCGACATAAGTGAGGTTCTTCTGAATGCCGCGCCGGTCCTGACAAAGCTTCAGGATCGCCCCCAGATGCTCGTCCGGCACATAGATGACCGCTTCGATCCAAGGCTCTTCGATAGAAGCGATATAATTGGCTTCGGGCATATCCGCCGGATTATGAAGCTGCTGGGTCGAGCCATCATTCATATGCAGCTCGTACACCACTGATGGCGCGGTGGTGATCAGGTCAAGGTCATATTCGCGGGTGAGACGCTCCTGAATAATCTCCAGATGGAGCAACCCGAGGAAACCACAGCGGAAGCCGAAGCCCAGAGCGGCAGATGTTTCCATCTCGAAGCTAAAGCTCGCATCATTAAGACGCAGCTTGCTGATGCTGTCGCGCAATTTCTCGAAATCATTAGCATCAACCGGGAAGAGACCGCAGAACACCACGGACTGCACTTCCTTAAACCCCGGAAGCGGCGTGACCGCACCGCCTTTGACGGTCGTGATCGTGTCGCCCACGCGGGTCTGGCTAATGTCCTTAATCTGCGCGGTAATAAAGCCGATCTCGCCTGCCGCGATTTCCGGCAAATTGTCGATCTTGGGCCGCATACAGCCGACACGATCCACCAGATGCTCGGTGCCGCCGATCATGAATTTAATATTCTGACCTTTTTTGAGCACGCCGTTCATCACGCGCACGAGAATGACCACACCGAGATAGGGGTCATACCAGCTATCGACCAGCATCGCCTCAAGCGCCGCATCGCGGTCGCCCTTGGGCGGCGGGATTTTCGCGACAATGGCTTCGAGTATCTCGTCAATGCCAATGCCAGATTTGGCCGACGCCAGCACAGCCTCAGATGCATCAAGGCCGATGACTTCCTCAATCTCGTCTTTCACCTTTTCAGGTTCTGCGGCCGGAAGGTCGATCTTGTTGATGACCGGCACGATCTCATGATCATGCTCAATCGACTGGTATACATTGGCCAGCGTCTGCGCCTCGACGCCCTGCGCGGCGTCCACCACCAGCAGTGCACCCTCACAGGCCGCGAGCGAACGGCTCACTTCATAAGCAAAGTCGACATGGCCCGGCGTATCCATCAGGTTCAGCTCATAAGTCTGACCATCCTTCGCAACATAGTCGAGCCGCACGGTCTGCGCCTTGATCGTGATGCCGCGCTCTTTTTCGATGTCCATATTATCGAGCACCTGCGCGGTCATCTCGCGCTCGGTCAGACCACCGCAGCGGTGGATCAGGCGGTCGGCCAGTGTCGATTTGCCATGATCGATATGGGCAATGATCGAAAAGTTACGGATATTCGAAAGTTCTGTCATTGCGCGCCGATAGCAGGGGTTTGTGCGGCTGTCACGAGGTCAAATATACCCCTGAACAGGGTAGATCATAATGAAGCGACTTGAGATCGGGGGATGGTGTGATACAGATCATACCCGCAAAGGGTTCGCATAGGTAAATATAAGCTATCTGATATTTTTCGGTACTGCGAAGGGATGTGTAATGAATAAGGCAAAAGCGCTGGCGGGCGCACTCTCCATAATGGCACTGGCGGCTACACCAGCAATGGCAAAAAGCGAGTCATCTGGTCGTAAAGATCAGGCACGTGGCATGTCGGAAATCCCGCAATGCTATAAAAAACTTGGCACTGTTGCGGTTGTTGAGCCGGACACCAAATGGTGGCGGGAGCTTAGCCTGGGCAGCCCGGAAGCAATCATCAAGCTTTTCGTGCGGCGCTCTGGCTGCTTTGGCCTTGTGAACCGTGGTCGCGCCATGCGTAGCCGGGCGATGGAACGCGCTCTGGCTGATCAGGGCGAATTGCAGGCTGGTTCCAACCTTGGCAGAGGGCAAGTGAAAGCGGCGGATTATTTCATACAACCTGATATCGTCACCGCGAACAATAAGAGCGGCGGCAACAAGATTGGCGGCATGCTTGGTGGTTTTCTGGGCGGGCGCACATTCGGTGCGTTGGCCGGTGGCATTTCCATCAAGAAGAAAGAAGCAAACGTAACGCTTTCCCTCGTCAATGCGCGCACCACAGAAGAAGAGGCGCTGACCGAAGGCTATGCGCGCAAATCTGACCTGAGCTTCGGCGCTGGTGGTGGCGCTGGCTGGTGGGGCGGTCTCGCTGCTGTTGGCGGTAGTGGTTATCAGAACACTGCCATCGGCCAGGTGATCGTGCTGGCATATCTAGATGCCTACACCAAGCTGGTTGGCCAGATGGGCGGCTTGCCTGATGATGCGGCAGCAGCAGCGCCAGAGGCGCAATAAGCTTAGCTATCGAATTATGTGAAAGCGCCCGGCCCAATGCGGACCGGGCGCTTTTCCTTTGCTTCAATCAACCGCGGGGCGACGACGCATAATACCAATCGTCGTCAGAACCATGACCGGCTCATTTCTCTGGTTGAGCGTTGTCCACCGGGTTTTGACCATCCCTCGATCCGGCTTGCTGCGTGATGGCATGATCTCGAGAACTTCCGTCTCGCAGCTCAGCACATCGCCCGGATAAACCGGCTGCGTCCAGCGTGTATCATCCATGCCGGCACCACCCAGGCTGGCTTTATCCAAACCAATTTCCTGCCAGTGCTCCACCTGCATACGCATCGTCATACCGGCCGTATGCCAGCCGCTCGCCGCAACCTTGCCGAACAACCCTTTTGCCGCAGCCTCATCATCAAGATGGAAAGGCTGCGGGTCATATTTGGAAGCGAACTCAATCACTTCCTCACGCGTCACTTCATAACGCCCGAACCGCGCAATATCGCCAACTTTGAGATCGTCCAGATATAACGCCATAGCCAAGTCCTTTTATAGGCACTGTCTCCCATCGGGAAAACACTTATCTTAATTGCTCTAGCTGTGCAGGAAGTGCATCACGTCGCCGTCCTGCACAATATAGCCCTTACCCTCTGCACGCAGCTTGCCTGCTTCGCGCGCTTTGGCTTCGCCGCCCAGCGACACGAAATCATCATAGGCGATAGTTTCGGCGCGGATGAAGCCCTTCTCGAAGTCGGAATGGATTTCACCGGCCGCATTGGGTGCGCTCGCACCCTGATGCACCGTCCATGCCCGCGCTTCCTTTGGCCCAACGGTGAAGAAGGTCAGCAGGTGAAGCAGCTCATAGCCTGCACGAATGACGCGGGCGAGGCCCGTTTCGTGCAGACCCATTTCTTCGAGAAACTCGATACGCTCGGCCATGTCCATACCGACAAGATCGGCCTCGATCGCAGCAGAAACGACAACAGCCTGCGCACCTTCTGCCGCCGCTTTTTCAAACACACGGGCCGAGAATGCATTACCGCTCGAAGCGCTGTCTTCCTCGACATTGCAGACATAGAGCACTGGCTTGGACGTAATAAGCTGCGCCTGCCTGAACACACGCGCTTCCTCCTCATCCTTCGGCTCCGTTAAGCGCGCGGGCTTGCCCTCGCGCAACAGATCGAGCGCCTGCCCTAACACAGACGCAGCGAGCTTGGCCTCCTTATCGCCCTGCGCCGCTTTCTTCTGTGCCGCAGGAACACGCTTTTCGAGGCTTTCAAGGTCAGAGAGCATCAGCTCCGTCTCAACCGTCTCCGCATCCGCAATCGGATCAATCTTGTTATCGACATGCTGAATATCATCATTTTCGAAGCAACGCAGCACATGGACGATAGCGTCCACCTCGCGAATATTACCGAGAAACTGATTGCCCAGCCCCTCGCCTTGCGATGCCCCGCGCACGAGGCCCGCAATATCCACGAAAGCAAGCTGGGTAGGGATAATCTTCGCGCTGCCCGCAATCTCAGCCAGCTTGTCCAGCCGCGGATCAGGCACAGCAACATTGCCGACATTCGGCTCGATCGTGCAAAAAGGATAGTTCGCCGCTTGCGCCGCCTGCGTCTCCGTCAGCGCATTAAAAAGGGTGGATTTGCCTACATTAGGCAGTCCGACAATCCCGCATTTGAAACCCATTATCTGTTCCTATTCCTCTTGCAGCCGCAACGCTACATCATTCATAAACCGCACATCATCACCTTCTGCCAGCCAATGTGCTTCCGCACCGATCGCGCCCAGCATATCAGCCAGCGCATCGGTTTCACTCTTGTGATAATTGCCGAGTACATAGCCATGCACCCGGTCCTTGTGGCCGGGATGGCCGATGCCGATGCGTATGCGGCGAAAATCCGGGCCGATATGCTTGTCGGTGGAGCGCAGGCCATTATGCCCCGCTGTGCCACCACCTTGCTTCACCTTCACCTTCATCGGCGCAAGGTCCAGCTCGTCGTGAAACACGGTCACATCTTCTGGCGCCAGCTTGTAGAAATCCAGCGCAGCGCGAATGGCGCGCCCGCTCTCATTCATGAAAGTCCCGGGTTTGAGCAGCAGAATCTTCTCAGGGCCAAAACGCCCTTCGGCGCTCCAGCCCTGAAATTTCTTCGTCCACGGTGAGAAGCCATGCAATTCTGCAATGACATCTAAGGCCATGAAGCCAACATTGTGCCGGTGGAGCGCATATTGCGGGCCGGGATTGCCGAGGCCAACCCAAAGCTGCATGCGCGCTCCTCCTACATCAGCGGAGGATTATTCCTCGCCGCCCTCAGCTGCTGCTTCGCCGCCTTCTTCTTCACCTTCATCCTTGCTGGTATCGCCATCGCTGGACTTGAGCGAAGACGGAGCCACCAGAGTAGCAATGGTGAAGTCACGATCTGTGATCGCGCTTTCCGAACCTTTCGGCAGAGTGACGGCACTGATATGAACAGCCTCACCCACATCAAATCCGGTCATGTCTACATCAATCTGGTCAGGGATGCTTGCTGCATCACACACCAGCTCGAGCTCATGACGCACAACGTTCAGAACACCGCCGCGCTTAAGGCCGGGAGACAGTTCTTCGTTGATGAAGTGAACAGGCACATTCACATTGACCTTCGCATGCTCAGACACGCGCAGGAAGTCGACATGCAACGGACGGTCCGTAACCGGGTGGAACGCAACGTCCTTTGGCAGGGTGCGAACCTTCTTGCCACCAGCTTCAACCATCACAACCGAGTTGAAAAAATGGCCAGTGCCAAGCATTTTGTTGAGGGTTTTTTCCTCGACATGAACCATCGTAGGTTCTTCGTTATTCCCGTATATTACGGCGGGTACGCGGCCTTCACGACGAAGAGCGCGGGAGGCTCCCTTGCCTGCCCGATCGCGTGCCTCGGCCGACAGTATAAGCTGATCGCTCATTGCAGTCTCCAAGTATCAAGTGTAACCAATATATCCGTCACGCCTCCAGGGATGACCATAACGGAAGGCGGGCCTTTATCAGAAACACGCATAAAGGCAAGGGAATTCGCCAGAGTGGGCCAATGCCGAACCGGCGCGACGTGGCTAGGCCAAGTCAGGGGTCAGGCCCTAGCTAGTGTTTACATTCAGCAGGTATCGAGGCGAAAATGGTGATCTGCCATGCCCCGAAGCGCAGCCTACTATAAGAAGCATGTAAAAGCGCCACTTGCAGCCCAGCAGGACTGAGTGTCAACGCAACCTAGCCCGCCTTGCGTACTGGCCCGGCAGATTGCACGGTTCGTACATCTATCGCCTGCGCAAATTGCACACCCATACGGTCATCGACAGACCAGCGCGTTTGCGCAGAAACATTATAGCCTTCCGCCAGCTCTATCTCAAACTCCGTGCCCTGAGGCACATTCCATAACCCTTCAACCATTGCACCACTCGCAGATATATTGCGAATACGGCCAATATAACGCTGCCCCTGATTGAAAATGGCTACAGAACGCAGCATGGATATACGCGGTGGGCGGCTGGATTTGAAACCAGAAGCCTGAGCTTCTGTGCCCTGTTCCTCAAACCGCTTTTCCACCTCTTCAGCGCTGCTGCCCTTGCCATAAATAAAGCCCTGAATCTGCGAGCAGCCTAAGGATCGCACAAGCGCCAGCTCATCATGCGTTTCCACGCCCTCAGCTGTTGTATCCATACCCAATGCTTCAGCAAGGCTGACTATAGAGGTGATAATTGCGGCATTACGACTGCCGGCAACAGAGGCCCCGCGTACGAAGCTCTGATCGATTTTAATTTTATCGAACGGCGCTTTCTTCAAATAGCCAAGCGAAGAATAGCCTGTGCCGAAATCATCAAGCGCAAGGCGGACACCAATACCCTTGAGCTGGGCAAACATCTGATCCGTCTCTTCACCTTCATTGAGGAAGGCGCTTTCCGTAATTTCCAGTTCCAGCTGGGCAGGCTCCAGACCTGAAGACGCCAATGCGCTCATAACAATGCTGGGGAGTGCAGGGTTCGCAAACTGGATAGGCGAAACATTAACAGCAACACGCAAGCCCTCTGGCCATTTGGCAGCAGCATCACAGGCTGTGCGCATCACCCATTCACCCAGCGGGCCAATCAACCCAGAATCTTCGGCGATAGGTATGAAAAGAGCAGGTGAAATCGGCCCGCGAACCGGGTGGTTCCAACGCAATAATGTTTCAAACCCAGTGAGATTCTCGGTCTTTGCACTGACAATGGGTTGGTACACAAGGTCCAGGCCGCCATCGTTCAATGCCTGACGCAAATCATCTTCAAGCTGGCGGCGATCCTCCGCATCAGCAAGCATTTGAGACGAATAGAAACGATGTACACCGCGCCCGTCATCCTTGGCTGCATAGAGCGCAAGATCAGCATTACGTACCAGAGATTCTGCGGTTGTTCCATCTTCCGGGCATGTTGAAATACCAACAGAAGCACCAATGGTAACCTGTGTCTCATCAATAATATAGGGCTGCGACAGCGAGGCAATAATCGCATCTGCCAGAACAGCCAGCTTGGTACGTTCTACCGGGCCGGGCAAAACCACTTTAAATTCATCGCCGCCCAAACGCCCCACCATACCGCGCTCGCATACTACCCGCTCAAGCCGCTCGGCTACCTCACGCAACAGGGCGTCGCCAGCCGGATGGCCCATTGTGTCATTGACACTTTTGAAGCGATCCAAATCAATCAGGAAGAGAGCACATTCGCGGACTTTCCCACGCGCATCCATAACGCTTTGTTCGAGTGCACGCTGCATTTGGCCCCGGTTAGCCAGCCCGGTGAGCGAATCATATTGTGCCAGCCGGGTTACTTCAGCCTGGCTGCGCTTCATCTCGGTCAGGTCAGCCCCGCTACCACGATATCCCTGAAACTGGCCATAATCATTAATGATAGGGCGCCCTGAAATGGCCCACCAGCGCTCATCCGCCGTGATGGCAACACGAACAGGAATATCAACGAACGGACTGCGCGAGGAGAGATGGAAGCCTAATGTGCGGTTCCCTTCGCTATTGCCCACATTGCCTGCGACCACAAGCTCCGTGAGCTGAAGGCCAATCAACTCATCCGTGTCAAAGTTAAGCGAGCGCGCCAGCGAGTGCGATATATAGGTGATCGCCCCGCGCCTGTCTGTTTCCCAGAACCAACCCCTGCCTGATTCCTCATATTCAGTCAGCAAGCGACTTGCACGACGGCTCCGCATGTCTTCTGCGTGGTTAACCTGCAAGCGCGCGAGATCGAACCGCGCCTGAGCCAGCATAGAGATCATGATCGTCAGGGCTATTGTCGCCAGCAGAAGTTCATTGCCGGTGCCTGGTACGAAAAAGCTATAGGCGCTGGTGCCAACGCAATATGCCAGCCCCAATATGCGCTGGTTACCGAAAATGCATACAGCCATGATCATTAGCGCGCCTTGCGCAATGGCTGGAGAAGGATATTGGCTTAACAACGGTGCATGCAGATCATGGATCCACAGGTTCGTAAAAAGCGCAGATACCATGACGAGAATAAGCATCAGCCACATATGCAGATGCGGCAATATCTTTCTCATCACCTTCTGACGCGGGATGAACCAGACCGAGAGATCGGCAACCATCGCTGCAGCTAGCCAATAATGATGTGTATGCCCGCCACCTACAGCGATCTCAGCGATCAGCGCAGGCATATTAACAACTGCAACCAACACACACAGCTTAGCGAGCAAAAAGAGCGGCCATAATGTGGCCACTGTACGCACTGACTGCGCAGCCCACATGGGAGACGCATCTTGGTGCGATGCAGACAAGCCCATCGCATCTAATATGGATGGAACATCATGGGGAGCATCTTTATTAGGCTTTGTTCGAGTCAGCGACATAGAAACCGCCATGACATAAAGTTTTTACCATAGAGTTTACTTAACTCAGTAAAAACCTAGATTTTCCGTGTGTTACAAGACTTAAGCTTTTATTACTTGCGGTTATCTATCAGCAAGATAGCATAACAAAAACAAGCAGGTGGATGAGTGATGCGGCATATTGCGATCATCGGGTCAGGGCCAGCAGGATATTATACTGCCGAGGCATGCCGAAATATTTTTGGAGATGACGCGCATGTCGACATTATCGACAGATTGCCTGTGCCTTTCGGGCTGATTCGCACCGGCGTTGCCCCCGATCATCAATCCATAAAAGCTGTTTCCAGACGCTATGAAGCCGTTGCGCTTAGCGACACAGTACGCTTTGTCGGCAATGTCTCTATCGGTACTGACATCAGCATTGCTGAGCTGCAATCACTCTATGATGCAGTTGTGCTGGCGACGGGAGCGCCTCATGACAGGCCGCTCGACATCCCCGGCGCTGATCTGCCCGGCGTAGTGGGCAGTGCGGCTTTTGTTGGCTGGTATAATGGGCATCCCGACTATGCACGCCTCAACCCTTCTCTGCATGGAGCACATGCGGTTGTCATCGGTAATGGCAATGTCGCGCTCGATGTCGCGCGCATACTTTCCAAAACCTCAGAAGAATTTTCTGGTAGTGATATTGTCGCCCATGCCCGCGAAGCACTGGCACAATCTCATATTCGCCACATCACTCTTCTTGGCAGACGTGGCCCACATCAAATAGCCATGACCCCTAAGGAACTAAGCGAGCTGGGCAAGCTGGAGCGCGCCGCGCCGCGTGTCGACCCGGTCGATTTACCAGAGGAAGGCGCAGACGCCTTGCTGGAGCCAGGCATCCGTAAGTCAGTAACATTACTACGCCAATATGCTGCTAATCCGGTCGCCAAGCAGGTTCTGGTGGACTTCGACTTCTATGCCATGCCAGTGGCTATTGAGGGTGATGGGCATGTCCAGCGCGTCGTCGTTGAACGCACGGAGCTGGACGATATGTGTCGCAGCCATAGCACTGGCGAGCGCTATACAATAGACGCCTCGCTGGTCATCAGTTGCATCGGCTACCAAACGCCCGTGATTGAAAGCGTACCTTATGAACATGGTCGCGGGCGCTTCGCCAGCGATGAAGGACGCATCCTTCCCGGCCTCTATTGTGTAGGATGGGCGCGACGAGGTCCAACCGGTACAATCGGCACTAACAAGCCCGACGGCATTATGATCGCTGACAAAATCGCAGAAGATATTGGTGAGGGCGCAGATAAACAGGGACGTGCTGGCCTTGATGCTCTGCTTGATAAACGCGGGGTGGATATCATCACTTTCCGTGACTGGCAGAATATCAATGAAGCGGAAATTGCCCGCGCCATGCCCGGAAACCCCCGCGAAAAATTCACGGATATTGACGAAATGGTGAGTGCTGCGAATAAAGAATAGCAACTCATAACGCATAATTTCTCAGAACTGATTTCAATCAAACAATTTCATAATATTTGCGATATAAAAGCGCCTTATGGATATGGCGCCCTCTACAGTAGATGACATGTCGGTAAGAACGGCACCTGCGCAGGGCTGGCAACCGCTCCCACAAGGCTGGACAGAATTGGCCGAGCATGCAAGCGAGCCCAATCCATTTTTCCATCCCGCCATATTATGCCCCGCACTCCAGCATCTCGACTCTGAGAAGACAGTGCATGTCATTGAAGCGCACCAAGGCGGCCAGCTTATCGGCCTGATGCCGGCCAAAGCATTAACCCACCACACTCGCTATCCTGTCCATAATGTTGGCAACTGGGTGCATGACCAATGTTTCTTCGGTGCACCGCTAATGCGCAAAGGAATGGAACACGCCGCTTGGGCACTGATATTAGAGCAACTTGACGCAGCACCCTGGGCAGGCAATTTCATACATATGGAAGGGTTGGACAAAGATGGTCCTATTGTCGCAGCACTCCATGACTGCTGCGCCGAACAGAAACGCCCTATCGCAGCCATTGCAACACATGAACGCGCCCTGCTTCGGTCCGGCCTAGATGCAGATGCCTATTGGCAGGCCAATGTCCGCTCTAAAAAACGTAAGGAAATCCGCCGCCTTATTAATAGGCTGGAGGACAACGGCAGCATAACCCATAACCGCCTGCGTGATGGCGGCGATGTTACACGCTGGACACAAGAGTTTCTGGCTCTCGAACGGTCTGGCTGGAAAGGAGAGGAAGGCACTGCTCTGGACAGTCAGGAGCATAGCCGCGCCTTCTTCACCCAATCCTTGGCCAATGCTCATGAGGCGGGCATGCTTGATATGCTACGCATCGATTTAGACGGTGCCCCTATCGCTATGCTCGTCAACTTTCACATGGGGCGTGGCGCGTTCAGCTATAAAATCGCTTTCGATGAGAAATTTGCGCGTTATTCACCCGGCGTACTGATCGAAATTGATAATTTGCGGGCTGCGTTGTGCGACCCTGACCTGGACTGGATGGACAGTTGCGCAGCGTCAGGACATCCAATGATCGACGGCATTTGGGCGGAACGCCGCACAATGATTCAATATCGCATTGCACTCAAAGGCAGTGGCTTGAGCGGCTTCAAGCGCCGTGCCCTTTTCCATGCAACCAGCCTTGCCGAAACCATGATACGCTCCGTAAAAGGGGAGAAATGATGAGCCTGCATAAACCCATATCTCCCGGTGGCGCAGAGCCGAACCGACCTGTCGCTTTTGATAGCACCACGCGTGATACATTCACTTCAGCCTACCCTGACCGCCCTGTGCAACTCACACATTTGCTGGCCGGCCACCCGCTACTTACGCTCCCGGCCCTCGCCCAGCTCGCAGAGCGCATGCCTAATGACAGCGTCGAATATAATCGCGGCGACCTGCCCTTGGGCGTTAAACCCGAAGACACGCCGGGCAATGGCCTGTCTCTGGGCGATACTATCCGTACCATCGAGACCAATGGCAGCTGGGCTGTGCTCAAAAATGTTGAGCGCGATACTGCCTATGGGGAATTGCTCGAAGCCGCACTGGAAGATTTGCGCCCTATCGTCGAAGCAAGCACAGGCCCGATGCTTCACCGCGAAGCCTTTATCTTCATCACCTCTCCGGGCAGCGTAACGCCGTTCCATATGGACCCGGAACATAATATCCTGCTGCAAATTCGCTCAGACAAGACGATGACTGTCTTCCCGACCCATGACGAAGAGACCGTCCCGGCCGAGAAAAGCGAATCCTTCTCACATGGCGGCCATCGTAACCTGATCTGGGAAGATCGTTTCATCGAGCGCGGCATGGCGGTGCATCTCAACCCGGGTGAGGCTATTCATGTCCCGGTAAAAGCGCCGCATTTCGTCAAAAATGGCGAGGGCGTATCGGTCAGCTTCTCAGTCACATGGCGCTCGGTACGTAGTGTGGCGGAAAGCGAGCTGCATAGCCTCAATGCACGCCTTCGCGCCAAAGGCCTTCCCCTCGTCACCGTGGGCCGCACGCCGGAGAAGCAATGGTTCGCACGCGGACTATACCGGGTGGTCAATCGTCTGGGCTGGGAAGCTTAGCGTAAGACCATCAGCATGGTGTCATAACTATCAACGCTTCAGCAAACGCCTCGCCAACGCCTCCGCCTCCAACCGCCAGTCGAAGCGCTCCAGCGCCCACCAGTTCAGCTCTTCTGCACCGGTAGACAGGCTCTGCTTATAACGGTCCTTGCCGGCGAGTAGCGAGTAAAGCGACAGCCCTGCGTCGGCATAGCGGCTAACAGCGGCGGCATGACACATAAGCCCCGGCTTGGATTTGTTACTGCGCGGCTGGGCAAAGGCTGATTGATAATTCATCGCCCGGCCAGCCCAGAGGAAGTTCAGTAAATAGCCAAGCGGCGGTTCACCAGCCACCCCAATGCGCAACAGCTCGACAGTGCCATCAACCAGCCCTGCATGGGTTATACGCTGCGCAAAATCGCGGAAGAAAGCATTGTCCCATGCATTATCTGCATGCCGCCCCGTGTTCAGCAGTACCATATCCTCCAGCCAGACATCTATCGTCGCGCCATCGTCTGCGCGCGCTATCTCCAATTCGCCCGGCTCTTCTTTCAGCGAGCGACGTATCTGGCTGCGCGTGTTAGAACTGAGCAGCGCGAGATAGTCGCCCGCCTTGCCGCGCACCTTCTCCATGTCAACAAAATAGGCGGGCGAAGCATCGCGCAGCACTTCGCGCCGAACACCGGGCACGTGCGGTAAGCGTGATCCGAACTCGGCCCCTGAAACATGAAATACGCGCCAATCTTGTTGGGAGCCTATCGCATCATACAGACTATGAATTGCGGCGGGCTTGTTCGCCTCGCTGCACAATAGCCCATTATATTCGATATAGGGTCGATCGCCATCGTCATGGCCAGACTCATTGAGCCAAAGCGCAGGCACCTTGCCTAATTTGCGCGGCGCATGCCCCTGCCCGATGAAAGCCAGCGCGATATACCGGTCATCCATGTTTTGAATGCACAGGAGTTGGGGCAATGTAATATTCGCAGCATCAAGCGCCGCAAGCCAGCTACCCATCCATGTCCAGCACAGAAAAAAGCTCTCAGGTGCGGCCTCTTTTTCCAAAGCGCGCCAGCGCCGCTCCAGTTCGGCCAGATCAGTAATATCTTCGAAGTGAGCGTTCAGATGCATGCCGTCTTGTGCTGTTGATCCGCATGCGGGTCAAGCAGCGAAACTCGGTGCAACGAGCGCGCCATCTCGCATTGCAGCCTCATTGCATCTTGGGCGGACATCCGTAAAACTCCATCCATGACAACTACTGACGCCCCTGCCCGCCCCGCGCCCAAACTCGACCCAAGCTGGGCAGAACCGCTCACTGACATGTTCGCCTCGCCGCTTATGGCCAGTTTGCGTGAGTTTCTGCTTGCTGAAAAAGCGGCAGGCAAGCGTATCTTCCCCAAGGGCAGTGAATATTTCGGCGCACTAAACCTCACCCCGCTGGAGCAGGTGCGCGTCGTGATTTTGGGGCAAGACCCTTATCATGGCGAGGGGCAGGCCCACGGCCTGTGCTTCTCTGTGCAGCGCGGTGTGCGCCCGCCGCCCAGCCTGAAAAACATCTATAAAGAGATGAAATCGGACCTCGGCATAGATCCGCCTTCCCACGGCAATCTAACCCATTGGGCCGAGCAGGGCGTGCTCCTGCTCAACAGTGTGCTGACCGTGGAAATGGGAAAAGCCGCCTCACACCAGAAGCGCGGCTGGGAGAAATTCACCGATGAGGTGATTGCACTGGTGGCCCGGCAAGAGCGCCCGATCGTTTTCATTCTCTGGGGCGCTTATGCACAAAAGAAGGCCGCCTTCGTGCAGGATATCGGCCAAGGCGGGCAACATCTGGTGATCAGATCGGCGCACCCCTCGCCATTGTCAGCGCATAATGGTTTTCTTGGCAGCCGCCCGTTCAGCCGCACCAATGATTTCCTTGCTCAACATGGGCAGGCGCCGATCGACTGGAAGCTGCCCGACTAGACTCTGTCCTGTTTAAGCGGCACCGGCCCACCTAAAGCGGGTAAACTCTAGCGCAGCGGATCATATGGAGCAGTATGATCAGAGGTTCTTGTTAATCGCCTCCAACGGCACGCTCATAACATCAAACAACAGTGAAGCGAGAAACAGTGCGGCCGCCACACCTGCAACAATAATGAATATGCGCTGGAGCAACTGCGATTTTAATCGGCTATGCTCTGCCGCTTCTTCTGGCGTGATGATACGCACTGTTGCCCGCCGTTCCACAAAACCAGCCTGATCTTTGCTCATGGCTTTCTGCGCTTTGTCCGACATCAGGTAACTGACGTTGATTTTATCCTGCGCCAGAATACCGCAGCGATCACTGGCGCACCATCGTACCTGCCCGATGATGGTAATATCTTTGCCACGGCGAATTTCGATGAAACTGCCCTTAGGTGGCGGGTCTTTCATCACCAGCATCACGCCTTTGGATGAAACATTACGGATCTGGGCATCAATCCACTGATTGTCGAGGCGCAGGCGAACCGGCAGTATCACGCGCTGGCGTGGTTCGCGCTGCTTCATGCCCATACCCCTCTTGCGACCTATAGGAGTACAATGTGCTGATATTTAACCATGATTGCAATCAACAGTTTCAATAGCTCCGCCATTACCGACCAAAAAACAGGCGGCCCGAAAGCCGCCCGTCTTATAATCGGTCTGATAAGCTGCTGATGTGGTGATCAGTTCGCTACCGCGCGGCCATATTGGCCATCGCCTTCAGGCGCGGCGAGGATATCCCGCGTGGTCGTGCCCTTATCAACCAGATTAGTTTGCGGATCGCCAGCAGTAGAGCGAATGCCCGGCAACGCATTGTCGCGGCCAGCTTCACCCAATGTAGCGGTTTCACTAGCCGAACGCGCTGTTGGTCCGCCAAACATCGCTTCCATCGCCTGACGGCTGGAGTCGGTTGTTACAGTCGGCGCAGCGCCAGGAGCTGGTGGTACCAACGCAAAATCGGGCGGAATCACCAAAGGTGCCTGCCGCGAAACGGCCATTTCATCAGGGCGGTCACGGTTCATAATACCGCGTGATCCGCAAGCCGAAAGGCCGGCAAGCGTTCCAACAAGGCAAGTGGCGATCATCATTTTACGCATTTTCGTGACTCTCTATTTCTTGGCCGATCTTTTGTTCCTTGTCGCCCAGCAAGAGCGCGCGTGCAAGCAAGATCAGCACGCCAATGGTAATTGCTGCGTCTGCAAGGTTAAAAACCAGAAACGGACGCCATTCACCAAAATGCAAATCGGCATAGTCAATAACAAAGCCAAGCCGCACACGATCAACGATATTGCCGAGCGCTCCACCCAGCACAAGCCCTAGCGCCAGCACATCCTGCCGCGCCTTTTCGCGCCACATCCAGACAGCGACAAACAGCGAGATGCCGACCGTCATAGCGACCAGCCCCCAGCGCGCAGCCTCTGTGTCTGCATGGAAAAAACCCATCGAAACGCCGCGATTTTCCAGCCAGCGCAGCTTGAAAATCGATATGATTTCCAGCCCGCCATCCCCGCGCGAAGCCAGGTTAAGCGGGTAGGTGACGATATATTTGATGAGCTGGTCCAGCGCCAAAATGCTGAGCGCAACGCTCAGGCCAAGACTGCGATGGCGGGGGTTGGCATTAGTATCAGATGTCACGCTTCAACCCCACTCGTTCGTGTCGAGCGTAGTCGAGACACACCATGAAATAGCCTCTCGACTACGCTCGAGGCGAACGGAGATACTATAACAATCACGCCAATATATCCTCACAGCGGCCACAGAGCGCACCATCTTCGCTCACTTCCGGCAGATGCCGCCAGCAACGCCCGCATTTGTGATGTTCGGTGGGCTTCACAGAAATTGCATCGCCTTCACTGACTTCCGCAACAATGCTCAGCTCTGCCATATCGACATCCTCAGCACCATCAACAGCAGGCATCACCACCTCGGCCTGAAGACTCGAACGGATAATCTTCTCGCGGCGCAACGGCTCGATAGCTTCATTCACCTGATCGCGCGCTGAACGAACGGCAGACCATTTTGCGCCCAATGCCGTATCTTTCAAGCCAGCATCAACCTCAGGCCACACCAGCATATGCACGCTGTCGGCATCCGGGTAGCGCGTCTTCCATATTTCTTCGGCTGTGAACGGGATGATCGGCGCCGCATAGCGCACCAGCGCGTGAAACAATATGTCCAGCACCGTGCGATAGGCGCGGCGCTCATGCGTCTGCTTGCCCGTTTCCGGGTTCACATCGCAATAGAGCCGGTCCTTGCGGATATCGAAGAAGAAGCTGGAGAGGTCGAGATTGGCAAAATCATTGAGCGCGCGCGCATAGCGGCTGAACTCCAGCCAGCTATCGCTCACGCGGTCCTCGACCACCTCACGCAGCGTCGCGTCCAGCTCAGCCAGACGGTGCAGCATATAGCGCTCCAGCTCCGGCATCTCACTGATAGGCACGCGCTCTTCCTCAGTAAAGTCGGCGAGGCCGCCGAGCATATAGCGGAAGCTGTTGCGCAACTTGCGGTAAGCGTCCGAGCTGCCCGCCAGCACTTCCTTGCCGATGCGCACATCGTCAAAATAATCCGTCGAGGCCACCCACATGCGCAATATGTCCGCGCCGCTCTCGTTCATAATCTTCAATGGATCGACCACATTGCCGAGCGATTTCGACATTTTGCGGCCCTGCCCATCAAGCGCGAAACCGTGAGTCAGCACCGCATCATAGGGCGCACGCTCGCGCGTACCGCAGCTTTCGAGCAAGGAGGACTGGAACCAGCCGCGATGCTGATCAGACCCTTCGAGATAGAGATCAGCGCGCTCGCCCGGCCAGCGTTTCTCAACCACGAAGCTATGCGTCGAGCCGCTGTCGAACCACACGTCGAGAATGTCGTTCACGACCTCATAATCTTCGAGCTTATACGCATCGCCCAGCAGCGCCTGATGATCCGCGCCAAACCATGCATCCGCGCCGCCCTGCTCAAACGCTGCGATGATGCGCGCGTTGACCGCCGGGTCATTGAGATACTCGCCGCTCTGCCTGTGCACATAGAGCGCAATAGGCACGCCCCATGCGCGCTGACGCGAGATCACCCAGTCCGGGCGGCCTTCGACCATCGTGCGGATGCGATTGGTCGAGCGACGCGGCACCCAGCGCGTCTCCTCAATAGCCGCCAGCGCCGTTTGGCGCAGCGTGGTTGCGTTGCTACCCCGGTTCTCGACTTCGCTCGAACCGAACGGTTTTTCTGCTCCGTTCGTGTCGAGCGCAGTCGAGACACGGTCAGCGTCCATCGGGATGAACCATTGCGGCGTGCAGCGATAAATGATCCGCGCCTTGGACCGCCAGCTATGCGGATAGCTGTGGGGGAATTCGCTGGCCGAGAGCAATGCGCCCGCTTCGCGCAGGTCCGTACAGATCGGGCCTTCCGGGCCGTTAAATTTAGTGTTGATGACCGAACCCTGACCACCCAGCCACGCCCAGTCATCCCGATAAAAACCGCCATCATTGACCGCAAATACCGGGTCGATGCCGAGCTTTTTGCAGGCGAAGAAATCCTCCTCACCATGGTCCGGCGCCATATGGACAAGGCCCGTACCGGCATCGGTCGTGATATGCTCGGCGGCGAGGAACGGACGCGGCTTTGTAAAGAAGCGGATCGCCTCTTCCCACGCTGCGTCATCCCCGCGAAAGCGGGGATCCAGTGCGGGAGGGAAATACGCCTGAATTTCTGGATTCCCGCTTTCGCGGGAATGACGGAGGAGGTCGGCGATGGGGTGGCGGGCAGTTGCCCCAACTAAATCGCACTTTTGTCCAGGCAAGCCAGGCACAAATCCAAATTCTGTTTCGACACCTTCAATCCATACGCTTTCGAGTGCATTGAGACGCCGGAGTTGGTCGTCATCGATTTTTCCGATACGCCTTAGGAAGGCACTACCCAGTGCTTTCGCAACCATATAGCGGGTACCATCCACATTAATAACTTCATATGGGATACCCTCCCCATAGGCGATGCCCTGGTTGGTGGGGATCGTCCATGGCGTGGTTGTCCAGATGACGGCGTACACTTTTTCGCCCTTGTCGATCAGCTCTTGCAGCTCCGGCGCATTCGGTGCCTCGGTGATCTCAAACGCGACGTCGATCTGCGTCGAGGTGACACCCTCATATTCGACCTCGGCCTCAGCGAGCGCGGTCTTTTCCACCGGCGACCACATCACCGGCTTAGCCCCGCGATAGAGCTGGCCGCTCTCGGCGAATTTCAGCAGCTCGGCGACAATCGCCGCCTCCGCCTCATATTTCATCGTCAGATATGGGTCGTCCCAGTCGCCCAATATGCCAAGACGCTTGAACTGATCTTTCTGCACGCCCACCCATTTGTCAGCATAAGCGCGGCATTCGGCGCGGAATTCCTGTGGCGGAACTTCGTCTTTATTCAGCTTCTTCTTGCGATATTGCTCCTCGATCTTCCATTCGATCGGCAGGCCATGACAATCCCAGCCCGGTACATAGGGCGCATCCTTGCCGGTCAGGCTCTGCGCGCGCACGATGATGTCTTTCAAGACCTTGTTCATCGCATGGCCCATATGAATGTCGCCATTGGCGTAAGGCGGGCCATCATGCAGGATGAACTTCTCCGCGCCAGCGCGCGCCTCGCGCAGCTTCGCGTACAGCCCGTCAGCTTCCCACTGCGCGGCCATCTTCGGTTCCTTCTGCGCAAGGCCCGCTTTCATCGGAAAGTCGGTCTTGGGCAGGAACACGGTGTTCTTATAGTCTTTGGGGTCTTGGCTAGGTGCGTCTGTCATGAGCTGTCTTGATCTTATGGTCCGTTCGTGTCGAGCACAGTCAAGAAACGCTGCGTTTTCATGTCTCGGCTGCGCTCGACACGAACGGAGGATGAGCAAAGCTGCGCTCTAGGGCAGTGGCGGCGTAACCGCAAGGATTTGCCGCGCGGCGTCACAATCAAGCGCGATTTGTGCCTTAAGCGCGTCCAGCCCGTCGAGCCTGGCTTCAGGGCGGATATAGCCGATCAACTGCACCTCGATGGTCTGATCATACAAATCTTCGGCAAAATCGAAGAAATAGGTTTCCAGCAGCTCTTTTGGCGGGTCAATCATCGGGCGGATACCGAGATTAGCCACGCCATCGACAAGCCGCCCGTCGGGCAAACGCCCGCGCACCGCATAAACCCCATAAGCAGGCCGCACATAGCTGCCCAGTTCCATATTCGCGGTCGGGAAATCCAGCGTGCGGCCCAGCTTTGCGCCATGCTGTACCACGCCTTCAATAGCGAAAGGCCGGGTCATCAACCGAGTGGCGCTGACACAATCTCCGCTTTTTAACGCCTCACGAATACGACTGGAGGAAATGACATCGCCACCCGCACCCGCCACTGGCGCGACTGCTTCATTGCGCAGCCCCTTTGCCGCACCTAATTCTGCCAACATAGCGACATTGCCCGTACGATCCTTGCCGAAGGTGAAGTCTTCGCCCGTAACCACGCCTGCAGCGCCAATATGCGTCACGAGAAAATCGACGAACTCTTCCGCCGTCTTGCCCGCCAGCGCCCGGTCAAAATGAAATACCAGCATGGCGTCCGCCCCTGCCGTTGCAAAAAACCGCTGGCGCTGGTCCAGTGTTGTCAGACGAAAAGGCTCCGCATCGGGCACGAACAGGCGCACAGGATGTGGGTCAAATGTTGCGACAATTGCGGGGCGACCTTCAGCGCGCGCCCACTCAATCGCGCGGCCAACAACCGCCTGATGTCCGCCATGAAAACCATCGAAATTGCCCATAGCGATGATCGCGCCACGCCTATGCCCTGGCATAGGCTGGCGGCTGTCCAGTCGCTCTATAGGCATATGGGCAGGCGCTGACGCCATCCGTTCAGTCCCTGTTCCGCCGCCGCAGCGTCACGAAGCTGTATGCCGGGCGGCTACCCTCAGCGCCATGCTCCTCACGCTTCACTTCTTCCCAATCCGACGGATCGGGCATATCCATATGCGTGTCGCCCTGCGCGTCTATATGTACCTGTGTCAGCTCAATTCGATCCGCGCGAGGCATAAACTGCTGATATATTTCTGCACCACCAATGACCGAGATATGTGGGGCATTGGCAATGCGAATCGCTTCCTCGATACTTGCGGCAGTTTCCACGCCTTCTTCCTGCCAATCGGCATCGCGGGTCAGCACAATGTGCCGCCGCCCCTCCAATATGCCGGGCAGGCTGTCGAATGTCTTGCGGCCCATGATCATGGGTTTATCCTGCGTGAGCGCTTTGAAGTGACGCAGGTCAGCAGGGATATGCCAGGGCAGCTTGCCGTCACGGCCAATCACGCCATTGTCGGCACGCGCAAGAATCAGAACGATTTCAGGATGGTTCATCGTAGCCTATAGCTCCAGCCGTGTGACATGGCCCATTTTACGCCCTGCGCGGGCTTCATGCTTGCCATAGAGATGCAAATGATTGGCCGGGTCGGCAAGTATCTGCGCCCATTCATGGGCATCCGCACCGATGAGGTTGCGCATCACAACACCGCGTGTCGTCATCCCGGTATCACCCAGCGGTAGCCCGCAGATGGCGCGGATATGATTTTCGAACTGGCTGGTGAGTGCGCCCTCAATCGTCCAATGCCCGCTATTGTGCACGCGCGGCGCCATCTCATTGAAGATCGGACCGGAAGTGCTGGCGAAAAATTCCAGTGTCAACACGCCGACATAATCCAGCGCATCGGCTATCTTGCGTGCCAGACCCCGCGCCTGCTCTGCCTGCGCAGCGATCACCGGGCTGGCGGGCAGCGTCGAGGTGGACAATATGCCATCAACATGCACATTGGCGGGGCTGTCCCAGAAACGAATATCGCCATTTGCGCCGCGCACAAGAATGACCGAAAATTCTTCGTCAAAGGATATAAAGCCCTCAAGGATCGAAGGGGTCTCGCCAACAGCCTGCCATGCAGCTTCTGCCTCGCCCGCATCATGCAGCCGTACCTGCCCTTTGCCATCATAGCCAAAGCGGTTGGTCTTTAATATCGAAGGTGTGCCGATCTGCTGCAATGCCGCCTGCAAATCCGCGAGGCTATCAACCGCGGCATAAGGCGCCGTCGCAACGCCCAACTGCGCGACATATTCTTTTTCCTTGAGCCGATCCTGCGCGATCCGCAACGCCGCGACCGACGGGCGCACCAGCCCATGGCCGCTCAGCGTCTCTACGGCACTGCTATCGACATTCTCAAACTCATAGGTGACGACATCGACATTGTCGGCAAATGCGCCAAGACGATCGGCATCTTCATAACCGCCCTGCGTCCAATGTGCGCATGTATCCGCCGCCGGGCCACTGTCTTCCGGCGCATATATATGGGCGCGATAGCCAAGCTGTGCTGCGGCCACACCCAGCATGCGGCCCAACTGGCCGCCCCCTAATATACCTATGGTCGAACCCGGCGGTAGTGGCGTCATTCCGGCTCCTGCGCGACATCGGAGGTCTGCTTCGCCCGCCATGCATCAAGGCGCGCGGCAAGCGCATCATCACTGGTTGCCAGCATAGATGCTGCCAGCAATGCAGCATTAATGGCCCCCGCACGGCCAATCGCTAAAGTCCCCACCGGAACGCCTGCAGGCATTTGGACAATAGAAAGCAGGCTATCCATGCCTTTCAATGCCTTGGATTCGACAGGAACGCCCAGCACCGGCAGACGTGTCATGCTCGCTGCCATACCGGGCAAATGCGCTGCACCCCCTGCACCGGCAATAATCACCTTAAGGCCACGGTCCACTGCGCCTGTCGCATATTCATAGAGCCGCTGCGGCGTCCGATGTGCGGACACCACCTTACATTCATGCGGAACTTCGAGCGCGGCGAGAGTCGCACTGACATGCTGCATCGTCTCCCAATCGGAGCGACTGCCCATGATCACGCCAACGCAAAGCGCGCCTGCCTTGTCTTGCTGCCCCATATCCTGCCCCGTCATTCGTCTTCCTGTGCTGACTCACGCAAAAACGCTGTTCCCACTCGCCTTAACCAGCCCTGCTGCATCCGGCAATGCCCTAGGCTATTTTCCAGCCGCCCAGAATCATCAGTTCAGCAGAAACAACCGGCCAACGACTCAAAAATGATCTTTTGGCATTCTTCTATGTGCCGTTCATCACAGCGTCACGATGAAGTGGTATGTAGATACGACTTAGGGATAGTGAACCCGCAGACGCGCTATCAAAATTCGGTTATAGTGCAGCTGCGAACATAATGGGCTGGAAAGTGGGATATGGCTGAGACACGCCAAACAGATGATCAGGCAAAGAAATCGCGCAAATCTGCGCTCGGCACGGCACTTCCTGCCGTGTCTGCTCATACGCCTGCACAAGAAAATAGCGCAAATATCGAGGAACTACGCAACGAAATCACTATGTTGCGCCGCGAATTACGTCTCATGCGCATCGCCAATGCCGAGCTGGAGCGCGTCGCAGTGCGCGATACGCTGACCCCGCTTTATAACCGCCGTTACTTCCTGACTGCGCTCAACGAGCGATTAAACCGCGCCAAGCGCTATAACAGCACAGCGGCGTTGCTGTTTCTCGACGTGAATCGCATGAAGTTCATCAATGACGCCTTTGGCCATAGTGCAGGCGATTTCGCGCTTCTCCATATCGCACAGTTGATTCAGACGAATATTCGCACGACCGACGTTGCAGCGCGCATTGGCGGGGATGAATTTGCTGTCATCATCGAAGAAGTTGATCAGGCCACAGCGCTCACAAAAGTTGAAGAGTTGGAACAAATGCTCCGTGCAACACCCTGCGACTTTGGCGAAGAAAAGCTGATGGTTTCCGCCTCGATCGGCTTTACCATGCTCATGCCCAATGACAGAGACGAATCAGCCATAGAACGCGCAGACGCCAACATGTACGCGCGGAAACGAGCATGGCACTCCCAATCAAAGAGCGGGTCCAAACCTAAAGGCAGCAGTGCCGCAGCCTGAGACCGCGCCGCGCTACACCGTCCCTGACTATTACTTCAAACCACCCACCAGTCGTGTTACCATTCCGCTCGAGGCAAGGCTAAATCTCAACAGTCCCTAGCTTGTGCTGGCATTCAGAAGATGCCGTGGCGAAAATGCTGGTTTTCTGTGATCCGAAGCGCAGCGTACTACAAGGTACGTGAGCACCGGAAGCACGGGAAAGCGGCATTTGCAGACAGGCAGGACTGAATGCCAACGCAACCTAGCGTTCAGAGAGATAATAGCGATCCGTCTCGTTAAGCTGGTCATCCAGCTCATAAACAATCGGCTGCCCCGTCGGGATCTCAAGGCCGGTAATTTCATCATCAGGAATGCCCGAGAGATGCTTCACCAGCGCGCGCAGCGAATTACCATGCGCTGAAATAACCACGCGCTTGCCTGCCTTCAGCTCCGGCGCGATGCGGCTTTCCCAATATGGCAGCACGCGCGCAATCGTATCTTTCAGGCTCTCGGTTGCCGGAACATTGACCCCGGCATAGCGGCGATCGCCAGACAGGTCGAACTCGCTGCCTGCCTCCAGTGGTGGTGGCGGGGTATCGAAACTGCGCCGCCAGATATGCACCTGCTCATCGCCATGTTTCGCAGCAGTCTCAGCCTTGTTGAGGCCGGTCAGCCCGCCATAATGGCGCTCATTAAGCTGCCAGTTCTTCTCAACCGGCAGCCACAAGCGGCCCATTTCCTCCAGCGCAAGATTGAGCGTCTTGATCGCGCGGGTCTGCACCGAAGTGAAGCAGCAATCAAAATCCAGCCCCTTTTCCTTCATCAGACGGCCTGCCGCGCGCGCCTCTTCAACGCCCTTCTCAGTAACATCGACATCCCACCAACCGGTGAAGCGGTTTTCGAGGTTCCATGAAGACTGGCCATGGCGAATCAGGACGAGCTTGGGCATATCACTTCCTATGAATTGGTTTAGGCTATGAATGGGCTTCGAATGTACAAACGAGCCTCATAACGCGGCCCTCATAACGGGATTTTGCCATGATGCAACTTGCCGCGTAATGCCTGATGAGAGAAAGAGACAAGAACAGGCGGCCAAAGGAGATACGACAATGGCAATACAGCACCATATCCATATGCACGATGGCCCCGGCGGCCCGTTTGAATCAACGGCTGTGTATGACAATGCAGCAGGCACTCAACCCGGCCTTCTTCTATTCCCCAATTTCTTAGGCGCCAAGCAATGGGATTTTGACAAGGCAGAAGAACTTGCGACGCTAGGCTATAAGGTATTGGTCGTTGATTTTTATGGTCAGGGCAAACGCGGAACAGACATGGAGTCGGGCGGCGCGCTTATGACGGAACTGGTATCAGACCGAGCTAAAATGCGCGACCGACTATTTGATGCGTTGGCAGAGCTAAAAAGCTTACCCGGCGTCGATACCGATAAATGTGGCGCTATCGGCTTCTGTCTGGGCGGCAAATGCGTGCTCGACCTTGCGCGCGGCGGCGGTGACATAAAGGCAGGTGTCAGCTTTCACGGCGTATATGACGCGCCGCCTTTCCCCAATGCAAAAATGGCAACAAAGCTGCTGATCTGCCATGGCTGGAATGATCCACTTTGTCCACCGGAAGCGACCATCGGCCTGGCCAACGAGCTGACCGAGGCAGGCGTCGACTGGCAGCTCATTGCTTATGGCCATACTGGTCACGCCTTCACTGCCAATGAGATGCCCATAGACGAAGGCAAGACCTTCGGCTTCCAGCCCGACACCGACCGCCGCAGCTGGCAGGCCATGCAGAATTTCCTGAGCGAGGTTTTGGGTTAGAGTCTGATCCACTGACGTGGGATCACGGCACCGGCCCACTCCCCCACCCGACCTCCCATAGGGTATAATAGCTGGGAGGCCGGGTGGGGGAGTGGGCCGGTGCGGAATGTTTCAGTGTAACTTAAACAAAGTCTAAAGATCCCCGACCACCTCAGCGAGGGTCGCGAGGCAGTCGCGGCCCAGTTGCATCGAACGCGCAGGCGACCAGCCATAATCCGCATCGGGCAAGTCGTCATTGTCCTTGAACGGCATTTCCAGCGTCATGCTGACCGCGCCATAGCGCTCAGCCACCTGCGCCGTGGACATGGAGAGGTTCCCCTTACCGGGGGGCGCTGTAGGATAGCCCTTGGCGGTCTGAAAGTCAGGCGTACGGGCGGCGAGCAAATCACGGTATCGATTATACTGCGCAAGCTGATCGGGTTTCAGTGAGGGAATACCTTCAAAACCGGCGATGAATACCGCTGGAATCGCCTCATCACCATGCACATCCATCGCGAAATCAACACCGGTTTTATCCATCTCAGCGCGCACGAGGTAGACTTCCGGGCTGCGCTCCATGGATGGCTCATGCCATTCGCGGTTGAGGTTCACGCCAATAGCATTGGTGCGCAAATGCCCGCGCCTGCTGCCGTCCGGGTTCATATTGGGCACGATATGGAAGGTCGCTTTCTGGCGGAGTAGGCGCGTAACGCTGTCCTCTGTATCGCACAGCCGCTCAATCGCGCCTTCCATCCACCATTGCGCCATCGTCTCGCCCGGGTGCTGGCGCGCATAGAGCCACACCTGCTTTGCCCCCTCGCCTATGGTCAGCATATCGAGCGGTTGCCCGTCCAGCGTCAGGCCCAGCTCCTTGTGCGCAACGCCCGGCTGAAGCGCGGCCCATGAAACGAAATCATGATGCCGCTCCATCGAGTAAGGCGCAAAATATGCCACCCAGAGCGCATTACCATCCGGCTCGACAATAATCGTGAGACGGCCATCTTCATAGGTCGTTTCCGTCTGAAACCAGTTCTCACGGTCTTCGCTCACCCGTGCCTGATAATTTGGCCAACCAGCAGGGTAAGCCGCGCCAGCCGCATTGGTAATTACCAACTCAACCTGTTTCTCAGCCGCGCCTGCAACACGGAAATGAAACCATTGGTAAAAATCACTGTCCCGATCGCGCACTATTTCCAGCTCAGCCCGCCAGACGGGGCCGCTGCAATCGGTGGAGAGGGCGCATATATTGCCTGCGTCAAAGGCACTCGTGATGGATAAGGTCATGGAACCTGTATAGTCTCGCCTGACTGACCGGGATAGTCCTTGAAAAGCGCAGCAGCGAGCTTGCTTGCTGCAATGCCAGGCTGCGATGCGGGCGCACCTTCTTTAGCCATAGTCGATGCGCGACCTTCCCATAGTGCCTCCCCATCAGCGCGCCGACGGATCTGCACCGACAGCTCAGTGGAAATGACATCCTTAGGTTTACCGGCAAGATTAATGCCCACGCCCAAACCAATGCCACTGCCATAGCTGCCCGTGGAACCTCCAACGCCGACACTGACGGGCGAACGGGCCGCCCCAGCAGGGCGCACCGCACGGTCAAAACCGACCAACACGATATATTCGCTCGGCGCCACTGTTTGCAGCCCCGCTTCATCGGTAAAGCCGATGCGTTGCAGCTCCCGGCTGACAGCGCCCGCATAGGTCCGGAATTCCATGCTGTCGGCCTCAAGCCCCGTAGCAGGTTCAACCAGAAAGCCGCCGGATTGCACAACCGGCGCGCCCACATGAAAACGCGTCACCTCCACAGGCGGCATAGGCGTTGCGCACCCTGAAAGCCCTCCAAGAGCCAGCAAGGCGGCGGCCAGCCGGTTTGGCCTATGTGCGAGCATATAAAAAGGCATAATCTCTCCTCTGCCGGAGCCATATCATATACAGACATACTAATGCAGATCGAGAATGCATGCATCATGAACAACAGCATGGCGGCGCTAACTGATCAAAAAACATTCACCCGGCCTTGACTTTACCCGGGTATGCCCATAGGGGCAGCGCTTCGTTTTTCCGAACTAACAGAATCAATTTGAAGGCTGAGTCATGAAGATCCGCAACTCGCTGAAGTCACTTAAAGGCCGTCACCGCGACAACCGCGTGATCCGTCGTCGTGGCCGTACTTATGTCATCAACAAAACCAACCGCCGCTTCAAGGCACGTCAGGGCTGAGTAATAGCTCCATTATGGTGCGAATAGCGCCATAGGCTTTGACAGATCAGAACAGCTATTCATAAACCCGGTCTATTCAGGCCGGGTTTTGTGTGTTTGGGGGAGCGGGAAATTAATGTCGGGTTTTGCAAAAATACGTTCAGCCACCGCAACCTTCATAATTATCCTGCTCACTCTTATATGGCGCCCCGAAACCGCATTGGCCGCCCCGCCCTTATCAACCTACGGGCAGCTACCCGGCTTTGAAATGGCCGCCATTTCCCAATCCGGCAATCGCATCGCCCTGATCGGGCGCGTAGGCGAAAAACGGCATCTGGTCATTACGGGCGAGGATAACAAACCTATTCAAAACAGCTCTTTGGGCGATATGAAAGTTCGCGGCTTATACTGAGCCGGAAACGATATCCTCCTGATCCATTACACTGCAACTGTTGGTCTAGGCATAGGGTTTACCACCAACAAAGCAGAACTGTCCGACATGGTTGTTATGCATGTTGGTAAAGAGAAAACATGGCCGGTCTTTAAGAAGAACAGGAACATCGCTGGCGGCATAAGAAAGTTCTATGGGCTGCACCAGCGAGAGGGCAGATGGTATGTTTGGCGGGATCACCATGGAAGAGACAAGGGGCAGTGCATATCTCAAGACCACCAGTCCGGTTTTATATGAGGTTGACCTGCAATCCGGCACAATAAAGAAACGCGCTCGTCGCACAGACAATCAAGAGAATTATCGTGATTGGCTCATCAATAGCGATGGGCAAATCAGCACCACTTTCGATTATTTGTCCCGCTCAGGTCGATGGACTATCAAGAACACTGAAAAAGATGTCATCGCCGATGGCGTCAGCCCGCTTGGAAGAACGGGCCTTATCAGTCTGGGAAGTACGCCCGGCACCATTATATATTGGGAGGAAGATCAGGATACAGGCGTAGACCGCTGGTTCGAGATTCCGCTTACTGGCGGAACGCCCAAAGAAATATTGGGTGAAGGCAATATCAGCCGCAGGATAACAGACAATCGAACCGACCGCCTGATCGGGTATGAGATTGAGGGCGACAGGCCCAGCTATCATTTTTACAACCCCTTCCATCAAAAGGTCATAGAGGCTGTGCAAAAGGCATTTCCCGGCCTGAGCATGGAGCTTGTCGACTGGAATGACAGCTTCACCCGCCTGATCGTCAAGACAGAAGGCATTGGCGACCCGATTAGCTGGCATATTGTCGACATTAAAAGCGGGAAAGCAGACACGCTTGGCACATCTTATCCAATGGTCTCCAGCGATGTCGGGCCAATGAAAATGGTCCGATATACGGCGCAGGATGGTCTGGAGATAGAGGGCGTCCTGACCCTCCCTCCGGGCCGCGACCCTAAAAACCTGCCAGTCATCATATTTCCTCATGGCGGCCCGACTGCGCGCGATTATCCCGACTTTGACTGGTGGGCACAGGCTTTTGCATCACGGGGCCATGCCGTATTGCAACCCAATTTTCGCGGGTCCAGCGGCTATGGTGCGGATTTTGAGCAGGCCGGTCATGGCGAGTGGGGCCTCAAGATGCAAACCGACATATCAGACGGCCTCGCCCATCTGGTCAAGCAAGGCATAGCGGACCCTAAACGCGCCTGCATTATGGGCGCCAGCTATGGCGGCTATGCCGCGCTTGCCGGGGTCACACTGCAACAGGGTCTCTATCGCTGCGCCGTTTCCGTAGCCGGGGTAAGCGATGTCACCAAGATGGTGAGAACAGAAATGTCAGAGAGTGGAAGAAACGCAAAGGTGCGCCGCGCCTTACAAGCAGAAATTGGTAATCACAAAGACCTGAAAATGGTTTCCCCCATCAGATTTGCAGACCGTGCCGATGCGCCCATTCTCCTTATTCATGGAAAAGACGATGTGGTCGTGCTCTATGACCAAAGCAATGATATGGAGATCGCGCTCCGCCGCGCAGGAAAACCCGTCGAATTAGTGACACTCAAAAGCGAGGATCACTGGCTGTCAAAAAGCGAAACCCGGATGGAAATGCTGGAAGCCGCTATGGCTTTTATCACAAAACACAATCCGCCTGACCCCGCCCCAGTACAAAAAGAAATCGCCAAGGCAGGAATAGCCGCTCCCTGAAGTCAGAGAACAGAGGCTCACACCCTCTCGGATGCGTCATTCTTCATTCAGAGTAGTTCCCTACCCGACGATCTTAACAGGTAATCTGTGCCTGACCGGTCAACTGGCCAATGCTTCCGTGGCTTTTATACCGAAACCCGAAATCGGTGCAAAAGTGCTAGCCATTGCGCGCTCTACCCGCCCGCGAGCAAGAGGTTCTGTTCTTCATCAGAGCCGGTAACAGCAGTAAGGCAATTGCCCACAGCCTCGGCATTCGGACAATACAGTGAAATAATGGGCTGAGGTCCTAACTCAACGGTTTTCCATGATCCGGATATGGTCGCCTTTCTCCTTGTAATCTCCCGTCAGGAATGGAGCGCGAGAGAGAGGGCGTCACTCCGAACTTGGCACGATAGGATCGTGACAAATGACTGCTATCGGAAAAGCCCGTCATCTCAGCGATGCGGGTAAAGGAAAGGTCGCCGCGACGGATGAGCCAATCCGCCCTTTCGAGCCGGAGCTCGGCGAGAAAGGCTGACGGCGACTTACCCGTTTCTGCCTGAAACAACCTTTCAAATTGTCTTCGCGATATGCCGAAACGAGCAGCAAGCCTTGAGATTGAAACCGGCGCATCCAACCCTTGCTCCATCAGCAACGCAGCCTGCCTTACACGATGGTCCCTCACCCTTGCAGCCAGGCTGGGTGGAGGCTGCGGAAAATCTTCCGACCTTCCATTATCGATCACCATAATATTGAGCGCCTTTTGCGCAAGCGCATCACCGAAATGCCGTTTGATGATAAATGCGCCAAGATCCGCCGCGCCCGTCCCCCCTGCGCAAGTCAAAATATCGTGGTCAACAACATATAATCGGGTTGCATCCACCCTGACATCGGGATGGGTCTCGGCGAATTCCTCAAGATGAAACCAGCTAACGCAAACGTGCCTATCCTCGAGGACACCGGCCTGAGCCAACATGAACGCGCCTGTACACAACCCGATCAAGCCAACATGGGCATGATGAGCGGCGCGAAGATATTCTTCTACTTCTTCATCGCGGCGTCTGTCCCGGCGAAGCAATCCACCACAGACCACCAGATAATCGAATCGCGCCGGGTCGCCGAGAACTTCCCAAGGCCGGACTTCAACGCCGCAGCTGGAACGGATCGGATCGAGACTGGTGCCCAGAATAGTCCAGCTAATTTTTTCCGGGCGGCTCTGGTCGCCTTCGTCGGCGGCCAGCCTGATCACATCGAGGAGCGCAGAGAAAGGGGTCAGCGTGAAATTCGGGAGCGGCAATATGCCAAAGGTCAAGGATGCGGTCATTCCTCTTACCTAGCAAAAATGTCGTGATTATTCCATCAGGAAGTCGCTCTGGTTCTAGAATGAAACCAGAAATTCTGATGTTTTCCTATCATCGGAGAACATGATGAAGAAATATTCGGCACTTGCCCTTTTGAAGGGTGGCCTTTCCGGACACCTGCAATGGGAACGGGCATGGCGGGATGCCAAACCGAAAGCGCATTATGATGTCGTCATCGTGGGCGGCGGAGGCCATGGTCTGGCGACCGCCTATTATCTGGCCCGCGAATTTGGTGTCACCAATGTTGCTGTTCTGGAAAAGGGCTGGATCGGCGGCGGCAACACCGGCCGCAATACCACGATCGTTCGGTCCAACTATTTGTGGGATGAGTCAGCGGCGCTTTATGAGCATGCCCTGAAACTGTGGGAAAACCTAAGTACCGCTCTGAATTACAATGTCATGTTCTCCCAGCGGGGCGTCCTCAACCTTGCGCATACGCTGGGCGACGTGCGCGACTCCCATCGCCGCGTCAATGCACTCCGGCTGAACGGCGTTGATAGTGAGTGGCTGGACGCTGAGCAAATCAAGCAATTTTGCCCCCCTATAAGTATCAATCCCGACGCGCGATATCCGGTTTTGGGCGGCACGCTGCAACGTCGCGCCGGCACTGCGCGTCATGATGCGGTCGCATGGGGTTATGCCAGAGCGGCATCGGCGCTGGGCGTCGATATAATCCAGAACTGCGAGGTGACCGGCTTTATAAGATCGGGTTCTGCAATAGCCGGTGTCCAGACCACAAAAGGAGACATAAAGGCCGGCAAGGTCGGTCTGGTGACGGCAGGGCACTCTTCTGTGCTGGCCGATCTCGCAGGTTTCCGCCTGCCGGTGGAAAGCCACCCGCTGCAAGCCCTTGTGTCAGAACCGGTAAAACCGGTGCTCGATTGCGTCGTGATGTCGAACGCAGTACATGTCTATGTCAGCCAGTCCGATAAGGGTGAGCTGGTGATCGGCGCGGGCATCGATGCATACAACAGCTATGCACAGCGCGGCAGTTTTCCCGTCATCGAGCACCAAATGGGCGCCCTGCTTGAGCTCTTTCCTATTTTCTCGCGGCTGAAAATGCTGCGCCATTGGGGTGGAATCGTGGATGTCTGCCCGGACGCCAGCCCAATCATCGGTAAGACCCCAATCGACAATCTTTTCATCAACTGCGGTTGGGGAACCGGCGGTTTCAAGGCCACACCAGGCTCCGGCCATGTATTTGCCCACACGATTGCGCAAGGCGAGCCGCACAAGCTGGCAGCTCCATTTTCACTCGACAGATTTGCGACCGGGCAGCTGATCGATGAGCACGGCGCCGCCGGTGTGGCCCACTAGAATCCGGGGAGATTACAATGCTGCTGATACGGTGTCCTTGGTGCGGCGAACGCGATGAACTGGAATTCGCCTATGGCGGCGAAGCTGATCGCCCTCGCCCGCACTCTCCAGACGAACTTGATGACCGGCAATGGGCCGAGTTCCTGTTTCTGCGCCGCAACGAAAAAGGCTGGAGGCGAGAACGCTGGCGTCATAGCAGCGGCTGCGGCCGATGGTTCAATTTGCGGCGGAATACGACAACGCACGAGATTGACCAAAAGGAGGAAGGCGCATGACCGCGCCCTTAAGAACAGCGGCTGGCGACGCTATCGACCGCTCGAAAAGCATCCGTTTCACATTCGATGGCACCAGCTATACTGGTTATGCGGGCGACACGCTTGCTTCTGCCTTGTTGGCAAACGGCATACACTTGGTTGGACGCTCCTTCAAATATCATCGTCCACGCGGTATTCTCAGCGCTGGCTCCGAAGAACCCAACGCCTTGGTCCGCGTCGGGCTGGAGGGCTATTCTGAGTCCAACGCACGAGCCACGATGGTGGAGCTGTACGACGGCCTGACCGCGTACTCGCAAAATGCATGGCCTTCGCTCCGCTGGGATATGGGGGCCATCAACAACCGCATATCCCGTTTCTTTCCTGCCGGGTTTTATTATAAAACTTTCCTTGGATCGGCGGCGATCTGGACCAGAATATTCGAACCATTCATACGCAAGATGGCTGGCCTTGGCCCTGCCCCGACTAAGCCTGATCCAGACAGCTACACCAAACGTCATGCCCATTGCGATCTGCTCGTTATCGGTGCTGGCCCAGCCGGCCTGTCAGCAGCAACAGCGGCAGTGGCATCGGGAGCCAGAGTCATATTGGTCGACGAAAATGCGCGTGTAGGAGGTCAGCTCCGTGCATCACAGTCGTCGATCGATGGGGCTAAAGCATCGACATGGGCGGAGGCGACTGCCGCCACCATAAAATCGGCTCCCGGCTGCCGGGTACTGAGCCGAACCACAGCCTTCGGCGTCTATGACAATGCACTTGTCATGGCAGTAGAACGTGTCTCGGATCACCGAGGCACTGGCGTGCCTGGCCCGCGACAGCGCCTTTGGCAAATTCGCGCCCGGCATATCATTGTGGCAGCTGGTGCGCATGAACAACCGCTGCGGTTCATCAACAATGACCTGCCCGGTATCATGCTGGCTTCGGCGGCCAGGCTATATCTGGAGCAATATGGCGTCCTGACCGGCCGACAGATTATCCTCTTAGGGCAGGATGAAGAAACCCGCGCCCTGCTCACCGCTGCCGGTGCACAGGTAACACAGCTGTCACGCGAAACCACCATCAGCAAGGCGGTCGGCGGGAATCGCGTCTCCGCGCTCCTCATTCGCGACGCGCAAGGGCAAAAGCAAAAACTGAAATGTGATTGTGTGCTGATGGCCGGCCCTTGGCAACCGGCTGTTCACCTGCACAGTCAGGCTGGCGGCAAGACGGTTTATGACGAACAGGCAAAGGCTTTTCTTCCGGTTGGAGGGCCAGCATGGCTGACGTCCGCCGGCAGCTGCCGCACGCCCCTGTCAACCGCACAATGCCTCATTGACGGGCGCACTGTGACCGATCGGATCTTAAGCGATCTGGGCTATTCTCCAACAGCAATATCAAGGCCATCATGCCACGACGACGGGGTGCAACTGGCCGCTGAAGTGCCAGTGGAAGATGGCGCGAAAGCGTTCATTGACTACCAAAACGACGTGACAACCGCTGACATTGACCTGGCCTATCGCGAAGGCTTCATATCGGTGGAGCATCTCAAGCGCTATACCACGACAGGCATGGCGACCGATCAGGGTAAGCTTTCCAACGTGGCTGCGCTGGAACGCATGGCGCAGCGGCTGAATGTCCAGCCCGGAGCTGTCGGCACAACAACCTTTCGCCCGCCCTACACGCCGGTCACTTTCGGGACCCTCGCCGCGCATGACAGCGGCGATCTGCTGGACCCGATCCGCGAAACCGCAATGCATGGGTGGCACATCGAACAGGGTGCGGAATTCGAGAATGTCGGCCAGTGGAAACGGCCATATTATTATCCACGTAGCGGCGAGACGATGGATGACGCGGTGCGCCGGGAATGCCGTGCTGTCCGTGAGAGCGTGGGCATGCTCGATGCCTCGACGCTCGGCAAGATTGACATTCAAGGGCCGGACGCGGTGCGTTTTCTTGAGCGCATTTATACTAACGCCTGGGCCAAGCTGGAAATAGGCCGCTGCCGCTACGGGGTCATGTGCTCGGAAGACGGCATGGTTATGGACGATGGAGTTACCGCCCGCATTGCTGACGATAGGTTCATTACCTTTACAACGACAGGCAACGCGGCGCATGTCCTCGATCACATGGAAGATTATCTCCAGACCGAATGGCCGGACCTCAAGGTCTACCTGACCAGCGTGACGGAGCATTGGGCGGCATCAGTCGTGACCGGTCCGCGATCCCGCGATGTCGTCAGCAGTGTTGTTCAGGGTATTGATTTTGAGAATGATTCCTTCCCTCACCTCGCCTGGCGGGAGGGAAGAATCGGTGACGTGCCCGTCCGGGTCTACCGGATCAGTTTCACAGGCGAAATGTCCTATGAGGTACACTGCCCTTCCCCATCTGGCCGGGCAGTCTGGGAAGCATTATACAAAGCGGGTGAGCCCTTCGGCATAACTGCCTATGGCACGGAAACGATGCATGTCCTGCGCGCTGAAAAGGGCTATATCATCATCGGCCAGGAAACAGACGGAACTGTATCGCCCGTCGATCTAGGACTCAACTGGGCCATCTCCAAGAAAAAGCCGGATTTCATCGGCAAGCGCTCCCTGGCACGGCCCGATATGAAACGTACAGACCGCAAACAACTGGTCGGACTGGTACCTTCAGATCGCAAAACATGTCTGGAAGAAGGGGCACAGATTGCCATCATGCCGATGCAGCAAGCGCCACATCCCATGATCGGGCATGTCACATCCGCCTATTGGAGCGAAATTCTCCAAACCCCCTTTGCACTCGCTCTGGTCAAGGACGGCCGGCAAAGCGAGGGAGAGAGAGTTCATGCCCATTTCGACGGAAAGGTCATTCCATGCGAGGTCACCAAAGCCGTCTTCTACGATCCTGCGGGGGAGAACATGAATGGCTGAATCAGTCTTACACCCTCCCGAAATACTGGTTTCGAGCGATAACTTGATCATATCCCGGTGGCCTGACAAGGCGATGCTCGATCTTCGGCTATCCCCTGTTCCAGAAACGCAGCAGCACATCCAGAATGCAATCGGTTGCATACTGCCGGCCGACCCAAACAGTTTCGTCACTTCCGCTTCGCTCCGTATAGGCTGGCTGGGGCCGGATGAGTGGGTCATGACCGGTGCTCGTGATGCTATCGCCCAAGCCGAAGCGAATCTCGCACTGCACCTGACCGATGTTCATCATTCTCTCGTCGATATCAGTGGCAACCGAAGCTGTTTTTCGGTGGCGGGCGCCGATGCGGTCAATCTCGTCGCGGTGGGATGCTCGCTGGATTTCGCCGGGCCAACGTTTGAGTCTGATTTATGCGTGCAGACGCTCCTCGCCAGAGCACAGGTTATGATATTCAAGCAGCGCGAAACTCAGTCGTTTGAAATCTACCCACGTCGGTCCTTCTCTTCCTATCTCAGCCTTTGGCTCCAGACGGCAGCCCGGGAATTCATCGACCAAGGCAATTCGGAGACCATATTCTGAAAAAATACTGTATAAGCAGTAATTTACATCCATGTAGTGTTAGCCTAAAAAGCCTGGCGTAGCATTGTGGTATAGCTCTGAAGGCCTACCCCTCACGCCCGTCGAGTTCATCACCACGCAGATGGGCAACATGAATCACGTTAGTCGAACCGGGGGTACCAAAAGGCACGCCAGCAAGTACAATAATCTTGTCACCCGCCTCAGCCAGCCCATTGCGCAAAGCCATGCGCCTCGCCTTGCCGACCATCTCTTCAAAGCTACCAATATCCTTGGTATGCACCGCATGCGCCCCCCAAAGCAGGCCCATACGCCGCGCCGTACCTTGCTTGGGTGTCAGCGCTAATATTGGCGTCTGCGGGCGTTCACGCGAAACACGGCGCACAGTACTACCCGAAGAGGTAAAGCATATGATCGCCTTTGCACTCACAGTGCGCGTAATGCTGTTGCTTGCCTCAGCCAGCGCATCCGCCGTCGTGGAATCAGGCTTTGTTTCCGTGAAATGCAAGCGCTCCAGATAATCGGGGTCCGCCTCAACACTGCGCGCGATATTATCCATCATCGTCACCGCCTCACGTGGCCAGTCTCCAGCCGCCGTTTCCGCCGAAAGCATCACCGCATCCGCGCCATCATAAATGGCGTTGGCGACATCCGACACTTCGGCGCGGGTAGGCGTCGGTGCCTTGATCATCGATTCGAGCATTTGCGTCGCCACCACGACCGGCCGTCCCATCCGTCGCGCAGAAGCAACAATCTGTTTCTGCAAAGGCGGCACATCCTGCGGTGGCAACTCAACGCCTAAGTCACCGCGCGCTACCATCACCGCATCAGACAGCTCTAATATCTCATCAAGCTTTTGCAAAGCGGCCGGTTTCTCAATCTTGGCCATCAGCGCACCATAGCCACCCATAAGCTGCCGCGCCTCCGCCAGATCCTCCGGCCGCTGCACAAAGCTCAACGCAATCCAATCCGCGCCCTGCTGCACAGCGAAAGACAGATCATTCCGGTCTTTCTCGGTTAGCGCGGCCATTGGCAACACGACATCGGGCACATTCACGCCCTTACGATTCGAGAGCGCCCCGCCAATCTCCACCACCGTTTCGATGCGTTCAGCCGTTACCGATGTAACCCGCAACACCAGCTTGCCGTCGTCCAACAACAAGCGCGTACCGGCTTCCAGCGCTTCATAAATTTCAGGGTGCGGCAGGGTAACACGGCTATTGTCGCCCGGTGTTTCGTCCCGGTCCAAAATGAATGACGCGCCTTTTTCCAGCATCACCTTATCACCCATAAAGCTGCCGACACGCAGCTTCGGGCCTTGCAAATCCGCCAATATCGTCGTGGGCCGACCATATTCCCGTTCCAGCGCACGGATATGACCAATGACCGCATGATGATCATCATGTGTGCCATGACTCATATTCAGCCGAAAGGCGTCAGCTCCTGCTTCATAGAGCGCACGGATCATCTCGGCGCTGCTGGAAGCGGGGCCAAGGGTAGCGAGAATACGGACTTTGCGAGCACGGGGAGAAATAGTTTTCAAAGCAGTTCCTTAACAGGCCAGGCTGCATGCCTCCCTGTTCCATAGATGGCGATTTAGCGCTATCCCCACTGCACGACAGGAATATGACCAGAGGAACTTAACATGGCCGAATCGATAATCAATGACGCAGTAGCTGCAGCCGCATTTCATCGCCTCATCAACCATCTGCGCAACCGCCCCGATGCACAAAATATTGACCTGATGGGCCTTGCTGGTTTCTGCCGCAATTGCCTTGCCGATTGGGTAGCCGAAGCCGATGGCTCTCTGAGCAAAGACGAAGCGCGCGAAGCGGTTTACGGCATGCCTTATGGTGTGTGGAAGAAAGAATATCAGGCCGAAGCCACACCCGAACAACTCGCCCGCATGGAAGCCAGTGTCGCTAAAAACAAATAATGGGTCTTGGCCCTAGTCAGTGACACAGCCAGCCATTAAGGACTGCGCTTTCATGATTCACACAATAGTATCACCGAGGACATCAATATGACCGAAGCCATTGCAGCAGACCAGTTGCGCCTTTTGATCGAGCGCATCGAGCGGCTGGAAGAAGAGAAAAAGGGCATCGCGGACGATATCAAGGATGTGTACGGTGAAGCCAAGGCTACAGGGTTTGATGTAAAAACAATGCGGCAAATCGTGCGTCTGCGGAAAATGGAAAATCATGACCGCGAAGAAGCTGAGGCTCTGCTCGACATCTATAAAGCGGCCTTGGGTTTGGATTGAACCAGCCCTATACATAGGGTCTGATCAACGGCTTGAAGGAGCAGTGATATGGCGCAATCCCCCTGGGGCGGATCATCCGGCAGCGACATGATCGTCACGACCACGAACAGCGTGGAAGGCCGCCCGGCGCAAAATTATCATGGCATCGTCACCGGCGAAGTCATTGTCGGCGCCAATATCTTTCGTGACCTGTTCGCCAGCATCACCGACATCGTTGGCGGGCGCTCAGGCAAATATGAGAATGTGCTCGCCCGCGCACGCGAAGAGGCCCTCAGCGAAATGCGCATGCGCGCCGCCGAAATGGGCGCGAATGCCGTCGTCGGCGTCGATCTCGATTATGAAGTGCTGGGCAGCAACGGCTCAATGCTAATGGTGTCCGCGACCGGAACGGCGATCAGCATCTGATAGCGCCAAATAATCAGGGCGGTTGCGATGTACCGGCGCGGGCGCTAACAGCGCTGCATCACATAAGATATTTATATCCCGATCTGTATAAGGAGCGGCCCGTGGCAGGCCATAGTAAATTTAAAAACATCATGCACCGCAAGGGCGCGCAGGACAAAAAGCGCTCGGCCATGTTTTCCAAGCTCAGCCGCGAAATTACCGTGGCAGCGAAAATGGGCATGCCCGATCCGGACATGAACCCGCGCCTGCGCCTTGCGGTCAATGCCGCCAAGGCGCAATCGATGCCCAAGGACAATATTCAGCGCGCCATCGACAAGGCGACCGGCGGCGACGGCGACAATTATGAAGAGATCCGCTATGAGGGCTACGGCCCCGCTGGCGTCGCCATCATTGTCGAAGCGCTGACCGACAACCGCAACCGCACAGCCACCAATGTGCGCACGGCCTTCAGCAAAAACGGCGGCAATCTCGGCGCATCAGGTGCTGTGAGCCACGGCTTTGATCGCATGGGCCTGATCGAATACCCCGCCAGTATCGGCGACGAAGAGAAAGTGTTGGAAGCCGCCATCGAAGCCGGGGCCGAAGATGTCGAATCGAGCGACGATGGCCATGTGATCTGGACCGCAATGGACAGCCTGCACGAAGTTGCAAAGGCTTTGGAAGGATCGCTCGGCGAAGCAGAAAATGCCAAGCTCGCATGGAAACCACAGGTTTCTGTAGAGGTTGACGAAGGTGCCGCATCCACATTGCTCAAGCTGATCGACACGCTTGATGACGATGATGATGTCCAGACCGTCTGGGGCAATTATGACATCTCCGACGAAGTGATGGAGAAATTGGGCTAAATGCAGACCAGCCGTTCGCTTCGAGCGAAGTCGAGAAGCTGCCACGCTGCATGTCTCGACTTCGCTCGACATGAACGGGAGGCCTGAAAAATGCTGATCCTCGGCCTTGACCCCGGCCTTGGCACCACTGGCTGGGGTGTCATCTCTGCCGATGGCAATCGCCTATCCCACATCGCCAATGGCCAGATAAAGACCGACACGAAAGCGCCGCTGGCCAGCCGCCTGCTCATGCTGGATGCTGCACTTACAGACCTCATCCTTGAATATAAGCCCGACGGCGCGGCGGTCGAAGAAGTATTCGTCAACGCCAATCCGCAATCGACATTGAAGCTGGGGCAAGCGCGCGGTGTCGTGCTGCTCGGCGCAGCACGCTCCGGCATGGAGGTCGGCGAATATGCCGCACGCCTCGTCAAGAAATCGGTCGTCGGCGTCGGCAACGCCAGCAAGGACCAGATTCATGCGATGATTACCCACCTGCTGCCCGGCGCAAAGATCGCAGGTGCAGACGCCGCAGACGCTCTTGCCGTGGCGATTACCCATGCTCATCATCAGGCGAGCGCGCGAAAACGCAATTTTTGATGGAAACGAACCAAGAACATCGTTAGACCATCCCCATGATCGCGCATCTCAAAGGCATATTGGCATCCACCGGGCTGGACAGCGCCGTTATTGACGCAAACGGCGTCGGCTATCTGTTCGGTGCGAGCACACGAACATTGGCGGCGCTGGGCGCGGTCGGCGAGGCCGTGACCGTGCACACCGAAATGCTGGTAGGCGATGATTTCATCCGGTTGGTCGGCTTTGCCCATGAGAGCGAGCGTGACTGGTTCCGCATATTGACGGGCGTGCAGGGCGTGGGCGCACGCGTCGCGCTGGCGATACTCTCGACGCTGGAAGGCGCAGAGCTGCACCGCGCTATCGCCGCGCAGGACAAAGCGATGGTCGCGCGCGCCAATGGCGTGGGGCCTAAGTTGGCCGAGCGGATCGTGCGCGAGCTGAAAGACAAGACCGGCACGATAGCGAGCGGGCCTATGGCAATTGGCGGCGCACCCGGAGCCGCCCCTGCACCCACGACTTCCCTCTCCGCCGACGCCGCCAGCGCCCTCACCGGCCTCGGCTTCAAACCCCATGAAGCCAGCGCAGCCGTTGCGGCGGCCGAAAGCGAGCTGGGCGAAGGCGCGACATTAGACGCGCTGGTACGCCTGGCGCTCAAGAAAGCGGCGAAGTGATGGGCCATATTCTATATTATATGGACAAATCTGCGCATATCCCTATAATATTCTCATGTCACAGCTCAATGTCTCCGTTCCGCCAGCCCTCAAGAGCTGGATCGACCATCGCGTTACCGAGGGGCGATACAGCAGCGCGAGCGACTATATCCGCGATCTGGTCAGGCGAGATCAAGATGCAGCCAAGGAAGAAACCGAATGGCTGCGCGGTCTGATCGCAGAGGGGCTGGCCTCAGGAGTGGTCGAGAAGGACGCGAGCGAGGTGCTACGCGAGATCATGGCCGAGCGCCCGGCGCGGAAGTCCGCTTAAGTTCTGCTGCACAAGCCGATCTCGTCGAAATCCGCGAATATAGTATCGCGCAGTTCGACCCTGAAACAGCCAACGCCTATTTCTTGGGTTTTGATGAGGCCTTTGACTTGCTCTCAACGCATCCAAATATTGGAATGGCCCGCACCGACCTAGGCAAAGATATTCGCTGCCTAACGCACAGAAAGCATCACCTTTTCTATCGCGTAGAAAAGCTTGTGGTGATTATCATCCGTGTCGTCCATCATGCGCGCGATGCTAGGACGGCGTTGGGGAGGAAAACGAGATAATGGATGGATTTGGCTGGAGCGAAGTGGTCGCCGCCTTATTAGGCGCTATTGCCGCTGGCGGACTCCAGACTATTTCCACACTGATTAGCCGAAAAAAACAGTCTGAAGCCGTGCTTACAGCAATAGCAAGTGAGGTAGACTCAATCTGCCGTTTAATCCGGCACCAGCAATATCTCGAAGCTGTAGGTAAGATCGCACAGGACATTGATAATGGCATGTGGAATGGCACTTCTTATATAATAGATATACGATCAAACTATTTTTCCGTTTTTGAAGGGTTGGTCCACGAGCTTGGTCATTTGAAACCAACTCAGTGTGGGAAAATTGTAAATTTTTACGCCTACTGCAAATCGGCTGTCGACTGTACACGTCCTGATGGACCACATGCCTCGGAACCAAAAACTGATGAAGCTGCAGCAAATATGGTATCGGTAGCCCGAATACTAGCAATCATCCTTTCCTTAGGTGACGAGATTGTGCAAATGCCGAAGTTGTCATTGGAAACAATCAGATGAAAACGATAATGTTGGTCGAAAAGGCGTTTGGAAGCTCTGATGACCACCCCTGACCGCATCATAACTCCCGCGAAACGCGCTGAAGATGTCGACGCTGCGTTGCGCCCGAAGTCGCTTGACGAATTTGTCGGGCAGAAGGCGGCGCGGGAGAATCTTCGCATTTTCATTGAGGCGGCGCGCGGTCGTTCCGAGGCGCTGGATCATGTGCTGTTCTTTGGCCCGCCGGGACTGGGCAAGACGACATTGGCGCAGATCGTGGCGAAGGAAATGGGCGTGGGCTTTCGCGCCACCTCCGGCCCGGTCATTGCCAAGTCGGGCGATCTCGCCGCGCTGCTCACCAATCTCGATGAAGGCGATGTACTGTTCGTGGACGAGATTCACCGGCTCAACCCGGCAGTCGAGGAAATACTCTACCCCGCAATGGAGGACCGCGCGCTCGACATCATGATCGGCGAAGGCCCCTCTGCCCGCTCCGTGCGCATTGACCTGCCCAAATTCACGCTGGTGGGAGCAACCACACGGCAGGGCTTGCTCACTACACCGCTACGCGACCGCTTCGGCATTCCCGTACGCCTGCAATTTTACACGGTCGAGGAACTGGAAAAAGTCGTCACCCGTGCGGCTGGTCTGCTCGGCCTTGGCATCGCACCCGATGGCGCCACCGAAGTCGCCCGCCGGTCTCGCGGCACGCCCCGCATAGCAGGGCGCCTGCTGCGCCGCGTGCGTGATTTCGCCGATGTCGCGGGCGAACCGCAGGTCACCGCGAAAATAGCCGACGCTGCCCTCACCCGCCTTGAAGTCGATGCACTCGGCCTCGATTCGATGGACCGCCGCTATCTCCATATGATCGCCGACATCTATAAAGGTGGTCCGGTAGGCGTAGAGACGCTCGCTGCGGGCCTCTCCGAACCACGCGATACTATTGAGGAAGTGGTAGAACCCTACCTCATCCAGCTCGGCCTCATCGCTCGCACCGCACGCGGACGATGCCTCAATGGCCCCGGCTGGAAACATCTCGGCCTCAACCCACCTGCTGGCGGACAAGACGAACTTTTCGGCAAATAGTTCCGGTTCAAAATGCACTGCTGACAAGGCGCAGCAAGCATAGGGAAGAATACCTATGTATTACTACCTATCTGGACTTATCTCAGCGATTAACCATAAAATGCTAGCTACGAGTCAACGGGATAATAAGGCGGATAAGCAATGCTTACCCTAGATATTATTCTACTCGTTCCGGTGCGGCAATGTGGTCCATCGGTGGTGCTCCCCCACTGCCCGCCGATACACACACAGCCCTTTTGTCACCCGGCAGCATATGCTGCCAGATAGTCAAGAGTGGTGTACATATTGCCCGCCGGAACGAGGCTTTCTACCACAGGGCTGACCCTATTCCCCATACGGCGTGCCACTAGTGACCCGAAGCGCAGCGTACTAGGGGTACGTGAGCATCGGAAGCACGGAAAAGCGACATTTGGCTGAAGCTCTATACATGGCCGCAAGACCAAGCGCTTAAAGCCCAGAACCAAATAAACGCACCTAACATCGCTAAAATGGCCCTGCAAACAGACGAGCTGCATTTCGCCCTTTGCCAACGACTCACAGCTCGGCTAAACACCATCCGATGTCTGCACCGCTCCCTGTGCCCAATATGCCAGAGCCAGCATCCGGTCGTTTTGCCGGAGGCGTGCATTATTTTCCGTTGCGTATCTATTTTGAGGATACTGACACAGGCGGCATTGTCTATCATGCCAATTATCTTCGCTTCATGGAACGCGCTCGCTCAGACATGTTGCGTCTGCTGGCAATAGACCAGCGCGGCAGCATTGAAGGTGGAGAAGGCGTTTATACCGTCGCACGCCTCGCCATAGACTATCGCATGCCCGCCTATCTTGATGATGACCTCATCGTCATCAGCCATGTCAAAAATGTCGGGGGCGCGACATGCACGATGGAGCAACGCATATTGCGCGGTAATGATCTGCTCACGTCCGGGGAAGTTACCGTCGCTTTCGTCGCCGCTAATGGTCGTCCGAAACGGCAGCCCAAACCATGGGCCGCCCTGTTCAACCGTATCGCCCAAGGGGAAGATATACACTCATGACTCTGCCAATCACTGTGCCAATTGTTGATATCGCCGCACAGGCCGCCACCCTGTCTCCCTGGGCGCTGTTCTTGCAGGCAGATATCGTCGTAAAAATCGTTATGGTCGGCCTGTTGCTCGCCAGCATATGGACATGGGCAGTCATCATCGGTTTCAGCTTTTCTGTCGGCAGCACGGCGAAGAAAATCGTGCGCTATGAAGAGGATTTCTGGCGCAGCGACGATATTGATCGCTTTTATGATACACGCGGCAAGGAAGACATTGCCTGCGCCCGCGTTATGTCAGCCGGCATTGGCGAATGGCGGCGCTCCACCAAAAACCGCGTGACCGACCGGGAGGGTATACGCGACCGCTTATCGACCACACTTTCCAGCGCCGTTGGTGCGGAAGTCGACCAATTATCGGACCGCCTCAACATATTGGCGACCATCGGCAGTGTAGCCCCCTTTGTCGGGCTGTTCGGAACAGTATGGGGCATTATGCGCGCCTTCACCGCCATTGCCGCACAAGAGAACAGCAGTCTCGCCGTTGTTGCACCGGGCATTGCTGAAGCCTTGTTCGCTACCGCAATCGGCCTGTTCGCAGCCATACCGGCAGTCATCGCCTACAACCGCTTCAGCCATCGCATCAACAAAATTGAAGCGCGCCTGAGCCGCTTTGCCGATAGCTTTTACACGGCGATGAGTCGCGAGCTGGACAATAGCTGATGGGCATGGGCATGCCTCCCTCTGCCCGCCGTGGCAAACGCCATGCACCTATGGCAGACATTAACGTCACGCCATTTGTAGACGTGATGCTTGTGTTGCTTATCATCTTCATGGTGACAGCACCGCTGCTGGTGACCGGTGTTCCGATCAAATTACCCGAAAACCGGGCAAAGGCGCTCGAAACCAATGACACCCCGTTGATCATCTCGCTGAATGCGCAAGGTGAGGTTTTCATCAATGAGGAGACCGTGAGCGAAGAAGAACTGGTCGAGCGCATTGGCGACATTGCTCAGGCCCATGTGGGGCTGGAAGCGCCACAAATCTTCCTGCGCGCCGACGCAGCACTGGATTATGGCGATGTCATGCGCGTAATGGGCGAATTAAATCGCGCGGGGCTCAATCGCGTGGCGCTGGTAAGCAATGCAGCGGCAGAGCGACAGAAGGGGATTTCTGTCAGCCGAGGTTCAGAATAGCACGCATAGGCAGGAGCATATGGAACGCGCAGATAAAATCGGTCTGGGAGTGGCGAGTGCGGGGCATGTATTGCTCTTCGCTGCGCTTTCCACCAGCTGGTTGCGCCCAGACCCGCTCACGCTGAACACAGACCCGATCGAAGTGTCCATTGCCGACGAAATCGCGTTGCAATCCGCCGCACGGAAAATATCGCAAACCCCACCACCGCCAGCACAGGGTGAGCTGGAAGGGCCACCGGAAGAAGCCATAACGGAACCAGCAGAGGCGCTCGCTGAGCCAGAACCAACGCCTATGTCTGTGGCAGAGCCGGCGCCTGCGCCAACGCCGCCAAAAGCAGACACACACCAGCCCGAACAACCCAAGCCAGAGAAAAAGTCTCGTGGTTCCAAGCTGAAACTCGACCTTTCCGGTATTGGTGTTTCGGAAAGCAGCCAGACCAGCGAGGGCACGCCAGCCTCTTCTATAGGTCCGGCACAAAAAAGTGCGCTGGACGCAGAAATTCGTCGCCAGCTCAAACCACATTGGAAAGCGCCAACGGGCGCCGATGTCGAGCTGTTGCGCACTACAGTCAACGTACGGCTTGCAAGAGACGGCGCTATCATCGGTTCACCAGAAGTGATCGACACCAGCGGCGTGACCGCCAGCAACAGAGGGCAGGTCCGCTTGCATCAGGAACAAGCCGTCAAGGCGGTTCGTCTTGCATCCCCTTTCCGCTTGCCCCCCAATCTCTATTCCGGTTGGAATTATCTCAGTTTGACCTTCGACAAGAGGCTCTCCCAATGATCCGTATTGCTTATATTGCTACATTTTTTGGCCTTGTTCTGGCCGGGCCTGCTCAGGCCCAGCTCTCGGTCGATGTTACAGATGACAGCGGCTCATCCAACCTCAAGATCGCGGTGCCTTCATTGCCGACATCACAGGAAGTAACCACCCCTGCGGGAACAACGACAGAGCTTGGGCAAAAGGTCGCGCAAGTTATCTCGGATGACCTCAAAGGCTCCGGCCTGTTTGCCCCTTTTGGCCCCAACGGCATACGCACCATCAGTATGAATGAAGTGACCGCGCCCACTTACCCGACATGGAATGGCTATGAAGCGCTGGTTCATGGCTTTGTACGCTCAGCAGGCGGCAATAATGACATCACCGTGGGCTGCTATCTTTATGATGTCGCTCTCAAAACTGAACTGACACGTCAGGGTTATATCGTCGCCCCGCGCGACTGGCGCCGCGCCGCGCATAAATGCGCTGATGCCATCTATGCCCGGCTTTCCGGCGAAAGCCCCTTCTTCGACAGCCGCATAGCCTATATCGCCGAGCGCGGCCCGAAAGGCGCACGCATCAAGCAGCTCGCCATCATGGACAGCGACGGAGCTAACCACCGCTTCATCACCAACGGGCAGGCCATTGCCCTCACACCGCGTTTCTCACCTGACTATGGCTCGATCCTTTATGTGAGCTATATTCAGAAGCGCGTGCGCATTTTCGTTTATGATATTGGCACCGGCAAGCAACGCCTGATAACTGAAAGCAGCAATCCGACCTTCGCACCGCGCTGGTCTCCCGATGGTCGCCACATCCTGTTTTCGATGGCGATTGCCGGCAATACCGACATATATCGTGTGCCCGCAACCGGTGGCACGCCAACGCGTCTCACCACATCGCCCGGCATTGATGTGGGTGGCAGCTACTCACCCGATGGCACTCAGATCGTGTTCGAAAGCGATCGCTCCGGCAGCCAGCAAATCTACATGATGAATGCAGACGGCTCCGGCCAGCGCCGAATCAGTCATGGCGGTGGACGCTATGCAACACCCGAATGGTCACCACGCGGAGACCTCATCGCATTCACGAAAATTTCGGGAGACTTTAAGATCGCTGTCATGACACCACAGGGCAGTAACGAGCGCATACTGACCAATGGCTGGCAGGATGAAGCCCCGACATGGTCCCCCAATGGCCGTGTCCTCCAGTTTTTCAGAACTTCAGCAGGCAGATCAGGTGCCAGTCAGGTCTGGCAGGTAGATCTCACCGGTGTGAATGAACGCCGTATTCCTACACCATTGAGCGGCTCCGATCCCGCGTGGGGACCGTTGCTCCCATAACCATAGCGAAACATAATTGACATTATTCCTATTTGCACACAGCTTTACTTCAGACCTGATCAGGAGACTCACATGGCCTCAATATATAAAACACTAATCATCGGCGGCGCAGCCGTAGCGCTTTCGGCTTGTGCACAAAAAGCACCGGAAGAGTTGCCTCCTCCACCCGTAGAAACGACACGCCCCGTGCCCCCACCACCGCCAGCACCAACCGGTCCGGCCAAGGGCAGTCAGGAAGATTTTCTTGCGAGCATCGCTTCCGATCGTGTGTTCTTCGACACCGACAAATATGACATCGATATGGAAGATCAGGCGACATTGCGCAGCCAGGCACAGTGGCTGGTAGACAACCCCACAGTGAACGTCACCGTTGAAGGCCATGCAGATGAGCGCGGCACACGCGACTATAACCTCGCACTGGGTGAACGCCGCGCCAATGCAGCGAAAAACTATCTTGCGTCGCTAGGCATTGATTCTGCACGCATCACGACCATCAGCTATGGCAAAGAACGCCCTGCTGCTCTCGGCTCTGACGAGCAAGCATGGTCGCAGAACCGCCGCGCTGTGACGGTCACGATTCAATAATCAATCTGCTATGGCGGGGGAGCATTATGCTTTCCCGCTGGCATCATGGCGACGAATCGTTAGATAGGAGCGCATGTGGCGCCTCTATCAATTCCCCCTCTGCCCATTTTCCCGCAAAGTCCGGCTTCTGCTGGGCGAAAAGGGCATCGGCTATGATCTTGTCCGCGAATCCCCTTGGGAGGCGCAGGACGCATTTCTTGATTTGAACCCTGCTGGCACAACGCCCGTCATGGTCGAAGACGAAAAAAATATTGCCCTCGCAGACAGTCAGGTCATTTGTGAATATTTTGAGGAGACGGTTGAGAAACTACCGCTCATCAATGGCAGCGCAGCCGGGCGGGCTGAAATACGACGACTAACTGCCTGGGTCGATCAAGTCGTCTACCGCGACGTCGTGGAGCCGTTACTCGAAGAGCGTATGAAGAAACGGATTGTCCATCGCGCCCCGCCTGATGGCGGCAAGCTGCGCTCGGCCATGCGCAACGCTAACACGCATATGGACTATATGGACTATCTGCTCGATCATCGTAGCTGGCTTGCTGGCGGCACGATGAGTCTCGCCGATATTACAGCCGCTGCGCATATTTCTGTGGCAGATTATCTGGGCGGTATAGACTGGGCAGGGCATGAGCCGGTAAAGCGTTGGTACGCGGGGTTTAAATCGCGCCCGTCCTTCCGTCCGCTGCTGTCCGAGCGAATGGAAGCAATCGTGCCTCCGCCCTATTATGAAAAGCCGGATTTCTGAGCGAGGTCTTGCCCCACACTAGCGGCAACGACACCAGCCCTCTGCTCTATCCACACATGATCAGCTATGTGGATAGAGCAGAGGGCTGATACAAGACTATTTTCAGTGTAACGGAAGCGCAGGTGCCTTACGCAGCGTCCTCGCCTGCCCCATCAAGGTCAGCATTAGAGGCCAGATAGACACGGTTTCGGCCATGATCTTTTGCAAGATAAAGGGCACGATCCGCAGCTTTCAGCGCCTCCCGTGGATCAGCATAAGCAAAAACATCTGCCACGCCACCCGAGAAGCTCACCTGGTCCATGCGCTCGCCTGTATTACGATCGACGAGATTACGTGATGCAAGGTCCGCCCGGGTTTCATCGACAATTTCACAGGCTTCCTCAGCCGTCTTACCCCTGAAAACCATGACAAATTCTTCACCACCGTGGCGCGCCACATGACATTTTTCGCCAGATATCTTTGCAAGCAGCGAACCTACGAACTTCAGCACCCGGTCTCCCGTATCATGACCATGCGTGTCATTGACCTTCTTGAAATGGTCGATGTCGCAAAAAGCCACACTCATGGTTTCACCATTAGCGATAGCCTGCGTCACTTCTTCGTTCAGGCGCGCTTCAAATGCGCGGCGATTGGGCAGGCCGGTCAGATGATCCTGCTCGGCGGCTTTGCGCGCAGTCTCAAGGCTCTGCTGAAGCGCATTGGTCTTCTTCTGGCTCTCGCGCATCTCACCTTCGATCTGGCGCGACTTTTCAACCATAGAGCGGGTCAGGCCGATCAGCGCTGTCACCAGCTCATCGGGTGAACTCTTGCTGTCCATATCCCGGACCTTGGCCTGCAGAGCCTCGCCATAATCAGATGCTGATGCGCTGGATTCCACTGCAAGGGTCGAAAACCGGTTCAGGTTTTCTTCGACATTGTTGAGCATTTTCGACAGGCCTTCGGCCGTCATCTCTCCAGAGTGGCGCTCGGCTATAATCTGTTCCGCCGCCATGTTGCTCAACTGGCCTCTTTCAGACAAGATGGCCTTCACAGCCTTTTCGATCTGAAGGTCGTTGCCGGTAATATAATCCAGAGCAAGACCGAAGTTCACAGCACTTAAATCAAGATCATGGGCAAACAGAAATGAGCCAATGTCGTTATAAAGCTCGCGTCTGCGCTCGACCTCACGGCTCGAACCATTGCGTGTTGCCTCGCGATCCGGACTTTTCTGCATCGCCTCACGCGGCTCCGCCTCAACCAAGGGCTGCCCCTCTTCTTCGCTGCTCGACACCCGCTGTGCCCAGCGAGCGATGCGATTCGTTAATCCGGTTTGCGCGTTCATGCGTCCACCCACTTGATAGAGTTGCTTTGAGCCTACTCTAAGACAGCAGAAGTAAAAATTTTGGTTAACATGTCCATTTTTATGGGCTGTAAGACGTTTTTTCTGCTCAAACCGAGTGGCTGACCAGCCAATCATGAAAAATGCGCACTGGGCGACTCTGTAACGCCTTGGGCCGACATACAAAGAAATAGCGATAAGGGCTTTCCACTTCCTTATCGAATATCTTCACAAGCCGGGGATCATGTGCCTGTGTAAAATGGCTCGCAAGCATAGCAGCAATGCCTAACCCCTGCGCCGCAGCCTCCAACATCAACTGGCCAGAATCATAGGTATCAACGGCGGCAGGTGTAAATTCACTCGCCCCCATGCCCTTCTTCCAATCTTCAAAAATGCTGGGCATGTCACGGTGTAACAGCAATGTATGATCAACAAGGTCTTCAGGCTTAGTTATCGGCTTTTGGGCCAGCATCTCACGGTTACCGAAAAGATGGACATATTCCTTGCTCATTTCATGCACATAAAGAGCAGGATCAACCTCGCGTGCCAATATAATTGCAGCATCCAACCCTTCCCCGAGCCGCGCCACCGCATGTGGGGTTGTTTCTATATCGAGATGCAAAAGCGGATATGCCTGACGCAACTGCCCCATGAGCGGCAATAATCGCTGCGATGCAAAAAGAGGCATTACAGCCAGGCGTAAGCGCAACTGGTTGCCACCGCTTATCAGCTTCTCAATTGCTACAGACATAGCATCGAGAGCAGGCGCTATCTCATCAAGCAGTTTGGTGCCTTCATCATTAATCTCAAGCGCCTGATGCTTACGCTCAAATAAAGGCCGCCCCACATAGCGTTCCAACGCCTGAATTCTGCGACTTAGCGCAGGTGTAGAGAGCGCAAGCTCCTCGGCGGCGGCCTTTATAGAGCCAAGCCGCGCTACTTGCACAAAGGCTTCAAGAGCCGTCAGGGGGGGTAATCGCCGCATTCATCCTCGATACTATTCTGTATTGTCGATAGTTTCCATGCACAAATTGCGCCTCAGCGACAATAAGAGATAAAATAAATACATTGAAAAACATGACCAATATGGATTGCATTTTATGCATCCGCCATAATAATTTCGCACTTGCACAATATTTTGCTGCGGTGCAAACAGGACCTGCCTTTCAGGCATCCTCTCCTAAAACTTACATGGGTCAGCCTTTTTGGGCTGGCCCTTTTTTTGCCTGTTCCATACCCACATCTCTTTCGCAGCGTGCGGCATCACGCTACCGGATGTACGACATGCCTTATGACCCCTCCCCCGTGATCTGCCAGAGAAAGAGCGCCTCACCAGATGCATAGCCTGACCGAAAAGCTGAAATTCTTCCGCGAATTTATCCGCGCTCCTAAAATGATTGGGTCGGTCATCCCGACATCACCCTCAGTGATCAATCATTTGCTTAAGCAGATCGATTGGCAGGAAGCCCGTCTTATCGTTGAATATGGCCCTGGCATGGGCACAATCACCCGACCTATGCTGGAAAAACTACACCCCGAAGCACGCCTTATCGCTATCGATATGAACCCCGATTTTATTGGTCATTTGCGCCAGAATATTGACGATCCTCGCTTTATTGCCGTCCACGGGTCAGCGGCGGATATAGAAAGCATTTTGGAAGAGCATGCGCCGAACCAAAGGGCAGATTATATCGTTTCAGGCCTGCCATTCTCTACCCTGCCGCCCGGCATTGACGACATCATTGTGGCCGCGACGGTCCGCGCAATCGGCAATGAAGGGGCTTTTCTCGTCTATCAATATTCGCGATCCGTAAAAAAGCCGCTCAAGCGTCATTTTGCTGCGCTTCGGCATGAGTTCATCTGGGCAAATATCCCGCCCTGTTTTATCTTTACCGCCAGCAAAGCCTGAGCAGCAAAACATCAATGCGAAGCTAATGTCTCAAATATTAGCTCTACCGAAGCTGCGCAGATACCAACCGGGTATCATTCTCGGAAATTGAGTCGCCGGGTAATCTTATAATCGAGTACGCCCACAAGCAGATAGCTGATCCAGCCTTTGATAAAACGAAAGGGTGTTCTTCGCTCCTTGTGGCGTTGCGCTGTAATATGTTCGCTATCTGCAACACGCCGATCAATAAAGTGCCGGACACGACCTGCGAATCGGGCATCCTCTATACGCACCATGATCTCAAGGTTGATGTAGAGGCTGCGCATATCGAAATTGGCTGAACCGATATAAACAGCATCATCGATCACAATGAGCTTCATATGCAGGCGGCTGGGCTGATATTCATATATCTCTGCTCCGCGCCGAAGCAGCCGCCCATAGAGCAGCCGCGCGGCCGCCACCGTCGCCGCATTGTCTGAACGCGAAGCCAATATAATGCGCGCGACGCCGCGCTCAGCAATGCGACGCAGCCGCGCCAACATACGATTGCCCGGAGAAAAATAAGCCGCCACCATATCAACCCGACGGGCTTTTTCGAGATCAGAGCGTACCGTACGTGCCCAAGGGCTTAAGCTATAAGTTGGGCCGCCTACCAGCCAGCGAAAACGCGCATGCCCGCCATGCCAGCCACGCACCAGAGCGCGCAACGCCCGAAAGCTCTGACGCGGTGCCGATACCCACTCCCACAACCCATCGTACCAGCGCAACAATATCTTGGCTTCCGGGCCATCTATGCGAAGCGCCATATCATGCCAGCAATCCTCTTCCGGAAGTCCAAAATAAGCATCCGAAACGTTGAAGCCGCCAATTATGGCACTGCCCCCGTCGGCAATCGCCATCTTCTGATGATTGCGGATCAGGTAACGAGTCGACCAGCTTGAACCGAACCAGCCAACCTTGCCGCCTACCTCCATTAAAGGCGCAAAAAAGCCGCTGCCGGAGGAGGAGGAACCGAACGCATCGACCATCAGCGTCACATCCACACCGCGCTTGGCAGCAGACACTAGGCGATCAAGAATAAGAGTGCCACTCTCATCATTATCAAAGATATAATAATAGAGCTTGAGACTGGTTTGCGCATCATCAATCAGGTCGATGAGCATATCTCGCAACTGCGGTCCCTGCCCGCTAACAACGAGCCTGTTCCCACCCAATTCATATTCCAGCAACGGCTCATCACTGCCGTAACTCTGTGAAGCATCGCATTCCATAACAATATGATGCCCGAGGCGAGAATGATCTTCCAGAGAATTGTCATCTTATAAAAGAAGGGTATTCAGGGAAATATTGACTCCTGCATACAGGATTGATAGGTGCTGCGCTCATATTTCCGTATTAGCCAGGAGGCCCGATGGCCCGCGTTACCGTCGAAGATTGTGTCGACAAGGTCACAAACCGTTTCGATCTCGTATTGCTAGCCGCTCAGCGCGCCCGTGAAATTTCCGGCGGCGCAGAGCTTACCCTTGATCGTGACCGGGATAAAAACCCTGTTGTCGCCCTGCGTGAAATCGCAGAAGAAACCATTACACCGGAAGATATGCAGGAAGCTTTGATCAGCGATCTGCAGAAAGTCCGTATTGACGACGACGATATACCCGATGAAATCGGCAATATCGCTCAGTCGGCTGAAGCTCTGCGCCTGACCGCAGCCGCTCCGCCGCGCAACCAGAATATCGGCGCTGATTACGACGGATAATAATATATAAAACAGCGCCGCTCCTGAGATAACAGGAGGGGAGGGAAAGCCCGGCAGCTCTCAGCGGCAGCCGGGCTTTTTCATATCTTGGTTTCCACAAGCCCGGAGTGGGCGATACAAGTTCAATCCGCAAACGGATCAGTCACCAATATCGTGTCGTCGCGTTGTGGCGAGGTTGACACAAGTGTCACAGGGCACTCGATCAGCTCTTCTACGCGGCGAATATATTTGATCGCCTGTGCTGGCAGTTCGGCCCAACTACGCGCACCAGCCGTCGTATCGCTCCAACCAGCCATTGTCTCATAAATCGGCTCAACCCGCGCCTGATCCTGCGGGTGGGGCGGCAGATAATCATAGCGCTGCCCATCGAGCATATAGCCAGTGCAGATTTTGATCTCGTCCATGCCGTCGAGAATATCGAGCTTGGTAAGCGCGATGCCGGTGATACCGCTCACCGCTGCCGACTGACGCACCAATACCGCATCGAACCAACCACAGCGGCGCGAACGCCCTGTGTTCGTACCAAATTCATGCCCGCGCGTACCTAGCAACTGACCGATGTCATTATCCTGCTCGGTCGGGAAGGGCCCGCTGCCAACGCGCGTGGTGTACGCCTTGACAATCCCAAGCACGAAGCCTGCACCTTTGGGTCCAAGTCCGGTGCCAGAACTGGCCGTGCCCGCCACCGTGTTCGAGCTGGTGACATAGGGATAGGTGCCATGATCAACATCCAGCAGCACGCCCTGCGCGCCCTCGAACAAGATACGATCACCCCGCTTGCGCGCTTCATTCAGCGTCAGCCAGACTGGCTTGGCAAAGGGCAATACGAAGTCAGCAATGTCTTTCAGCTCGGCCAACAAAGCGGCGCGATCCACCGGCGGCTGGCCAAAGCCCGCACGCAGTGCATCATGATGCGCGCAGAGGCGCTCGATCTGCGGTCCCAGATCATCAAGATGTGCAAGATCACAAATACGGATCGCACGGCGACCAACCTTATCTTCATAAGCCGGACCTATGCCGCGCCGCGTCGTGCCAATTTTACCTGCGCCTGATGCGTCCTCACGCATACCATCCAGATCGCAATGAATAGGCAGGATCAACGGCGCTGTTTCCGCGACATGAAGTACGTCTGGTGAAATCTCAACGCCCTGCTCACGAATCTTCGTCACTTCTTTACGGAAGTGCCAGGGGTCGAACACAACACCATTGCCAATAACCGACAATGTGCCGCGCACAACGCCGCTTGGCAGCAAGGCAAGCTTATAGGTCTTATTCCCGATGACCAGCGTATGGCCTGCATTATGGCCACCTTGAAAGCGCACAACGCAGCTTGCACGCTCCGCCAGCCAGTCAACAATCTTGCCTTTGCCCTCATCGCCCCATTGGGCACCGATCACGGTAACGTTCGCCACACTTCTGTCCTTGTTGGGAATATCCCCCGCTCAATAGCCTTTTTAGCCATTGAGGCAAGCTTAGGTTCAGCTGATGCCGCGTAGCAAACTGGGAATTCCATCGGAAAGGCTGATCATGCGGCGAATCTCTCTCCTTATCATCCTGTCTTTAGGCCTGATGCCGTTGATAAGTGCATCAGCTCAAGGCGAAGGGCCATTGCGAGAAAAGCTCAGAGAACGATTGCTCGATCGCGCAGAAAAAAGAGCAGCAAAAGAAGCTCCCGTGCCCGGAGTAAGCGAATATAGTTATGGTAACGCCCCTTTACAGACGCTTGATTTCTGGAAAGCGCCGCAGGCAGGTGCCCCGCTTGTCATCTTTGTTCATGGCGGCGGCTGGAAGCGTGGTGACAAGCGCAATGCTACCGGACGAGACAAGGTAACGCATTGGCTTGAGCAGGGCTATGCCGTTGCTTCGCTCAACTATCGCCTGGTGCCTGCCGCAACGGTTGAACAACAGGCGCAGGATATTGCAGATGGCATCGCCTATTTACACAGAAAAGCCAGGATACTGGGCTTTGACCCCAATAAGATAGTGCTGACCGGCCACAGTGCAGGCGCACATCTCGTCGCTTTGGTCGGCACCGATGAGCGCTATCTCAAAACCGCGCACATAAGCTTCTCCGGTTTGCGCGGTATAATCCCGATCGATGGAGCGGCTTATGATGTATCAGCACAAATGGGCGACAACCCGGGGTTCATGCTCCAAACCTATGAGCAGGCTTTCGGTACAGACCCAGAGCGCCAGCGCGCGCTTTCACCAACGCTACAAACCGCCAGCCCCAATGCCACCAACTTCCTCATCATCCATGTCCAGCGTGACGACGGTATCAGGCAAGCCAAGGCGCTGGCAGCGGCTTTGGAGGCAGCAGGCACGGCTGTCACGCGTCAGGGATTTGAGGGCACAGGTCTGAAAGGTCATATGGAAATCAACCGATCGCTCGGAGACCCCACCTATCCGGCGACCTCCGTTGTGGATGCCTGGTTAAAAGCGCGTTTTGCCGATTAATAGGCTGTCGGACTATCGCCGCTAAGCCAATAGGTGCAGTCCAACGCCTTGCCATCATCAAACTCGGACAACGCCGCTACAGTCCGCCATCCATCAGCACGCAACGCCTTCGCACATTCGGCATCATACCCTAGCGGCAGAAAAATACGCTTCGTTTCTTTGCTGCCGAACCCCGCATCAATCAACGGGTCAGGATAGAGCGAGAAACCAATGGCAGGTTCAGCGGCCTCTCCTTCGCCACGCTCAATTGCATAGCTACCGCCGCGGCCAATCTCGCCAACAAAACCAGAAGCAAAAATCGAAAAGCCAAACCAGCTATGATATTCAAAGCCATGACGTTCGGTCGGGTCGAGAGTAAGCGTAATGTCCCAGCCGATAGGCTTGGCTATTGCTCTCAGCGCCGCAATGCGGCTGGCAAGCGCATCACCAATATCGAGCGCTTCCAGCTTTTCCATCGCAGCATGAAAAGACCCGGCGGCTTCGACGAGCGGCAAATAGGCCGCCGCCTGATCGCCCAGCGCCACCAGCCCGCCTGCATCCTTGGCGTCAAGCCGCGCACGCACTGCCTCGACCAGCTCTACAGGCAACGGCAATGGCCCGGCAGCCAGTTGATCAACCAGGTCCGGCAATGTGAAATCAATAGTGATATCCGAAACGCCGGCTGCCTGTAGCGCCTCGATCGCAACCGAAACAATTTCTGTTGCAGCGACTTCGCTATCTGTGCCGATCAATTCCGCGCCAACCTGCATTTCCTCACGTTCGGGGCGGAGCTGGTCAGCGCGCAATTTGAGCACTTGTCCAGCATAAGACAGACGCAGTGGGCGCGGAGCGCCTGCCATACGCGTCTCGGCGATACGGCCAACCTGTGCGGTAATATCAGGGCGCAACGCCAATGTACGCTGCGACATCGGATCAATCGCGCGGAGCATATCTTCGGCCCCTGCCGATTGCAGCCGACCAACCAAAGTGTCCTCAAATTCTGCCATAGGCGGCATCACACGAGCATAGCCATGGCTAGCCGCTGTATCGAGGACGCTGCGTACCAACCGCGCAGACGCTTCAGCCTGCGGTGGCAAACGATCTGACAGACCTTCGGGTAATAGACCCGTATTAATGGCGCGGTTCATGCTCATGCGCACCCCTTTACTAAAAATGGCCCGGCAGTCCAGCAGAACCGCCGGAGGACTTATTCTATTCGATAAAACGACACCGGCCCACGCCCCCACCCAACCTCCCATGAAAATTCTTTAGTTTGGGAGGTCGGGTGGGGGCGTGGGCCGGTACTGAACTGTTTCAGGCTTGGTAAAACAAGCTAAATTAAATCAAAATTTCATGGCCTTCACGCGCTTCACGCCAGGCAGCTTACACAAAGCATCAAGAACATTTCCCGGGATAGCGTTATCAACGCTCAGCAGCAGAACAGCTTCACCACCTGCATCACGACGGCCAAGGTTGAACGTGCCGATATTGATACCCGCTTCGCCCAATGTGGACCCAACGCTACCAATAAAGCCCGGTGTATCCTCGTTGACGATATAGAGCATATGGCCTTCAAGTTCGGCTTCGATACCAATGCCGAAAATCTCGACAAGGCGCGGATTGCTGTTACCAAATAATGTGCCGGCAACTGACCGTGCACCTTCACTGGTGTTCACAGTCACGCGAACCAGCGTATGATAATCACCTTCCCGGTCATGGCGTACTTCGCGCACATCAAGGCCGCGCTCTTTCGCCAGATAAGGCGCATTGACCATATTCACCGTGTCAGAATAGCGACGCATGAAACCGGACAGAACAGCGCCAGTGATCGGCTTGATGTTCAGGTCTGCCGCTGCACCTTCAACTTCAATAGCAATATTGTCGAGATCATCCGCAGCAAGCTGACCTACGAGGCTACCGAGATTTTCCGCAAGCGCCATATACGGCTTGAGCTTGGGTGCTTCTTCAGCCGAGAGCGACGGCATGTTAAGCGCATTGGTAACGCCACCGGTCAGCAAATAATCGCTAAGCTGCTCGGCCACCTGAAGCGCGACATTGACCTGCGCCTCGCTGGTCGATGCACCAAGATGCGGCGTGCAGATGAGATTCGGCGTGCCGAAAAGCGCATTTTCCTTCGCTGGTTCAGCCGCAAACACATCCAGTGCAGCGCCAGCCACATGGCCACTCTCCAGCGCTTCCTTGAGCGCCACTTCGTCGATCAGGCCACCACGGGCACAGTTGACGATGCGCACACCCTTCTTGGTTTTGGCAAGATTCTCTTTTGAAAGAATGTTGCGGGTCTGGTCCGTCAGCGGCGTATGCAAGGTGATGAAGTCCGCTTTGGCAAGCAGCGTATCAAGATCAGCCTTTTCAACACCTATTTCGATGGCACGCTCCGGCGTCAGGAACGGGTCAAACGCTACGACCTTCATCTTGAGGCCAAGCGCACGGCTGGCAACGATGCTGCCAATATTACCCGCGCCGATGAGGCCAAGCGTCTTGCCGGTCAGTTCCACACCCATGAAGCGGCTCTTTTCCCACTTGCCTGCCTGTGTGCTGGCATCCGCTTCAGGGAGCTGGCGCGCCACCGCAAAGATCAGCGCAATGGCATGTTCCGCCGTCGTGATCGAATTGCCGAATGGCGTGTTCATCACGACCACGCCCTTACCCGACGCATAAGGAATATCGACATTATCGACACCGATACCAGCGCGGCCTATCACCTTGAGATTGGTGGCAGCATCAAGAATTTCAGGCGTCACCTTGGTTGAGCTACGGATGGCCAGACCATCATACTCGCCAATGATTGCTTTTAGCTCTTCCGGCGTCTTACCGGTAATTTCATCCACTTCGACACCCCGATCGCGGAAAATCTGCGCGGCTTGAGGGTCCATTTTGTCGGAAATCAGTACTTTGGGCATAATCATGCTCCTATATATTCCGTGGCCCGATGAACGCGCCCACGGTGAAAAATCGGGAAAAGTTCAGCCAGCCTTGGCGGTGGCGTAAGCCCAGTCGAGCCAGGGACCAAGCGCTTCGACATCAGCCGTATCAACCGTCGCACCACACCAGATGCGCAGGCCAGCCGGAGCATCGCGATAGCCCGCAATGTCATAGGCGGCATCTTCGGCTTCGAGAGCAGACGCCATCTTCTTGATGAAGCCAGCATCCGCACCTTCGACCGTCAGGCAAACGCTGGTAGTCGAGCGGGTTGCCGCATCAGGCGCAAGGTGGCCAAGCCAGCTGCGTTCTTCGACAATTTTTCCCAGCGCCGCAGCATTGGCCGTGCTGCGCGCTTTCAGCCCCTCAAGGCCACCGACGGACTTTGCCCATTCTAGCGCGAAGATTACGTCTTCAACTGCCAGCATGGAGGGTGTGTTGATCGTCTCCCCCTTGAAGATGCCTTCGATCAGCTTGCCACCCTTGGTGAGGCGGAAAATCTTTGGCAACGGACGATCCGGCGTATAGCTCTCCAGCCGCTCGACAGCACGCGGACCAAGAATGATCACGCCATGACCACCCTCGCCGCCCAGCACTTTCTGCCAGGAGAAGGTCGTCACATCGAGTTTGTCCCACGGCATATCATACGCGAACACCGCCGAGGTGGCATCAGCAAAGGACAGACCTTCACGGTCATCAGCAATCCAGTCACCATTGGGCACGCGCGCGCCAGAGGTGGTGCCGTTCCATGTGAAGAGCACATCATTCGACCAGTCCACAGCGCCAAGATCCGGCAGCAGACCATAGTCAGCGCGCAGAATCGTGGGGTCGAGTTTGAGCTGTTTGACAGCATCAGTGACCCAACCTTCACCAAAGCTTTCCCATGCCAGTGTCGTTACCGGCTTTTCGCCCAGCATCGTCCACATTGCCATTTCAAAAGCACCGGTATCAGAGCCGGGCACAATACCGATACGGTGCGTATCAGGCACCTGCAGCACTTCGCGCATCAGGTCGATAGCAAGGCCAAGACGTGCCTTGCCGATCTTCGCACGATGCGAGCGGCCCATAGATTCGCTGTTGAGTTTTGAGGTTTCCCAGCCCGGCGGCTTCGCGCAGGGACCAGATGAAAAATGCGGGCGCGCAGGCTTCGCCTGCGGCTTGGTAACTTCAGTCATGTACGCTTCTCCTTACAGAGAGCTCGCGCGGCGTTGGGACCGCGTGGCCCGTCGGCGGCACTACAGCCTGCAAGGTTAATGTCAAATGAAAAGGGTGCGCCTTTACCGGGCACACCCTGTTTATGCTCATATATAAATATGTTCAGGGCGCTTTATAGAGCACTTCCCCGCGGCGCAGCACAAGAACGCGCTCCAATGTGACGGGGTGAAAAAATGCCTCAACCTTGTCGCCTTCTGGCGTAACACCGTAAACCTCATAACAATCCCGGTGCGGTTTGGCCTTACGTACCTTCCAGCCTTCCGCGGTGATTTTGGTTTTCAGCTCCTCAACAGGCTTCCAGCCTTCTTTCGGCCCTCCACCGCAATTGACCTTGCCATGTGCCAAAGCCTGAGAGGGAAGAACAACAGCCGCAGATAGAGCCAAAATGGTCGCTAAGGAGAGGGAAGCGAGTGAGAATTTCATGATGTTATCCTTGTCTTAGAAGAAAGCGAAAATTTAAGAAGAACGGCAAGCTGCAACGCAAGCCATGGCGCAACATGTACGATTGCAGGCCCCCATTCATCGATAAGAAAACCCCAATGCAACACGGTAAAGGCCACAGCAGCATAAAGAAGGCGCTGTACCGGCTTCCACATACGCTTCATTACACGCATCGAAGCATCGTTACTTGCCAAAGCGGGAACCAGCATCAGGAAGAATGCCAACCAGCCAGTCCAGATGCCCGGCGCGCCAATCTCATCGAGCAAAAATTTAATAGTCCCTGTCTCAACCAGATAAAAAATAAGATGTGCAAACGCATAACCAAAGGCGGCCACACCGATATGTCGCCGGTGGCGCAAAGCACGCTTGAGCCATCGGCTTCGTGGCCAGAGGCGCACAGCCGGACCGATCATCATCGCGATCATCATTAATCGGACGCTCATCTCCCCTGTGGGATGGAGCATATCCGCAGCTTCAGTTCCGCTCAGCGCTTGATAGGCCATTGCTAGTGCAGGGCCAATCAGGAACACATAGAGCAGCCAACGTGCAACGGGAATTTTCGAGATCATGCCGGATGCTCTACTATTATGCTGGCCATGTGTAAACGATATTGCGCTTCATTATCATGAGACATCCAGGGATATGATATGACTGGCCAACATACAGCTTGGGTCTCCGGACTCATATATGACGCACTTCGTCGCAGGTATAATGGCCTTTGCCATGTCGCTACTCTATTCTATGCAGCAATCATGATGCGGGCGGAACAAAAAATGTGGCAGTGCGGCAGCAGAGTGCATGCGACCTGCTGCCGCTATGCATCACTCTTTGTAGTGTTGCTGATTGGCCTGTCACTCTCTGGCTGTGACATACCGCAAGGCAATCGCCGCCCTGCTCATGGCATTAAAAAACCACCTGCTGTCGGCGTGAGAAGCCCCGAATTCAAACAATGTGCAGGCAAGCTCTCCAGCCTTGGCGCACGCTACACGCCCTTGCCCGATAAAAATTACGGTGGCGGGTGCACGGCATATGGCGCTCTGCAGTTGGATAATATTGGCGTGCCTGTGACTCGTCTCGGGCCTATGACCTGCTCACTGGCGCAGCATTTCACAGCATGGGTGCGCTATGGCGTGCGCCCTGCCGCGCGCATTTATCTCGGTAGCGATGTTGTGCGGGTTGATAGTTTCGGCACCTATAATTGCCGGCGTATCGCTGGCAGTTCACGCCTGTCTGAACATGCCAAGGCCAATGCCGTAGATGTCGCCGCTTTCCTACTCGCCGATGGCCGCCGCATTTCGCTACAAAATGGCTGGAACGCCGCGGACCCAAGGCAACGCAAATTCTTGCGCGCTGTGCGTGATAGCGCGTGCAAACGCTTCCGCACTGTCCTCAGCCCAGACTATAATGCCGCCCATCATGACCATCTGCATTTCGACATGGGCGGGCGTGGAGGATATTGCCGCTAATGTGGCGGAGAGAGCTATTGCCACTGAATGGGATGTAAAAAACCACAAACGCAGTCTTCCAGTGCCATTGAAAAAACGCTACCTCCCCACCCATGAGTAAGAAAAATATTGGAGAGCGCATCTTCCGTCCCGCGCGGCAAGAGGCCCACGACGCCAGCATAACGCTGGAAACCCCGCAAACACAAAGTGCAGCCTATAAGCTGGCGTTTCAGGACGATGAATTTTTGCTCCGCGAAGATTTACGCCCCGTACGTTTTCAGTTGGAGCTGTTAAAACCGCATGTGCTGCTCGAAGAAGCGCAGATTGCTTCCACTTTTGTATTTTACGGTTCAGCCCGCATTCCTTCACCGGAAAAAGCACAATCGCTTATCGACGCTGCCAAAACCGACCGCGACTTGCGTATCGCCAACAACCTTGCAGCTAAAGCCAAATATTATAACGAAGCGCGCAAGCTCGCACAGATTGCCGCGCAATTCCCCCCCAATAGCGCAGGCTGCCATCATTTCGTAGTATGTTCAGGCGGCGGCCCTTCGATCATGGAAGCCGCCAACCGTGGTGCCCATGAAGTTGGCGCGCAAACCATCGGCCTCAACATTGTATTGCCTCATGAGCAGGCGCCCAATGAATATGTGACACCGGAACTCTCCTTCCAGTTTCACTATTTTGCACTACGAAAAATGCATTTTCTCATCCGTGCCCGTGCGCTCGCCGTTTTCCCCGGCGGCTTCGGAACATTCGATGAGTTTTTCGAACTGCTCACTTTGGTACAGACCGGCAAGATCGACCCCATCCCTATTTTGCTCTTCGGACGCGATTTCTGGAACCGCGTCGTCGATTTTGAAGCTTTAGCGGATGAAGGCGTAATTGCGCATAGCGACCTGCAGCTCATAAACTGGGTCGAGACAGCGGAGGAAGCCTGGGACGTGGTCGAAACCTTTTACGAGAAGGAAGGCGAGCCGGGCTGCAATTAATATTGCAGTTATGCAGCACAAAAAAACGGCCCGCATTTCGCGGGCCGTTTTTATATGGAACTGTCCAGATTATTCCGCTGGCGCTGCTTCCTCAGTGGTATTTTCAACCACTTCGGCTGCATCCGCCGATTCATCACCCTCGGCCTCTTCCGGAACATCAGCAGCAGGCAGTGGCACATTAGATCCCTGAGTGTTCATCCAGGCGATCAGATTGGCCCGGTCTTCAGGCTTACCAAGTCCTGCGAAGGTCATCTTGGTGCCCGGCGCATATTCACGTGGGCTCTTCAACCACGCGTCCATAGCTTCGAATGTCCAGTTGCCCGCCACGCCCTTAAGCGCATCGGAGAATACAAAGCCGGCCTGCGCAGCGTGCCCTTTACCCATAACACCATAGAGATTGGGGCCAATCCCGTTTGCGCCACCATCATTCACGCTGTGACATGCTGCGCACTTGGCAAAGACTTTTTCACCCTTGGCAACATCAGCAGTCGCCAGCAGCGTATTGAGCGACGGACCAGCGGCCGCAGCTTCGCCAGCCTCCTCAACACCTTCAATCGCATAGCCCATAACTTCGGGACGTTCAGAGTGAAACATGCCGCTCGACACGATCCCACCGCCCAGCGCGATGATACCGGCAAACAAGGCCCAGCCCGCAAATGTGTTGAAACGATCGTCCATGCGCCCGTAATCCTTCTTCAAACCTGACGGGAGTGTGCGCCGTTACCGTCGCATATTTTCCCCCTACGCGCGCTCCCATAATGGGGGAATGTCAAAGGTGCAAGCGGTGCTTGCGTCAAATCGCATCACAGCCTAAGCGCGCAAGTGAGGAATTTTGTATGGAAAGCTATCCCCTTCCGGCTCGTAAACTTGTCGAGCACATGAATGCTGCTGCGCAGAAAAACCCTGCGCTGGCCGTTGCCTTTCAGGGCGCGCCCGGCGCCAATTCACATCTTGCAGCACTGGGATATAGCCCGGATTGCTTGCCTCTTCCCTGCTTTTCCTTTGAAGATGCGCTCGATGCTGTTCGCAATGGAAGCGCAGATCGCGCGATTATCCCGATTGAAAATTCACTTCATGGACGCGTGGCAGATATGCACTTCCTGCTGCCGGAATCCGGGCTTTCTATCGTCGATGAATATTTTTTGCCAATCCATCATCATCTGATGGCATCGGGTGATTCGCCTATTCGTCAGGTCCTCAGCCATGTACAGGCTCTTGGGCAATGTCGGCATTATCTACGCGAGCAAGGCATCGCCCCCGTGGTATATGCCGACACGGCAGGCGCTGCCGCTCTGGTAGCGGAGAATCGCGAAGACGGCGTAGGCGCTATTGCCCCTGCGCTGGCCGCTGAACTTTATGGGCTAAAAATCATCGCGCAGGAGATCGAAGACAGTCATGACAATATGACACGCTTCGTTGTACTCGCGCGCGAGGCCACCACACCGCCCGCAAATATACCAGTGATGACCACCTTCCTGTTCGAGGTAAAAAACATCCCGGCTGCGCTGTATAAGGCTATGGGCGGCTTTGCGACCAATGGCGTCAACATGACCAAGCTGGAGAGCTACCAACGCGGCGCAAGCTTTTCCGCGTCTGAATTTTATGCGGATATTGAAGGCATGCCCGGTGACCCGGCGGTGGATCGCGCACTTGAAGAGCTGCGTTTCCACAGCAAATGGGTACGCATATTGGGCAGCTATGTTCAGGCGCGTGCCCGCACATCACGTTAAACCAAGCTCTATGCCAGCACCTGAAATGGCGCACATTATATGGTCAGGTGAATAAAGGCCGAAAACAGTATTAAGCGGCGTTGCCAAGCGCGCAGTGCATCGCTATAGCCCGTCGCTCAATAGCCAATCTTGCTGAAGCTCAGCGAGGTAAACCTGTGCGGAGACGTGGGTGAGTGGCTGAAACCAGTTCCCTGCTAAGGAACCATACGGGCAACCGTATCGAGGGTTCGAATCCCTCCGTCTCCGCCAGACCTTTCCAAAAGCACGGAAACCCTCTAAAACCGGGCCATGGCACGAGTTCAAACCCGAAAACTGCTACACAAACCCGCTACACACAGTGGTGGCGAGGACGTGAAAACCCCCGGCCTTGTAAAACGCGGAGACCGATGGCAGTTCCGTCGCCGGATACCCGATCAGCTACGCCAATATTTCGACAATAAGAGAGAGTTCCTGAAATCCCTTGGCGATGTGTCGCTTAAGGAGGCGAAGCGGCTGGCCGCAAGAGAGTGGGCCAATACGGATGACCTTCTCGCGGAAGCTGAACGAAAGCACGCTAACCGCACTTTGCTCGACGATCTTTCAAAGGGTGAAATCGCTGCCCTTGCCCGGACCTATTTCGCAGATCAGGAGAAGGCCGCAAAATTGCTTTCGGACGATTTCAACGATCAGGCCCTTGATGATCGGATTGAGGTCAACGAGGAAGACCTCATAGCGCTGGGGCACGGACCTGCCGAGAGTGCTGTGCAACATGTTGCACTGGCAATCGCCAAGGATGCCGGGGTTGAAGCTTCTTTCACTGACAAGAATTTCTTTGCGCTGGCTGAAGCTGTCCATGCCGCCATGTTGGAACATCATAAACGGCTTGACGATCGCCTTAATCAGCGCCCCATTGGTATTTACGACCAGCGGTTTTCAGAGGAGAATATGCGTAAGGCGCGCGGTCCCTCTCTCGACCAGATGGTGGATCGCTGGGCGAAAAAGGAAGTGCCCCCAGCCGCCAAAAGTGTTGAAAAGGCGCGGAAGGTCATGGCGGAATTCACTACCGCTGTTGCCAAAGTTCCAGTGACCGGCGTGACACCAGACCATGTGCAACAGTTTAAGCAGCATTTGCTGGATACTAATGAGACGACTGCCACGGCTGAGAGCAAATTGAATATCTTTCGAGCGGTTATTCGATACGGTCGGCGCAACAGAGTGATCGAAACCGATCCCTGTATGGGCATATCAATTCAGGTCAAAGCAAGAGGGAAAGACCGCAGGCGAGCCTATACTACCGAAGAATTATCGACGATATTCGGTAGCGGTATCTACACCGAAGGCCATCGTCCGCTTGGAGGGAATGGGGTAGCCGCATACTGGCTTCCGCTGTTGGCCCTCTACACAGGCGCTCGTTTGGAAGAGCTTGGTCAGTTGCGCCTCAAAGATATCAGGAAGGAAAGCTATTGGGACAATGCTGGTAAGGAGCAGCATGCATGGACCATCAGGATTGTGGAAGATGAAGCCGATGGCCTTCATGTAAAGAATAAGGGTAGCGAACGGCGCATACCAATCCATTCTGATCTCATCCAACTCGGTTTCCTCAAATTTGTCGAGAGTGCCGAGAAGAAGCGACAGTATTTTCTATTCCCCCAATTTGAGCCCAACAAATATGGTGTGCGTACTGCTAATTGGTCAAAATGGTACGGCAGACTGCTTCGCAAGAAGCTAGGCATTACCGACAGGGCTGTGACCTTTCACTCATTTCGTCATACGTTCAAGGATCAGGCGCGAAACACGAATATGCCAGTTGACGTGAACAACGAAATCACTGGCCATGAAACCGGCGACACCGGAAATAAATATGGCGGTCTCGAATATCCCGTGAAACCGCTAGTTGAGGGCATGCGATTATACCGCATCATCGGCTTCAAACTACCACCTCCGCCACCTGAGTTAGCGAATGGCGATTGAGAGTGTGCGCAAACAGGGTCTTTAAATTAAAAACGAACTGAACAGGATTTGATGAATGGGAACCAAATCTGCATGGACACCAGAGCGGCGGGCAAGGCAGGCACAGATCATCCGGGAAACCCGACCGTGGAACCACTCTACAGGACCGAGAACGGAGAAGGGCAAAGCCATATCGTCTCAGAATGCCCGCAAATCTGAGGTAATTCGTGAATTGATGGATATGCTCAAGCACATTGATCAAATCACCTACGCATTAACGGGTCGGCCAAGATTGCGCAAAGGCCCCAGCCGGGCATGGCAATGGAAAAACAGAGAATGAAGGTCAGCGGCCATTTGGTCTCATTCGGATTTTTGCAACAGTTGCAAAATTGGCAGAAACGGTATGGGGGCCAAATCGGGTAGTTTTGAAAGAGGCAATCACCAATGCTAGGAACTTAATTACCTGCATCAATAAGCTCGAACAAGCTCTGCGGCGTTGTTCCTAACGCCCATGCCCAATGCCTGAATTCAACCACATCCAGCCGCCGTTCTCCACCTTCGACCTTCGCCACAAATGATTGCGGGCGTCCCAAAATGTCGACCAACTGCGCCTGCGTCATATTCGCCGACAATCGTGCATTTCGAAGAACAGCGAGGAACTTTTTCCACTCCTGCGTACCGAGTGATTTTGACATTTCTGCGCTTCCCGAACGAGAAAGCGCTTCAGTTAAATCCCGAAATCGGATATCCCAGAAAGGGATTTCGTGGAGGGAAAATACGTTGATTGGGATTTACGTGGCATTGGCTGCAAAGCAGTGGAATGAAATCAGCGGACTATTATTGGCGATTTTGCCGAAGGGTTTACTACTGTCGACTATGATAATCTTGGGGGCCTGCGGAAGCACAAACCCCGCTGATAACGATCCTTTATGCGGTGGCGATATTCAATGTGCAGGATCAGCGGTGCAGGCGGAGGCGGGTAGGCTTTGCGCGCCCGAAATTGAGAAATTTGCTAAATATGATTTTCGCTGGACTGACGGCGCGCTCGACCCGAAGCTTCCCAACGGCAGATGGTCGCAGCGATATGATATCGTGGAAAAATATGGAGAGAAGCGCATCATCGAATTTCAAGGAGATTTAATTCAGATGCAGAACGGTTTTGGAGCGTACAAAACAATGAATTATGAATGTGACTTTGACCCAGTCGATAAAAGAATAGTCGCAGTAAGAGTATTCGAATAAGCACGTGACATTACTCTATGCCATGATAACATGCCTAAGTGTTCGTTTAGGGTTGTTATTCTTTGCAACAGTTGCAAAATTTTCGGAAAGATGAGGCCGCTAAGGCGGTCGCATATTTGAGGGTCTCCACTACAAAACAGCAGCGATCAGGTTTGGGACTGGGGGCCCAACAAGAGACTATTCGTCAGTTTGCCGAGCGCGAGGGCATATCGATCGTGGGTGAATTCGAGGAGGTCGAAACAGGCAAAGGCTGGGATGCTCTGGATCGACGCCCAGTCCTCCGTGAAGCCCTCGCCACTGCCAAACGGCTTCAATGCTCTATCGTCGTATCGAAGCTTGATCGACTGTCGCGTGACGTTCACTTCATATCCGGCCTTATGGCGCAGCGCGTTCCGTTCATAGTGGCGGAACTGGGAGCCGACACCGACCCGTTCTTACTGCATATATTTGCCGCGCTCGCTGAGAAGGAACGCGCTCTAATTTCCCAACGGACCAAAGCTGCTTTGGCGCGAAGGCGAGCGGCTGGTGCCCGGCTGGGCAACCCCACCAATCTTAGTGATGCGCAGCGGCTCGGCGCTGACAGCAATGCACGACAAGCACGAGCCTTCGCAACGAATGTCATGCCCGTCATTCGCAATATCGAGAAGATTGGCATTACGACCAATGCCGCTATAGCGAGGGAACTGATGCAACTTGGGATCAAGACAGCTCGTGGCGGCGATTGGACAGGGGTTCAAGTGGCACGAATAAAGGCAGCTATGGAGCAGGCCGTTTGAGCGGCAAGGTCGGCCACCCGCGCCAAAACCGGGTGACGCCGTTCGGCGAGTTTATTGCGCATCCCGCAAAGGGCATGTTCATGGGCAACAGGGGCGACTTGCATGCTCCGGACGGCTCCCTCGGTCCGAGGCGCTGGAAACACAAAGCATGGATAACCTGCACCCTCGAAGGTAAGGGCTGGCATGTCAACTTTGATCAACCGGGAAGCTATTATCCTCTGTTTTTCCATGACGAGGCTGTAGCGCTTGCGGCTGGGCATCGCCCCTGTGGTCAATGTCGCCCAGAGGCACTGGAGCGGTTCAAGGCCGCATGGCGACGAGCTTATGGTCTCAAGCCTAAGCAGCACATACCAGTCCGTGAAATTGATGATGAGCTGCATCGCCATCGAACCGCGCGGGTTTCACCATCGGCTTTCAATGTCACAGACTTGCCCGACGGCACATTTGTCGAGTTGAAATCCATTGCCCGGACGGCTGCTCTTATCTGGAACGGCGTGTTGTATATTTGGGAACCCGATGGCTACCGCTCAGTGGAACCGCAGGCTGGAAATCTAGTTCAGAAAACGCTAACTCCTGTGCCGATCATTCAAGTTCTGTCGGCGGGATATCTTCCAACGGTTGCAACCAAACCAAAACCTGGCTGAGCGCCAGATCGCCATACCAGCCTATAGGGGGAAAAATAACAACAAGCTGATCAAGGAACCGATGTGGCATTACAACCCAACACATCAACTGTCCCAAACATTAGATACCGTTCACGGAATGGATTGAAACCGCTCGACCCCAGTTGCGGAGCGCAATTCCTTTTTCCTGCGGCTGAAGCAAAGCATGATCGAATTGAAGTTTCGACCAACTGGATGCTCCCCATATCGACATCCCACTTTGACGATTTTGCAACAAATTTGGACGGTCGGGATGGCGGAGGAACTGACCTATTTCGCATTTCTCAACCGAGTATGCTTACTCGCAAGATTGAAACCACTCGTTCATGGGCATTCTCGGCCAGTGGCAGGCTCACTTGCTGGCAAAACTCCCCCACATCCAGAGCGGACATAGTTTTCTCTCTAAACCCAACCCGTTGGCTCGCTTACCAGATCGACCCTATGGTCATGAGCAACGCTGATGATCCTGCTTCGATCTTACGCTTGAACGAAGAGCGGCAGAATTTTTTGAAATCACTTACTCTTGATGAAAATGACAATTTTCTGCCGACAGTGGAGCATTTGGGAGGTGAAACATTTGGAGGGCGTGCCCAATGGTGGAGGTCTATCCTCGGGCGGTATATCGAAGCAGTTCAATGCTTGACCATAGGTCATTTTCAATCCGTGTCTCCTCAACTGGTCGATGGGCACCCTGATTGCACACCCATTCCTCCATTTTCGTTTGCCACACCAACGCAAGCAGAAGTTTATTGGGAGCTATTCGCGCCACTTGGGGCAACAGGGATAGTGTGTCGCCTCGCCCAAATTGCAAAACGCATGGACGGGCAAGTGAGAACATTTGAATGGAAAAGCCAAGGCGGCGAAGCGAATGCAGAGAGCTTCAAGCTGGGCTTGAATGCGACTACAGACCTCAAAGTCTATGCGAAATCGCGCGACCGCATTCGCTTTGAGGTCACTTATACGAAGAATATCGGGCAGATTAGATTTGCCCCACATGCAACGCTAGAGGACAAATTGGTGCAATTGACAGAAAATGCTGCACGGCGCGTGCAAAGGTTTTGGAGAGGCGTGGCCCCTGCGCTAATCGAAACACCCGGATATGGAGATATGTTGACGTTCATGGCCAAATTGAACCGCCATGTTCCCGCAGAGAACATTCCAGTCATACTTGAGCTTTTGGCCAACCGGAGAGTGCTTGCTCGAACGGGTCCAGCGGGAGCAGCACCGGCTGGGGTATGCCGAGCTCTTGAGCATGCTGGTATAATCGAGAAGACTGACTTGCGTAGCCAAAGCAAAACCTATCGTCTCGCCCCAGACTATCAGAAGATGTTCGACGAAATGGCGTTAGCGGGCAATTTGCTAAATCCGGTTTTTACCGAATAAAACATTTGTAGAGTTTTCAAACCTTAGGCAACAAATCCTGGACTTGTTAAAGGTTGATCGCTTATAGAAGTGAGCCGTGCCTAGGTTCATTGACCTTTTCGCCGGTTGCGGCGGTTTATCACTCGGTTTAATTCGAGCAGGGTTCACATGCCACTTTGCGATTGAGATGCATGATGATGCATTTGCGACATATCAAAAAAACCTGATTGACGGTGCCATTGAAGCACATGACTGGCCGGACTGGCTAGAGGTTATGCCTCATGACGCAGTAACATTCGTCAGGGATTATCAATCGCAATTAACCGCCCTAAAAGGCCACGTTGATCTCATCGCTGGCGGGCCGCCCTGTCAGGGCTTTTCGACCAACGGTAGACGCAATCCTGATGATCCGCGAAGTAGGATGGTCGAGGCGTATCTCGACATCGTAGAGTTGGTTAGACCAAAGCTCGTGTTGATCGAGAACGTGCGTGGTTTTACGTCTATGCCCCACGTGTCGGGTGGAACTTATTCTGATGCTGTTAAACGACGCCTTACCGATCTAGGATACGACGCATGGGCGGACGTCTTAATTGCATCGGATTTTGGCGTTCCACAGCGCAGGCCACGCTATATTTGCATTGCGGCCCTTAAGGGCAGCTTGCCAGGCATCGATCCAATCGTGCGGTTGCGCACAGCACGGCGGCGCTTTCTCGAAAGTAAGCAATTGGAGGATCGTTTAATCACCGCGAGTGAAGCCCTCTCTGATCTTGCTCTGAATGGTCAAGTTCCTTCTCCTGATCCGGAGTGGGGCAATCGGGGATTTGGTTCGGTTACGCGCCATGACCTTGTCGAGCTAAGTGAATATCAGAGGCTCATGAGAGAAGGGTCTGACCGCCAGCCATCCGATAGACGCATACCCCGACACTCGGAAGCGACCTTCAAGAAGATGAAGTCGATCTTGGAAACCTGCACCCCCGGCAAGAACATAACTCCTGCGGATAGGAAACGCCTTGGGATCCGCAAGCGCTCTACAACGCCTCTAGACGCCAATTCACCAGCACCCACGGTTACGACACTTCCAGATGACTTCATTCACTATCAGGATGCAAGGACAATGAGCGTGCGGGAGCTGGCTCGGTTGCAATCCTTTCCAGATTGGTTTGAATTTCAAGGCCCCTACACAAGCGGAGGGGCAAGGCGGCAGTTCGCGTGCCCTCGATACACGCAAGTGGGCAACGCAGTGCCTCCCCTGTTGGCAGAGGCAATCGGTGCAACGCTTTTGGGCCTATTACACGACCAAAAGCCGCCTAAGGGCGTAGACATCCCGATGATGAGTGAGAAACTCGGCTCGGTATCGCTCGAAGTCGTCACGGGTTAGAGATTCTCCACCATTACGGTGAATAATCCAGCCCTCATCGGTTCGCTCTTCTAAGGCATGCGCAAGAGTGTTTCGACGATAGAGAACCTTCTTCGGGTAGTCTTTCAGCGAACGCAGCAATTCCCGCACTTCATCAGATCCATTCTCACTTCGCGCGCGTTCCTTTGCTTCAGAAAAGAGGACGCCGCTTGGCACTGGTAAGCCATGTATTAGTTCTTCCAATGAACCAAATGAGCCCAATTTCTCCCTTTGAGCGTCGGAGAACGCAATGACCTTTGCCTTTATGCTTTCGCAAATTTCAGTGGCTTTCTCGTCATATCCGCCAAAATACAAAAGGATTTGGCGCAACTGCTGATCACAGTCTGCAACAACCTGCGCAGCAAGACCACGCATCGAGTTTAACCTGTTGAGTGCAGGGGATAAATCCCGAACTAATTCATGAGTTCGCTCGGACAGCCTGTCTCGATGCACACAATAGACACCTTCAACACCCGCTTCGAATATCATCTTACGGAGTTCAGTTTCGTCAACTCCGCTGTAAAATAGCAATGGTGTTGAAGGGAAATGGCGACGCACGTCTTTTGCGATCTCATTACCTCGAAGGCCGTCGCCAAGGCGCAAATCAAGGAGGATTAGTTCAAAATCATGATAGTGGTTTTGTTTCGCTGCAAAGCTCTTTATTTGTTCGTCTGTCTCAATTCTATCGATCTGGGGGTGAAAACCGTTCTTCCGGATTGCCGACATAATATCATCGACTTCTGCGTCACTTGCTTGATCTTCTATCCAGCAAACATTGAATGTGAGGTTCATTTCTTCTTGCCCGGCAGTGTCATAACAAAATCTGCCCTCCCGGCTTCTCGATCTGGATCAAGCTCAAGAGTGCCACCCATGCCTTCGATTACCTTTCGAGCATGATAGAGGCCCAAACCTGTCCCTTCGACTGTTGAAGTGTAGCCTTTGCTGAAGATTTTCTCTGGATCGACCCTACGTTCATCCAATCCTCGTCCATCATCAGTGATGATGATCTCAATTCTCGGGCGGCCCTTCTTTTGCCGCGCGGCGAGTGTCATTAACTTCGCACCGTGCTTCCGTGCGTTATCGAGCATGTTGTCAACTACCACAACGAGGTCAACAGGCCGGAAGCGAGCTTCGAGCGAAAGGTCGTTTGCTTGGAAAGTAACGGTCGAAGCCGCATCTCGATTAGCACGCACTTGGTTTACGTATTCGTCGAGAAATTCGATTACATCACCTTCGAGTAGGTCTGTTTCGAGGTCGAAGCGTGCGTTCGAAGCAAAGCGTGAAACGGCAGTGAGACGGTCGTTCTCCAAATGAATGTAATCTAAGTCATCGAGCAACCTTCGCCCTCGCGTCCTAATTGCGGCAGCTGCATCCTTTAAGTCGTCGTCTTGGCTTTCCAGAAGGTCTGATGCGGCTTCTAATACCGTTTTGACACTGCCAAGCGCGCGATCTGTCGCGGCTTCGATATGGCCCGCGTAGATCATGACTTGGTGAAGAAGCAGGGTCATTTGCTCAACGGTCATGTCTTGAGTTGAGGCCAGATATTTCGCTTGCCTTTCTAGCCGGGAAATTCGAGCGTCCGCCAGAGCTTTCGCTGCCAGTGCCTCACGCGCGGCCTTTGCCGCCTCTCGTTCAGCTTCTTCTAATTCGGCTTGTCTTGCTTTTGCGGCCTCAATGCGGCGAAGGAGAGCCTCATCTCCTTGCTTCTCCGCGATGGTGGTAAGGGCCTTCATCGCCCCTTCAAGCGAACGCGTTTCATCGTCGAAAAGTTCAACGATGCCGGGGTCGAAATACTCCAATTTGAGGTCACGTGCCGCAGCAAGCTGCGCAATAATTTGAGCAACCCGTCCCCGCGTTTCACCGAACTGAAGTCCGCTCGCGTCCTCCCGATCCTGATCCGACTTATCTTGCCATGTGACACCGACAACATAGCGTTCAAGCCGCACGACAGCCTTCCTAAGAATGGCCTCATATAGGTCTCTGGTGTGGGCATCTTCGATAAGGCCCGCGTCTCGGCTGGACGCTTCGCGGAACATTCTTGGCGGTGCCGAAACGTCTACTCGACCCATGATGTCGCGAGTGCCGAGATAACGAGAGGAGCCTTGCTGCTTCCGGCGGCTGAGCCCCAAAGTGTCGTCAGTCTCTTCGCCAATGGGAAAGATGCGAAAGCCATTGAGGAACAGGAAGATACTTCCGAACTTGACCGGCTGAACGCCCATCCTTCTCGTAAAGGTGTGCTTTGCGCTTCTATTGAGATAAAATATCTCAGCTTTAACCTCTGACCCTTTCAGTCCTTCAAATTCATTTTTTTCGTGTATCTTGTATATGTGCCGGCCACGGTCGATTAAGTTGGTTGCAATCCCATTATCATCAATGTGAACATTAATCCGTGTAGTCTTTTCAGTAAGCAAATCCCGTAGATCATTTCCGACCGGGCCTTCCAGTTCAGCTAGATCGTCTTCATCTAAATCTTCGTCGCGAACTGTGATATGAACGGGGGTATCCTGTGTTGTGCCGAACGGATCAATCAACTTCTCAAGGTATTGCCGCAAGCGCAGGATGTCTTCTGGATACCATTCGCTTCGCAGGCCACTAATACGGAGGACCGTTCCGGATCGAGCGGGTAGTCTTACTGGAGCGTCCTCTGGGAAGTCATCGACAGCTTGCAGGCGCACACCTACGGTCTGGAATAGCTTTTTACTATCGGCTTCGAAGCGATCCCATGAAACGTCTAGTTGTTGCGTGGGAGCATTTCGTTTCCGTCTCGAATAGAGGGTGAGTACCGCACCCAGAGTGTCGCAAGAGAACCGTCCAATTCCCTTGCTGCCAGCGAATTGCCCCTGTGGCCGAATGCGGTCTCGATAGTCGCCGCTGGTTTCGTTATCTTCTGATCCATCCGCCTTCGCGGAGTATGCAACGAATAACCATCTCCCTCGAATTGCGTCTTCATCCATTCCTTTGCCATCATCAACGATCCAAATCTCGCTATTGTCGATGTCAAAAGCAATATCGACGCGCTTCGCCTGTGCGTCGAAGGCATTTTTCACCAATTCAAAAACAGCGACAAACTCGTTTGTTACGAGGTCGCGACCAATGATGTCCTTCAAATGCGAACTTACACGGAAATGTTCTGTGCTAGCCATGCACCCCCCAAATTGGTCATACCCACAGTATGTCGATATCAAGCACAGATCAACGAAAGACATTGTCGGCCCCACTAGTTGCAACTATGCCTACCAAGATGACTTGTCGCCAAATTGGAATGACGCCCGGTAAATCGTTGCTCATCTCACACCGGACTGCTACACAAAATAAGAAATTCGGCGCGTGTCGACTTTCTCAACAATATGATTTAATTATGCTTTTAGAAACTGTCCGATTTTCCCTCCGTCTCCGCCATTACCTGCATAACTCGTTGATTTAAAATAACTTTCTTAAGATTGGTCGTGCCACCCACAACCTGTCTCACAAGTCGAAGGCGATGGGATTGGCGGTTTCCGACGTGATTCGCAATAACTAGTCCGACTTACGTTTCTCGGTGTTGGGCGCTTGCCTCATTGCCGCAAGTTCATCGTCGGATAGAAATGTCAGGTTTGCGAATTTCGACACACTGAAGTACTTCGCCATTATCAGGCCGAAGCGTTCGGCGACAGTTCGCACCAAGCGAATATCTTCTTCCGGCGTGAGCCATCCCCTGAGACAATTCAAAGCCGTCACTGTAGATATAGCCACAGGGCCTCTGGCGAATTTGAAGATGGTTTTCGGTTTTTCTGTCTCTGGAGAGACGAATCCCTATATGCGTTAATGTCAGAAAATGCCTGAATTGAGAGCCTGTTACGCACACCATTCCATCAGTCAATTTTACTAAAATATGTGTGGAGGCCCGAGCCGGAATCGAACCGGCGTGCAAGGATTTGCAATCCTCTGCGTCACCACTCCGCCATCGGGCCTCATATTTTTGGACCCCTGTCTGGTTTAGATCTGATCTAAACCGTGGCCCAATTCTCCCTGTATGATTTCGCAATCGCGAGCCTTGCTCACTCGGAATCATTCATGTGGTGCGAGTTCGGCGCTGCTAGCGCGAAATAAGCCCAAGCGCAACGCCAAAACGCGCAAAAATAGCAACAACCTCTATCCCCACTCACTATGGTGTATCCATTGTGCATGACTCATATATGCCGCAAGCTATGCGCAAACATGCGGAGGCAAAATGGTACAATGTTTATCGAGAGATAGAATCTCAGAGGTTCTGAGCAAGCATAGTGAATGGAGCTATGATAATGAGCGACAAGCTTTCTTCCGCGCCTTGCGGCTGAGCACTTTCTCAGAGACCTTTGCACTGATGACCCGCATTGCGATGGCTGCCGAAAAAGCAGATCATCACCCTGAGTGGAGCAATGTCTATAACCGCCTCGACATATGGCTCACTACGCATGATGCCGCCGGAGTGAGCGAACGCGATGTGGCGATGATACGGGTAATCGATGAGATGATTTCGCAGAACTAGACTTTGTTTCAGTTACACTGAAACATTCCGCACCGGCCCGCTCCCCCACCCGACCTGCCACAAGGTACAATAGTTGGGAGGTCGGGTTGGGGAGCGGGCCCGTGATTCCACACAAGTGGACTAAACTCTAATGCGAATATCAGACAGGCCGCTCAGCGATCAGGCTGCGCACCAGCGGTTGCAAATTCTCATCATATTTGGCGAGCATCACATGCTCATCCGCCGTGTCGAAATGGCTGACAAGGCCGTGCTTGGTCCAGCGATGCAACGCGAAGGCAGGTGCATCAGCAATGATCATAGGGCGATTGTCCGGCACATCCGGATCGATCGGGTTAAGGTCCAGCGCCACCTGAGGCGCTGTTGAAGGGCAAACCGTAACCGTTGTGCCCCGCCAGGGCGCAACAATCGAACGATGCAAATGACCACATATCAGTGCCTGCACCTGGCTATGGTCTGCAATCGTATTGGAAAAGCGCGTCACCCAAGGTTCATCAGGGTGCGTATTCATCCACTCGATACCAGCCTCGACCGGCGGATGATGCATAACGATGATCGTTGGCGTGTCAGGGTCTTCTTCCAGTCGCGCCTTTAACCAGGTTGCACGTGCCTCACAAAAAGCGCCGCCATGACGCCCTGGATCAAGTGTATCGACCACGACGATACGCAGCCCGTCCATCGGCACGACATATTGGACAAAGCCATTATCGACCGGAATCCGGGGAAATTGCGCTGAAAAATTATCGCGGTCATCATGATTGCCCATGCAAAAATGAACCGGAAATGGGCAAACAGACAGAGCGCTCGCCAGCCGCCGGTAGCTGTCTTCATCGCCACGGTCCACAAGGTCGCCGGTCGCCAGCAACAGGTCCGGACGATTCGGGCCATCAATGAGTATCCGCAACACCTGATCCAGGCGCCTGCGGTTGAACTCGGACGGATTGTCCGGTTCAAAACCCAGATGGATGTCGGTGATCTGTGCGATCAGCATCCTGTTACGAACCCTTCCCTGTTATGGTCGGCATGGCGACCCGTTTTTTCGGCACTATCAGGGAGCTACGACCCGCTCCTTATTTCCTTTAGTCTTATTTCGTTTCTTCTCTGGGCCGTGCGACTCCTGCGTTAGAAACCCAAGGTGCCTCATCGCCCATATGATAGCTGTGACATAGAGCACAGCCTGATGGCACATCAGTGTTACTATTTTCTCCACCATGACAATCACGGCATGATTTCAGGTCTGGTAACAACAGGTCAGTCGCCAGCTTCGATGTCGGTGCGCTGTGGCAGCTTTCACAATCCTCTGTGTCATGCGCCTTATGGTCAAACCAGCCTTTGGTGAAGAAACGGCTGGTCTGATGCACCGGCAATACGCTCCAGCTTGCATTGTCCGCAACGCCCGGCGGCGTGATGGTGTGACAATCATAGCAGGCGCCACCTTCGGAGAAGACCGCAGCAATTGCAGCATCCGCTCCATTGGGCCGGGCAGCTACAGCGCCAAAATAAGCGTGATGCACTTTGCCGTCGGCATAATTACCGGGCCGACGACGGCTCATTCCGCCGAGCTGAATCGGCACAGCGGGGCCAGTAGAGCGATAATAAGCGCGCAGATCAGCAATTACCTGATCCGGCTGACCATGACGCAATGTGCGCGTGGTGCCGTCCACCATCTCAAAACCGAGGCTGTGGCACATCTGGCAATCCCGCTTCATGTCTACGGGCTGGAAACGAACGCCATCAGAAGTCGGCTTGTGGCAATCGCTACAGGCGAGCGCATCGCCAAAGCCATATTCTTCGGACAGACGCCGCCCCATTTGCGCCACGCCACCGGTTTTGGAAAGGTGCACATCGTGAGGGAATTTCAGGCCGCTATCATCGGTCGGCTTCTTCGCCAGTGACACACGGTCAAAGCGTGGATGCTTGCCCGGAGTGACTTGCACCGTAGGACGAAATTCGGGGTGTGCCTCGCCAAAGTCAGATGCATCGCCGATCTTAGTGTCGGTCAGACGCTCGGAAAGGCTGGAGTGACAATCTGTGCAGAAAGCTTGTGGCGTCGCCAGCATCGGCCCTGCGCCTTCATGTTCGATATGACAGGTCGCGCACGCGCCAACACCGGGGCGGCCGAACATCTCGCCTATGCTCGCCAGAACCTGCCGGCCAATGCCCATATCCCCCGGAGCCTTACGGATGCGCTCAATCGGTGCGTGGTCATGCACTTTCTCGTGGCAGGTCTTGCAGGCTGTATCGCGTACCGACACAAATGCCTTCTCGTGACAGCTCTCGCATTTGCCCTCAAGTGCATGATGCGCTTTCGACAATGGCCCGGACGACCAGCTGGCATCACCAAAGACATGGTCTTCGCCGGGGCCTTTCTGCTTCATCACCTCATAGATATTGCGCGTGTCCTCGGCAGGTCGCAGCAGATAGCTGGTAATCGGCACCGCGAGGAAAGCGAGCAGCACGAACACCGCTAGTGCCCAGGCGAGCGGGCGTTTGCCCAGCATCGTGCTCGCGAGCGAGAAGGAGCGCACCTCGTCCTTTTCTTCCGACGCATCGGACACCGCCTCAACGCGCTGCACGGTGAGGACAACCCCATCACCATCGCCCGGAGACACAGTGATGCGATGTCCGCCAAAACGCAGCTCTGCGCCCTTGCTGGCATCTATCTCGGCATCGAGTGTCGGCTTGCCATCAATATCGAAACCAAGAGTGCCTGTCGCGCGCACGCGGATACGACGATTGCCTAACTGCTCAATCTCAGCATGCTTGGGATCAACTGCAAGATCCTGAAGATGGATATCATTTTCGGAAGAGCGACCAATGCTGATCTGCGTCTTCTCGCTCGTGGCGCTGCGTACAATCTCACGACCGTCTGCGGTCGTACTGATCTGGCGGATTTCAAAGCTCATAGTTCCGCCCTCACCAATAGAAAAATACGCTGATGATATGCGCTGTCAGCGCAGCCAGAAGCGCAAAGGTCGCTGGCACATGGATATACAGCCATATCTCCAGCAACGCCCGCAGCCGCAAATGCCGCCGAAGCTGCGCAAGCAATGCCTGCTTTTTCTCAAGCAGTGCATCGACACGCTCCAGCGGATCATTACCTGTGTCTGGCTGGCTGCCGGTCCATTGCCGCATGCCAGCCTGTGCCGCATGCGTCGCGCAATTGCGATAGCGACCGGTAAGCCGCGCCCATAAACCGCCGCCAAAAGGATCTTCCTCCAACGACAGACGCACCAGCGAGGCCTGCTGTGCAGTCAGTGGTTGCGCAGCATCATGAAGCTGACGATCAATCGCGCGCAGCCCGTCGAGCATCTGCCCTTGCGTCATCTCCTCGCGGTTGTTGGAAAGCGCCTGTGGCAGCGTCGCGTACATCCATATGCCATACATGCCCGAAAGGATGACGAGCATCATCAAAGCCCAGGCCAGCGTATGGACATTCCAGCCAAGCTGAAAGCCGGTGTGCATCGTGCCGATGACAATCAGGCTGAGGCCGAGATAGACATGCGCCGATGTCCAGGCCTTAAGAGACCAGCGGCCGTCCGTCATCTTGCGCTTTCTGACCCCAAGCATAGTCAGCCACACGATCAGACCGAGGCCAATGGTGCCAAGTGTATAGCCATACCAGCTACCGCCATTATGGCGCGGGGTAACGTCGATCAGCAAATAAGTGACAATAACAACCAGCGAGAGGCCGCCTGCAATTTTTGCCCATTTGAACCCTGCATGCCGCAGGAAACCATCATGCAGTGTCTCGCCCTTTTGCCGGGGGATATGGGAGGCTTTGGTCGCCATTATCCATCCTCCCTTTCGAGCCGCGTGACCGAGAGGAAGTCCTCTGGCGCAACACGAATGGCCGCGCCTGTCGGGCAGGCGCGGACACAAGCAGGGCCACCCTCAATACCCGAACACATATCGCACTTAATGGCTTTCTTGGGTGACTCTACGCCCGGTTCCGCATTGGCGTAGCGCCATTTTTTCGACGGCTCGCCCGGCCCCGGCCCCTTACCAAGGAACAGCCACGACAGCAGCGAAGGCTTAGGCGGCGGCACGCTGTCCATACGGATCACGCCATAAGGGCAGTTGCGCTGACAATTGCCGCAACCGATGCAGGTGTCGTCTATAAACACCTCGCCATCCGGCCCGCGATGAATCGCGTTAGGTGGACAGTCGGCCATGCAATGCGGGTGTTCGCAGTGGCGGCATGAAGTCGGAACATGAAGGTGCGCGTATGTCTTGCCCGCCTCACGGTCCAGCCGTGACAAGCCTTCATGGCTATCTGCGCAGGCCTTCTCGCAATTGTCGCAACCCACGCACAGATTTTCGTCAATCAACAAAACATCGGTCGCCTCGCCAATGCCATTATCGACAAGGAATTTCGCTGTCTCGCTGTACATATCGACAACACCGGAGAAGCTGTCCTTACGGCTCTCGATGAAAGCGTTCACATCCTGACGCGAGGCCATATCCTTGCGCGCACGCTCCAACAGCGCAGGCTTTTTCTCCATCAAGCGGCGAAACGCACCGCCATCCAGCTTGATAACCTCGGACTTAATCGCCGCTTTCACCGTTGCCGTGCGTTTACCGCCTGTAATCAGGCCCATCTCGCCGACATAAGAGCCAGCGGGCAGATAAGAGAGGAACACCGGCTTGCCGCCAACATCCTTCTCAACAATCATCGAACCAACGCGGATGACGAAAATATCCTCACCTTCATCGCCTTCGGTGATGATATGCCCGCCCGCGCGCACAGACTGGATCTCGGCTGTGTCGAGCACTTCTGTGAGGTCAGCAGGCGTGAGGCCAGAGCCAAAGAGCTGGAGCAATTGCCGCTCGGTCGAAATGCGCGTTACTGCACGCTTCGCGGCAGGGACAGAAGCCATCAGCTTCAACGCCGCACTGCGTGAGACTTCAACCATGATCGAATCGGCACCTGCACGAATGGTCGCGCCGCGCCGCCGCCCGGAGATCAGGCCAACTTCACCAAAGATCGACCCTTGCTCAACCGGCACAGTGATCGACGGATCATCCGCGCTCACCTCAACCAGCGCGGAACCGGTCGCGATAGCAAAGAGCGATGATCCCGGCGCGGCACGCTCAAAAATCACCTCGCCTTTTTTGTATGCGCGCGCTTCACTATCGAGCATGAACTCGCGCATTTGCAGAGGCGACAGCTCGTTGAGGATAGTGATGTTGGAGCGCAACAGTTCCAGCCATTCATCGACAGATTTCTTGCCCGGCAAGCCCTTGAACTTCTCTTCAAGGATCGGTTCGTCAGCGGGCTTGAGATCATGATTGCCATTGATGAATTCAACGACATCATAGCCTTGGTTCATACAATGTTTGATGAGCGGATAGCCGGCCAGCGCGCCGATTACGAAAATGCCAGCCTTTGTTGTTTCGAATACCGGTGAGAGCTTCGGGTAGGCCTCGCGGTCTTCGCTGGTAAATTCGATGCCGCAGCTCTCAACAAACTTGCGCGGCGCGGCGGACCCCATGCGCGCAATAATGCGGTCGCATTTGATCGTTTCCTGCCCATCGCGCGTATCGAGCACCAACTCGCCGTCGCACACTTCAGCAGGTGTCGTCTCAGTCATCACACGAATGCGACCCTGTTCGCCTGCCTCTTTCAACAGCTTGACGTTCGCCCCTTTGGCTCGCGCAAACTCCGGCCCACGATTCAGGATCGTGACGATATTGCCCTGCGCGGCATCCGCCGCGAGACCCAGCGCATTCTCAATGCCCGCATCGCCTGAGCCAATGACGGTGATATGCTCATCGACATATTCACCCGGATCATCGAGCTGATATTGCACATGCGCCATATCGCCACCGGGACAGCGCATCAGGTTCGGGTTGCCCTGTGTACCGATCGCCATGATGATAGCTTCTGCCTCAATCACATCACCCTTGGCTGTGGTGATTGCAAAAGCGCCGGCATCGCCTTCAATCGCCTTCACCTCGGAATGATAGGCGACATTAACGCCCTGCTCTTCGGCCTGGCGGTTCCATGTATCAAGGATGAATTCGCGCTTACCAGCGTCAAAATCACAATCCGAGCGCAGCACAAGCTGGCTCGGCGTTGCCATGACATGCTTGCCTTTTTGATATTTGAAGATGGTGTCGGAAAGATGGTCCGTCTTTTCCAGCAGTACATGGCTAAGGCCCAGCTGCGCCGCACGAGCAGCAGCAGACAGGCCAGCAGGCCCGGAACCGACAATTGCTATGCGGACTTTTTGACGCGCAGTATCACTCAAGCCAGACCACCCCTGTTCTGCTTCCCAATCACGCTTTTTCGCGTTCGCATTATTATTTATTGCGCCCTGATGCGGCACCTTAAGCATGTTAAACAGCTGGTGCCAGTGCTTTTTGTCACAATTTCCCTGATAATTCAGCGCTTGAGCAATCCGCCAGCCCAATTGAAAAAGCGCGGTACAGGCGCATGGCTCTCCATCCACTCGTGATAAGCGCGATAGTCAGGGTCATCGAGCAGATGCTCCTCCTCGGTGCGCGCGCGCCAATAATAGACCGCCGAGGTAATGCCCAGTAGCGTGCAATTGCGCGCGACATCTATCCAGCTTCCAGTGATGGAAAGAAAGGGCAGCACAGACAACCACCAAAACAAGTTCTTCGAAATATAGGCCGGATGACGGGTCCAGCGATACGGCCCGTGGGTGATGATGCCCCGATGGGTGAGATTGGAAAACCGCAGACCAAAAGCAACCGTTGCCCATGCATAAATGCCCGTAAGAACAACCAATATACCGCCCCAGAGCCAGAGCAGCATGTCATTACCCGCGAACCAATAGCTCCATTCCGCCGTACCGCGATGATAATCAAGCGGCCCGCCGCCACCCATCAGAACAAAAGGCGGATAACAGATTAATGCAGCAACCCAGCCGGCAATATGCGGGTTAGCGCTACGAATATGCGCATCAAGCGGCTTGATGGTCAGCATATAGCCAATAGTGGCAAAAGCGACGTCAATCAGGAACAGCAGTGTGATCAGAAAACTGGCAAGCGCTACTGGGTTGGTCGTTGGATCATCCATGCGCCAGCCGAGCACATTGGCGAAATTGGCAGGCGTAATTGATAGCATGAAAGCAAGGAAAAACGCCTTTACGCCCCAACTGCGCAAATGGTTGGCGATCTCGCCTTCCGCAGGTTTGCCCGCCGCGCCACCAATCACCCATTGTCCGAAAGCATAGGCGCCATCATGCGGCTCGATCAGCCGCCGATCCAGCCAGACAACATAAGGAATGGAAAGCAGCACCAAAGGAATAACCGACCATGTGAGCAGCTGCATAGCATAGCTATAGCCACCCTCCCAATACCAGCGCGCTGTGCCGTAAAAGAGTGCTATCGCTGCCCATGTCGCCCACAGACCCGCAAGCTTCACTAGCGAAATGTCGAGCGCTTCCTTGTTAGAGCGCAAACCGCCGGACCAGTTGATGCCGGTCGAGGCATTTCGGTGTACCTTATCAACCAGTAATGACCACAGAACCATCGGGATACCGCAGGCAAAAACGGCCGCGATGCCGGCATGCGGCCCATCCATACCATAATGCCATGCCAGCATTGTCCATATCGCCAACCCGGCAAGCCCGGCGATACCTACGCCATGACTAACGGCAGAAGGCGGGCATGCCTCGCTCTTATATGTGTCAGTATCTGGTGCCTGCCGCTTCATGATTTCCGCCTTAGCGCACAATGGTAAGCATGAAATGAAAATGAACGAAAAGGAACAGCCTCCATCTTGTCGCGTTGATAGCGTGAAGGGAGTTAAATATGGAACAGCCAATTCGCAAAGGTACAGACGAGGCTCGTGCCGGCAGCACGCCCCACATCGTTCGCTATGTACTGGGCGCGAGCCTGTTGTTGGCACTCGCGGCTATGATAATCGTCTACCTCTGGGGCGATGCCAGTACGCCTGACGATGCAGGTGATAGCTCAGCGGTCGCGGTTTCCGAGCAGGCGCAGCCTTAGTGCATTCAGCTTGATGAACCCTTCGGCATCGCGCTGATCATAGGCGCCGGCATCATCCTCAAAGGTCACGACCTTCTCGCTGTAGAGGCTATAAGGTGATTTACGCCCCACAACATGCACAGCCCCCTTATACAGCATGAGGCGAACCGTACCGGCGACCTTTTCCTGACTGTGGTCGATGGCGGCTTGCAGCATTTCGCGCTCTGGCGAAAACCAGAAGCCATTATACAACAGCTCGGCATATTTCGGCATCAGTTCATCTTTGAGGTGCGCTGCGCCACGGTCCAGCGTGATCTGTTCAATGCCACGATGCGCGGCGAGATAGATGGTGCCGCCCGGCGTCTCATACATACCGCGTGATTTCATGCCAACGAAACGGTTCTCGACCAGATCAAGACGGCCGATGCCGTGCTTCTTGCCATATATATTCAGTGTTTCGAGCAAGGTGGCAGGCGACATCGCTTCACCATTGATGGCAACACCATCGCCGCGCTCAAAATCGATCGTGATATATTCCGGCGTGTTAGGTGCAGCGACAAGATCATCCGTACGCGAATAGACATAATCCGGGACTTCTTCCCACGGATCTTCAAGCACTTTGCCTTCAGATGAGGTGTGCAGCATATTCGCATCGGTTGAGAACGGGCTTTCGCCGCGCTTGTCCTTGGGCACAGGGATCTGGTGCTTTTCGGCAAAATCGATAAGTGCCGTGCGGCTGGTCAGATCCCACTCGCGCCATGGCGCAATCACCTTGATGTCTGGCTGGAGCGCATAATAGCCCAGCTCGAAGCGCACCTGATCATTGCCCTTGCCAGTCGCGCCATGAGACACAGCATCCGCACCGACCATTTTCGCAATTTCAATCTGGCGCTTGGCGATCAGCGGGCGCGCAATCGAGGTTCCCAGCAGATACAGGCCTTCATACAACGCATTGGCGCGCATCATCGGGAAGACATAATCCGCGATGAATTCTTCGCGCAGATCGTCGATAAAGATATGCTCGTCCTTCACGCCCATAAGCTTCGCTTTGGCGCGCGCCGGCTCCAGCTCTTCGCCCTGCCCCAGATCAGCTGTAAAAGTCACGACTTCACAATTATAGGTCTGCTGCAACCATTTCAGGATCACGCTGGTGTCTAGACCGCCGGAAAAGGCAAGGACTACACGATTGATCTTATCGGACATGGGCTGCGAACCTTCAAAAAGCATTTTATGGATAATCGAGCGCGCGCCTATCAGCGATAGACGCGAATCGCAAGCGCTTCGCTAGCAGGGTCAGCTTTCGGCGAGTTCCAAAGACAGAGCGCGGGCTGCCTGTTTGGCGACAGAGGTCAAACGTTCTGCTGAAGTTCCATCCCGTCCGATAGCGGAAAGCCCAGCGAGCAACATCATGATATGATCGGTTACATCCACAACCCGCTCTGGCGCTTCGCGGGAAATCCCACGATAGAGCGCGGCAGCTATGGACAGGCGCGCCTTGCGCAAATGCCCGACAATACCAGCGTCGCTGCAATTATTGGCCGCTTCGAGAACCATACAACCGCCCCAATGCCCCGCATCATTCTCGCGCCAGGCAAAGCGCTGAGCCGAGAGCAATAATATCGTTTCAAGTGCATCAAACAGGCTAGGCTCTTCCTCAAAGGAGCTGCGAACCTCCTCACGCCATTCGGCAGCATAGGAGTCGGCTATGCGCGTAAAGAGCAACGCCTTATTACCAAAGGCTGCATAAAAGCTGGGTGGGTTGATACCCATCGCCTGAGTCAAATCGGCAAGAGTGACGCGGTCATAGCCGCGCGCAAGGAACAAGTCCTTTGCTATCGCAACAACATGATCAACGTCGAACTGGCGCGGTCGCCCACGCTTACGCGTCGCCTTAAGTTGCTCGCCGCCAGATACCTCACCCGCCTCGCTCATCCGAACACGACTGACATATTTGGTTAATCGATGCTATATTTTTCTGAATGAAACAGAATTCGATAACGCAATGACAAAAAAGTGAGCCAGTTTGGTTCAACAATCACACGAAACAAATAACCTAACGCCATTCATATGTGGTGCAGCTCGAATCATCTATAAGCATGCATGATAGAATTCAGGACGGAGTGGAACATGAAGAAATCATATCTAGTTGCCGGTGCTGCCATATTGGCTGTGGCCGTTCCATCGATCGCTGCACATCATGAAGGCGGCAAAGCCGGGCATCATGGGCACATGATGAAAGACATGACTCGCGCAGATGTCGAAGCGAAGGTCAAAACCAAGTTCGCAATGCTCGATGCTGATAAGGATGGTGCTGTTACGCAGGAAGAAATGAAAGCACATCGCGCCGCCAAGCGCGCCGCACGTATGGACGCGCATTTCAAGAATATGGACACTGACAGCGATGGCTCAATCAGCCGCGCAGAATTTGATGCGGCGCATGCCAAGAAGCACCATAAAATGGCGGACCGCGGCAAGCGTGGCCACCACAGAATGAAACATCACGGCATGATGAAAGGCCATATGTTCAAAAAGGCGGATGCCAATGGTGACGGCAAAGTAACGCTCGCTGAAGCGACTGCCAAAGCGCTCGCGCATTTCGACAAGGTTGATGCGGACAAAAACGGCACCGTGACTGGCGCAGAGCGCATGGACTTCTGGAAGGCCAAAAAGGCAGAATGGAAAGCGAAGAAAACCGCTTCCTGACCCCGGTTTCAGCGTGAAGCCGTCAACATCGCCTCGGCTTCAGGCATATAATCGCGCGTGATCGGCAATATACGCCGGTCGCGCGCATATTGTATCTGATAGATTAACATGCCGCCATGCTCGAACGCAGCCGTAGCGCCCGCCAGATAAAGGCTCCACATACGGAAAAAGCGGGCATCATACAACGCCTCGATCTGCGCCCGGTTCGCCTGCACCCGCTTATACCAGGCCCGTGTCGTCAACGCATAATGCAAGCGTAGCGGCTCAACATCCGTCACCATCAGACGATTCGGCTCGCTGCCCTTCAATATCTCGCTAAGCGCTGGAATATAGCCACCGGGGAAGATATATTTCTGCGTGAAGGCGTCGGTCGTGCCGGGGCCACCCATGCGCCCGATCGTGTGCAGCAGCATCACGCCCTGCGCCGTCAGCAGATTATGGCAGCAACGGAAAAACTCGCGGTAATTCGGCACGCCAACATGCTCGAACATGCCGACCGAGACAATGCGGTCAAACTGCCCCTGCAAATCCCGATAGTCCATCAGCTCAAAGCGCACATGATCCGCAACGCCTGCATCCTGCGCCCGCTGCCGCGCCACAGCAAGCTGTTCTTCCGACAGGGTGATGCCGGTGACATCAACACCGCATTTCTCATGCAGATAAAGCGCCATGCCGCCCCAGCCGCAGCCAATATCCAGTACCTTCATGCCCGGTTTCAGCGCAAGCTTGGCCGCGATATGGGCTTTCTTGTCTTCCTGCGCCTTATCCAGCCCGGCGCTGAGATCATCGCCATGCCCGTCCCAGTAAGCACAGCTATATTGCCGGTCCTTATCGAGAAACAGATCATAAAGCGCGCCGGACAGGTCATAATGATGCGCGACATTAGCCTTCGAGGCATCCCTGAAATTCAGTTGCCGCACACGCTTGGAGACACGCTTAATCACATTGCGCACCGGGCCTTTACGCTCCAGGTGGCGACCGCTCTCCCAAGGGTTGTTTGCGCGCACAAGCCCAACCAGACCCATGATGTCATCGCCATCAACACTGATGCGCCCATCCATATAGGCTTCCGCCAGGCCAAGGCGGGGATGGAGTACAATGTCACGGGCAACACGCTTATCATGCAGCCGTAATGTGATGTCAGGGAAGTCAGGATCAGCCGCGCCGAAGCTGTGCGTTGATCCATCGGCATGGACCAAGGTCAATGTGCCTTTGTGAATGAGCCGGGTGAGAAATTGATCTATTAGCGCCATATCTGGCCATACTCCTTAGGTCCTGTTGGCATTCGGCCCATCATATCCCGGCATACCAATCATAACCGGCCCTGTCCTCCCAATAGCCTCCTTTGCCGCCATATATATTGGCAAGATCGCTTACGGCCTCAATCCGCATAAGATATTTGGCATGCTTATAGCCCAGCTGCCGCTCGACCCGCAGGCGCAACGGCGCACCATTGGAGATTTTAAGCGGCGCATCGTTAAGCGCGTAGGCAAGCATCGTCTGCGGATGGAGGGCATCAACAAGGTCAATGCTCTCATAATAAGGCACTGTGCCGCGATACTTATCCGCGCAATGGAAGACGAGATAACGCGCATTACTCGACAGGCCTGCCTGCCTGAGAATAGCTGCAAGCGGCACGCCGCGCCATTTGCCGATTGCGCTCCAGCCTTCAACACAATCATGCCGGGTTATCTGCTCGCGCGCGGGCAAGGCCATGAGCTGCGGCAGGGAAATCGAGAGAGGTCGCGCCACCATCCCATCAACCTTGAGCCGCCAATCGGCAAAGCCACCACGCCACAGCGCCTTATAACTTTCTGTATTCGGATTGCGCGTGCCGTTTGAGCGGAAAAAGGGCGAAATCTGATCGGGGCGATATTCACGCGCCAGCGTGTTTCGGTCCATCAGGCTGCGCTGCGCCCATTCATGGAAATTTTCGGCAGAGAAAAGCGCCTCACGCACGGCATCATGCTCGGCCAACCTGTCACACCCGGCCAGCAAACCTGCTGCCGAAACACCAAGGCCCGCAACAAGTGACCGACGTGTCATGATAATGCTCATGCCTCGCCCTCCTCATCTGGCGGATCCATCATCTTACCCGCCTTTTCCTGCGGCACAATGAACCAGCCAGTAATCATCGAGCGGACCTCATTAAGCGGCCCGGCCAACATCACCATTGCAATATGTACGAGGAAGAAAATCGCCGTTGCCCAGGCTGCTATAAAATGGATAGACCGCGCGCTTTGCCGCCCGCCCCACATCTGGGTGAGCCACGGCCATGCCGCGTCCATACCCGGAGACATAGCAAGGCCGGTAAGGATCAGTACCGGCAAGAAAAGAAAGAGCAACTTGGAATAGGCGATTTTCTGCAGGAGGTTATAGCGCGTTGCCGCCTCTCCTTTGGGCAAACGCAAGCGCGCATGCTCTTTCAGATCGTGCCAGATATGCGCAATCGTGAACTCACGCCGACCAATGGCCAGATCGCGCCGAAAATGCCCGCCAAACAGGCTCCAGAGCATATAAGCAAGCAACGAAAAAGCGAAGATCGGCGCAGTAAACAGATGCCAGTGTCGAGACATGGCAAGATCATAATGCTCCGGCAATGTCAGCCAACCGGGAAAACGGCCTGGTGCAAACCATGACGGATCAAAATTCGCGCCATATTCACCCCAATAAAGACGCGGGTGCGCGTTGAATATGCCTAGTCCACTGGTGAAGAGCACATACAGGCAAACCGCATTCAACCAATGCCACAGGCGCGTAGGCAGCCTATGACGGTAGATGAGATTTTTGCCGGTAGACGCCATAGCTCTCCCCCTCTTTGTTTACCCTTAGCCTATTCGTTCATGCGGATCGAGAGGTTACACCGCTTGACTTGAGCAGCGCATATGCAGAGACAGGACTGCTATGAATGCGCCTGATGTTAGCGCTGATGCGCCTGTGCTTTTCTTCGATTCCGGTGTCGGCGGTCTGTCGATCCTTGAGCCTGCGCGCAAACTGTTGCCGCATATGCCTATAGTCTATGCCGCTGATCGTGCAGGCTATCCTTATGGCACGAAAAGCGAAGCAGAGATCGCCACGCGTGTGCCTGCATTATTAGGTCGTCTCGTCGAACGCTACCGCCCGCGCATCGCCGTTATCGCTTGCAACACCGCCTCAACGATAGCGCTCGCCTCTGTGCGCGCGGCGCTCGACATACCTGTCGTCGGTACTGTCCCAGCCATCAAACCGGCTGCGCTGTCTTCGAAAACGCGCGTCATCGGCGTGCTCGGCACAGATGCCACTGTACGCCAGCCCTATGTTGACAGGCTGGCGGCAGAACATGGTGCAGATTGCACGATACTGCGCCATGGCAGCGCAGCGCTCGTCGCGCTTGCCGAAGCAAAGCTGCGCGGCGAAAAGCTTGATCTCGACATCGCCAAGACATCATTACGCGGGCTGATTGAGCAACCGGGTGGTGAGAATATGGACAGCGTCGTCCTCGCCTGCACTCACTTCCCGCTGGTGCAAGATGAACTGGAGGTCGCGGCGCATGAGCTGGGGGCTACAGCTCTTTCTTTCCTACATGGTGGCGATGGCATTGCGAGAAGAATTGCTTATCTGAACGGCGATATGCCGTGGCCAGCCCAAGTACCTCCTGGCATTTCTGTGTTCACGGAAATGAACCAGGACATTAAAGCATTGCAGCCTGCATTAGAACTTTATGGCTTGCCCCAGGTCAAGGTTTTGTGACCCAGAATATGCTGCGATGCATGTTCGTTTCAGTCCTATAATGAGAGTAATTGCGAGCCGTTATCGCTGGTCAAAGCCTGATTCTGGCGCTAAACGGCTGAGCTTTAGGGCGACTGGCGGCAATTAGGGGCAGCAGCGCGGAATATGACGAACTATAAACATGTATTTAGCCAAGCGATAGAACGCCTTCACACAGAAGGTCGCTATCGCGTGTTCATTGATATATTGCGCAATAAAGGGGCATACCCCAACGCACGCTGCTTTCATGGTCATAACGGCCCTAAGCCGATCACCGTATGGTGTTCCAATGATTATCTGGCCATGGGCCAGCACCCCAAGGTAATCGCAGCAATGGAAGAAGCATTGCATGATGTTGGCGCCGGCAGTGGCGGCACCCGCAATATTGGCGGCAATACTCATTATCATGTTGATCTCGAAGCTGAGCTGGCAGACCTGCACAATAAAGAAGCCGCACTGCTCTTTACGTCGGGTTATGTGTCCAACGAGGCGACGCTGGCCACACTCGCCAAGCTGCTACCGGGTTGCATTATCTTCTCTGACGAGCTCAACCACGCCAGCATGATTGCTGGCATCCGTAACTCGGGCTGTGAAAAGAGGGTCTTTCGCCATAATGACCTCAATCATTTGCGCGAGCTGCTCGAAGCAGAAGATATTGACGCACCCAAACTCATCGCGTTTGAGAGCGTCTATTCGATGGACGGGGATGTGGCGCCGATCGCAGAAATTTGCGATCTGGCCGACGAGTTTAACGCCCTGACCTATTGTGACGAAGTCCATGCGGTAGGCATGTATGGCCCGCGCGGCGGCGGAATCACCGAGCGTGACGAGGTAGCAAGCCGTGTCACCGTGATCGAAGGAACGCTGGGCAAAGCCTTTGGCGTAATGGGCGGCTATATCACCGCTGACCAGATGATCGTCGATTGCATTCGTAGCTATGCACCCGGTTTCATCTTCACGACATCGCTTTCTCCAGTGCTGGTCGCGGGTGTGCTCGCAAGCGTGCGCCATCTCAAACAGTCGAGCGAAGAACGCGATGGTCAGCAGGCAGCGGCAGAAACCCTGAAACAACTGATGGCGGATGCGGGGCTGCCCGTCATGCCCTCGGTCACGCACATCGTACCGTTAATGATCGGTGACCCGATCAAGGCTAAGAAGATCAGCGATATATTGCTCGCCGAATATGGCGTCTATGTGCAGCCTATCAATTTCCCTACTGTGCCACGCGGCACCGAACGGCTTCGCTTCACCCCAGGTCCAGCCCATACTGAAGAAATGATGCGGGAACTGGTTGAAGCGCTGGTCGAAATATGGGACCGTATGGAACTTGAGCTGCAAAAAGCGGCGTAACAATTCCCAATATTATTGGCCCATATTTCTGGGTAATATTTCAGGAGCAGTGATGCACCATCGTAGATTTGCCACCATCATGGCAGGAACTCTTTTTTTAGCCATGTCATCCCCGGCATTCGCCCAGACACCGCTTCCTCTTAAGCAAAAGAAGGATATGGCCTGCTATGTAGGGCTAAGTATCTTGTCTCAGGAGGCGCAAAAAAGTGACAAAATGAATGCCATAGCAAAGCAGAATATCTCAGCCTCCATTTTTTATTATGCAGGCAAGATTGCCGCGCGGCACCCGGGCAAAGCCATACCCGCTTTGGTCAACAGCCATATCAAGGAAGTGACTGACCACATCAAAACTACCAATGCCAAAGCATGTTTGGACGAGGTGAAAATCGCGCTAAAATCAAACGGCGCGAAGTAAACTACCTCGCGCCGCTATAGCATCTTGATTGTACCGGAAATCAGCTCCAGCCGAACTGCCACCAATAAGCAGTGAAGTAGCGACATACGCCTTCCCAGCTATGATAGTTTCCTGCGCCAACGCCAAAAGCAGTCTGCCAACGCTTTGCGGTATTGGTCGCGCCCTGAAAACAGGCGTGGAGGATAACGACATCAAATGCCCGCCCGCCAACCCAGCGCTGCACATCACTGGCCGATGCAATTTCATCACAATTGGGCCAGAGGAAATCGCTGCCGCCCCGTCCACCGGGCTGCGCTGTATCGGAATCTGAGTCTGAGCCGTGGCCAACATAGCAGAAGGCTGTCACGGCCTTGTCTGCCAGCGCCGCCTTTAATTGCGTGCCTGTCGGATGATCGAGCAATGTCGTGTGATAACCGCGATCAACGAAATCCGACACAGCTTCTGCTGCTGTGTTGCGGAAGCTGCGGTCAACAAAGGCATTGCCGGTCAAGCAGCCGATAACAACCACAGCCTTTTTGGCATCATCGCAATCTTCGCATTCTTCCGGCTCATATTCCTCTGGCGGAGTCGTGCCGGGCTTTGGTCCGCCATCACCCTCTTCGTCCTGCTGCTTTTTCTTCGCCTTCTTTTTCTTCACTGTCAGCTTGGCATGATATTCCTCATGCGTGCCATCTTCCGTCTCGGTGAGGAAAGCTACAAACTCATCCGGGTTCAGACCTTCTACCGGTCCCTTAAAGCTATTCTTGCACATGTTCGTCTCCTGTAAATTCAATCTCATCTTGGAGACTGTTTTACGCAGACGAATCAGATCGCGCTGTGAACCCGGTCACAAGCTATGGTTAATAAAGGAAATTTTTGTAAGCACGTAAAAAGCTAGCCTAAAGCAGCTTGTTTCTCTTCCGCCAGCCGGTCCAGCTCAGCGCGGCTCATCTTGGTCGCTTGCGTCTTCAATTGCCCGCAGGCAGCCGCTATGTCGCGCCCACGCGGTGTACGCACCGGCGCACTGATACCCGCCTCGAAAATCAGGTTGGAAAAGCGCTTGACCCGCTCCGGCGTCGAGCACTCATAGATTGCGCCCGGCCAGGGGTTGAACGGAATGAGGTTCACCTTGGCGGGCAGCTTATATTTGCGAATGAGGCGCACCAGCTCCAGCGCATCTTCATCACTATCATTCTTGTCCTTGAGCATCACATATTCAAAGGTGATGCGCCGTGCGTTATTAGCTTTCGGGTAATCCGCGCAGGCCTGAAGCAATTCCTCAATGCCATATTTGCGGTTGATCGGCACGATCTCGTCGCGCACTTCCTTGGTCACAGCATGCAGCGATACAGCCAGGTTAACGCCAATTTCTTCTGCCGCGCGCGCCATCATAGGTACGACGCCACTGGTCGAAAGCGTAATGCGGCGCTTCGAGAGCGACAGCCCTTCGCCATCCATCACCACCTTGAGCGCATCACGGACATTCTCGAAATTATAGAGCGGTTCGCCCATGCCCATCATCACGATATTGGTGAGCATCCGCCCGTCCGGCCGATATTGCGGCGCGTCTTCATCTTCATCATCGCCAACATCAGCAGCCATATTGCCCTTGGGCCATTCGCCCAGCGCATCGCGCGCCAGCATCACCTGTCCGACAATCTCACCCGGCGTCAGATTGCGCACCAACCGCATCGTGCCCGTATGACAAAACCGGCAGTTGAGCGTGCACCCTACTTGGCTGGAGACGCACAAAGTCCCCCGGTCCGCATCCGGGATGAACACCATCTCATAATCCTGCCCATCATCCGATTGCAGCAGCCATTTGCGGGTGCCGTCCGAGCTGACCTGCGCTTCGATGACATTGGGCCGCCCGACAATGAAGCGCTCGGCGAAAAAGGGCCGCTGCGCCTTAGCGATGTCCGTCATTTCGCCAAAGTCAGTAACGCCGCGATGATAGAGCCAGTGGAAAATCTGCTTCGAGCGCAGCTTCGCCTGCTTTGGTTCAAGTCCGGCCTCTTCAAGCTCCGCCTTGATCTGTACGCGCGAAAGACCAAGCAGGTCCACGCGCCCATCTTCACGAGGAGTAATGCTGCGCGGCACAGGCACAGGATCGATATGTCCGGGTATTTGCATAGGCGCGCGATATAATGACAAGCGAACAGAACTGCCAGCTCTTTCGCCGCAACCCTATTTTATACCAGAACAGCCCAAAGCTGCAGCGTCCATTGCTGTGGCCGCCCCTCTCAAAACATATATATCGGCAAAGCGACGCCCATTTTTCGCTTTACCCTCAATACTCATGCGTACAGCAGAGCGCATAGCAGCGATAATTGCCGCATCCATCCGCGCATCTTGCGCCCAGGCATCTGCATCGCCAGAAACCAGCGCAAATCGGCGCTCGCTTATGCTCATATAGACGGTGCTACCCGGTGCGCGTTCACGGCTCAGCCGTGCATGGAACTGCCCGCGCACACGCTCTCTTGGCCATGTCCCCACAGACGCAAAGGCGCGCCAGTTCGCGCGGCCTGATGAGCTGCGCGCTGGCTCGGCGATGGCATAGCAGCGGCCAGCCCCAGTATCTGCATCGCGAAAGGCACCCCACCTCTCAAAAATACCAAGCGAATCGCGCGCGCCCGCCAGCGTCGGCATTGCCGCCAATAGCAGTATGATACAGGCCAATGTCCGCTTCATGAAGCAACGCAAAGCCCATATGTGGCGATTTTGCAAGCGCCCGATAAAGAAATCTCCAGCTTAATCGCTTGAATCCACCACAGCGACTTGCTCCGCACGCGATTGTCGGTAATGAAGGATGTTCAATTGGGGGGCGTCATCAGACTCGTGGTGCCCGGGAGAAGAAAAGCGGAAACGGGAACAGGAATGAAGGCAACTATTGAACGCGCCACATTGTTGAAGAGCTTGAGCCACGTCCAGTCGGTCGTGGAACGGCGCAACACAATCCCTATCCTCTCCAATGTGCTGATTGAGGCGGCGGCCGATGGCACCATTCGTCTGATGGCGACCGACCTTGATCTTCAGGTTGTCGATGAAGTGCAGGCGCAGGTGGAAACAGCTGGTTCGACGACAATCTCCGCGCACACATTGTTCGACATCGCCCGCAAGCTGCCAGAGGGCAGTCAGGTGTCGCTTGATGAAGCCAATGGGAAAATGCTCATTCAGGCAGGCCGCGCGAAGTTCAACCTCTCGACTCTGCCTCGTGATGATTTCCCGATCATCGCTGAAGGCGACCTGCCGACGCAATTCTCGCTGCCCGCTGAAACGCTGAAGCAGATCATTGACAAAACGCGCTTTGCGATCTCGACCGAAGAGACACGCTATTATCTCAATGGCATTTTCTTCCATGTCGCCGACGATGACCAGCCCGTGCTGAAAGCCGTAGCGACAGATGGCCACCGCCTGGCGCGCGTGACTGTGCCCCGCCCCGATGGCGCTGAGGGCATGCCAGACATTATCATACCGCGCAAATGCATCGCTGAACTGCGCAAGCTGCTTGATGAAGTAGAGGGCAGTGTCGATATTTCACTATCGGCCAGCAAAATCCGCTTTGCTATCGGTAACGCAATCCTGACCAGCAAACTGATCGACGGCACATTCCCGGATTATACCCGCGTGATCCCGACAGGAAATGACAAGCTGCTCAAGATTGACCCTCGCAGCTTTGAAGAAGGCGTCGATCGCGTCGCGACCATCGCCACCGAAAAGACCCGCGCGGTCAAAATGGCGCTGGACAAAGACAAGATCACCCTCTCCGTCACCAGCCCGGAAAACGGCACGGCAGCAGAAGAGGTGCCTGGCGATTATAGCTCCGATGGCTTTGAGATCGGCTTTAACGCGCGCTATCTGCTCGATGTATTGGGGCAGGTCGAAGGCGATACAATTGAGCTGCACCTTGCCGATCAGGCTGCGCCGACACTCATCCGCGAGAATGACAAGTCACCAGCACTTTATGTGCTGATGCCGATGCGGGTATAAAGACGCTCCTGACAAGCCGCGCGGTGCAGCCATGTCGCGGTTGATCCTGTTCAACAAGCCCTTTGGCGTGCTCTCGCAATTCACGGATCGCGGCAGCGAAACCACGCGGCAAACCCTGTCTGACTTCATCGACCTGCCCGGCGTCTACCCCGCCGGACGGCTGGATCGTGACAGCGAAGGCCTGCTGCTGCTTACCGACGATGGCAAGCTGCAAGCGCGCATCGCGAACCCCAGGTTCAAAATGCCCAAAACCTATCTCGTGCAGGTCGAGGGCGAAGCAGACAGAGCCAGCCTCGATCAGTTGCGGCGTGGCGTTCGCCTCAAAGATGGGATGACTCGCCCCGCTGAAGCAGAGGCTATCGCTGCGCCTGATCTATGGCCCCGCGACCCGCCCGTCCGTTTCCGCAAGACCGTACCCGACTGTTGGATCAAGCTCACCATCAACGAAGGCCGCAACCGTCAGGTGCGCCGGATGACGGCTGCGGTGGGGCTGCCCACGCTACGGCTGGTGCGCTGGAGCATTGGCGACTGGAGCGTCGAGGGGCTGGAACAAGGGACATGGCGAGACGCCTGAACACACTCAATAGCGTCGGCGCTTTATGCCATAATCAATCCGTATCCCGACCCATTCACCGACCAAAGTTCGCCCACCGCGCCGCGGTGGACGCACGCGAAACTGCCATGATGCTTCCAGCACCGAGCGCGCAATGTTCGATCCCTTGGGATATTCATCAACGATTGCGCAATCCGCTACCCGAAAGTCCGGCACAGTGCGACAGGCAATCAGCCCCCAGCCCGGCCCACTCGCGGCAGACAAATAGCCGTCCAGCTCATTATCATATGGCTCACGATACCATGCCGCCGCATAGAGCGGCTCACCATTGGGGCCTGTCCCGCTCATCAGCGGCGTATCCCCATAAGCGCCGCTATCCATTGGCCCCATTTTCGGCGTACTCGGTTCAGCCTGCGGTTTCGGGCGTGGCGCTATTTTGCTGATGTCCATCTGCGCCATCAGATCAGGCGAAACGGGGATCAGAGAGGGAAGCACCACCTCAGGCTTTGGCTCTTCGCGCAGGCGCGGCTCTGGCTGGGCTTTTGGTTTCTGCAACGGGCGGGGCTTCGCCTCGGCAGTAGCTTCCGCTGGCTCCGGCTCCGCTTCGGGGCCAATATCGAAAGTCGTCAGACCAGTTCCAGCCTCTTTCAAGCGGGGTTTCGACTGGCCAAGGGTCAGCAGTGCAAGCAATAGCAGCAGCTCAATGAGGAGTGCTAAGATTATACCTGTCGTGCGTCGCCCCAACCCGGCACGAACCCGCGCAGGCAGCAAAGCAGACAAAGCACGGATCGGCTGAGACACAGAAATAGACTCCAACGGCCAAGCCACAACCGGCCAGGACCAGTCACGCGCTTTATTCAGAGGGGTACAGCCTGTCCATGTGAGACTTTGTATATGAACAGCGGCTTACAATATCGCTAGCCCCCGTAATCCAGCGCCACACTCCCCTGATTGACCAGCTTTGCGATACACTCCATCACCATGTCGGATTGGATCAACTCTGGCGCGATCATCAGGCTGTCATTCGCACAGAGGTGCTGAGCAAACTGAGCACTAGCCTGATCGCACTCAAAACATGCACCATCAACGAACAGCAATACCGAACCTGCTTCTTGCCGGATGAAGGAGAAACGACTGGCCGGATTTCGACATATTGACGCACCGTCCGCCAATGCCTCGCGCACATCAGCCTCGTTGACCGGCTCCTCCGGCTGCCAGTCCACATCGGTATATTTCGGCATGCTGTTATACTGGCCAAACCAGCGCGCAAAGGCAGCCCGGTCAGCCATTTTCTCGGTGATCATGTTGTGCAGCGCTGTTAATGCACCTGCACCAATCTCACCGGGGTTATCCTGCGCGGCCAGGTCCGGATCGCCATAGCGATCATCATCAGTCATCTCTTCGAGCAGATGATCACAATAATGCGCCATAAGTTCGCTGCGGGACGGCGCACGAAACCCGATTGAATATGTCATGCAATCATCGCCAACAGCCACGCCCTCATGCGCGAAACCGGGCGGCACATAGAGTATATCGCCCGGTTCCAGCACCCATTCATCGCTTGCCTCAAACTCAGCCAACAAGCGCAGATCATCATGCGGCAATAATGCTGTCGTAGCATCGCATTGCGCGCCGACACGCCAGCGACGACGCCCCGACCCTTGAATCAGAAACACATCATATTGATCGAAATGCGCGCCAACCCCGCTATCGTTTGCCGCATAGCTCACCATCACATCATCAATGCGCCAGTTCGGAACAAAGCGAAACGGCTCGATAAGCGCGGCAACGCCGGGTACATGATGATCAACAGCCTGCACCAACAAGGTCCAGCGTGCACACTCAATCGCGCCAAAGCGTGATTCCGGGAAGGGACCACGCTCCACGCTCCATTCCTCACCCGCAGCATCAGGTGCATGCAGGATCAACCGGGATTCCACGCCATCTTCGCACGCCAGCCCCGCCAGCTCATCAGGCTCCAGCGGATTAATCCAATTGGCCCAGGGGTTACGGATGAGCTGAGGCTTCTTCTGCCAGCTCTCGCGCAAGAACAACGGTATATCGAAATCAGATAGTTGCATTGTGCGCGTTCAACGCTCCCTCCGCACCTTCTGTGCTCGCTCAGAGAGCCGCTCCACCGCTGCTCCATGTATCCCCGGTGCGCAGCATAACAGGCCCAGCGCAACCGGGTCAGGCTGGTTGAAGGCCAGCGCTTCGCCCAACGCATCCGTCACAACAGCGCCCGCCTCCGCTGCAATCAGGGCTGCAGCCGCTATGTCCCATTCATAACCCCAACGAAGACCCGCAACCATATCAGCCTCATCGGCCGCGACCATCGCCATACGCAGAGCAATGCTGTTCGGCCGTGACACACATATGAGATCACGCTCTGTCTTGGGCAACACATCGGCGGGCACGCGCGCACCGGGCAGGTGCAACCGCTCACTCGCAGTCAAAGCACGACCATTACGATGCGCGCCCTTGCCTGCTTGAGCAATCCACAACTCATTGCGCGCAGGCGCTGCGAGCACACCGACAATCGGCCGTCCGCGTTCAATGAGAGCCACGGAGACCGCCCAGCCGGGCCTGCCACCCAGATAATCCCGTGTGCCATCAATCGGATCAACCACCCACACACGATCTGTCGAAAGCCGCGTAGCGTTATCGGCTGTTTCTTCGGAAAGCCAACCAGCATCAGGCGCAACCTGCCCTAAAGCATCGCGCAGCATAGTATCGACCTCTATGTCGGCATCACACACCGGCTGGCCCGGCTCTTTTTCCCAGCGCTTTACCTGCGTCGCACCGCCGGCCCATAGCTCCAGAGCATGATCAGCAGCCTGCGTGACCGCATCAATAATGGGGCGAAGTGCGCCGTCAGCCACCGGCCACCGTCATACCATCGACCCGCAATGTCGGCACATTGACCGCATAACGAAAGGCCAGATCACTCGCAGGCGTGATGGCCGCAAACATATCCTTAAGATTACCCGCAATCGTGATCTCAGTAACAGCCGGGCCTACGCCACCATTCTCGATAAGAAAGCCTGATGCGCCCCGACTGTAGTCGCCCGTCACCGGATTGACGCCCATGCCGATCAGCTCGGTCACATAAATACCGCGCTCAATGCCCTGCATCAGGTCCATCGGTGATGCTTCGCCCGGCTCCATATGTACATTGGTCGCTGAAACACCAGACCCCCGGCTCGCATGCCCCGTGGGCGCATCACCCAATTGTTTGGCCGATGCACTATCGAGCAACCAGCCCGTCAAAACACCCTTTTCGATCAGCGCGGTTTTCTGCGTCGGCAACCCCTCGCCATCAAACGGGCGAGAGCGCAAACCTCGTTTGCGCAGCGGGTCGTCTACTATGCTGATGCTGCTATCAAATAATTGCGCACCCAGATCATCAAGCAAGAAACTGGACCGCCGGGTGATCGCAGGGCCAGCAATAGCCCCGATCAGATGACCAATCAGGCTACCGCTGACGCGCGGATCAAAGATGATCGGCATCTCGCCACCCTTGATCTTGGCGGCACCAAGGCGCGCAATCGCCCGATGCCCGGCACGTCGACCAACGTGCTCAGCGTCTTCAAGGTCTCGCAAATGGCGCACACTATGGCTGGCGTGATCGCGCTGCATGGCGGCACCTTCCCCCGCCAATACGCTCGCCCATGTGCCATGCATGGTAGTGGCATAGCTGCCAGCGAAGCCATGACTGGTGGCCAGCGCGACCTGCGTGCGCCCCATGCTCGCGCCGCCACCCTCGCTGTTGGTAATGTCGGGGACAGAGCGCGCAGCATCCTCAATCGTAAGCGCTCGTTCCTTAAGTGCTGCAGGTTCAGGCATATCATCGTCGGCAAGATCAAGTGCGGGCATCTTACCGCGCATCAGGCGGTCTTCCGGGGCCAGCGTCGCATAAGGGTCTTCCGGCGCTTCTTTCGCCATAGACAGGCAGCGCTCCACCAGAGCAGCAAGTGCAGTCGGCTCCAGATCAGACGCCGATACCGTTGCTGAGCGCTGGCCTACAAATATACGCAGGCCAATTTCTTCGCCTTCGGATTGCTCCACATCTTCCATCTCGCCAAGCCGTACGGACACACCGGTCGAGGCATTGCAGGCATAGAGCGCATCGGCAGCATCCGCCCCCGCTTTGCGCGCCTGCTCGACCAGAGCCTGAGTACGATCCTGTGCATCGCGAAGTGAGAGCATTCAAACTTAATCCTATAGCTATGAACCATCGGCCATAACCACCGTTGCTCCGTGGCGCAACGCCAGCATGATCAACCCTGCTGAATCAGTCTTGCGCTTGCAGCCAATATTTCAACAAATGATGCGCCACAGCCATAGGCGGCGGCGGCAGAAAGGGTGCGTCGGGCGCACCGGCAAGTGCGGCCCGGACATCATCAGCGCTCGCCCAGAAGGCATGTTCCAACTCCTGCGTATCAAGGGTCAGCGCGTCATCATGCGCCTGCGCCGTGCAGGCAATCATCATGGATGATGGAAACGGCCATGGCTGGCTCATCACATAGCGCACATCAGAGACCCGGATACCCGCTTCTTCGAACAATTCACGCGCAACTGCGCCTTCTAATGTCTCCCCCGGTTCAACAAACCCGGCAAGTGCGGAAAACCGCCGGGGCAGAAAGCGCGGCTGACGGCCCACCAACACCTTGCCATCATATTCGGCCAGCATGATGACAACCGGATCAACCCTTGGAAAATGATGGGCGCGGCAATCCTGACATTGCCGCGACCACCCTGCTTTTACAGGCTTTGTGGGTGCGCCACATACTGCACAAAAGCAATGACGCGCATGCCAGTCCACAAGGCTACGCGCCGCACCGTAAAGGCTCAGCTCCTCAGCACTCAAAATATTGGCGGCATCCCACATTGCAGTACCGAATTGCTCGTTATGAGGGGTCCCCCGTTTTAGTTCGACGAAAAGTGGGCGTCTGTCTTCAAGACACCCAAGCAATGCATGCGTGTCAGGCGATGCATGAGCGGGCAGAGGTTCACGAACAAGACTATCGCCATTCAGCACCGGGTTGAGGCCGTCCAATATAATGTGCAGGGCAGCCGGATCTGCAAACCACTCCGCCAGCAGTACCGGGTCAACGCGTACATGATCGCATCTGTCCAACATGCATGAAGAAAAACCGAGGATGGAGGAGGAGGGTGATATATCAGTCATCACGACCCTGCATGACAGCCTTCACGACTTTTGCAAAGAGGGTGGGCAAGCCTGCCTCGTTGATTATGTTCGACGGCCACCACTGACCCGCGCCCTCTGGCTGTTCATCAGAACCACACAACAGCCGTTGCACCGTCACTGTCAGACGAAAATGGGTAAACACATGCTCCACTGGCTGGTTAAGCGTGATCCAATCCCCCGCAAGAGGCGGCATGCCTTCGCTCTCCTTACCACGCTTATCCCATGAGCTGCCCGGCAGGCCCACCATCCCTCCCAGCATCCGTTTATCGCCGCGTCGCTCAATCCAGACATGGCCATCCTCGCGCTCCAGCCACCAGACAATGCCTTGGCGATGCGGCTTATCTTTTTTCGGCGCTTTTACCGGGAGGTCCTCTGCGCGCCCCTGACTTTGCGCAGCGCACTGGTCACGCAACGGGCAAAGCAGGCATTGCGGATTGCGCACTGTGCAAATGCCTGCGCCCAGATCCATCATCGCCTGCGCAAAATCACCGGCGCGCTCGGCAGGTGTAATCACGTCTGTCTTAGCGCGAATTTCCGGCCGGGAAGCAGGAAGTGGTGTCTCTATCGCGAACAGGCGGCTCACCACCCGCTCGACATTAGCATCAACCACCACAGCGCGCGCACCAAAGGCAATCGCCGCCACTGCTGCCGCCGTATATGTGCCCACACCGGGCAGTGCCAGCAACCCGGCCTCGCTATCCGGGAAGCGCCCTCCATGCTCGCCCGCGACGACCCGCGCACAGGCAAGCAGGTTACGCGCGCGGGCATAGTAGCCCAGCCCTGCCCATGCGGCCATCACATCGGCATCATCTGCCGTAGCCAATGCCGTGACACTCGGCCAGCGCGCCGTAAATTTCTCAAAATAGGGAACCACCGCAGCCACGGTCGTTTGCTGCAACATGATCTCGGAAAGCCAGATGCGATATGGGTCCGGGCGCGCACTATCCCCCGGCGCTGATCGCCACGGCAAGCTGCGCGCATGCACATCATAATGACGCAACAATGCGGCGGAAACGGCATGGATCGGTTCACTCTCGACGGACATGCCTACGCTATGGCATGAAGGCGGTGATGACGGAACCAAAGAAGCCCTCCGCCGGGAAAACATCCGGCAAAAAACAGCGCAAGCCCGGCCATATGCCACCCGAGCGCATTGGCGGCCCGCGCGCCATTGCTGACCTGATGCCGCGCATTGGCGGCGCAGCTTTCCGTCGTTTCGGCTTTGTGCAATCCAGCGTCGTGACGCGCTGGGCAGAGATAGTCGGTGCGCGCACCGCTGCTGTGAGCGCCCCCGAATCGATTCGCTTCCCGGCCGGCAAAAAATCGGACGGCACATTGGCGCTCACCGTGATGAGCGGTCATGCGCCAATCATCCAGCATATCATCCCGGATATCATCGAGCGAGTGAACCGCTTTTTCGGCTATGCCGCTGTCGCTAAAGTTGCGATCAAACAGGGCGAGATCGTACGCAAAGAGCCAGAACACCGGCCGCCACCGGCCAATCTCAAACCCATACCCACTGAGCTTGGCGATTCGCTGCGCGACATTGGCGACCCAGAGCTACGTTCTGTGCTTGAATCCATGGCGCAAGGACTTGCCAATCCGCCCAAGCTGGGCAAAATCAGCTAAAATAACCGCTTTAAGAATGAACAAGGCCTACTCGTGAATTTTCGCCGTATCCTCATCATCATTGTCGCGCTGCTGATTGCAGCATCGCTGATCATGCCTGCAGTAGCACATGCCACGCCCCCCGCTGTCCCACAGCAGGACTGGTCCAAGCATATCAGCCTCACCCCCGAAGGGGCCCATGTGATCGGCAACCCGAAAGCCAAAAACAGGCTGGTCGAATATATAAGCTATACATGTTCAACATGCGCACTTTTCGTCAGCGAAGGCAGCGAACCGCTTAAGCAAAACTGGGTAAAAAACGGCAGTCTGGCGGTCGAAATCCGCAACAGGGTGCGTGATCGATATGATATTACAGCCGCTTTAGTAGCCCGCTGCGGAGGGCCAGACAGGTTCGAGGAATTTCATACAGCCCTGTTTGCTGGCTACAGGCCGTGGATGACTCGCGTTTACACCCATGAGGCGATATCAAAAACCATGCCCCCTCCTAAAGACCGCGTTGCAGAATTAGCAAACATAGCGGAAATGACAGGCTTATTGGCATGGCTGGAACAGCGCGGCATACCCGCACAGCAAGGCCGCGCCTGTCTTACGGACAAGGCAGCTCTGGACACTGTTATGGCAATGACAAAACGAGCGATAGAACAGGACAAGACCAATGGCACACCTGCTTTTATCCTCAATGGCACCTTGCTGGAGGCTTTCACCTGGTCTGCTCTTAAACCACAGCTACCTGCACAGACATTGCCGACGCCAGCAAACTAAACTAAACCGTTGCCAACATAACCGGAGCAATCGTTCGTGAATAAAACCATCTTTCTGCCTGTCCTCGCTACTCTTACGATGGCGCTTAGCGCCTGTGGCGACAAAGACGCCACATCTGCCATCCCGAAAATAGAAGCAGGCGAAAGCGTTCCCGCTCCCGATGGCCAGAAATGGAGCGATATCGTCGCAATATCGCAGGCGGGTGGCTATGTGATGGGCAACCCGGACGCCACGCTTAAAATTACCGAATATGGTTCATACACCTGTTCACATTGTGGCGACTTTGCCGAAGCATCAAGCGAAGACATTGATACGATGGTCGATACCGGCAAGATGAGCTTTGAATTTCGCCCTTATGCACGTGACCCGCTTGATATGACGGTTGCCCTGCTTGCTGGTTGTGCTGGCGCGGAACCGCATTTCCCGCTTTCTCATCAGCTTTTTGCCAATCAGGTGGCTATGTTCGAAACCGCACAAGGCGCAGGCGAGGAAGCCTATGTCGCTGCGATAGAAAAGCCGGTCAGTGAACGCTTTGTCGCGCTGGCGCAGATGGCAGGTCTGGTCGAATTCGTGAAACAACGCGGCATATCAGAAGAAAAAGCCGCGCAATGCCTCTCCGATGAAACGCAAATCGAAGCACTGACGATGCAGGTTCAGGAAGCCAACAATCAATATAATATCACCGGCACGCCTACCATTATCATCAATGGCAAGGTCGCCGAAAATATGAACAGTTGGGCGCCGCTTAAAGCTAAACTCAAGGAGGCGGGCCTCTGATCGCGCAGGCGACACGACTTCTCCCTTATTCCTCGGCGGCAAGGGGCTGACCGTCGATGGAAATTCATCGCCTTAAGCTTTCTGGCTTCAAAAGCTTCGTAGACTCAACCGAGCTACGGATCGAACCGGGTCTGACAGGCATTGTCGGCCCCAATGGTTGTGGCAAATCCAACCTGCTTGAAGCTATCCGCTGGGTGATGGGAGAATCCAGCGCGCGCTCCATGCGCGGCGGCGGTATGGAAGATGTGATCTTCGCGGGCACTGCAACGCGCCCGCAACGCGACTTTGCAGAAGTGATGCTGCATGCTGGTGTACAACCCGGCGAGGCTATTCCCGCTATGGAAGTGGGCGGCGACGGTGAGCTGGAGATCATGCGCCGCATTGAGCGTGGTGCGGGCAGTGCCTATCGCGCTAATGGCAAGGATGTCCGCGCCAAGGATGTCGCGCTGGTTTTCGCCGATGCGGCCACCGGCGCGCACAGCCCCGCACTCGTCAGTCAAGGCAAAATCGCCGCCGTTATTGCTGCACGCCCGCAGGAACGCCGCGCGATGCTGGAGGAAGCCGCCGGGATCGCCGGGCTGCATGTACGCCGCAAAGATGCCGAACAAAAGCTGCGCGCCGCCGAGAATAATCTCGCGCGGCTGGATGAAATATTGGCGGATATGGATGTCCGCGCCAATGCACTGCGCCGTCAGGCCAAGGCCGCAGAGCGCTACACCCGCCTTTCCGAGCAAATCCGCATCGCCGAAGCCCGCGCGCTCTATGCCCGCTGGCGCGAAGCCGATGCCACCGCCACAACTGCGCAGGCCGAAGCCAAAGAGCGAGAAGCAGCCGTATCCGAAGCGCAAGAGCGGCAAGGCAATAGCGCTGCTCATGTCCATGAAGCGACGCAAGCGCTCGCCAAAGCCCGCAGCACAGCGCAAACGGCCCGCGATGCCGCACATGATGCAGGGCACAAGCTCACAGCTCTGAAAGCCCGGCATGACGAGACGGTGCGGCGCCTCGCTGACCTTGATGCGCAGGCGCAGCGCCTCACCGAAGACCGCGCCCGTGAAGACGAGCTGGCGCATGATGCTGCCCAGGCCATAGCGCGCCTTACCGATGAAGGCGCAGCGCTCAAAACCCGTATAGCAGAAGCCGAAAAACGCGCGCCAGAATTTGCCGCGCGCATCGCACAGGCGCAAGAAGAAGCCCGCGACGCCGAACTGGAGCTGGCCAAAGCAATGGCCCAGCAGGCAGGCGAGCAAGCCGAGCTGCGCGTGGCACAAGCCGCCCTCTCCGCATCGCAAGGCAGGCTGGAACGCACGCAGCGTGATGCGCAAAAACTGGAGGCAGAGCTGGCAGCACTGCCGCAAGCAGCACCGCTGGAACAACAGCGCGATGACGCCAGCAAGGCGCTTGCTGAAGCACAAACCCGCAAAGAACAGGCAGAAGCCGCACTCGACAAAGCGGAAACGGATCGTGCAACCGCAACGCAAGCGCGCAGTGAAGCGGAGTCTGCGCTATCCTCAGCGCGCGCGGCATTGTCTGCACTAGAAGGCGAAGCTCAGGCACTGGAACGCGCATTGGGCAGCAGCTCATCAGGCAAGGACCGGTTGCTGGACAAGGTGAAAGCCAAACCCGGATATGAGCATGCGCTTGCCGCTGCTTTGGGCGATGAGCTGGAGGTCGGGCTGGATGCCAGCGCCGCGCGACACTGGGCAGGCGCGCAGGCTCAGGAAGGCGACCCCTCATTACCGAAAAATACGGAATCACTTTTTGCCTATGTCAACGCACCTCCGGGCCTTTCCCGTCGGCTCAGTCAAATTGGCGTAGCGACAAGCGATGACGGCCAGCCCCTCGCAGTCGGCCAGCGCCTTGTCACAAAAGATGGCGAATTGCGCCGCTGGGATGGTTTTTCCGCACGCGGTGGCGATGAAGCAGGAGGAGCGGCAACTGCCCAACGCCTGATCCGCGCAAACCGGCTCGAAACCATCCAAACCCAATTACACCCAGCCCGCGCTGAGGTCGAAACGGTGAATGCGGCACTATTGGCCGCACGCGAAGCTGCCAATGCCGCCGAAAACGCGATCACCAGCCTACGCTCTGACCTGTCGGCCGCCGAGCGTGATATCACAATCGCAACGCGCACCCGCGACGATGCGACAGCGCAGATCGAACGCCTCGCCACACGCCGGGACGATATTAGCGCACGCGCTCAGGAAGCGCGCACCGAGTTTACCACCACTCTCGGCGAGCATGAAAAGGCACAAATCGCTCTTGCCGACATTCCAGATGGAGCGGAAACGCGAGAGCTGGTCAGCCAGCTCTCGCGCGCAAGCGAAGCGGCCCATGCAAAGGCAAGCCAACTTCAGGCCGATGCTGCACTGGCTGAGCGCAGCTTATCATCAGACCGCGCACGCCTGACTGATGCCGAGGGCGAAATCAAGCACTGGAAAAGTCGCTCTGGTGAGGCGGGTAAACGCCTTGCCGATATGGCCAAACGTGAGGAAAGCATTGCTGAAGATCGTGCAGCGCTGACCGGCAAGCCCGAATTTCTCGCGCAGGAAGCCGAAGCGCTTGAAGCTGAAAACAGCACATTGGCGCAACAGGCCGCTGAAGCACAAACAGCGGAAGCCATTGCAGAAAGCGCTCTGCGCTCCACAGAATCCATCCACAATCAGGCAGGGGAAGCGCTCTCACTGGCGCGCGAAGCCCGTGCAGGCGCCGCCGCCCGCGCCGAGGCCGCAGTAACACACCGCACCGAAACCAATCGCCAATGCGGCGAACGCTTTGAATGCCCGCCGCCAGTGCTGCCCGAAAAAATCGGTTTTGACAGCAGTGAAATGCGCAGTGCGCAAGATGAACAGGCCGAGTTTGAAAAATTCACCACGGAGCGCGAGCGCATCGGCCCGGTTAATCTGATCGCGGCGCAAGAGCTGGAGGAGCTGGAAACACAGCAGACAACCAGCCGCGCCGAAAGCGAAGAAATTACCCAAGCCATCCATCAGTTGCGTGGCTCTATTGGCAGCCTGAACCGCGAAGGGCGACAACGCCTGTTGGCCGCATTTGAAGCCGTGGACCAGCATTTCCAGCGCCTCTTCACCGCGCTCTTCAATGGTGGGCAGGCGCGGCTGGAGCTTGTCGATAGCGACGATCCGCTCGAAGCGGGTCTAGAAATTCTCGCCCAGCCGCCGGGCAAGAAACTCTCCACCCTCACCCTGCTTTCTGGTGGCGAACAGGCACTTACTGCCGTCGCGCTCATCTTTGGCCTGTTCCTCACCAACCCGGCGCCGATTTGCGTGCTCGATGAGGTTGATGCGCCGCTAGACGATGCCAATGTCGAGCGCTTCTGCGACCTGCTCGACCAAATGGTCCGCGACACCAAAACCCGCTATCTCATCGTCACCCATAATGCCGTGACAATGGCGCGTATGCACCGCCTCTTCGGCGTGACTATGATCGAGCAGGGCATCAGCCGATTGGTATCAGTCGACCTTGGCGGTGCGGAAGAATTGCTCGCAGCAGAGTAATTTTTGTAGGTACAAAAACTGTTGACGAATCAAATTTTTGTAGGTACAAAAATACTGAGGTTTCCAGTCCCCTCACAGGTATAGCAATTAGGCACAGCAATCGATTCCCTGTGCTATGGAAACCGTTATGAAAATTACATATGATGAGGCAAAGCAGTTATCGACTCTAAAAGATAGAGGTCTCAATTTCGCTGATGCAGGTCAGATTTTCAATGGTACCCATTTCACGCAGGAGGATGACCGATATGATTATCCGGAGCAGCGCTTTCAAACCTACGGCCATATAAACGAGCGTATGGTAATGATCGCATGGACACCAACCAGAAATGGTGTCCGAATTATATCGATGAGAAAATGCAATGAACGAGAACAAAAAGCCTTTGCCACCCGTTTGGAATGATGATGACCTTCCGGAATGGACGGAAGATCAGTGGGATCGCGCCGAAATTCGTCATGGAGATACGGTCATTCGTCCTGCCAGCGGTACGCTCACAAAGCGTGGACGGCCTCGTTCAGCTAACCCCAAGCAGCAAGTAACGTTACGACTGGACGCTGTCGTTCTGGAAAAATTTCGTTCCATGGGACCACGCTGGCAAAGCCGGATCAATGCGGAATTGCGTAAAGCGCTCGGCCTTTAGGTCTTAGCGCTAACTCGCGCCGACCACCACGCAAGCCGCAAACATCAACGCGCCAGCAAATCGGTTCGCGCGGAATTTGACCAGCGGGTCATGCCCGTCTTCCTTGAGTGTTGCGACCTGCCAGAGGAAATGCGCGACCAAGGGAAGCAAGGCGAGCAGTGTCAACGGGTGCGGGCGCACCATCCATAAGGCCCCTGCCCACGCCGCAGCCGCCACAGCATAAAAACCCGCCACGCCAGCACGCGCATGTTCGCCCATCGCAAGCGCACTGGACTTGATCCCCACCAGCGCGTCATCTTCCTTGTCCTGAAGCGCATAGATGCTGTCAAACCCGATCACCCAGCATATGCCGCCCGCATAGAGCAGCCCGGTCGCAATGCTCAGCCCGCCGGTCATCTGCACCCAGCCGACCAGAGCGGGCCATGTAAACACCAGCCCCAGCCAGAGCTGCGGCCACCATGTGATCCGCTTCATAAATGGATACGCCGCGACCAGCGCGAGGCTGGCGAGCGCCATAAGCTGCGCCTCCCAGCGCAATTGCAGCAGCACAACCAAACCAGCCAGACACAGCGCGGCCATCCATAATGCCGCCTGCAACACGCTCAGCCTGCCCGCCGCTAAAGGTCGGCTGGCCGTGCGCGCAACTTTCTTGTCGAGATTGCGATCAACAATGTCATTCCACACACAGCCCGCCCCGCGCATCGCTATGCTACCCGCCAGAAACCACAGGATCATGCGCCAATGCTCAAGCCCGTTCCCGGCGAGCGCAATCGCCCATGCGCCGGGCCAGAACAGCAGCCACCAGCCAATAGGCCGGTCAAAGCGCGCCATTTGCGCCAGATCACGCATTCCGGCAGGCAGCAATGCCATAAGGCCACTCGCCTGACTGTCCGGGACGATATTGGCCGGGACTATATTGGCTTGCACTTGCACGGTCTTTTGCTGTTTAGACATGGGAAGTTCCAATGGAGTAAGTCTCGCATGCCCGCAACCCCCGCATGGCCCCCGCGCAGCGCCCCGCGCCTCTATGTCGAGGCTGATCTGGCAGCTGGCGCGGCCGTGCCCATTGATGGCAATGCCGCCCATTATCTGATTTCGGTGATGCGCGTGAAAGAAGGGGACGCGGTGTTGCTCTTCAATGGCCGTGATGGTGAATGGGCAGCGCGCGCCAGCGCCATCCGCAAGCGCGATCTCACCCTGGAATGTGCCGAACAAACCAAGGCTCTCGAACCGGTTCCCGATTTTTGGCTCTGCGCCGCGCCAATCAAGAAAGCGCGCATAGACCTTGTGGCCGAGAAAGCCTGCGAACTGGGCGTGGCAAAGCTCCAGCCAGTGCTCACCAGCCGGGCGGTGGTTGACAAGCTCAACCTTGGCCGTCTGCGCACGCATATGATCGAAGCCGCCGAACAATGCGGGCGCACTGCAGTGCCCAAAATCACCGAAATCATGAAGCTAGATGCGCTGCTCAAAAGCTGGCCACAAGACCGCCACCTCTTCTTCGCAGACGAAATGGGCGGCGATACCGTGGCAGAGACTTTTGCAACACATAAAGGCCCCGCTGCCTTGCTCATCGGCCCGGAAGGCGGCTTCACAGATCAGGAACGCGACGCTATTCGCGCCCACCCAGCCAGCGTTGCCATATCTCTCGGCCCACGTATCCTGCGCGCCGAAACAGCGGCCATTGCCGCTACGGCATGCTGGATGTCAGCCAATGGTGACTGGCGCAAATAGGGCATTACAACTATCGCGAAATAGTCTTTTGCTGCGAAATGCAATTGATTGGCAGACGAGGCATCCCTATCTGCTCCTTCAGACACAGCGTTAGGCGGGGCATGAGCACAAGAACGGACTCCGGAGGGGAAGACCCCATCATCGAAAGCCGGGATCAACTGATCTCCGTTTTTGCACGTGGTGAAAAACCCATCGAAAACTGGCGTATCGGCACCGAGCATGAAAAGTTTGTTTATGCTCTGGATGACCATCACGCGCCCTCTTATGACGAAAAAAATGGCATCCGCGATCTACTCTCTGGCCTGACCCGCTTCGGCTGGACGCCTGTAATGGAAGGCGAGAATGTCATCGCCCTTTCCGGAAAGGACGGCACAGTCAGCCTCGAACCGGCGGGGCAACTTGAACTTTCCGGCGCGCCGCTCGAAAACCTGCACCAGACCTGCGCAGAAACCGGGCGCCATCTCGAACAAGTGAAGGCTGTTGGCGATGAGCTTGGCCTGGGCTTTCTGGGCGTTGGTATGTGGCCGGACAAAACCCGTGAAGAGCTGCCCGTTATGCCCAAAGGCCGCTATGGTATCATGCTGCGCCATATGCCACGTGTCGGCAACCTCGGCCTCGACATGATGCTGCGCACCTGCACCATCCAGACCAACCTCGATTATGCTTCAGAAGCCGATATGGCACAGAAATTCCGCGTGTCGCTTGCGCTGCAACCCATTGCAACGGCGCTGTTCGCCAGTTCACCCTTCACCGAAGGGAAACCCAATGGCTATCTCTCCTATCGCAGCCATATCTGGTCTGACACAGACCCGGCGCGCACCGGCATGTTGCCCTTCGTGTTCGAAGATGGCTTTGGCTATGAACGCTATGCCGACTATGCGCTCGATGTACCGATGTATTTTATATTTCGGGACGGCAAATATATAGACGCCGCAGGGCAAAGCTTCCGCGATTTTCTCAAAGGGGAGCTGCCCGCCCTTCCCGGTGAAAAGCCCACGCTTGCAGACTGGAATGACCATCTTTCGACCGCTTTCCCAGAAGTGCGGCTCAAAAGCTTTCTTGAGATGCGCGGGGCCGATGGCGGACCCTGGAACCGCATCTGCGCACTACCCGCCCTCTGGGTCGGCTTGCTCTATGATCAAAGTGCCCTTGATGCAGCATGGGACCTGGTAAAAGACTGGAGCATGGACGAACGGCAAGTGCTGCGTGACAACGTGCCCAAGCTTGGCTTCGACACGCCTGTTGCGGGCGGACGCACCTTGCGTGATATAACCCCTGAAGTAATGCGTATCGCAGAAATGGGCCTTACGAACCGGGCGCGCCTGAATGCGAGCGGCGATAATGAAACCTGTCACCTTACGACGCTGCAAGAGATTGTCGCGCGCGGGAAAGCACCAGCAGAAATATTGTTAGAGCGCTTCCATGGCGAATGGGGTGGTGATATGTCCCGAATCTATGCCGAAAAAAGCTTCTGATCTTCGCGGGCCATACACATGAGTAAGGCCGATACCTCTTCAAACCGCCCAATGGGCCGATATCTGCTGCTCGGAGCAGCAGCTATCGCGCTTATTTCCGTAGGGTATGCAGTGACGCGCGATGACGCAGAACCGCACAATGCAACGCCTCAGCCACAAGCAGCTTCAGCCGAAGCTCCCGACCCGGCAAAGATTATCCGTACGCTGCAAGAGCGTGTCGGGTCCAACCCCAAAGATGCTGAGGGCTGGCAACAACTGGGATGGGTCTATTTCGAAACCGGGAAATATCCCGATGCTGCCCGTGCCTATCGCCGCGCAAGCGAACTGGCTCCCGGCAACGCGACCTTCTGGTCATCATTGGGGGAAGCGCTGGTCATGTCAGATGAGCGCAACCCTATGCCCGATGAAGCAAGCAAGGCATTCGACACAGCGCTCAAGCTGGACCCCAAAGACCCCCGTGCGCGCTATTTTGTCGCGGTGCGCAAGGATCTGGCAGGCAATCATAAAGGCGCTATTGATGATTGGTTCGCACTGCTGAAAGACACACCTGCCGGCGCACCATGGGCGAAAGACCTGCGCCGCACCATCGAGCAGGCCGCCAAGATCAACGATATGGATGTTGCTGATCGCCTTGCGGCCATCGCGCCACCAGCAGCAGACCCACACGCCGGAGCAGGCGTCAACGTCGCCACAGCCGCAATCCCCGGCCCAAGCCGCCAGCAGATGCAGGCTGCAGCAGCCCTGCCCAAAGGCCAGCAAGACGCAATGATAGCAGGCATGGTCGAAAGCCTGGAGGGCAAGCTCAAGGCCAATCCTGCCAATGTCGATGGCTGGGTAATGCTGATGCGCAGCCGTATGACATTAGGTGAAAGCACCAAGGCCACAGCCGCGCTCCAATCCGCAATCGCTGCGAACCCTGACAAGACACAATATCTGCGCGAGCAGGCCGCACAAATCGACGTCCCCGGCGCCTGATACAATAGCTATCTCTTGTGCCTGCACGAGAGCGCTATTACACTATACGCATGGGCAAGCATCACCATAATGAATTTAGCGGCACCTCTCTTCGAGAAGAAGCGCAGAAAGTGCTCGAAGAGCGTAGCGAACAATGGACGCAAATGCGCGCCACGATATTCGACGCGCTGGCAGACCAACAGAAGCCTGTTTCCGCTTATGACATAGCCGATGCTGTGTCCGCAGCACGCGGCAAGCGCGTAGCCCCGAACAGCGTCTACCGCATTCTCGACCTGTTTGTGGCGAGCAACCTTGCTATCCGCATAGAAAGCGCAAACGCATATATCGTCAACGCTCACCCCGGTTGCGTGCATGACTGTATTTTCCTCGTCTGCACACATTGCAGCAGAGCCATTCATATCGATGACGACAGCATCACCGCCAATGTACGCGATCGCGCTGCAGCGGAAAATTTCATAGCCGAGCGCCCAATTATCGAAGTGCAGGGCATGTGCACAGACTGTCAAAAAGCAGCGTAAAGGCCAGCATTAAGTTCGACATGCAGCGCTAATCGCTTTATGGTCGCTGACTGGAGACATTATTTTCAATGAATGACCGCCCCGACACCCCACTGCTTGATCAGGTAAATGTGCCTGATGATCTGCGACAACTGAAGCCGCAGCAACTGCGTCAACTGGCTGATGAGCTGCGCGCAGAAACGATCAGTGCCGTGGGCACGACCGGCGGGCATTTAGGCTCAGGCCTTGGCGTTGTCGAGCTGACGGCAGCTATCCATTATGTGTTCAACACACCAGATGACAAGCTCATCTGGGACGTTGGCCACCAATGCTATCCCCATAAAATCCTCACCGGCAGACGAGACCGCATTCGCACGCTTCGTCAGGGCGGCGGCCTTTCCGGCTTCACCAAGCGCGCCGAAAGCGAATATGACCCGTTCGGCGCGGCGCACAGTTCTACCAGTATCAGCGCGGCCCTTGGCTTTGCTATTGCTAACAAAATGGCAGGCACGCCGGGCAAGGGCATTGCCGTTATCGGTGATGGAGCGATGTCGGCAGGCATGGCCTATGAGGCGATGAACAATGCCGAGGCGGCGGGCAACCGCCTCGTCGTCATCCTCAACGACAATGATATGTCGATAGCACCTCCTGTAGGCGGACTGTCCGCTTATCTGGCGCGCCTCGCATCGAGCCGGGAATTTCTTGGGCTGCGCGATCTGGCGAAGCGGCTTGCGCGCAAACTCCCCAAATCACTCCATACGGCCGCGCGCAAAACAGATGAATTTGCCCGTGGCATGGCGATGGGCGGTACATTATTTGAGGAGCTGGGCTTTTATTATGTCGGCCCAATCGACGGCCATAATCTCGACCAGCTCATCCCCGTGCTCGAAAATGTGCGCGATGCCGCTGAGGGGCCGTGCCTGATCCATGTCGTCACGCAAAAGGGCAAGGGCTATGCCCCAGCCGAAGCGGCTGATGACAAATATCATGGCGTGCAGAAATTCGATGTGGTGACAGGTACACAGGCCAAATCCCCACCTGGACCGCCCAGCTATACCAATGTTTTCGCCAAAGCACTGATCGCCGAAGCCGAGCGGGACGAGACAGTCTGCGCGATCACCGCCGCCATGCCCTCGGGCACGGGGCTCGACAAGTTCGAGCAAGCCTTCCCTGATCGCACATTCGATGTCGGCATTGCCGAGCAACATGCCGTGACTTTCGCAGCAGGGCTGGCAGCACAAGGCATGCGCCCCTTCTGCGCGATCTACTCCACCTTCCTACAACGCGCCTATGATCAGGTTGTGCATGATGTAGCGATCCAGAACCTGCCTGTACGCTTTGCGATGGACCGTGCCGGGCTGGTCGGTGCCGATGGAAGCACACATGCGGGCAGCTTTGACATCACCTATCTCGCTACCCTGCCCAATTTCGTCGTTATGGCAGCCGCAGACGAAGCCGAACTGGTGCACATGGTGCACACATGCGCGCGCCATGATGATGGCCCCATTGCTGTGCGTTACCCACGCGGCGCAGGCACAGGCATTGCGCTCCCCGAAACGCCCCAGCGCCTCGAAATCGGCAAGGGCCGCATCGTGCGCGAGGGCAAGAAAGTCGCCATCCTTTCGCTTGGCACACGGCTTGAGGAAGCGCTCAAGGCCGCCGATGCACTGGATGCGCGCGGCCTCTCCGCCACGGTAGCGGACCTTCGTTTTGCCAAGCCACTGGACGAAGCGCTCATCCGCAAGCTGCTCGCCAGCCATGAAGTCTGTGTCACGGTCGAGGAAGGCAGCGTTGGCGGCCTGGGCGCGCATGTGCTGACGATGGCGAGCGACGAAGGCCTGATTGATGCAGGACTCAAGCTGCGTACCCTGCGCCTGCCCGATAGTTTTCAGGATCAGGACAAACCGGAAAAACAATATGCCGACGCCGGGCTGGATGCAGACGGCATCGTCAACACCGTGCTGACCGCCCTGCGCCATAATAGCACCGGCGTTGATGAAGCAGGCGCGCGGGCGTGATTTTTACTGAGTGTGCCGCACCAGCCCTCTGCCCCACCCGGCCTCCCATAAGGCATAATATTTGGGAGGCCGGGTGGGGCAGAGGGCTGGTGCCGAATCCATGACACAAAAACGCATAGGCCTGCTTGGAGGTTCCTTTAATCCGGCTCATGGCGGGCACCGTGCAATCAGCCTGTTTGCCAAAGAAGCACTAGGGCTGGATGAAGTCTGGTGGCTGGTCAGCCCCGGCAATCCGCTCAAGCCCACAAAGGGTATGGCTCCGCTGCCTGCCCGGCTTGCCCATGCGCAAAAAGTCGCACGACGCGCGCCCATTCGCGCCACAGCCATCGAAGCGCAATTCGACACGCGCTACACATATAACACATTGTCCGTACTCATCCGGCGCTTCCCCCGCCACCGGTTCATCTGGCTGATGGGCGCGGATAATCTGCAGCAATTCGTTCAATGGAAAAACTGGCGCGGCATAGCGCGCATCATGCCCATTGCCGTAATCGCCCGTCCGGGTTATGATGAGCGCACTCAAGGTCATAAAGCCATGAGCTGGCTGCGGCGCTTCGTCCGGCCCGCAGCACAGAGCAGAAACTGGACAAACTGGAGAACACCGGCGCTCGTGCACCTGCGCTTTCGCCCTGATCCACGGTCGGCAACCCTGCTGCGGCAGGCCAACCCCCATTGGCATAATGACTATGCAGGCCAGACTGTGCGTGATCCGATCACGCGGCAAATGATAGAGAACGACTCCAGTGCCAATAAACCACTATGACCCACCCTATGAAGGAGCGACATTGAACCAGATACCCCCCGCCCATGATCCGGCCACAGGCAATAGTGCCGAGCCCGGCTCTGCGCAAAGCTCTGCAGACGCACTGCACGCCATCGTCATGCAGTCTCTTGATGATGATCAGGCACAGGAAACCATCTCCATACCGCTGGAAGGCAAGAGCAGCATTGCCGATTATATGGTGATCGCCAATGGCCGCTCATCGCGTCAGGTGGCATCTATGGCGCAAAAGCTGGCCGAACGCGTTAAACACCAGACCGGCGTGATCCCACGTATCGAGGGCTTACCAACCGCCGACTGGGTACTGATCGACGCTGGCGATGTGATCGTGCATCTGTTCCGGCCAGAAGTACGCAGCTTCTATAATCTGGAGCGGATGTGGGGCTTTGCTGACGCATCAGGCACACCGCAGGCTGCAACGCATTAATCTGCGGTTAGCCTGACACTGGATATATAAGGAACCGCGCACATGTTGCTACACATCATCGCGCGCGGGAAGATAGGCCGTTCGGCTGAGGCAGAGCTTGTCGAACGCTATATGAAGCGTGTGACCTGGCCGACGCGCATTACCGAGCTACCCGATACCGGTGGCAAGATACCTTCTCCCTCAGCCAATCCTCACGTCACCGTCATGCTCGACGAAAAAGGCAAGCGACTCAGCTCTATGAAATTTGCCGAGCAGCTATCGCGCTGGCGCGATACAGGCGTGCGCGAGTGCCGCCTGATGATTGGTGCTGCCGATGGTTTTGATGATGCAGCACGCGCAGACGCAGACCTGCTTATCGCCTTTGGCAGCATGACATGGCCACATATGATGGCCCGTGCGATGCTGGCGGAACAGCTCTGGCGCGCAACATCCATACTTGCCAACCACCCCTATCATCGCGAAGGATAAAACGCATGAAGCGGGGAAAGAGCATTATTGGTGGCGTGATTGCAGTGGCATTGGCCTGCGCTGGTTGGGCAGCATCAGCACAGCAAGTCATCGTCTCCGGCAAAGCAACAGACCTTTCTCAGCAACAACAGGCGCTGAAAGAGGCCAGAGCACAGGCCGAACGCGCGCGCAAACGTTCCGAAACGATGGAAACTAAAGCGGAGCAAACCGTCGCCGAAGCCGACAGTCTCAATGCCCGCGCAGCAGCGCTGGCGGCACGTATCCAGCAAAGCGAGGCCGATATGCGCGCAGGGCAAGCGCGCATCGCCATCATCAATAAAATGATCGCCAACCAGCAAAGTCACCTCGCTAGCCAACAGGAACCGCTCATCAAACTGACCGCCGCCTTGCAAAGCCTGTCGCGCCGCCCGCCGATGCTCTCTCTGCTGCAGCCGGGTAGCATCAAAAATGCGATCCATGCACGCGCAGCTTTTTCGCAAGTTTTGCCCGTGATCCAAAAACGTACGGCAACCATGCGGCAAGACCTCGACAAGGCCCGCCAGCTCAAAGCCATGAGCATTCGCGCCAATGCAGCGCTCAAAGATAGCCAGACCAAATTGGGCGAGCAGCGCGTGGCTTTACGCCGTCTCGAAGCACAAAAACGCATTGCTGCACGTGGCCTTGCATCAAATGCCGGACTGGAAGCCGAACGCGCCACTGCTCTGAGCGAGCAGGCGCGCGATATTGACGAACTGCTTGATGAGCTGGAAAATGCTGGCGATATCCACGCACGGCTCTCCAGCCTGCCGGGGCCGCAGCTTCGCCCCGCAGCACCAGGCGAGACCCGCGCCCCAGCCAGTACACAGGCTTCCTCCGCCCAGACCAAATCACCAGCCTATCGCCTGCCCGTCGTCGGCGCGATCATCACTGGCCTTGGTGAAATATCTGATAGCGGCGTGCGCTCACGCGGCATTACCGTTGCGACCCAGCCGGGCGCACAGCTTGTCGCACCTGCCGGTGGGCGAATCGCTTTTGCCGGCCCCTATCGCGGCTATGGCCAGATCATCATTATCGATCATGGCAATGGCTGGTCCAGCCTGCTCGCCAACCTCTCGCGGCTTTCTGTCACTACAGGAGATGATGTGACACAAGGCGCGCCAGTAGGACTGGCCACGACTGGTAAAGACCCCACAATAACGATCGAACTGCGCCGTCAGGGTCGCCCGGTTGACATTATTGCGATGATGAACGCCAATGATTGAAACCCTATGACTGAGTCATAGAATCAGGACAGAGTGATTACCTGCTTTGCGTATGCCCACACTATGCCTATATTAGCGCAAACACGATAGGATAGCTTAACCGAATGAACTCACCTTTTCTCCGTTCCGCGCTGGCGCTTGGCGCACTGGCCCTTATCCCTGCGACAACGGCGGCTTTAGCTGAGGCGGAAGGCAGCAACTATGCCACGCTTGATGAGTTCATGGATGTTTTCCAGCGCGTGCGCAGTGACTATGTCGAGAAGGTGGATGATGAAAAACTCATCCGTGGCGCGATTTCCGGCATGCTCTCCAGTCTCGACCCGCACAGCAGCTTTCTCGATGCCAGTGATTTCGCCAATCTGCGCACTCAGACCGAGGGCAGCTATGGCGGGCTTGGCCTTTCCGTGACGATGGAAGATGGCGCAGTGAAGGTAATTGCGCCGACCGCCGACACGCCCGCCTTTCGCGCAGGCGTCAAAGCGGGTGATTATATCACTCACCTTGATGGCGTACTGATCTATGGCGGCACACTCGATGAAGCGGTCGAGAAAATGCGCGGCGCGCCAAACACCTCTATCGACCTCACCATTGTGCGCCCCGGCCGTGACAAGCCCATTGAAGTGACAATCATCCGCGAGATCATCGACATCAAGCCTGTGAAATGGGAAGTAAAGGACGGCATTGGCGTCATCCGGATTATTAGCTTCTCAGCGGATACCGGCGCAGATGTCCGCTCGGCTATTCGCTCGATCGACAAGTCTTTGGGCCGCAAACCGACCGGCTATGTACTCGATATGCGTTCCAACCCCGGCGGCCTGCTCGACGAAGCTGTGGCTGTTTCCGACGTATTTCTTGAACATGGCGAGATCGTCTCCCAGCGCGGGCGGCACAAAGGCGATATTGAGCGCTATTATGCCAAGGCTGGTGACGACACCAGAGGCGCGCCCGTAATCGTGCTGGTTGACAGCGGGTCAGCTTCAGCATCGGAAATCGTTGCAGGCGCCCTGCAGGATCAGCATCGCGCGCTCATTATGGGCGAGCGCAGCTTCGGCAAGGGCAGTGTCCAGACATTGCTGCCGCTGAGCCAGACAACCGCGCTGCGCCTCACCACCGCCCGCTATTATACGCCATCTGGCCGCAGCGTGCAGGAAGGCGGCATCAAGCCGGATGTACGCGTGCCACAAATTTCTGATCCGGATTACAAGACCCGACCCAAATTCCGCGAGTCTGACCTGCGCCGTCATCTGATCAATGAGATCAAGACAGACGACCCCGCGCTGGAAGAGGACACCAAAGACGATCCGCGCTTTACAATGACTGCGGAAGACCTGAAAACCAAAGGCATTGAAGACTTCCAGCTACATTATGCGGTGCAGACCATTGGTCGTCTGGCAAAAAGCCCGGCGCAACATGCAAGCAACAGCGCCGAAGCGCTGAAAAAGATCGCTACAAAATAGAGAATGGGTTGAATGCGCTGTTATTCAGCGCAGGTTCGGTTTTGATCCATCACAAAGCGCGGTGACGCTGATGCTGTTACACGCTATAGGATGACCATGACTGCTTCGGAACTGCTGTCTCGCGCGCGCCTCATTGCGATACTGACGCCTAGCCTATTGCTGGGCGGTGCGCTCGTGTCGCAATATGTCGGGGGGTTATACCCTTGCGAGATGTGTATGTGGCAACGCTGGCCACATCTGGTCGCTATCTTCTTTGCGCTGGACGCGATTGCGCTACGCAGCAAGCCCGCACTTTCTGCCATTTTCGCTACTCTTGCAGCCCTTACCATCGCGGTGAGTGGCGCAATCGGTGCCTTTCATGCAGGCATAGAATATGGCTGGTGGGAAGGGCTGACAGCCTGCTCTTCTACTATAACCGGTGCAACCACCGCAGAAATGCTCGACAGCATCATGGCCGCACCGCTCACCCGCTGCGATGTCGCGCCATGGTCGCTTTTTGGTATTTCCCTTGCAGGTTATAATGCGATATTTTCGCTCGGCGCAGCACTGTTGATCTTCGCATTGCTCGCCCGCTGGAACAAGGAAACCTCGTGACTGACTTTCCCCGCCCCGTCGCTGCTCACCGCAAAACGAACCGCGCCTCCATGCTACGCGTTGATCAGGCCGGTGAATATGGCGCAACGCGCATCTATGCCGGGCAGCTCGCTGTTATGGGCAATCGTCACCCCATGTCACGCTCCATCGCCTCGATGGCAGCACAAGAAGAGCGCCACCGGAAACATTTTGACGCAATGATGGCTGAGCGCGGTGTGCGCCCCACAGTGCTGCAACCCTTTTGGGATGTCGCCGGCTTTGCCCTCGGCGCTGCCACAGCCGCAATCGGCCCGGAAGCTGCTATGGCCTGCACAGCTGCCATCGAAACCGAGATCGACAAGCACTATTCAGAACAACTCGAAGAGCTGGGCGAAGACGACCCGGAACTTTCAGAAGCGATACGTGACTTTCAGGCAGAGGAAGTCGAACACCGCGACATCGCGCTCGCACAAGGCGCAGAAAATGCCCCCGCCTATCCACTGCTTTCCGGCGCTATCCGGTTGGGGTGCCGCGCTGCCATTGCTCTTTCCAAGAGGATATAACCCTATGACAAAAATCTTCACAGCCGCCCTTCCGCTCGCCGCAACCCTCTTCTGGGCTGGCCCGGTGCAGGCACAAGAAACAACGGCAGGCCCAGCAAACGAGCGCATCAAGCAGGTGATCGTCTATGGCAATGACCCGTGCCCGGTCAGCAGCGCCGACGAAATCGTGGTGTGCGCGCGGCAGGACGAGGCCGAGCGCTACCGCATCCCGGAGCAGCTGCGCCGCGAAGATCCCGGCTCCACTAAGAATGAAGCCTGGACCAGCCGGGTTAAATCCATCGAATATGTTGGCCGCAGCGGCACACAGAGCTGTTCAACCGTTGGTGGTGGTGGCTTTACTGGCTGCTTCGAACAAATGGCCCGCGAAGCCAAAGCCGAACGCAAGCAAATGGGCAGCGCCAGCTGGGCCGACCTCGTCGCGGCCGAGCGTGCCAAGAGGCTTGCGACTATCGATGAAGATTCGGAAGAAATCGAAGCACGTGTGAAGGCCGAAGAGGCCGCACGTGAGAAGGCAAAGGCCGAATCTGCTACAGAAGATGCTGGAGAAAGCGAATAAGGGCTAAGTCAGACTAAACCCAGCTTTCCCAGTTCTTTCGCCATATCAGCCGGCATAGCCTCCATAGCCGCGCCACCTTCGCCAAGGTCCGGCGGCGCATCTTTCTCGTCAAGATAGCGCCAGCCCTGATGCGCTCGCTTGGCGCGCGGCTGCACAGCGATCAAGCGCGGCTCAAGCTTCATCCAGTATCGGCCTTCTCCATTATCTTCGAAGCCGATAAGCGGGCTACGCCCGATAAGCATGCCCGCATGAATCCAATAGAGTGATCCACCGACCAACTCATCCGCGCGTTTGGGTTTGTACCGCGTAGTGAGACGCACCTCTCCTTCACCTGCGCGCGATTCCAATCGCTCGCGCAGGTCCGCCGCACTATCACAGCGAAAGGCAATTCTGGTCATATGAAGTGGCATAAGAATACACTAAATGGCGCGGACAGGCCCGACTTTCAACTAGGGTCAGGACCCATTGATTTGGGGCGATGGATGTGATTCAGGCGGCTGCGAAGGAGCCTGAAGGATGCGTGATTTGTTTTGGCTGACTGACGAGCAGATGGCACGGTTGCAGCCCTATTTTCCG